>Ga0187871_10002805_pt1 | contig 13824 bp, 13 predicted proteins | sample June2016WEW_16_1_FD_132988 | JGI IMG/M metagenome (GOLD analysis project Ga0187871, IMG submission 132988) | Peatland microbial communities from SPRUCE experiment site at the Marcell Experimental Forest, Minnesota, USA - June2016WEW_16_10 | ecosystem: Environmental > Terrestrial > Soil >... | reverse complement strand
TCAATGGGGCCGCGACTGATCAGTCGCGGAAATGCCAGTCCCACGCCGTTGAACTGATCCAGGAATTGATGCTTCAATGGGGCCGCGACTGATCAGTCGCGGAAATAGCTTACCGCGTAATCTATTCTGTTTTCAATGATCTGTGCACCGAATCGCGAGTGGCCTCGTGGCGCGTTGCTAAATCGATCATCAATCAACTTATTCAATCTTCGACCTTCCAATTATCCAACAACTTACTTCGCCCGAGCGGTCACTGACCTTTTCACACCGCCGCGCCGCTCGCGACGTTTATCGCGTAACAAAAACAGGGTACGCCGAAATCTCACCTTCGAGCACCCGCGCCAACAACCGGACCTGAATCTCCAACAGTCGCCGGTAACTGACCCGGTACTCAAACAGCGGATGCGTCACCAGCGAATCCATCCTCAGCTCATAGGCCCGAAAGAATCCTTTCCTTCCCGCGGGTGTCAGGGCCACCGACGCGCCGACACGGATGAAGTCCCGCTCCGTGACCATCTTTGTGTTCACCGCGCTCAACACCGCTGAATCTGCAATCAAGGGCCTGAACGGCTCCATCAGATCCAGCGCCAGCGCCGGACGCCCGTGCCGCAACTGATGATAGAAGCCCATATACGGGTCGAATCCCACGGCATAACAGGCAATCGTCAGATCCTTAGCAAGCATGCTGTACGCGAGAGATAGCAAAGCATTCACGGGATCTCGCGGCGGACGCCGGTTGCGACCCTCGAAATCGAACAAGAATCCGTTCGTCGGCGATTCGGGCTCTTCGCTGGGTTTAATCATCCCAGCAAATTCCTCGAAATAGAGCCGTGCGGCCGAGCCTTCGAACCCCAGTAACGAGTCCAGATTCTCAGCCTGCTCGGCACGCTCCGCTAGCGCCTTCATCCCGATCAGGGACGGTTTCTTCGGCTCGACGTGGTTCCGTTGCAGCATCGTTCGCTGATTGCGGATCTTGCCGGCCACCAGCGCCCGCGCGAGCGATAGGGGAAACCACTCCGAATCTGCCAGGCGGAATTGCGACCTCCGAAGCGCGACATTCTTCGTATTCAGGCCAATAGTGATTCCATAAAAGTACCCACCCATCGAGAAATACGTCACGGGCACGCCGGCTTCGCACAGCGATTGCACCGCCTGCGTGGAAATCTGAATATTGCCCAACAAATTCACCTGGCAGACCTCGCCGATCCGCACTTCCTGGACAGTCTTCTCCTTGTCTTTCACTTGCAATACCTCGCCCGACTTGCCCACTCTGAATCCTTGCGAGTTCACATACAGAGGCTTTAGATCGTCGCGTGGGGTCATGAGTTGCCGGATCTGAGTCTGAATTCCTTCGCTGGCGGGTGGTTTCCGCTGCGTTGCGTCCAAGGAATCATCGAATAGTCCCAACTGGACGGCGCCGCTCAGATCAATTTGGATTAGCCGATTCGTCTCATCGGGTAGACAGATCGTGTTCAGAGAGCAACCGGGGCACTTGGGCGAATCGACCAGCGGCGGCGGAATATCGCCGTACCTGGCAAGGTCCCAGGCACCCGCAACGGCTTCCTCGGCTTCAGCGATTAGCGCGGAATCTACTGGTACTCGCACCCGCTGCCGGGTTTTCTGGTAGAAAACGATCGCCTCCGCACATTCGTACCCATTTTCACGAAGCACGATGGCCTGAAGCGCGATCTGGACGCGGTCGGCCGGCCACATCTCGATGCCGTCCTTTCCCTCGCGCGGGGCGCCATGTTTGTAGTCGACCGGAGTTGCGGCAGTCCCTTCCGCCTCAACCAGATCGAGCTTTGCAATCACTTTCAACCGTTCGCTAGAAAGTGTGACTGAGCGTGCGTGGATCTTCTCGTCGCTGGCGCCCGCTTCGGGCAACTCGGAGGGCCGCGCGTCGACCCGTTTGTGCTGCGCCGATCCTTCAAGCGTGTCGGCGCTCTCCCTAAAGGCGCTTTCGACCCACTCGTAAAAGAAGAGGCGAGGGCAATACACGAATTCGTTGACCATCCGCGCCGGCAGGTAATCTGGCGAAGGAGCCAGCTGCGCAATTCGCGTTCGATTAGGTTCGGGGTTGGGAAATGGCAACGCGCTCATACGTAGTGTGCCTTAAACGATAAAACACGGCGCGTCGACGGTTGTATACGGCAGACCGAGCGCCGTTATGACTCGGTCACCGCGCCCTTCGGCGGGTCCGAGATGGACGAACAGAACCTGATCCTCGTCGTGGTTGATGATGCGAGCAAGTTCGGTGCGACACCGAACCAGGTCGCGCGCGGTGAACTGGCACTCGAATATGGAGTACTGCAAATGATCGCCGTACCCGCGCATGGCCTTGAAGACTTTGCGCAGACGCTTGTCGTCGCAGACGTCGTAACAAACCAGATAGGATTGCCGCATCTGAATCACTTTAGCGGAAATGTGTTCCAGATAAAAGGGGCGATTGCGTTCCAGGTTTAGTTGCGCCGGCGGACAGCTAGCGGCCACAAAAGCGCAGGAGATTCCGAGGGGCCCCGCAGTGAGGTACGCTTGGAGCAGTGGGACCCTGGGCTTCGCTCTGCCTCATTGAAGATGTTCAGTACGACATCAGGCAGGGCTTCGTTTGGCCCTGTTCGTCTTTCAGAGCGACTGTTAGCAGGGTCCTAATCTTCTGTTCTGTAAGTACTCAAGCAAAGAAGCTCGATAACCAAAAAAATACTCCTTGATTACGGACGGAGATCCGAGTAGTATGGGCTAGAGATTGAGAGCAAGAATAGGAACGGCCAGGCGACGATCATCACTCGTTGCCTGGCCTGCGGCCGATTAGGTCAACCGTTTCCAGATTCAATTGTACGACTTAATCGGCTTCCCTTTCAAGAGCTCACGAAAGGAGAAGTTTATGGATAGAGTCTATTTGTTATCAACGGAAGCGGTGGACACCGCGAACATCGCTGCCTCACTGGCACACATCGGAGCACTTAATATACATCGCTGCGCATGGGTTCTCCCATGGTCTGACAGCTTCGATTGTCTTCAGGCCCGCATCCGCTCGGTATTGCCCCCTCGTCACACGCGACTGATAATCGCTGAGATCACTGGCGATTACATCGCAATCTAGACGGACAACTGCTGGCCGATCTTCCTAAAAATGTAGTATAAACGGGAGTCGTATGTTCTTGCCCGTGAAATGGCTAATAATTGACTGACCGACCTCTAAAGGAGAGGTTTATGGTGGCAGAGTCCGAATCATTCTTTATCAATAACTTCCTTCGCCTCACGAAGCAGCAGCCATATCCCTGGCAGAAAAAGCTATTCTTCCAGTTCAGCGCGTCTCCTAGGGGGCTGTGGCCCGAGGTGGTCGATCTTCCAACAGGCGCAGGAAAGACCTCGGTCCTGCATGTCTGGCTGCTGGCGCTTGCCTGGAGTATTCGAGCTGAGACCTACGGTGTTCCGCGTAGGCTCGCCTGGATTGTCAATCGTCGTGTGGTGGTTGACCAGGTTACGTCGGAAGTGGAAGCTCTCCTTCGCGAAATTGCGGCCCCGGAATCTGAGGTTGGTCGACTGCTCGCCTCCGTTTCCCAGACTGATACGCCATTAGCAGCCAGTACCCTCCGAGGTCAGCTCGCCGACAACAGAGACTGGGGTCGAGATCCTTCCACGCCCGCCGTTGTGGTAGGCACTGTGGACATGATCGGCAGCCGTCTTTTGTTTCGCGGATACCGGGCAGGTCGCTACTACCGGCCAATTCACGCTGGATTGCTCGGCGTAGACACCTTGATCGTCAACGATGAGGCACATTTGAGTCCTGCCTTGGCCCGTCTTCTCACAGCCGTGCGCGACCAGGCACCCGCGGCCCAGATCGCAGGAAAATCATTCCGGATTCTGTTGCTTTCGGCCACACCTGGTTCGGCTGAGGGCCTTCAACGCTTTGAACACGATCTTGCGGAAGATGCGGTGGAAGGTACGCCATTCTCGGCTATTTTTCATGCGCCGAAATCGCTTTTTCTTCGTGAAACCGCAAATGCGAATGAAATCGATGCCGCAGTCTGGAAACTGGCCACGGATTCCCCAGCGCTGCGGACAGCGATATTCATTGAGCAGCCTGAGAAGGCTTTGAAATTGGCGCAACGGCTCGATAAGGAGAAGCACCCATGCGCTCTCCTCACGGGAACCATGCGTGGTTTCGAACGAGATCGTCTGCTCAAGGATAAGACCTTCGAACTATTCCTACGCCCAGAACCCGGCGCGGAACCAGTCTGGCTCGTCTGCACCTCCGCTGGCGAAGTCGGCATTAACTTCACCTGCGAGCGCATGATAACCGGTCTCGCGGAGGGCGATCACCTTCTCCAGCGATTCGGGCGGTTGAATCGCTTTGGCGATTCTGAAGCCGGCGAAGCCTATGTGCTGTTTAAGAATCCAAGCGGCAAAGAGAGCGAGAATAGGTTGCGAGAAACGCTCCTCTACCTTGGCAGCCTCGCAGGAGACATCTCTTGCGCGAGCATCTGGGAACATCGGCCCCCGAGTGAGGCATGTGCCGAGCGGCCAGCGTTGGCGCGCCTTGAAGATCGTCACATCGATCTTTGGGCACAGACAACTTACGCGGATCGATTTGTCCCCCCGGTTGCTTCTTGGCTTCATGGGAAACAGGAATCCGAAGCGCCGGACACCGAAGTGGTTTGGAGATCGGATGTCAAAATCCTGACGGATTGGGACGTTGACCCTGAACAGATTCGGCGGGTGCTTGAATATTATCCGATACGGGCGCGCGAGAAGCTCAGTGAACCGGCATCCCGGGTCGGGAAGAAACTGGCGGCTATTCAAGAGCACCTCGGCGGCGCCGAAGCCTTAAAGAAAAAGATAATCGTAGTGGAATCCGACGGCACACCCACAGTCCGCGATCTGGCGTACTTGGTCAAGCAGGTCGAGAAAGACCAGAGAGATCAGTCGTACCTCGGTTATAAGATGTTGCTGTTGCCCGACGATCTCGGTTCGGTGCCGGCCGGGATGTTCCACTCAGCCGCGCGCGACGAGGCAACAGAAACGCTGGATGTGGCCGATCCAGTCAGCGAATCAGAACATGACTACGAGCGAACTCGGTTTGTATTCCGCGAGGGGGGCGTCGAACGGTTAAAGACGACGGAAAAGGCCAGTGCCCCAACGCCGCCGCCACTTTCTACAAGCCGACCCGACTTAGAAGAGTTTGCTTCCGGTAAATACAAGCCCGCCCTCGTCATCAGACATCCTGAAAAAGAAGACACGGCTCTCGTCTACTTTGAGGCTCGTTCGAAGAGGAAATTCAAGCCCGAGAATGTTGGTCTTTCAGACCATCAGGAAGCGGTTGCTTCAACCGCGAAGGAGTTGGCCTCAAAACTCCACCTGGGCGGCCTGGAAAAGACTTATGAAACGGCGGGGCGCATTCACGACAGTGGCAAGCATCGGCCAGTCTGGCAGAGTGCGATGGGAGGTTCGGTGGAGAAGCCTCTCGCTAAGACAAAACAACCCGTCAACCTGCGCCTGATTGACGGATATCGGCACGAGTTGGGGTCGCTTCTCGACGCCCTGTCAGGTTGCGACGGACCGGTGGATGACCTTCTGTTCCACCTGATTGCGAGCCACCACGCAGCGGCGAGACCGTTCTTCGAAACGCAGCAGTATGACCGCCAGAATATAAGCACATGCGCGGAAGAGTGCGTCGAAGTCGCACGCCGCTATGCGCGGTTGCAGAAGCAGTATGGACCATGGGGTCTTGCGTATCTTGAGGCGGTATTTAAGTGCGCGGACGGAATTGTATCGGCATCGGAAGGAGAGCCGGCGAGTGACTGACGCCAACCTGCGGGTGCGGCTCGATCCGGTCAATCCTGGACAATTTTTCGCGTGCTGCGGACTGTTCGAATTGTTGAGCGTGGAAGAGCCAGGATTGCTTAGTTGCTTTGCGCTTGACCCGCAAAGACCGCGGACAGCTCACTTTTGTATCCATACGGCATCGGGTTCACAGAAGCTAGGCCGAGTCCTCGGGCAGCTTCGCCACGCCACGGCGACGTTTCCAAATGAGGACGTCAAGCCACCCATTAAACCGGCGGTCATTGCATTAGGCGAGTGGAGACTGGATCTCGACTGGTGGTTGGACGAATTTCTGAAAGATACAACGAACATCAAATGCTGGGCCGGGCAGGTGACGACGCAAGGCCTTTTCGAAGACCTGCTCCCGATGCTCGATGTCGAATCCACGTGCGAGGATCTATTCGATCGGCCAACTTCAACCAATTCATTGTTTGGAGTAGACCCTCGCTCCGCGTGGAATACGCTCGATCTCGGCTTTTCTCCGAACGAACATAATGTGTCATCGACGGTCTTCCCAGCAGTTGAAGTATTGGCGGCGCTAGGCCTCCAATACTTCCGACCCGATTCGCGGAACCGCTCCAAGGTGCCCTACTCTTTGTGGAATGAACCACTCCCGGCGAGTATTGCACGGCTGGCTTTCTTAGCGCCGTGGGACGGCCTGCAATGTAGCAACCTGGTTTTCGAGATTTGTAAACGTGGACAAAGCTACAAGTACTTTTCTTTTGCCAGACGTGCCGAAAAGGAGGGCACGAATCAATGAGCATCGAACAGTTCGATCCGTGGCTGGAGGCGAGTGGCCCGGTGGCTGTTATCATTCGCGAGGAACTCGAACCCGTCACGGGCCCCGACTCCGTGTTCTTTCCTCCGACCTTTGCGCCCCCCGAGGGCAGCAAGGATTCGCCGGGTTATTTGATTGACGAGACAAGCCTGGGGAAAGTGGCGTTGGTGGACACAGTGGGTGCGCAGGCAAATCGGATTGAGCCGATATTCAAGCAGGAGCCTTACTCGCAACTTGTGCCGAAGGTCACGGTTCAAATTGGGGAGCGCCAAGTAGACCTGCTGGACGTGGGCCATCGCGCTGCGGATGCGGTAATCCGCTTTTCGGACAAGTGGACCGTGTTGAAGAACGCGTTCCTTGCGGTGCGTGACAAGCGCGACGCGACGCTACTGGCGAAACTCGCGCCCACGTCGCTGGTGTTCGGTGTGTGGGATTCGCGCGACACTCAAGTAAAGCTGCCGCGTCTGGTCGGCTCGACCATCCGTGCTTACAAGGTCGAGAAGCTCACGCGATCCGCGCAATTTTTTGCGGCGACCGAGAAGGAAGATATCCAGGAGCTTGCGAGCCAGGAATTTCTCTCCGCCGTCGGGCTCGATGACGCACCCGCGGGGCGAACTGACGGTGGCGTGATTGCGCAGGGCGGTATCCGCCGGGAGGCGGTTCTCAATCTGGTTGCCCTTCGAGCGCTGACCGGTCCCGATGCAAAGGCATCGCAGAAACTGCAGCGCTATGTGCTGGGTCTGGCGCTGGTCGCTCTCTTGGCCAGGTCAGAAAAATTCCTACGTCAAGGTTGTCTGCTCGTGCCGGGTGACGGGAAGACCGCTGATGCGAAGGTCGTGGAGCGTACTGGCCTTCGGACTCCGCTCGCTGTTACCGAGGACTCTGCATTGGTATTCGCTAAAGCAGCCGCAATGGATTTCGGAGTGGGCGAACCATGGACAGCCGTCTTCGACAACGGCGCGGTCAAAAAGGCGTCCGAGAAGAAAAAGGACGACAAATCCAAGAAGGCGAAATGATATGAGCCACGCCATCGGTTCAGGCGGAGGGGTGTGTATTTCGGTGACCTTCCTCACGGGTCGCTATCACGGCGAGGAATGGCCCCCTTCTCCGGCGCGTCTTTTCCAGGCTCTGGTTGCAGCCGTGATGACGTGTGGTTATCAGGAGTTTGAGGCATCCATCGCCCCGGCACTTCGATGGCTGGAGGAGCAGCCTGCTCCGATAATTCGTGCTTGTCGCTTTGAACAGTTAGGTGCGTATCGCATTGCCGTTCCGAATAACGATATGGACGTGGTCGCGTGGGAGTGGAAACAGGGGCGGCATAAGGATGTAGCGGTTTTGAAGACGATGAAGCAAGTGATGCCTCGCCTTCTCCCGGAAGAGGGACCACATGTCCAATACATCTGGGCGGTGGCGGCCGACAAACCCGCACCTCCAATCGGTGCCCTGCAGAGTGCCACACACCTGCTGCATACGCTTGGATGGGGCGTGGATATGGCATATGCGGATGTGGTCCCCGAACGACCCATCGGCAGCCTTTATGAGCCTGCCATGTCCGGTGAACGTTGGATGACACCAATGCCCGGCACGTATGACGATCTCAAGGCGGCGTATAGACGGTTTCAAATTCGCAGTGCAGGACAGAGCATCGATAGCTTCACGCGTGCGTCCGCGCTGGCCAGCCAACCATACCGGCGCACCGGACAAGAGTACCGTCCCGTGGTCTGCTTCCGATTGATGAGGTGGGATGACCCATCGAGAGTGTTGGCGGTTCCGTGGGAGGATTGCCGTAAGGTGGCCGCGTGGTTGCGGCACCGAGCTGCGGAAGAGTTGCGAAATGAATACAACGAGGAGCTTGTCAGCGGGTACGTACAGGGACATATTGATTCCGCTGATAAGGACAAATCTCAGCACATCTCTTATGTCTCGCTTCCAACGATTTACGGGCATTATGCCGATGGAGCGATCCGCCGCGCTATGATTGTCGAGCCTGCGGGTATGCAGGGTGATGTCTCGGAAATGATCGGTAGGAAACTGACGGGCGCTGTCCTGACCGGAGCTGATGGGGCGCAGAGATGCTGTCTCGCTCCGCCGGAGGCCGGTGACTGGACATTACGGCAATATCTTCCAAAAAGCCCTTGCCGTGTGTGGCGGTCGGTAACGCCCGTGGTTCTGCACGGATATAACACAAGCTCCCGTGGCGTGATTTCGGTAGCAAAGACGGAACGGCTGTTGTTGCGTGCCTTGGTTATGGCCGGTTTCCGAGAAGAACAAATTGATAGATTGACCTTTCAGTCCGGACCTTTCTGGCCGGGATCAAAGCACTCGGCGAACATGCTGGTACCGGCACATTTGAATGGATATCCCCGCCTTCATGTTGAGGTCCGATTTCTGGATGGCATCCTTGGGCCAGTCCTGGCAGGGATCGGCAGACACTATGGAATTGGCGTGTTTGCAGCGCTTACACAGGGGGATCCGGTACCGTTTTGAGAGATAAGTAAAGCTGGATCCGACTCGTCTCTCAATTTTGGGTGAGACGCTGTTTTTGTGAATGCGCGAAATCAAATCATAGATCGGAACGACGAACGTCGATCCCGCCTCAGAATTCCTGGACGACCTTCGACCTGATAACAAGGTGCCTGTCGAAGTAGAATAGAACTAATGGCGGTTGTCACGCACCCAATTACGGTCGCAGAGCGCGCTCGGCGCATACGCGTCTACGAAGAGGCGCTGGCTTCCGTTCGTCTGGAAGGTTTTGAGCTTGACGAACAAGTGAAAGCTCTGTACCAGCGATACATCCATGGACAGATGACGCTAGCTGAAGTGGGGAGTGCGATTGATGGGCTCAATGACCGAGAATTCGGAACCGTATCTCTATCCCGGCACAAGCGTCCTCAAGAACCTGCGCGATCTCACTGACCCGAAACTCCTGGAACGCTTTGAAGCGCGCCAAACCCATCGACGCATTGCGGAGCTGATCGATAATCCCGTTGCAGGCCGATTCGATGTCGCGCATCTGAAAGCGATCCATCGGCTCATTTTCCAAGATGTGTACGAATGGGCGGGAGAGTTTCGGACCGCGAACATCTCGAAGGGAGGCCATCTCTTTGGGTTGGCGACTTTTCTCGAACCCGCGTTGCAGCAGATTCTGGCGAAGCTCGCAGCCGAGAAGCATCTCGTTGGACTTGACATCGAGAACTTTGTCGACCGCGCCGCCTACTTCATCGGCGAGTTGAACGCCGCCCATCCATTTCGTGAAGGCAATGGCAGGACGCAACGAGAGTTCATTCGTGAGCTCGGGCTGAAGGCCAGCCACTACATAGACTGGAGATCGACAACTGTGGAAAAAATGACCGAGGCTTCGCGGTTGAGCCACCTGAGCGGTGAATCGTCCCTGTTCGCCAGCCTGATCCGGGAGTGCATCCGAAGCAGCTAAGCCCGGCACCGCCTCCGAAGCGGTCCGGGAGCAGATCGCAAGTTTCCCATGATGATCTACTCTTCTGGTTTCCGTTTTCCCGGATCTATGAGCCGCAGCGGTTCAGATGGGTCGAAGAAGAAGCCATTGTCAGATGGCGTTGTGGCTGGCTTACGAGCCTTCACCGCCGCGATTCTTCGCTGGACTTCGTCGTCGCTCGGTCCGTGCCCGGCATGCAAAGTCGGAGCTTTGAGAACAACGGGCGTCGGTATCGCTACGCGGCGCGAGATTTGGCGGGCGGCATTCCTCCGCCTTCGGGCTCGCTCGCGCACGAAATCGTTGACGGTGCTTTTCGGAACGTGAAGCCGCAATTCATCAGTGAGGATGTCTGCGATATCCCGATACGTCAGTCCGCGGCCACGCAACTCGTCTATCAAGTCGCCGTACGGCTCCAAACGGGACCGCCCCGACTTCTTGGTTACCTTGCTCAGAATGTTGTGAAATTTGTCTTCCACAGGCCCCCAAACCTGCATCAACATGCACCGGACAGAACCCGGACAAGTTCCGGATAAAAGCCGGACAAAGACCGGACAGGCAACGCGCTACGCGGTCCGGCCGGACCTAAGCCGCCAGGCTTAGGGATGGTGTCTATTTCGAAATAACGCTCTCGAAGAAGAGCGGAATCATTTGCCAAGCTCAATTGCCACTTCTGAGCACGTATCGCGCGCTTTGGCTTCATAACTCACCTTCGATCCTTCGGACGACGATTTCATGAATGAACCGCTCCGCCTCGCCGGAAAAACGCTCGGAACGCAGGCTCTCGCGAAGCGACACAACCCGATGGGAGGCGATCGCAGGCAGGAGCGCATCAAGTCCAGCACCCTTTATGACCACATCATGACTGGCGAAGCCGATTCGTAGTTCCTCGCCATTGCCTTCGGCGCAGACAAACTGATGCCATGAGAGGATCAAGGTTTGCGTGTGCAGCACGATTTCAACTGTCGCCGCCGGATCGCCGGAGCTGACCACCCAGGGTACGTTACCGCCCGAGACCGCGTTCACGTCTGCGCTCCTTTCGCGTTCGGGTTCGAACTACTTCTTGCTGGACAATCTGCTTCACAGCGGAACTAAACAAAGCGGCCGCTCTTCTAACCATTTCTCGCGCCTTTTCCATCCCTCGCGGCGTTCCCTGGCGCAAGCAAGTGCCTCCGCCACGCAATAGCTCCGTGGCTGAGGTTCGCGCCATGGACCTGCCTACCGTCTGTTGCAGACGCTCCTTGTCGCTCGTGATCACGGTCACGCCGTGCCGGCCGCGGGAGGCGGCAACATAAAACAACTCCTTTCGCATGCCGTCGCCCGACAGAATGACCGAGTCAACAGTCTTACCTTGGCTGCGATGCGCGGTGACAGCGTAGCCATGAGTGAAGCCCTTGTAATCCGCTGGCAGAGTACGGCCACCCTCTATCTGAATCCGACCGTGGGCATCGACGGAGGAGACGGTGACCAATTCGCCGTTTGTGATGCGCAATCCAGCGTCACGACGGTTGGAAGTGAGCAGGAGCCGATCACCAGGCGACACTTCAATAGGTTTCGCCTCCAGCACATCGAAACTCCCAGCGTGCCTCCGAGAGATAGTGGATTTCTTTCCGTCGGCAGAACGAACCACGATACCGGTTGGTGCTACACCCAAGACTTCGACAGTCTCGTGCTTTGTAATGGATTTGACGGCCCGGTGAAAGCCCAGCAGTTGTCCTGGCCGAAAGTTTTGCAGATCAGCCTTCTGCGCGGCCGTCCAGTTGAGGGAGACGTGCCGGGTGAGGGGCACACCTGTGCCCAGTTGCCCGCTTGCTTTCCTGCCTTCGCGTATCGCCTCGGTCACTCGGTCGATCTCATCGTGAGTCGCGCAGACGACCAGAGTTTGGCCTGCAGCGCCGGCATACGCATCGGCGATGACCGCGGCTCGATCGGAGAACGCGACCTCACGAACGGCCCCCATCGCATCGAGCTTGGCGAATCCTCGCTCTGGGTTCTGGCGAAGCTCCTCCATCGCGGTGCGATAGTCTTTCCTGCTTTGCCGCTGTACCTGAGTCAGGGTAACGGTCTTGAGCCGCGATTCCTTTTCCAGTATTCGGAGCGCGTCGCCTGCTTCCACGCTTTGGATCTGTTTGGTATCACCGCTGAAGACTACCCGCAGGGAGCATTCCTCTGCCAATCGCAGCAGGTTCGCCATCTGACGCGCCGAAACCATACCAGCTTCGTCGAGGATGATTACCTCGCCTCGGATGCCATCGCGAATGTTGGGATCTTGCAGCAGCCGCTCGACCGTGATAGCATCGGCGAAACCAACCTTCTGCAGTTCCTCCACTGCGCTCATCGTCGGAGCGATAGCAAGTACCGCACGGCCAGCTTCCATTAACCCTCGCCGAAGTTCTTTCAACGTTGCGGTCTTACCGGTCCCAGCGGCGCCACTGATGCTTACCGCCAGATCGCACGATCGGAGGACGAATTCCACGGCATGCTTCTGTTCGGGGCGCAAACGGTCTGAGATGACAAACGTATGAGCACCAACGAGCGGCTCGAAGCCACCAAGTCCACGGTTGACCGTAGCAATCATTTTCTGCTCTCGTTCCAGACTGGTTTCCGTTGCGATCTCGCGCCCTGAGCGCAATACTCGGCCGGCCGACACCTGGACGCTCAGTTCGCCCTTCAACTCGTTGAGTCGGATTCGTCCTCGGCCATGCCGGAGGGCTTCGGTAAGAAGCTCATGGTCCTGAGCGACCGATACGCGTTCGAAGATGTGGTCCTTGGCGTAGTCCAGCGAAGAAGAGCTTGAAGTGACCGACAAAGTAGGCGGCGCCTGCGTGTTGCGCGTCCGAACAAGCGCCTTCTCTTCGTCCGGAGTCAGCCGAGCCCGCTGCTTTTGGCGCAGTTCCTGCGTCGAAATCTCCGCGAGCTTGTCTGCCCGTGACTCTCGAACCAGCACGGCGACTTCATTATCAGTCGGCTTCCGTCCACGTTGCTCGACAAAAACAGCGATTGCCGCATCACGTTGACGGCTGCGTTGGCTAAACTTTGCGAGTAGCTCCTGAGGGACGCCCCGGATCTCGAACCCGGAATCTCGTCCCTTTGCGTCACGCTGATTCTCGATCTCATAACCCATGGCGCGAGCTTCGCGAGCAAGCGCATTGCGGTAGACCTCCGAAAGATAAGCGCGGCGTTCGTAAATCTCCAACGCTTGCAGCGCCTTCCAGCGGCCTTCCGTACCGTCGAATGTGAGATTCGCAGCGACCGCGTGCGTGTGCAGCTGGGGATCAAGTTCACGGCTGGTGTCGTGGTGGTACACGGCAAGCGCCAGGTTCCCGGTTGGCCGATCCGCATTGGCGCCCGCTTTCCGTACGCGGCTGGCTGCGTAATTTTCGGCTTCTTCCAGGGTTTCCGCGACCGCAGTGCGATGTGCTTCGATCAGCCGATCGTCACCCCCTAGAATCGCGAGTACCGACACCTACTTCGGGGCGGAGATCGTGAAATCGTAGAGGCTTCGCCCCTGTGCTAGCTTTGTACCGTCAACCGCAGTGCGGTCTGCGCTGCGGCGGACTCTCAGAAGTTCTTTTGTTAGAGGATCCACGCCCTGACGCAGTGCCTCGAAGTCATCTGTCTTCACAGCACCATTTAGCCCTAACAATTCCGCCCCGCGCCCCTGCCAAAAGCCAGTCACGCGCTCACCCTCGGCGTCGTAATCGCTGTGCTCCAGGTGCCGGGATGAATAGCCTTTGCCGTCCGACATGGCGCGGATAGTCAGCATCTGAACATC
>Ga0187871_10002800_pt1 | contig 13841 bp, 13 predicted proteins | sample June2016WEW_16_1_FD_132988 | JGI IMG/M metagenome (GOLD analysis project Ga0187871, IMG submission 132988) | Peatland microbial communities from SPRUCE experiment site at the Marcell Experimental Forest, Minnesota, USA - June2016WEW_16_10 | ecosystem: Environmental > Terrestrial > Soil >... | reverse complement strand
CTCGCTCTGCAGCGATCCCCGAGCGATGCGATCGCCATGCGCGTGTTCCGCTATTCCATCGCCTACTTGACGTGGCTCTTCCTCGCTCTGCTGCTCGATCACTATCTGCCGACTACACAGCTCGTTTAGTCCCTGGGGGACGTTCCGCCGAGCGACGCGGCCTATCGCGTCAGCACGTCGAACAGCGATAGCGTGATCATGATCGCGATGCCAAAAAATCCGATGAGTGCAATGACCCTGAGCAGCGGATGCGCGGCGCTCAGGTGCATCGAGAACAGCATGACGAGCGCGGCTTGCGTCACGCTGATCGCGAGATTCACGGGCGTGTGGGCACGACCTAAAGGCATGAAGGCGCTGCCCACGGTCAGCGCCAGCAGCACCATCAAGGCCAGCCAGACCAAAATGTAGACCATCGGGCGGGTTTCGGCGTGCTTCGTCATGATCTCGAGACCAAATAAAGAATGGGAAATACGAACAGCCAGATGACGTCGACGAGGTGCCAATAAAGACCCGTGACGTCGACTGGCGTGTAGTAGGCCGGACTGAACTTGTCGTGCGAAGCCATGACCGCGATCGTCGCGATGCAGCCGACGCCGATCAGCACGTGCAGCGCGTGTACGCCGGTAATGAAGAAATACATATAGAAGAAGAGCTCGACCTGGTCGGCCTGGGACCCCTCATAGCGAAAATCGAGCTTCGGCACGAGGTGCTCGAGGTAATCGATTCGATACTCGACGGCCTTGATCGCCAAGAAGGCGATGCCCAGCGCAACGGTCAGGCTGAGCCAGCCGATCAATGCGCGGCGCGCGCCATGGCGCGCGGCGTGCACGCCGAGCGCCATCGACAGGCTGCTGGTAATCAGCACCGCGGTATTTACGCCCGCCAGCGGCAAATTGGTCAGGCGGCTCGCTGCGGCAAATGCGTCGGGAAATCGCACGCGGGTGATCGCGTATGCGGCGAACAGCACGCCGAAAAACAAGATCTCGGTCGCAAGAAACAGCCAAATGCCGAGGTTCGCGGCCGTGCGCTGCTGCACGGCATCGTCGAACTGCGGAGCAATGCCGGCGACGGCGTTGTTATGCATGCGGGGACTCCGCCTGCGAGTAGGCATAGGCTTCTTCGGTCACGATCGGCGTCGTATGGAAATTCTCCGACGGCGGCGGCGAATCGGTCTGCCATTCGAGGCCCTTGGCGCCCCAGGGGTTCGCAGGCGCCCGGGCGCCGTACTTCAGCGACCAGAGGAGGTATGCGAGCGGCAGCACGTAGCCGAACGCGAGCAGCGAAGAGCCGGCCGACGAGAGCACATTCCAGACTTGAAACTCGGGCGGATAGTCGGGGTAGCGGCGCGGCATGCCGAGATAACCGAGAATGAACTGCGGGAAAAACGTGAGATTGAAGCCGATGAAAGTCAGGATCGCGCAAAAGCGCGCCCAGCCTTCCGGATACATGCGCCCGGTGATCTTCGGCCACCAGAAGTGGATGCCGCCGAAGAATGCCATGACGGCGGCGCCCACCATGATGTAGTGAAAATGCGCGACCACGAAGTAGGTGTCGTGCAATTGTACGTCGAGCCCCAGCGAGGCAAGAAACAACCCGGTCAGGCCGCCGATCGTGAACAAGCCGACGAAGCCCAGCGCATAGAGCATCGGTGCCTGAAACGATATGTGTGCCTTATAGAGCGTCGCCGTCCAGTTGAACACCTTGATTGCCGAGGGCACCGAGACGAGAAAGGTCAGCAGCGAGAATACGGTTCCGGCGTAGGCCGATTGGCCGCTGACGAACATGTGATGGCCCCAGACCACGAAGCCGAATGCGGCGATCGCGAGGATCGCATAGGCCATGAAGCGATAGCCGAACACCGGATTGCGGCAAAAGCAACTGATGATCTCGCTGGCGACCCCCATCGCCGGCACGACCATGATGTAGACGGCCGGATGCGAGTAAAACCAGAACAAGTGCTGGAACAGCAGCGGGTCGCCGCCCATCGCCGGGTCGAACACGCCGATCCCGAACGTGCGCTCGATGCCCATGAGCATCAGCGTCATCGCGAGCACCGGCGTCGCCAGCACGAGGATCAGGCTGGTCGCGTACATCGCCCAGATGAACAGCGGCAGGCGAAACCAAGTCATGCCCGGCGCGCGCATTTCGTGGATCGTCACGATGAAATTCAGGCCCGTCAGAATCGACGAGAAGCCCGCGATGAAGACGCCGGTCGCGACCGCAAAGACATGCGAGGTGCTGAAGCTCGTCGAATAGGGCGCATACATGGTCCAGCCCATGTCGACGCCGCCGGAGACCAGGGCGTAGATCGTGAACAGGCCGCCGAAGATGAACAAATACCAGCTCAATAGATTCAGGCGCGGAAACGCGAGGTCGCGTGCGCCGACCATTAGCGGAATGAGAAAATTCCCGAGCGTAGCCGGGATCGACGGGATCAGGAAAAACCAGACCATGATGACGCCGTGCATCGTGAAGAGTTTGTTGTAGGTCTCGACGCTGACGAGCTGGCTATGCGGCGTCAGCAGGTCGAGGCGGATCATCGCGGCGGCCGCGCCGCCGATGCCGAACAGCAGCGTGATCGAGATCACGTACAAAATGCCGATGCGCTTGTGATCGAGCGTCAGCAGCCACGACCGCCAATTCCAGCCGGCGCTCAAATAGCTCTCATGCGGCCCGATATTTTCATTTGGCGTGATGACGGCGCTGTTCATGGCACGACCTCTTGCATAGCATTGCCCTTCGACTTGACGTACTCGATGATCTCGAGCAACTCCTCTTCGCCGATTTGTCCGCGAAACGACGGCATGCTCGCCTCATAACCCGCCGGCACGTCCTGGTTCGGCAGCAGCACGGCATTGCGGATGAAGCGCTCGTCGGCGAGTACTGTCCTGCCGTCGCGCAGCGGCACCGGCTTGCCGAACAGGCCTTCGAGTTTCGGCGCATGCACGGCCGCGAGCGCGCCGTGGCAGCCGTCGCACCCTAGCTCGTGATAGCGACGCTCGCCGCGCGATGCCATCGTCGGCACGTTGGCGTGGGCCGACAACCAGCCTTCATAGGCCGCAGGCTCCATGACGATGACGCTGCCGACCATGTTCGAGTGCGAGGTACCGCAAAACTGCGTGCAATACAAGTGATATTCTCCGGGTCGGTTGGCCGTGAACGTCAGAATGGTATAGCGCCCGGGCAGGACGTCCTGCTTGATCCGAAAGCCCGGGATCGACAGGCTGTGGATCACGTCCTGGGAGGTCATCACGAGTTCGACCGGGCGGTCGAGCGGGACATGTAGCTCGTTGATCTCGCGCTCGCCCGCGGGATGCTCGGCATGCCACATCCATTGTTTGGCGACGACGTAAATCGGCAGCGCGTCCTTGGGCACGCGGATACTGTCGTAGTAGACCTTGGCACTCCAGACGAACATGCCGAGAAACAGGACGATCGGCACGATGGTCCAGGTGATCTCGATATGGTGCATCGTGCGGGCGTGCTCGGCCGCATCGGCGATCGTCCGATCGGCGGGAGAGCCCCGACGATAGCGGACCGCGAACCAGACGATCAGAACCGCGACCGCGAGTGCAACGACACCCGACAAGATGAGCCAGGCAAAATAGAGGTCGTCGATCGGGCCGGCGATCGTCGAGGCGCGAGTGGGAAAAAATGGCAGAGAATCCATGATCAGGCTTCCCCAGTCCGGGGTCGGCGCGAGCGGCGCATCAGCGTCCAGGCGAGCGCGAGCGCGCCGAGCAGCATGATCGTCGAGGCGGCGCGCAGCACCGTCATGATGAGGCCGCTGTAGCGCCCGGTCGTGAGGTCATAATGAAAACAGACGAGCAGAAGGCGGGCGATCGGCGAGGCGATGCGCTGCGCCGCGGCTTGATCGAAGGCGCTGCTGAGATCCGCGGCCGTGTAGTCGAAGCCGAAGAAATAACGCGCAACCTTGCCGTCTGCGGTGATCAGCGCGAAACCGGCAGGATGGGCAAACTGATGCGTCGCCTCATCATAGCCGTAGCTGTATCCGAGCGCGTCGGCGAGGCCGGCGATCTCGGCCGGCGCGCCGCTCAAGAAATGCCAGCGCTCGGCCCGCGCTGGCGGCAGCAAATCGTCGAGGAACTTGTGCTTCGCGAGATCGGCGAGCGCCGGTGTGTCCAACGGGTCGATGCTCACCACGAGAATTTGCGCATCGGCTGCGCCGCCCGACGTATGAACGAGCCGCTGCGCGAGGTTGCGAATCTGCATCGGGCACAGATTCGTGCAGCGGTAGTAGGAGAAGATCAAACCGATCGGCGCCGTACCCAGGTAATCGCCGAGCCGCACGACCGTGTCGCGCTCGTCGTGAAATTTGAGCCCGGCCGGCAGCGCATGGCCGAGGTGCTGGACGAAATCCGGGGTGCCCGCGAAACCGGGGCGACCGAGGTCGGCGGGCTCGGCGCGCGCCGCCGCCGCGATCAGCGCGAGCAAGATGCTCATGCTCACGAGGCTGACCGTCTTCACGGTTTACGCTCCCGGGATTGAGGCGGCGGCGCCGGCGGCGCGGGCATCACCGAAACTGCGGCGGCTCGCGCACCAGCTTCCGCCGCTACCAACTCCATCGCGCGCTCGATTGGGATCTGCACGACGCCGCCGCCGCGGTCGACCCAGTGATAGCCCTCGAGTGCAGCGGCCTTGCTGCGACGATAGCTGCGCAAATCGTCCTGCGGCGTGTCTTGCAAGGTCGCAAACGGCGCAGCTGCCCCGTTGGTGCTCTGTGCGTGGAGTACCGCGTTGGAGATGCGAAAGCCGCCCAATAAGTAAAACGCCACAAACGCCGTGACGATCAATAAAATCACGATGCCCACCGAGAACCAGCCGAGGTAGCTCACGTTCATATCGAAGACTTCGTGTCCTCGCTGCTCGGCCGTCAGGCCGTCCTCAGGCGCGTTGCGTGCCATGTTCGCCGCTTCCCGGGGCCAGTGCGCCGCGCAGCGGGTCAGCCGCCGGCATTCCGATGACGAAAATCAAGCAACCCAGCCACAGCCCGCCGATCGCGAGCAGCGCGCCCAAGTCGCTCCACTGCAGTTCGAAGCCCCGAGGCCTGAAGATCGGCACGACGAGCCAGAAGCTGTCGGCGAGGCCGGCGAGCAGCATGAGCGCGCCGATTGCCGCTAGCACCGCCGGCGCCCGCTTGGCGTTGCGCGAGAGCAGCAGCAAAAACGGCAGCACGAAATGCGTGACGACCAGAAACCCGGTCAGCACGCTCCAGCTCGTCCGGCTGCGCAGCAATAGCCAGGCAATCTCATCGGGCAGATCTTCGATCCACATGATCAAGAACTGCATGAACGCCAAATACGCCCAGACGAGCACGAGCGCAAGCGACAAATTGCCGAGATCGTGAAAGCGGCGGCGCATGGCCGCATCGACTCCGGAAGCGAGTGCATTCGCGCATAGAATCGCGCCCGCGAGCGCCGAGAGCGCCTGGCCCGTGCCGATCAGCAGGCCGAATGCAGTCGAATGCCAAGGCGGCGTCAGCGACATCGTCCAGTCGACGGCCGCAAACGTCGTCGTGAGCGCGTAGAGCACGAAGCCGACCGCCGAAACCGCTTGCCGCGAGGAGTTGCGTCGGTCCGCTGCGCGCGCCGCCGCAGCGCCGTCGTCACGCAGCAGCCATGCGAGGCTCAGCCAGATGACGAAATACACGACCGCGCGGAAGTAGAAGAACGGGGAGTTCAAGTACCAATGCTGACCGGCGGCGAGCCCTGCATCGGCGCCGCCCGTCGCATTCATCCACGGCAGCAATTGTGCGGGCGCAAATAGCAGCGGCATGCCGAGCAGCACGTTGAGGGGAAACAGGCGCAGCGCTGCCTGCGTGAACGGCCGCGTGGCCTCGCCCCAGTCCCCGCCCGTCAGATTGTGGACGGCGACCCAGGCGAGACTGCCGAGCGACAGTGCGAGCACGAACAGCCAGACGAACAAATACGAGGGCAGCCATGCCTCGCCGCTTTGGCGGCCGACCACGACCAGCAGCACGATGCCCGCAGCCGCTGCGAGCAGGCTCGCGTTACGCAGACGCCGCGCCATGGGCCCGAGCGCAGCCATCATGGCTTCTCCGCGAGCAGCGCCTGCTGCTCGGCCGGCGGCGTATCCGCAATGCCGGCGTGCTGGCTACGCTGCAAGGCGCGCAGGTAGCCGACGATGGCCCAGCGATCCGGCGGCCCGATACGATCGGCGAACGCGTACATCACGCCGTAACCGCTCGTGATGACATCGAATAGATGAGCGTCCGTGGCCGCGCGCAACGGCGCACTGTGAAGACTCGCCGGCGCCGGAAAGCCGCGCCGCACGACCATGCCGTCGCCATCGCCGCTGACGCTGTGGCAAGGCGCGCAGTAGACATCGTAGCGCTCGCGCCCGCGCCGTAGGCTGTCGATCGTCACGGGCGCCGGCATGCGCAGCGACTGCGCTTTCGCGGCCGCTGCGGCCCCGCCGGCACCGAGCGCGGTCGCCCCCACGGCCCAGTCAGGCAGCGCGAGATCGCCGCGGCGCCCGCTCGCCGACGCCGCGAGCGCGCCGGCGCTGTACGCGACGACACCGGGTTCCAAGGGACGCTCCGAGCGGCCGTCGGGCCACAGGCTGCTCTCGACGAACGGTCGGTATTTCGGCTGATCGTACATGTTGTGCACGGATTTTTCGCAGCCGCCGAGCAGAATCAGACCGAGACCGCTGACCAGCAGCGCGATCGAGCAGGCGGGTCTAGTCAGGTTGCGGTACACGGCGGGCCCTCAACTCTCGACGACACTGACGCGCAGCGGCTGCAAGTGCTCGAGAAAATCGCGCGTCCGCTGCGCGTCGAACTGCGGGTCGGCAGCCTCGATACACAGGAAGAAGCGATCGCTCGATGCGGCGGCAAAACCGGCATCGTTGAAAACCGGGTGGTAGAGCCGCGGCAGCCGGCTGCGCAGCAGCGCGCCGAAGAATATCGCGAGCACGGCGCCTAGCACGGTCATTTCGAACGTCGATGGGATCAAGCCCGGCCAGGCCGGCGTGCGTCCGCCGACGTTGAACGGATAATCAGCGGTCGCGCTGAACCATTGCAGCGCGAAAGTACCGGCCCCGCCGATGATGGCGCCGATCAGCGCGAGCCGCGGCAGCCGCCCGTCGGCGGATTCCAGCGCCTCGACGAGGCCCTCGATCGGCATCGGCGAGTAAGCCTCGAGCCGCCGATAGCCCGCGCCGTGCGCAGCCTTCGCCGCATCGAGCAAGGCCGCCGGGCCCGCGAACTCGGCGAGCAAGCCGTATGCCGCAATCGTCGGATTCACGAGGCACCCCGCTGATGGGTCAGTAATTCACGCATTTCGGCCATGGAAATCAGCGGCACGAAGCGCACGAATAGCAACAGCAGCCAACCGAAAAAGCCGATCGAGCCGATGAGGATCGCCCAGTCCCAAACGGTCGGGTAGAACATGCCCCAGGCCGAGGGTAGGAAATCGCGGTGTTCGCTCGTGACGATCAGCATGAAGCGCTCGAGCCACATGCCCACGTTGATCAGGATGCTGATGCCGAACAACACCCAAGGTGCGCGACGCACGCGCCGCGACCACAGGGCCTGGGGCACGATGACGACGCAAAAGATCAAGGCCCAGTAGACCGGTGCATAGGGCCCGCGCATGCGATTGAGCGCCGTGTAGATCTCGTAGCGATCGGCGCTGTACCAGGCCATGAAGATCTCCATGACGTAGCTATAGGCGAGCACGAGTCCCATCGCAAGTATCAGCTTGGCCAGATTGTCGAGATGCCGGTCCGTGATGAACTCGCCGAGATCGAACGCGCGCCGCAGTAAGATCACGATCGTCATCGCCATCGCAAAGCCGGAAAACATCGCACCGGCGACAAAAAATGGCGGAAAGATCGTCGAGTGCCAGCCCGGCGTATTGCCGGTTGCAAAATCCAGGCCGACGACGCTGTGCACCGACACCACGAGCGGCACGGCCAACCCGGCGAGCAGCAGCTGCGCGCTCTGGCGCCGCTGCCAGTGGCGCGCCTCGCCGCGCCAGCCGAGCGCCAGCAGGCCATAGATCACCTGCGCGCCGCGCGCGCGCGCGCGATCGCGCAAGGTCGCAAAGTCCGGGATCAGGCCCAAATACCAAAACATCAGCGACAGCAGCAGATAGGCCAAAATCGCGAAAAAATCCCAAACCAATGGACTGCGCCACTGGGGCCAGAGGCTCATCATGTTCGGATACGGCGTCAGCCAATAGAAGAACCAGGGCCGGCCCAGGTGCAAGATCGGAAACATGCCGGCGATCGCCAGCGCAAAGACCGTCATGGCCTCGGCGAAGCGGCTGATCGAGGCGCCCCAGGGCTGGCGCGTCAGATGCAGCGCCGCCGAAATGAAGGTCCCGGACATCGCGATCGCGATCCACCAGACATAATTCGTGATGTCGAACGCCCAAACCACCGGAACATTCAATCCCCAGATGCCGACGCCTTTATAGAACAAATAGCCGATCGAGCCAAAAAAGATCAGCGTCAGCACCGAACAGGCCGCAAAAGAGATGACCCACCAGCGCGCGGTGCGCGCGGTGAGCACGATGCCGCAGATCTTTTCCGAAATCGAGTCGTAGGTGTGTGCACCCGGCAATACCGCTTCATCCGGTGCAACGCTGCTCATATCAGCCGCCTCCCGCCGGTTTGGCGGCCGGAGTCCCGATGAGCTCGGGATTGGGGTTGCTCAATTTGGCGAGATAGGTCGTGCGTGGACGCGTGTTGAGCTCGCTGAGCAAGGCGTAGTCGAGTGGCGAGGCCTTGACTTGCCGGACCCGGCTGCCGGGGTCGTTGAGATCGCCGAAAACGATCGCTCCGGTCGGGCATGCGGCTTGACAGGCGGTGACGACCTCTCCGTCGGTCAAGCGCCGGTTGCCTTTTTCCGCTTCGATGCGCGCGTCGGTGATGCGCTGTACACAGTAGGTGCATTTTTCCATGACGCCGCGCATGCGCACCGTCACTTCCGGATTGCGCTGCGCCTTGAGGCTCTCGGTATTCTCATCGCTGTATTGCAGAAAATTGAAGCGGCGCACCTTGTAGGGACAGTTGTTCGAGCAAAACCGCGTGCCGATGCAGCGGTTGTAGACCTGCAAGTTCAGCCCCTCCGAATCGTGGACGGTCGCTTCGACGGGACAGACGACCTCGCACGGCGCCTGCTCGCAATGCATGCAGGGCACCGGTTGGAAGTGGGTGCGCGGCTGCTCGGCCTCCCCTTCGTAATAGCGATCGACGCGGATCCAGTGCATTTCGCGGCCGCGCAGCACCTCCTTCTTGCCGACGACCGGTATGTTGTTCTCGGCCTGACAGGCGATCGTGCAGGCGTTGCAGCCGATGCACGCATCCAGATTGATGTTCATCGCCCAGGCATAGCCGTCGCCGCGCACGGGTTCGTACATGCTGGGGTTGGGGCGATTTTCGTCGGCCGTTGCGAGCGTGGGATCGGTATGGTATTGGGCCAGCGTCGTCGAGCGTACGGGCCGGCGGCCCTCCATCGAGAAATGGTGCTGCGTCGTGGCCAGATTGACTTTCGCACCGGTCTTGCGGATTTGCAGCCCGTGCGCGTGCCAGGGCCCGTCCGACTGGCGCAACGCATAGGCATTGAAGCCCACGCCGTCGCCGATCCGCCCGGCCCGCTTGCGGCCGTAGCCGAGCGTCACCGTGACGGTCGCGTCGGGCTGGCCCGGAATGATCCAGACCGGCGCGAGTACCACGGCATCGCGATATTGCAACTCGATCTGGTCCTCGTTGGCGAGCCCAAGCCGCTCGGCGAGCGCCGGACCCACGAGTGCGGCGTTGTCCCAAGTCAGCTTGGTCAAGGGCTTGGGCAATTCCTGCAACCAGGCATTGTTCGCAAAACGTCCGTCCCAGACCGTCGGGTCGGGAGCAAAGATCAGGTCGAGTGCCGTGTCGTCGGCCGTCGCCGCTGCCGGTGCCGGTGCCGGTGCCGGTTTCGCCGCCGGTGCGGCCATCGCTGTCGGCGCCGGCGCGCGCAAGAAATCCGCTCGGATCGCAGCCGGGCGCACCGGCAATTGCGAGCCTTCGAACACGCCGCGGTGCAGTGCCTGGTCCCAGAACGCGCCGGCGTCGGCCGCCGCGCGGGACTTGGTCCAAAAGTCCCTCACTGCCTGGTAGTCGTTCGACGACGATTGGCCGAGTAATAACGTCAACAGCTCGTGCGCCGATTTGCCGCCGTACAGCGGCGCGATCAACGGTTGCTGGATCGCGGCCGTGCCGTCGAACGCGCGCGTGTCGGACCAGCTCTCGAGAAAATGCGCCTGCGGGATCTGCCAGTCACAGAGCGCCGAGGTTTCGTCGTCGTAAAGACTCAGGTGCACGCTCAACCCGACCTTGGGCATGCGCTCGCCGAACAGCCGATCGGCCGGCGCGTTGTAGACCGGGTTGCCGCCGAGCATGATCAGTGTGTCGACGTGCCCGGCCGCCATGTCCTCTGCGAGCATGCGCAGCGACTCGTCCTGAGATTCCGCGAGCGCGAGAATCGGCGCCGTATAGCTGACCGTACGGCCGACGTTGCCGAGCGTCTCATTGATCGCGTGAGCGAGCGCATGGACGATCGGCGGCTGCGCGTCGCCGACGACGACCAGGGCACGCCCGGCGTTGAGCTTCAAATCGCGCGCGCACGCGGCCAGTGCGCCGCCGGGCAGCGGCGCTGCATCTTGCGTGCCGGCAACCGCCACACCGAGCGCCTGTGCCAAGGCACGCGCAATCGGTTCAATCTCGGCGAACCGCACCGCGTATCGATGATCGGCGAAACTCCCCGTCAGCGTCGGTGTGCATTCGACGACGTAGAGCCGGCCCGGATTGGGTTCGGATCCCCCGGTGCGGCGCGCGCTCACGTAATCGCGCGCATAGCGCACTCCCGGGGCACCCAGAAAATCGCTGTCGAGGCTCAACACGACGCGTGCCTCGTCGAAGTGATAACGCGCCTCGAGCGCCTCACCAAACGCGAGGCGGCTGCCCTCGTAGGCCCGGTCGCCGTTGATCGGCTGATACTGGTGCCATCGAGCGCCGGGAAAGCGCTCAAGCAGCGCCTGTAACTGGCCGGCGAGCGTCGGCGAGGTCACGCTCTCGGTCAGAATGCGCAAACCATCGCCGGCGTTGACCGAGAACCGGCTGAGCCGTGCGCTCAGTGCGGCCACAAAGCTCTCCCAGGTACTTTCCTGGCCGCGGTGAAGCACGGCTTGGGCGCGATCCGGGTCCCACAAATCGAGTACCGCGGCCTGCGCGAAGATGTCGGTCGCGCCGAGGCTGCCGGGGTGCGCGGGATTGCCCTCGATCTTGGTCGGCCGGCCATAGTTGCTCTTGACCAGCAATCCCTGCGCGGCTCCGCCGAGAGCGGCGGCGGTCGCAAAATACAGCGGATCACCCGCCACCAACTGTGGTGGCGCATGCACGTAGGGCACTATCGTCTGTTGAGGCGCGCGGCTGCAGGCGCCGGCCCCAGCCAACGACAAGGACGCGGCCGTGAGGCGTAGGAACTGGCGCCGATCGAGCGTCGCAACGTCCGGCGGCGAGACCGGCTGTTCACGGCGAGGGGCGCCCGCTGCAGCCGTATGCGCCTGCAATTCTTCGAGGCCGCGCCACTGCAGCGCCGGCTCAGCCTTCGGAACACGGTTCGGTTGCTCGCGGATGTCGTTGGCAGCCATATTATTTCTAGCGGTGACAGTTGGAGCAATCGGTCAAGCGGCGGCGATCGATTTTGTAGTCCGCCAACAGCTGTTGGCCCCGTTGCAGCTGATCGGGCGGCGCTTGCCAAGTCATGTCGAAAACCCTGTTTTGAGGGCGCAAGTATTTCTCGGGTGCGCGGTGGCAGCCCAGACACCATGACATTTCCAGCGACTGCGTGCGCCACATCAGCGGCATCTGGTCCACCTGCCCGTGACACGTCGAGCAGCCGACACCCTTGGAGATGTGGATGTCGTGGTGAAAATAAACGAAGTCGGGCAGACGGTGCACGCGAATCCAGTGCAGCGGGAGGTCGTCGCGAAAACTCGCGGCAACGGGTGCGAGCATCGGCTGTCCCTTGAACAATTGCGAGTGGCAAGTCATGCAGGTCGAAGTCGGCGGTAAGCCTGCAAAAGCCGCGGTTTCGACCGATGCGTGACAAAAACGGCAATCCAGACCCACGTCGCTGACGTGATGCTTGTGGCTGAATGGAGGGGTCTGAGCGACCGGCGAATTAATCGGTGGCGACTCAGCGGTGACGTTTCGCCACACCAGAATACCGGCAATCAAGAGAATCAAAACGACACCCGCGCCGAATTTCAGCACGAAAATCTGATAGGGTCTAAAGACCTGCGCCATGTCGCCTGACCGGTGCCCTTTTATTATGGGACATTGCCTTATAGCGAGGACCTACGGTCCTGCGGCAAAAGCATGGCGCCGCTCACTCCCGTTCGCAGTCCAGCCTCAAACCGCATCACGTGAATTAGGCTATTCCAATCATCTGCATCATTCAAGATCCGCCGGGAAGATTCCCGGCGAGCTTGCGCAGATCCGGAGGTTGCAATGTGTGGAGGAGCCGGTTAGCGTTAGCGAAAATCGCTGGGGTGTGCGACGTTCGCATGGTGGTCGTTCTCGCGCTTAAACTTCTACGGCGACTCAGCACGAAACCCGCGCAGGCGATGGGACATGGCCGCAACCAGCGACAATATCAATCCGGTTCCAGTGTTCATTCGCGCGCTCGCCGGCGCCTCTCTGCTGTTGTGCCTGTGTGTCGTCGTGCTGGGCGCGTACGTCAGACTCAGCGATGCTGGACTCGGCTGTCCGGATTGGCCCGGCTGTTACGGACATCTGACGCCTTACGGCGCGGCGGCCGACGCGCATGTGCTCACCGCGCCCATCGCAGGCCGGCCGTTCGAGCTCGGCAAGGCCTGGCGCGAGATGGTGCACCGTTATGCGGCCGGCACGCTCGGGCTGCTGATCGTCTCGTTGGTCTTGATAGGCACGGCCCGATGGCGCCAACGCGTATTGCCTCTGCCGTATGTCATGGGTTTGCTCGCGATCGTGCTGGCACAGGGATTGCTCGGAATGTTGACCGTCACGCGGCAACTCACGCCGCTCATGGTCACGCTGCATTTGCTGTTCGGATTCATGATGCTGTCGTTGCTGCTGTGGCTGGTCCTGTCGTTACCCGAACGTGCGCAGCGGCGGGGCTCGACGCCGATCGAGGCCGGGGGCGCCATGGCGCGCGCGAGGCTGCTGGCGCTGGTCGGGCTCATCGCGCTCGGCGTGCAGATTGCGCTCGGCGGCTGGACCAGCAGCAACTATGCGGCGGCGGCCTGCCCGGACTTTCCCACCTGTCAGGCGCAATGGTGGCCGGCGGGTGATTTCCGTGCAGCCTTTGACTTGCGGGGCCCGCCGGCGCCCAGCTACGAGGGCGGCGTGCTGGATACACCCGCGCGCACGGCGATTCAATTCACACATCGATTGGGGGCACTCGTGATCACGATCGTGCTCGCGAGCACGGCGCTCGCGGCTATGCGGCTGCGCGAGAAGTTTGCGCAGCGCGCCGCCGGCCTCGTGCTCGCGGCGCTCGCGATGCAGCTGATCATCGGCGTTTCGATGGTGTTGCGCGGCTTCCCGTTGTGGCTCGCAACCGCGCACAGCGCCGGTGCCGCGCTCTTGCTCATGGCGACCGTCGGTTTGAACCGCGCCCTACGAGCGCCCGCATGAACCATACCGACGTGCAGCCGGCGAGCGTCGCGGCCAGGTGGCACGACTATCTGCAGATCACCAAGCCACGGGTCGTGGCGCTGATCGTGCTGACCTCGCTGGTCGGTTCGTTGTTGGCCGCACCGGCTCTGCCG
>Ga0187871_10002796_pt1 | contig 13867 bp, 20 predicted proteins | sample June2016WEW_16_1_FD_132988 | JGI IMG/M metagenome (GOLD analysis project Ga0187871, IMG submission 132988) | Peatland microbial communities from SPRUCE experiment site at the Marcell Experimental Forest, Minnesota, USA - June2016WEW_16_10 | ecosystem: Environmental > Terrestrial > Soil >... | reverse complement strand
CGCGGCGGGCACGGCCGCCAGCGCGGGCACCGTCAGGCTGGCCACGGCCGCCGCGGTGCCCCGGTGCCTGGCCGGCGGGCTGCTCGCCGGGCTGCACGGCTGTGAGGGCAACAACGACCAGGGCGGGTTCATCCTCACCCTTACCAACAACGGCCAGGGTTCGTGCTCCCTCGACGGGTACCCGGGGCTGGGCCTGCAGAACGCCCGCCACCACGTCCTCACCTCGCATACGCACTGGGGCTCGACCGTCTTCGCCGCCGATCCCGGCCGGCATCTCATCGTGCTGTCCCCCGGGGAAACCGTCAGCGCCAGCGTCAGCTTCGCGTACGGCTGGGGCAAGCACGCGGTGGACGCGGCCTACCTTGAGGTCACCCCGCCCGGCGCCTATAACCACGCCGTCCTGGCGATCCCAGACGGAATAGGGAACATCAGCGACGGCACCCTGTACGTGACCGCGATGGCCAGGCACACCGCCTCCCAGAACACGCCGAAGCACTGCTGCCTTTCCTGACGAGAACGCGCAACGGCGGACGCGCAGGGCGCACCCCTCGAAGGTGTGCCACCCGCTGCCCTACCGGGGGCCCCGCGCGCCGGCGCGTCGCCGCCGGCGCCGGGTGAGGTGAGGAGCATGCCGCCGCTCGATCCGTACGGGGCCCTGGACCGTGAGTCCTGGTAAGGATTCAGCGGCGCCTGCCGAAGGGACGGCCAGGGCCGAGCGCTGTTCCCGGCCCGTAACCACGTGGTGTAGCCGGACCACCATGCGCGCGGGCGGCTTCCAGCAGAGCGGCCGGATCGCTACGGCGTGATCGCGATGGCCCCGGGACCCTGTCGGGCGCTACGGCATGATCACGATGAGGGTGGCGCAGGGCCTACATTGATGGCCTTGAGCGGGGAGTTGGTGGCGGCCCGGATCGGGGTCACCGTGTTCGAGCCATGGTTGACAACGTAGGCGGTGCTCCCGTTCGAGGTGATCGCGATGACGCGGGCGCCGCGCGCGGCGTTCAGCCAGGCGGGGCCCTGGCGGGCAGGCGCCGCAGGTCCTCGGCGGTCAGCTCGCCGGTAGAAATGAGCAGCAGCGCAAGCTCCTCCAGGGCCCGCGGCCCGCGGAGCCCGGGAACGCCCAGGCGCACGTAGCGGTCCCGGATGTTCTCGCACCGCTTGGCCACCGTATGGGCCTGCCAGCCGATCCGCTCCGCGGTGTCCCTGGCGCTGGCAGGTGCCGGGTTCCCGGTCTGCCGGAAGGTCAGGTAGGCCTCGAATCGCGCCGCCAGGACCAGCCGGTCGCTGCTGGTCAGCGGCGCATGGTAGCGGGTGCTGGTGACCGCGCGTTCCCCGGTCACGTAGGTGACCGGGGCCGCCTCCGCCGGCTCGGGCGCGTCATCGAGATCGGGCAGGCGTAACCGCATGGTGTAGCTGCCCAGTGCCCCGTTCAGGGTCACCTTGGCGTGCCACTGCTGCAGCGGTACCTGGAGCCCGGGCGGGAGGTCGACGCGAAACCCGCGGTCGCAGAGCAGGCACAGCACCGAGGAGCCGCTGTCGTTGTGCAACCACCAGGACCGGTCGTGGTAGCGGAAGCTCCCGGCGTTGCGCGATACGCCGCGGTCGGCCGACGGCAGAACGGCGGAACATGTCGGCGCCCGGCCGAAAGTGAATGTCTCACCTGGACGGACGCGCCATGTCTGCGATCCGAACATGACGATCAGCAGCACCGACCCGGCCCTATCTCCTTAGCGCAACGGTAGGTCGGCGGATATGACGCGTCAACGCTTCCATTAGCCGAGGAATGATGCGGCAGACGGCCGGGACATCAGGAGGTTACCCATTGTCTGCGGCTTGTCTGCGCGCCGTCGCTCAGCCGGTTCACGGGTGGCGGTCAGCACGACCTTCGCGTGTGACAGAGCTGGAGTAATCGCCGAACGCCGCGACATCTGGCCCGCCCATCGGGTTGGGATGCTGGCACGAGCCAGCTACACAGGCTGGCCCCCTTGGATTGCGCGAGGGCTTGGGGCAGGCTGGTCACCGCAACCCGAATGGGGCTGCAGGAGGCGTTCAATGGGCGGGGACGGGCTCATCGGCGGGTGCAGCGGGTGAACAGGCAGGTGCTTGGCACCGCCTGGTATCGCTTTCTGGCCACCTTCCGCCAGCGGCGGGGCAGCTATCTGGCCGTAGTTCTGCTGCTCGCCTTGGTCGGTGGCGTGGCCTTGGGCGCCGTCGCCGGGGCGCGCCGCACCCAGTCGTCCTATACGACCTACCTTGCCAGCACCAACCCGTCCGACCTCATAGTCTTCACCGCGTTCGCCAACCCCGCATTGGGGTTCTCCGTCGGCTACGATCCGGCAACCGCGCGCGAGACCGCCCGTTTGCCCTACGTGCGCAGCCAGGAGACCGTCGTTGGATTCGACGGCAACATGGATTATGTCAAGAAGGCCCACCTTGACGTCGGCGCCGGCGAAAAGCCACCGGTGGTCGAAGGCGCCCTCGGCGGCGAGTACAGCACCCAGGACCGCGTCCACCTCGTCGCAGGCTGGCTGGCCAACCCGGCCAACCCTGGCGAAGCGGTCATGAACCCCCAGGCCGCGAAGGAGCTTGGGGTGCACCCCGGCTCGGTGATCCAGCTGGCCCTCAATTCCGACCGGCAGCTGCTCCTACCCGACGTCGGGACGCCTGCCGTGAAGCCAGTCAAGATCGCGAACATCCGGATGGTCGGACTGGTCGTCCTTCCCCAGAATGTGGTCGAAGACGAGTACGACGCCCTCGGGTCGGCGGAAGTGCTCCTGTCCCCGGCGCTCACCCGCGAGCTCGCCTCATGCTGTGCCTCCTACTCCTACAGCGCGATGAAGCTCATCGGTGGCACCACCCACCTGGCCAAGGTAGAAACGGAGATCGCCCAGCGCATCCCACGCCTGACCTCGGCGTTCGGCTACTCCACCGACGCCCCCGCCATCGCCAGGGCCGACCGCGCCCTCAAACCGGAATCCATCGCCCTCGGCGTGTTCGGCGGTCTGGTAGCGCTCGCCGCGCTGATCATCGCCAGCCAGGTCATCGGTCGGCAGCTCCGTCTCCAAGCCGCCGAGCTCGCTACGTTGCGCGCGCTCGGGGCGGGTCCGGCCATGACCACGTTCGACGGACTCATCGGCATCGCGGGCGCGGTGATCGTCGGCTCCGCGCTGGCGGTCATCGTAGCGATCGCGCTCTCGCCGCTCTTCCCGTTGGGACCGGTACGTCCGGTCTATTCCCCGGGAGTGGCGCTCGACTGGACCGTGCTCGGTGTTGGCTTCGGTCTGCTGGTCGCCCTTCTCTGCGGCGTGTCCGTGTTCCTGGCATATCAGCAGGCTCCCCATCAAGCCCGCGCGCGACGGCAGCAGATCACCGATCGTCCGTCGCGCGCGGCCCGTGTGGCGGCGGCCTCCGGTCTGTCGGTTGCTGCGGTCACCGGGATCCGGTTCGCCCTCGAGCGGGGCGATCGGCGCGACGCCGTTCCGCTGCGCTCGGCGATCCTTGGCGCAGTGCTCGCCGTCTTGGTGGTCATCGCGACCGTCACCTTCGGCGCCAGCCTCAACGGCCTGGCTTCCCACCCCAGGCTCTACGGGTGGAACTGGGACTACGCGCTGTTGTCCGGCTTTGCTGGTGACGAGGATCTCCCGGCGCATCAGACGGCGGCCCTCCTCGAGCGGGATCATGACGTCGCCGCCGCGTCGGGTGTCTACTTCGATTCGGTGGAGATCAACGGCCAAGCGGATATTCCTGCCATCGGCGCGACCCCGAACGCCGCGGTGGCTCCGCCGGTGCTGAGCGGACGCGGGTTGGAAGCGCCGAACCAGCTCGTGCTCGCCGCCTCGACCATGGCAGCGCTGCACGAACATGTCGGCGGCACGGTTCGCGCGAGCGCGGGTGGCACGACCACCCGCCTCGTGATCGCCGGAACGGCCACCATGCCCGCCGTCGGAGGGCTCGAGATGGGCATTGGAGCCATCGTCGACTATCGGCTGATCCCGGCGTCCGTGCGCAATGCGCAGGGGAACGCCGTCCCCGGGCCCAATGCTTTCCTGATCCGCACTCGCGGCGCCTCGGTAGCGGCCCTGCGCTCGCTCCAGCGAATAAGCAGCGAAATAAACGCGACGCAGGGCAGCGGAACATCGGGGGGCGTGGTGTCGGTGCTGCGCCCGGCCGAGATCTCGGACTCCGGTTCCATAGAGGCGATCCCGACGACTCTCAGCGCGGGTCTCGCCGCCGGTGCGCTGGCGGCACTCGCGATCACGCTCGTCGCGTCGGTCCGCCGCCGCCGCCGAGACCTAGCGGTGCTGAAGACTCTCGGATTGTCCGGGCGTCAGCTGGCGGCGGTCATCGCCTGGCAGTCGAACGTCGCGGTCACGATCGGGGTCATCGTCGGCGTGCCCCTGGGTATCGCCCTCGGGCGTCTTTTGTGGGACCTATTCGCGAGCGAGATGCACGCGGTGCCGACCCCGAACGTCCCCGTGCTATCGGTCGTCGTGATCGCGGTCGGTGCGGTCGTCCTCGCGACTATCGTGGCCGCCCTTCCCGGCCGGATCGCCGCGCGGACCCCGCCCGCGCTCCTGCTCCGGGCCGAGTGAGCGGTGTAACGCCCACCACGATCGCATTAGCTCAAAACACCCCGGTTTCGATGTCGTCTAAGGGTTTCGGCACGTCAGCAACGATTCGCTCGCGCTCGCCTTCCCGATCCCCGCCTGACGCCTCAACCGGCGCCTTTTCCTCATCGCTCACCACGACGGTCTTCAGCCAACGCAGCATGAGGCAGCTTGAAGCCTCCCCCGCAGGGCGACTCCGAAGGGCCACGAAACCTTCATCTCCCGCACAGCACCGCATCAAGGACTCGCTCCTACATCAGGTCCTCCTTGCGTTCAGGACACACTTCGGCACCCACAACTCGGCTGGACAGACAAAAGCGGGCGGCTGAGGGCAGTTCCATTGAAAGTCTTTACCGACTTGCGGGGCGGGGTGCTCAGGAGCGGCGGCGCGCTTGAAGCAGGACCGCGCGTACCGCTGGATGTACCAGAGTCTCCGGGCGGCCGGCGACTGCCCAGTAGCCGGCCGGCCATTCCATCTGACCGAAGTCCGCCGAAATCGGCTGTCCCGGTGGCGCGGTGCCGCCGCGCCATGTCACCTGGCCAAGATTCGCGGTGTGGTAGGACAGGACCGACATCGGATCGTCCTGGCCGGGCACCGCCGGTTCCCTATCCTCGATCCGGACCTCTGCGACCCAGCTTCCGTCCTCCATCTGGGCAAAGGGGGGTGGACCGGCATCGGCGCCGACGCTGGTGACTCCCATGGCCAGGAGCACAGCCTCTGCGATCGGCCGGGCCTGCGCCTCGCCGACCGCATCAACGGCGACCTTGATCATGATCTCCCATCCGGCACCCGGCTCTCTAGAGCTGTCTGCCCGATCCACCTTCCCCTCCCTCCTGTCCGCGACGCGGGCTACGGTCACTAGCGAGCCTGGCACTGGTGGCACGGTGACGGCCGGGACACGCGAGTCTCCGGCGTAGCGGCCTGCCATCTGGGTCAGACATCCCTCCAGGCACCCCAATGGATCTTGCCCTTCGGCATGCCGTCGGTGGTACCCACCCGGGCGCCGATATGCCCGTAGGTCCCCTCAATGCTGTGAGTTTCCCAGTCGACATCCACAGTATGCCGCGCACCGGCGTGGCCGATGGTCTGCTCCGGTACTGTGGTGATGCCTGTGTCGTAACGCACCTGCAGATAAGTAGTGCTGTTACAGCTACTTGAGAGCTTGCCTTCGACCTGCAGATAGGCGCGGTTCAGAATCCCGCCGGTCCCCCCGTGGTTGATTTTCCCGACGAACTTCCCGCAGCGCACCGTCAAGGTGACATTAGCGGTGTAATTGGGTGCGTCGGTCCTGGCCACGCCAGACGACGCATGAGTCGCCGACGCTGCCGCCGGCGCGTACGGCAGTGTAGCGGCTTGCGCTGAGCCGCTCAAGGGAACTGCTAATGCGATCACTCCCGCGCCGATCAGGCCACTGGCGAGGGCGGTCAGTCTGATTCGCATCACATGTGCCTCCTGCGCCCGGAGCTGAGTGTGCAAATCACCGTAACATACCGCCCTTTGTACCGTAACCACTCACACCGGACTGGGTGTGGGAGATGAATGTAGGTGACCGGCTGGTAACTTCGGCTGGCCTGGTTGGGTGAGCGTGGCGTGCCGTCAGATGGTCCTGAGTTGGGCCACGTTTGGCTCTGAGCGTTTCCCCGGTTCGCTGACCCGCGGTTTCTTGGCTTTCGGTGATCGGATTTGTGCACTAATCGCGGGCCCGCAGGCTGGCCCGGTGCCGTATGTCAGGACGGTGAAGACGGCGTCGGGTGCGATGGCCGTGCAGATCGTGCACTCCTTCCATCGCGGGTCGCGGGATATCGAGCACATCGGTTCGGCTCACGATGACGCAGGGGTGGAGCTGCTGAAGGCCGCGGCGCGGCAGCGGCTGGCCGTGGGGCAGGGCGTGCTTGACCTGGGCCTTGAGCCGACCGGGCCGGCCAGGCAGGGTGCTGGCAGCGGGCCGCTGCCGATTACCGCGTCGCGGATGGACTGCCTGCTGGACGCGCTGGAGCATGCCTGGCGGGTTCTTCGCCTTGACCATGCCGCCGGCGGCGATGAGGCGAGACCGAGGGTGACGGGTTCCGGGAGAGCGGGTTCTCCAAGGAGCGGCGCCTGGAGCCGCAGATCACCATCGGCCTGCTCACCGGTGCCGACGGGTTCCCGCTCATGGTCAGCGCGTTCGAGGGCAACAAGGCCGAACCAGGACCATGCTCCCGGTGATCGAATCCTTCAAGGCCGCGCACGACCTGCCCGACGTGACAGTCGTCGCGGACGCCGGCATGGTGTCGGAGAGCAATCAGAGGCAGATCGAGGCTGCCGGGCTGTCGTTCATCCTCGGCGCGCGGATCCCGCACGTGCCCTACCTAGTCGCGCAGTGGCGCCGCGAGCACCCCGGCGAGGACATCCCTGACGGGCACGTGTTCACCCAGCCGTGGCCGGCCGGGCCGGACGGCGGCCGCCGCGACCAGGTCATCAACTTGAGCTCCCCTTCATGGTGATCGCGACCCAGAACCCGGTCGAGACGGACGGGCGGCCGGGGATGGTTCCCATGTTCACTGCGGCCGATCTACGGACCGCCCTGCCCTACCGCAAGGAATACAGCGCGATCCGCTATCCGGCCGAGTTGAACCGCCGCCCGGGCTGGCTCGCCGGGGCCGACCCCGTACGCGAGCGTGGTCTGAGGCCATCCCGGTCGCACGCGTCATTCTCATGCTCCGGTTAGCAAAGGCAGCAGATTTCCTCATCAGGTCCGATAACCGGGATCATGAATCCAGACGCTGCGCCCAAATCGCACTAACTGGCTGGCGCCGCGCATGGTCAGCCAGCCCACAGGATATTGAAGATGACCAGAAGTCCGGCGTCGTCGGAGACCCGGAAGGAGATCAGGCCGTGCTCGCCGAACTGGCTTTCCCGGAACTCGGGCTCGTCCCCGCCGGGATAGACCAGCCATGCGTCCCAGGGCGCATCGATCAGCCACAGTAAGCGCCGCATGAACGCCTCGTAGGCTTCCTCATGGTCTTTGATGAAGTCGTTGAATTGCCCCAGGGCCCGTCCGGTGAGAACCGGCCGGTAGCTCACCGCCAGTCCGCCAGCCCGGGTACGGGTGTCAGGTCTTCTGGCCGGGCGTCCCGGGCGTCCCGCGCCGCCGCGTCGAAGCGGGGATCGGAGTAGGCGGTGGCGCGCAGCCGCCACCGGGCCAGCAACTCGGCGAGGTGCCGCCATCGCCGGACGTCACGCGCGGCTTCCAGCGCGGTCCGGTACTCGCTCAAGAACTGCTCGTGCCAGCGCTGCGGAAGCAGCGTCAGAATCTCCGCCGGGCCATCCCAGCCGGGCTCGCTGGCCGGCTGGGCGCTCACGCGCCGGCCCCGGCGCACCGCCATCTGGACATGTCACCACGCTACCGCGTCCGGCGGACAACGACCGGGCGCAGCTGGACTCCGTGGGCCTGGCGCAGCAGCCAGGGGCTCCGCTTCATCCGCCCGACGCCCGCAAGGGCACGACGACAGGAGCATCGCCTCTGCCCGGCATCCGCGCATCTCGGCCCCGTGTCAACGGCCGGAGAAATCCGCCGGGGCGTTTTGGCTGGTCAGAATGCGATGCGTGCGTGTCAGGGCGGGGGCGGAGATCAGCGCCTGACCGAGGAGGAAGACGGTGAGCGCTGTCGCCTCCCCGGTTATCAGCGATACCGCTGTGAGGACGGTGGCCTTCGCGGCCAGGAACCGGCCCCGGCGCGGGACGGCGGCCAGGCTGGTCTGGATCGAGCCGGTGGAGTACTCCGACGTGATGACCAGGACGCCGAGCACGCCGATGGCGAGCTGGGCTAGGGCGAGGCCGCTGAGGCTGACCGAGGCGGGGTCCCATCCCGCAGCGCTCGTCCCTGGAACACGAGATATATAGTCAGCCTAATAGTTAAAGCAGCTAACTTGCTGGTCCTCCGCGCCGCCACCCCGCCACCCTGTCCGCCCGCCCCAACATCGCCCGCCTGACACGAGAAGGCGAGCCCGACAACGCCGTCCCCAGGGCCTGCAGGGCCTCCATGGCGCCAGCACGCTCACAGTTGGGTTCATGATCCTTGCCTGCGCTGGTGATCAACCTCCGGTCCCCTCGCCGGCTCGGACCGTTGGGTTCCGGGTCTGCGGCTTCCGTGAGCCGACCACCGGTCACACCGCCCCGGGCGTCATCATATTGACACCTGACATCGAGCGGATGTGAGAGGCGGATGGCGCCGGCTGGCTCGCGAGCGGCGCGTCTACGAGTTGGTTCCCGATTCATCGAGGATGGCGGGGAGGTCAAAGCCGCGGAAGGCGTCTGGGGTGAGGAAGGCGGTGATCTCCTGGATCTGCGCGCCGTGCAGGGTGAGCACGTCGATGGCGCGCGGCATGAAGGTCTGTGTCTTGTCGTTCCAGGCGAAGCGGCCGAAGGCGAGCTGCCCGTTCGCGCGAGCGGGGATGAGGCGCCAGTGGCTCGTCCCTGCAAGTGGCCCGCGGCCGAGGTAGATGGCGACCTGTTCGCGGCCGCGGTACCAGGTCGGTACGGGCGGCATCGTCAGCTTCGCGTCTTCGGCGAGCATGGCAACGACCGCGTCGACGTCGTTGCGCTCCCAGGCGGTGACGTAGCGCTGCGCGACGAGTCTCAGCGCGCCGTCGTTCAGTGAGCGCAGCGTCGCCTGCTGGCTTCGCTCTGGCAGTCGTTTGTCTACTGTCTTGTGGGCGCGCTGCAGGGCGCTGTCGACCGAGACTGGTGTGGTTTCGAGCGCAGTGGCGGTTTCGCGGGCTGAGAACCCGAGTACGTCGCGGAGTATCAGCACGGCGCGCTGTCGCGCGGGCAGGTGCTGGAGTGCCGCGATGAAGGCGAGCTCGACGCCCTCGCGCTGCTCATAACGGGCCTCCGGGCTGGCCAGGCCGCTCCCGAGCCCGAGCCGCTCATCCGGGTAGGGTTCGAGCCATACCACATCGGCCACTGGCTCGGCGAAGTTGTCGTGGGGGTCGGCGGCGGGCGCGTAGTCAACCGGAAGCACTCGCCCGGGCCGCCGCTCGATCGCCCTGAGGCACGCGTTTGTCGCGATCTTATAGAGCCAGGAACGGACGGAGCTCCGGCCCTCGAAGCGCGGCAGGGCGCGCCAGGCGCGCAGCAGCGTCTCCTGCAGTGCATCTTCTGCGTCTGCGGCCGAGCCGAGCATCCGGTAGCAGTGGGCGTGCAGCTCGCCGCGGTACGGTCCGGCGAGCCGGCCGAAGGCGTCGTCGTCGCTCCGCCGGGCGGCCTCGAGCAGCTCTCGCTCCTCACTCGCGGTCAGCGCCATGCGAGCGGCTTTCGTCCCGTGTTCAGGCTCGGTCGTCATGGTTTTGGCTGCCAGACGGCGAGCTCGCCGCACTGCGGCGCCGAAATGACGCTGCGCCATCCGGCCGGCCCCCCGCGCGGCGCCAGCAGCACCGAGGCGCCGAGCTGGCGCGCGCGTTCGGTGGACTCTTCGATCTGGTCGACCTGGACGTAGGGCAGCCATAGCGGGCGCGCGGTGCCGCATTCGACGATGCCGCCGCCGAAACCGCCTCCCAGGCCGAGGGCGAGGTAGGACCCGGACCCGGCCTCGATCAGCTCCTGGCGCCAGCACAAGAGTTTCGCGTAGAACGCGCTCGCCCGTGCGTGATCACCGGTGTGGAGCTCCAGGTGAACGACGGGCCTGGGACTGGGCATATGCATAGTCACCTTACTTGTGATCCGCGCTCTGGCCGGAATCCATCGCCGCCGCAGCAGAATCGGTGACCGAGATCCCGGCCGCGAGGGTGTGCCCAGACCGTCCGGACCAGCTGCTCATTGTCCGTCACGGACCGCCGCCCCGGCCGCCATTCAAGCCCGAGCAGCGTGGAGCCTGCGCCAAGCCCAGCTTTCGTGGCGAGCGATGGATTGCGGCCTTTCACCGGATCACCACCTCCAGGAGCGGGGACAGGGCCCGCCGGGCGCGTCCGCGGTTCGCGGGCGGCCGGTATCTATTAGGAGGATCTCGCCAGCATGGCACCGCAAGCGCAATGGATTCACAGCTTCGTCACCGACGACAAGATCTACTGTCTGTACCTCGCCGACAACGCCGAAACCATCCGCGAGCACGCCCGCCGCGGCGGGTTTCCCGCAGACCACATCGCGCTCGTCCGAGCGCTGATCGATCCGACGACCGGAGAGACACCTCTCGCGGGCGAATAGCCATCGGTTATGCCGATGTCGACGCGAGCACACCCTAGGCAGCCGCCAGCACTTCGACCCATCGGCCACGATGCGCGCTGCGCATCATCAAGTCTTCCCAGCACCACCATCCACATGCGACAAGGAGACCGCCATGCACCCCACCATCAGCTACCATCTGGCCACGGCCCGGGCCGCCGAGCTGCGCAGCCAGGCCCAGCGAGACGCACTGGCCCGCGCCGCCCGCCACGCGCGAACGCACAAGCTCGAGCATGCCGCACCTAGGCTCGCGGCCGCAGGGCGCCGCCTGCTCACCTCCCTGCGCCCCCGCGGCACCTGGCCAGCCTCCCGCATCGCCGCCTCGCCAACGCCCTACGACGGTCCGAGTGCCACCTGCTACGAGCCCGGAGGGTCGAACTGAAGTTTCATCGCTGCAGCACGGTCGACCTCCTCTGCCGTGAGCAGTGCGACCATGCGGCTGACCAGCATGCCGCTGGCGCAGCAGACATCGAAACCGCCGCTACCGTCACATTGTCCGGCAGGTCGCAGATGATGTAGGCATCATCCTGGCCGAGTGCGAAATGAAAGCTCTCCAGAGAGCCGCCGGCCTCGGCCAGGAGCTTGCGCGACGCTTCCATACGGGCCGTGCCACCCTTGGCGGTCAAGCCCTTGAGGCCCGCGCATCCAGCCCCAGGACCACCTTGATCTGCGCCAGCGGGACGCCGATCTGGCGCAGCGACGCCACCAGGCGCGCCTGGTACAGCTGCCCGCAGGCATACCAGCGGTAGCCAGAGTCCAGGTCGACGCGCAGGTGGCAGCACTCCCAGCTCGTCGTACAGGCGCAGCGCCTTCGGTGACAGCCGCGACAGCCGGGCGAACTCCCCGATGCCCATCAGGCCCATGACAGCTCCCTCGATCCGGGCGGTGCCCGGCCGTCACAACTGTGCAGCTTCCCCCAGGGTCAAGGTCAACAGCGCTGCCGCGCGCCTTGCACGCTGAAATGGGTCGAGCAATTCGTTCCCGGCCAGATCGGCGCCAAGTACGTCCCCCCACCTCTCGCTCGGCTTCGCGACCCTCGATGACCTCAAGATCCTCGAAGCTGAGCCGTTTGACCCCTTCCCGATCCATCCCGCCAGCATCGCGGTCTACCATCGCAGCTCGGTCCCCCGCCGGTGCCGCTGCCGCACCAGCGGGGCGCAATCGCCCTACAGCGTCGCGGAGATCGCCGGATGCCTGGCCCCTGGGCTGCCTGGATGGTCATGAAGCGACGATCGCCAAGTCGGGGTCGCGGTTGTCGATCAGCGACATCAGCGGCCCAGCACCGCGGGTCGCCGGATAGGCCGATGCCGTCGGGATTGGCGGTCGCCAGGAGGGCTTAGACAGGGTCATGGTCAGGGTCCGCTTCCTGTGCTCACCGCCGCACGGCCGGACTTGTGCTGCTCTTGTGTCAGCCCGTGCGGTCACACCGCGACCACTGTTACTGCGTCCATCTCTGCTGTCAGCGCCCGGAGATCGCGAGGGTCGCTAGTGAGGATGCGCACCCGCTGGCCGAGTCCGCTGGCCGTCGCCGCGACGATGGCGTCGACGGTGTCGGCCCGGCCCGTCCGTCCGAGCAACTCCCCTGCGGCTCTGCCCAGCTCGGGCGTGACAGGCCGCTGAACAACGCTCTTCAGCAGGCTGTGCACGCGGGCGTCTCGCGGGCCGCCTCGCAGTGATTCGGCAAGCGTGACCGCGCTGACATGTACGCTCGCGCCCAGACGCTCGGCAAGGATCAGTTCGGCGCGAACCCGCGCGGAACCGGCCGCAGCGGCACTGAGCCCCTCAGAGTCGAGAAGAACGGCGTCCGGCAGGATCAGCTGCCTCCACTCCCGGCGCCGAGCCATTCGCTACTGACCTCCTCCAGCACGCTCGCCGGGACAGGCCCGTACTCGTTGTCCTGTGCCGCCAGCCAGGCCCGCAGGGCGCCTCGCCGCTCCTCGGCCTCAAGCGCCTCAGCGACATAACCGGACAGGCCCCGGGCGCCGACCCGGCCACGGATCCTCTCCAGCAGCCCGGCCGGAAGCGTGACAGACACTTTCGCGTACTCGGCAACCATGACCTTAATCGTACCGCCAGTAGGATTACATCTGCAAGTTGCCGCGTGGCGACCCTCCCGCCATCACAGCAGATTGCCGGCTCACCCGGACTGTTACGGACGCAACCCTGACGGCTGCCCGCGCAAAGGCAGCGGTGAGGGTGGTCGAAGTGGCCGCAGTTCGCTGCGGTGTCGCCCGGTATGCCCGCTCGCAGATAGTCGATGTGCCCGCCGACTCGCCGGGTGCAGGCGAGTGCGCGGGTGACACCGAGGGCAGCCGGGCATTACCGGGATTCCCGGACGGCGCTCCATAACACCTGGCCGACAGTCATCATGACGACGCACTCCGCCGGCCAGCCGGGCCCCGGAAGCCCTCAAACCGCGCCCGCAGCCGCCCAGTCAGCCTCTGTTGCTGACCCTCCGCTTCACTGCCGCTCGGTCATCCTGCCGCACGCAGCGGCGGGACTCGCACAAGGAAAAAAGATAGCCCTCTTGCCTGCAATAACATCAGGGAAGACAGGGATCCCAGGCTGCTGCCAAACGCGCCCTAAGCACAAGATCCCCACAAAGGCCCACAAGCTATTGCTGGCTGGAGTCATAAACCCGTGGTCAGGGGCGGGGTCGAACCGCCGACCTTCCGCTTTTCAGGGGTTCTGTCACCCCCGAGACCATAGTCCGGAGAGCATTCAAAAGCCCAGCTCACACGCATTGTCGCTGGTCAGCTGGTCTAACAGCCATCATAGCGACAGTGCCGCCGAGTACCGCATAGTTCCGTTTCGTCTGTGGGCTTTCTGTGGGGGCCTTCGCCCGACCGCGGACTTGTGGGGGAATTGTGGGCCTCGTGGTTGCATGCGGCCGGGCGCAGACAGGTCTAGGATCCACCTGCCAGACGGCTGACCGCCCTGCGGGTGCGGTGACGTATCGTGACAGGCCGACTGTCGCATGTGGAGTCAGCGCCACCGCATAACGCCAAATGGGGACGGCCGATTCATATGTCAATTAGGCGCAAGCCTTCGTGCAGATTGT
>Ga0187871_10002795_pt1 | contig 13871 bp, 12 predicted proteins | sample June2016WEW_16_1_FD_132988 | JGI IMG/M metagenome (GOLD analysis project Ga0187871, IMG submission 132988) | Peatland microbial communities from SPRUCE experiment site at the Marcell Experimental Forest, Minnesota, USA - June2016WEW_16_10 | ecosystem: Environmental > Terrestrial > Soil >... | reverse complement strand
GTGCTTGAAAAATGTGTTAACCCCAAGGCAGCGATAAAGTTCATTTGCTAACGTCGAGCTTGACCAATAGAGCATTCCGCGCGCATAGATGTGTGATGACGCACGTGACCGGCGCTTGCCGGACCTTTCTTTCGATTTCGATTTGTATCGGCTAGCCTTGCCCCTGGCTGGAGCCGTCGCGTCCTCATTTAGAGTTCGTCCTTGATGCCCCAGGCCAGAGCAGGCTCAAGGGGACCACATGCCGCTGCGGCTCTATAATACGCTCACGCGCCGGAAACAGGATTTCGCGCCGATCGATCCCGCGAATGTGCGCCTCTATGCCTGCGGCCCGACGGTTTATGACCATTTGCATATCGGCAATGGGCGGATGCTGATCGTCTTCGACGTGCTCTTCCGTCTGCTGCGCCATGTTTATGGCCCGGATCACGTCACCTATGTCCGCAACATCACCGACGTCGACGACAAGATCAACGCGCGGGCGGCGGAGCGCAGAGTCGATATCCGCGTGCTGACGGATGAAATGACGGCGATCTTCCATGAGGACGCCAAGGCGCTAGGGTGCTTGCCACCGACCGTTGAGCCCCGCGCCACGGACCATATCGCCCAGATGATCGCGATCATCGAGCGGCTGATCGCCAAGGGTCATGCCTATGCGGCGGAAGGCCATGTTTTATTCGATGTGCGCGCGATGCCGGCTTATGGAAGGCTGTCGCGGCGTTCGCTCGACGATATGATCGCGGGCGCGCGGGTCGAGGTCGCGCCCTATAAGCGCGGCCCTATGGATTTTGTTTTATGGAAGCCTTCGAGCGCTGCTGAGCCTGGCTGGGAAAGCCCCTGGGGGCGCGGGCGGCCCGGCTGGCACATCGAGTGCTCGGCGATGAGCTGGGAATATCTCGGCGAGACCTTCGACATCCATGGCGGCGGCATCGACCTTGTGTTTCCGCATCACGAGAACGAAATCGCGCAAAGCTGCTGCGCCTTCGGGCATGACGTGATGGCGAATGTCTGGATGCATAACGGCCATCTCCAGGTCGAAGGCGAGAAAATGTCGAAGAGTCTGGGCAATTTCGTGACGATCCACGAGCTCTTGCACACCGATAAATTCGGCGGGCGCACTTGGCCCGGCGAAGTGCTGCGGCTCGCCATCTTGAAGACGCACTATCGTCGGCCGGTCGATTTCACGGTGAAGGCGCTGGAGGAGGCGGAGCAGACACTAAGGAGATGGCAGGGTTATGCTTTGCATTCAGATCGAATTGAAGATCCCCCACCTGCATTTATAGAAACGATCGAAGACGACCTCAACACTCCAGAGTCCCTCAGCAAAATTCATTTTCTCACGCGAATTGGTGTCATTCCAGGCTATTCTTTTTTGGGCCAATCGTCCTATGCCTCCACCGAAGAAATCAAACGCTCGTCGGCTAAATTGCGGGGTTGCTTGCGAATGCTTGGTTTGAGCCGGGTCGGTGAAGCCGATTGGAACCGGGCGTCAGTTGATGACGCTCGGAGAGTTAAGATCGAAATGTTCGTCTCGCGCCGCAATGAAGCCCGATCTGCTAAGAACTGGGCCGAGTCCGATCGCATCCGGGATGAACTCGACGCGATGGGTGTCATGTTGAAAGACAACAAAGATGGCACCACGACTTGGGAACCAAAGCGATGAACGCCAGCGCCTTTCCGAAACCCTCGTTGCGGCCTTACCTCGCCTCCGACCTCCTGCTTCTCAGCGAAATCCGCTTCGCGGCGATCGAGGAACTGACCGTCGACGATTATGACGAAGCGCAGCGCCGCGCCTGGGCCTCAATCGTGGATGATGATGAGGCGTTTGCGAAAAATCTCGAAAACAACTTGACCATCGTCGCGCTGATCGGCGGCGGTCCGGTTGGTTTTATCGCCTTGAAGGACGGCGGCACGATCGACCAGCTCTATGTCCATCCGGCCGTCGCCCGCACGGGCGTCGCGTCTGCCCTCGTTGACGCGATCGAGAAACTTGCCGCCGCGCGCGGCACGGTCACGCTCGTGACCGATGCCAGCGACACGGCAAAACCTTTCTTCGAGGTGCATGGCTACCAGGCGGTTCAACGCAACACGGTCGAGATCGATGGCCTTTGGCTCGGCAACACGCGCATGACAAAAGTGCTCCCGCCCAAACCCAAGCGGGACGGCTCTCCATGACGCGCGAAAAACTCAGCCTTTTGGACACGACCTTGCGCGATGGTGCGCAGATGGCGGACGTCGATTTTTCGCTCGCCGACAAGCGCCATATCGCGGTGCTGCTCGACGGTCTTGGGATCGATTACATCGAGGGCGGCTATCCCGGTGCCAATCCGCTCGACACGGAATTTTTCGCGCAAAAGCCTAAGCTGCAAAGCGCTCGCCTTTCGGCCTTCGGTATGACCAAAAGAGCGGGCCGCTCCGCCGTCAATGATCCGGGTATCGCCGGCCTTCTCGCGGCGCAAGTCGATGTCATCACCTTCGTGGGCAAGGCCTGGGATTATCATGTCCATGTCGCGCTCGGTTGCACGCTCGAGGAAAATCTCGAAAATATAACCCAGTCGATCGAGGCGGCTCGGGCGCCGGGCCGCGAGGTGATCTTCGATTGCGAGCATTTCTTCGACGGCTTCAAGGCCAACAAAAGCTACGCGCTGCAAGTCGCCAAGACTGCCCATGCGGCGGGCGCCCGATGGGTCGTGCTTTGCGATACCAATGGCGGAACGCTCCCGCATGAGATCGCGCGCATCGTCGCGGAGGTAGCGGAGCATGTGCCGGGATCTCATCTCGGTATTCACGCACATGACGACACCGGCAATGCGGTCGCCAATTCGCTCGCTGCCGTGCTCGCTGGAGCGCGGCATATTCAAGGCACGCTGAACGGCCTTGGCGAACGGTGCGGCAACGCCAATCTCGTGTCGCTGATCCCGACGCTTTTGTTGAAGCACGACTTCGCGGATCGCTTTGAAATCGGCGTGACGCCGGAAAAGCTCGCGACGCTGGCCAAGGTCAGCCACACGCTCGACGAATTGCTCAATCGAGCGCCCAACCGGCACGCGCCCTATGTTGGCGGTTCGGCTTTCGCGACCAAGGCCGGTATCCATGCTTCGGCGGTAATGAAGGAGCCGAAAACCTATGAGCATGTCGCCCCAGAAGCGGTCGGCAACAAGCGCCGGCTGCTCGTGTCGGACCAGGCCGGGAAATCGAATATCCTCGCCGAACTTGAGCGGATCGGGGTGCGCCTCGACAAAGATGATCCCCGCGTCGCGCGTCTCCTCGACGAGGTCAAGGAGAAGGAACGGCTTGGCTATGCCTATGAGGGCGCGGATGCGTCGTTCGAGCTTCTGGCCCGCCGGATTCTCGGGCAAGTGCCGGATTATTTCGAGGTCGAGCGCTTCCGCGTCGATGTCGAGCGCCGCCACAATGCACAAGGCGATCTCGTCTCGGTGTCGGAGGCGGTTGTCAAGGTCAATATCGATGGCGAGACCTTGATCTCGGCTGCTGAAGGCGAGGGTCCGGTCAATGCGCTCGACCTCGCCTTGCGCAAGGATCTCGGCAAATATCAGCGCTTTATCGAAGATCTCGAACTCGTCGATTTTCGCGTCCGGATTTTCCAGGGCGGGACCGACGCGGTCACGCGGGCCTTGATCGAATTTCGTGACGCATCCGGAGAGAGCTGGTCGACGGTTGGCGTCTCCGCCAATATCATCGACGCCTCGTTTCAGGCGCTGACCGACGCGATCACCTACAAGCTTTTGAAGTCTGGCGCGCGGTGATCAAAAGGTGCGGCAGTTTAATCTTGGTTTGTATATTGTAAGATGAAACCATGTGGCAGGCCTCTCGGCGGGGCGGGGAACGGCGCCGCGCGGCGGACCGCTTCGAGATAGGCCGAATCGAGGACCGGGTCGCCGCTCGCGTGGTAGAGCGCTTGATGGGTCAGATGCCCGAGCTCATCGACGAAGAGACCGATCTGCCCGACGTGGATGAGGTGGCGCGCGCGGGCCTCCGGCGGAACGTGCAATTGGCGGTTGATCAACCCCATCAGCAAGGATTCATAACTCGCCTTTTCGGTTCCACCACTGATCGGCGCGGCTTTGGCCGAAGCTCCCACGGAATAAGAGGGGGCCGGAGCAAAGGCGGCAAGCTGTTGCGCGACCGTGATGTTTTTGCCCTGGGCGGGGGGAGCCTTGCTTGGTTGCGGTTTTTGTTTTGGCTGTTGCTTGGCTGGCGGCTCCGGCTGGGCTTTGTCGAGAGCCTCGGCATCGGGAGAGTCGTCGGCGAGTTTCTGCGGCTCCGATGGGGGTGATGGCGGGGCGGGTTTCTCTTCTGATGGAGACGCGGCCTTTTCCTGTTCCGGCTTGTCTTGGGAAGCCTGCGGCGAGGCAAGCTTGGGCGGCGGCGCGACGCGTGGCGCTTTCGTTTCCTTCTCGGGTTCTCCCTTGTGGGTCCTGCTGTCGTTGCCCGAGACCGGCGCGTCGTGCGCGACTTGGACGTCTTCGAGTTGCACCTTTTCGGGCGGTGGCTTCTCCTTCACCACCGGCGGGGTTATGAGATCGGGCGGCGGCGGGAGAGACTTCGCGAGAGGTTCGGTCTTTTGCTCGGGCGGCATCTCGGCGACGATCTCCACCGGAATTTCTTCCGCCTGGGTGGACTCGCGGGAGATGGAGAAATCCCCGAAAAAAAGGAGTGCCAAAATCGCTGCGTGGACCAGGAAACACGCGGCGAGAATCAGGGCGAACGGCGTCGGCGCCTGGCGTTCCTCCGGAGCGGCCAGACGTTCAGCCGGGTACGCTTTAAGGTTGACATCGGGGGTTCCGGGGCCAGACGTCACGTTTCACCACATTCAATACGTGTTGCCATTGTCCTCAATGTCACGGCCATGGCCTTTTCTCATTCGCGCCGGTTTAAAGCCCGGAAATGAGCCGTCACAAGCGCGGATCGACGGTCTCCTTGCGCGCGCCGAGAAGTGCTGCCTTTGCCGCGGCGGTTTCAATCATCGGGAGAATATCCTCGATCTTTTCGGCGACAAGATAGCGCACTTCGAAAGGAATTTGAATAAAGCGCCGCTCGCGCATATGGGCGAAAAGCTGCAGCAAGGGTTGCCAGAACCCCCCGATGTCGGCGATCACGACTGGTTTCGTGTGACGCTCGAGCTGGACCCAGGTCAATTGTTCGGCAAGTTCCTCCAAGGTTCCGATGCCGCCAGGCAGCGCGACGAATGCGTCGGCGCGCTCGAACATCAGACGCTTGCGCTCATGCATGTCGCCGACGACAAGGCATTCCTGGATTTCGGGCAGGAAGTGCTCCTTATTCATCAAAAATTCCGGAATAATGCCCGTAACCCGGCCGCCATTGGCGAGAACCGAGCTGGCGATGGCGCCCATGAGACCGGTGGAGCCGCCGCCATAGACGAGGCCAAGGCCGCTCGCCGCCATGGCATGGCCAAGCTTTCGCGCCGCCACTTCATAGATGGGGTCAGAACCTTGGGCGGAACCGCAATAGACGCAGATGTTGGAAACCAGGCGGGAACCCGCTTCGACGGCGATGTGTTTTGATGACATGGTCTGCTTGTCGCGCGCCACCCTTATGGGGTCAAGAGCGCCTAAAACCGGAGGCGGTGCTGTGGCGCGCCGCCGGCCGGGACGCCGAGGCAGCGGATCATAAGACTGTGACAGAAGTCCCAAGAAAGTCCCAGCAAAATTGCATTGGCTCTCCCTTGCGATTTTGCCCCTGAGATCTTGCCGAGATCCCTTGGTACCGCATCATTTCTCGTGAAAACCGGTGGCCTGTTTTCGGAAATGATGCTTAGAGAGCCACATGTCGCGTTCATTCTCCTCCGGTGCCTTTAAGACTCTGGCCAAGGTTCAAGCAAAATCAGCGCCCGGCTCCACGCTCCGCAAGCTCTGGCCCTACATATGGCCATCCGGACGGCGCGACTTGATGCTGCGGATTTATGCTTCCCTGGCTTTGATGCTTGCCGCGAAAATTGTCACGATCGCGGTTCCCTACTCGTTCAAATGGGCAACGGACGCCTTGAGTGGCCCGGCACAGGCTTCCCTGTCTAGTGTGATCGCCGGCCCCTTAGCCTTAACTCTTCTCTATGGGGGCCTGCGCATTCTGATGGCGCTCCTAACCCAAGTCCGCGACGCGATCTTCGCTGATGTCGCGATGCATGCGGTACGGCGGCTTGCTCGCGATGTGTTTTCGCATTTGCATTCCCTGTCGCTGCGCTTCCATCTCGAACGCAAGACCGGCGGTCTCACCCGTATCCTCGAACGCGGCCGCAATTCGATCGAGACGATCGTGCGCACGACTATGCTAACGGCGGTTCCGACCGTCGTCGAATTTGTCCTGATCCTCGCTGTCTTACTTTACCAATTCGATTGGCATTATGCCGCCGTGGTGAGCGTGATGATCCTGGCCTATATGGGCTTCACCGCTTCCGCGACCAATTGGCGGATCGCGATCCGGCGGGCGATGAACGAGAGCGATACCGACGCCAATACCAAAGCGATCGACAGCCTGCTGAATTTCGAGACCGTGAAATATTTCACCGCCGAGGAGCGTGAAAAAGCGCGTTACGATAAATCCATTGCCCGTTACGAGCGCATGAGCGTCAAGACTTATACATCGCTTGCCTGGCTCAATGCGGGACAGGCGGTCATTTTTACCTTGGGATTGACGGCTGCGATGGCTATGAGCATCGCTGGAATCAAAAGCGGTGCCAATACGGTCGGTGATTTCGTCCTGATCAATGCAATGATGATCCAGCTCTATCAGCCGTTAAATTACATGGGCGTTGTCTATCGCGACATCCGGCAATCGGCGATCGACATCGAATTGATGTTTGCCATTCTGGGTCAGAATCCGGAGATCGAGGATCGCGCGGCTGCGAAACCGCTTGCCGTGACAAGCGGCAGGCTTTTGTTCGAGAATGTGTCGTTTCATTACGACCCGCGCCGGGCGATTTTAAAGGACGTGAGTTTCGAGGTGCCCGCCGGCAAGACCGTCGCGGTCGTTGGCCCCTCGGGCGCCGGGAAATCCACGCTCTCGCGCTTGATTTTCCGTTTCTACGAGCCTTCCTCGGGGCGGATCACCATCGATGGTCAAGACATCGCAATGGTAACGCAAACCTCCTTGCGCGCGGCGATTGGTATGGTTCCGCAGGATACGGTTCTTTTTAACGACACGATTGCCTATAATATCCGCTATGGCCGTTCCGACGCGAGCGACGCCGAGGTGCGGGAGGCGGCGCGGCTTGCCCGGATCGATCATTTCATCGAACAGATTCCGGGTGGTTACGAGGCACAAGTCGGCGAACGCGGACTAAAACTGTCCGGCGGCGAAAAACAGCGCGTCGCGATTGCCAGAACCATTTTGAAGGCACCGCCCATTCTTGTCCTCGACGAGGCGACCTCCGCGCTCGACTCCTTTACCGAAGGCGAGATTCAGGATGCGCTCGATCTCGTCGCCAAGGGCAGGACGACCCTCGTGATCGCGCATAGGCTCTCGACAATCGTCAATGCCGACGAGATCATCGTGCTGGACCACGGCAAGATCGCGGAGCGCGGCGCGCATGTCTCACTTCTTGCGCAAAATGGGTTATATGCGGCGCTGTGGAAACGCCAGAACGAGGTGCGGCAAGCCGAGGAAACCTTGCGCCGTGCCGCGATCGAAGAAGGGGGCAGGCTCAGCATCAAAATCGAGACGGAAGGATCGCCGGAGACCGAAGGCGAGCCGGAGGAGGAAGCTTCGTTGGACAAGGACCCGGTCATCCCTGCCGGTCTTTGATGGCGCTCATATGCAGGCAGATCCGTCAGCCGGTAATGGCGCCGGCTGGGACGCCCGCCGTGACTTTGTACGAGATAGGATTGCCCCATGTCGATGATCGATTCGATCCGCAGGCAGATAACGCCCATCCATCCGGAGGGCTATATTTTTGTCGCGGGCTTTGCCCTTGCCACACTTGTTCTTGGCTCGTTCGTTGGGTCTCTCGGCTGGATTGGCGCAATCGCCACCGCCTGGTGCGCCTATTTTTTTCGCGACCCGGTCCGATTCACGCCGCTCGACGAAACGCTTGTGGTCTCGCCCGCTGATGGCATCGTCTCCTCAATTGGCTATTTCGCGCCGCCGCCTGAGCTTGGTCTCGGCGCCGAACCGATGCAGCGGATTTCCGTTTTCATGTCGGTCTTCGATTGCCATGTGAACCGCGCCCCCGTCGCCGGACGGGTAACCAAGATTGCCTACAAGCCCGGTCTTTTTCTCAACGCGGACCTCGACAAGGCAAGCGAAAACAACGAGCGCAATGGCCTTGTCATCGAGGCCGGCGGCGGCCGCTTTGGGGTAGTGCAGATCGCTGGATTTGTCGCGCGGCGGATTGTTTGTTTTGTCCGCCAGGGCGAGGCCGTTGGCGTCGGCGACCGGTTTGGTTTGATCCGCTTCGGGTCTAGAGTGGATGTTTATATGCCTGGCGCCGCGCAGCCATTGGTGACGATAGGCTCGAAGGCAATCGCCGGAGAGACGGCGCTTGCCGAACTCCGCTCGAACGGATCACGCAGGAATTTCAAATCCGGCTGATTGCAATTCTCGACAGACCAGCCGGTAAAATCTTGGCGCGCATGCTTAAACAAAAACAAAGACAAACGTGATGAGTGTTTCATCTCTCTTCACATGGTTGCGCGGGATCAGGCCTTAAATTGGTGACGCCGCCGGCATCCTTTCGGCAAGCCACAAGTCTTAAAGAGATTTGTCGGCAATCCGAGTAAGGAGCGATCGCTCCATTCGCGGGCTTCAGTATTCATTTACGCAAGGAGGGTCAACTCATCCACGTGTCTATCGTGTGGAGTGGCGAGACAATGCATTTCAGGGCTTCCTACATTACCGGTTCATGCGTCATAGGTACATGCGACACGGATTTACGCGCCGCTTCGATTGGCGCCAGAGCGATCAGCCGGCTTGGTCTGATCGCAGCCATGATGGTCTATTGTTATTCTCCTCCCTTGCGGGCCATGGAGGAGACGCTAGTCGTGACGGTCGATCAGGCCCGCATCATCAAGGTCCCCCCCGGGACCCAAACGCTGATTGTCGGGAGCGCGTCGATCGCCGACCTCACCTTGCTCAAGCATGGCGCCACAATGATTGTCACCGGCAAGGGCTTTGGTGAAACCAATTTTATCGCGCTCGATGGCGATGGCAGCCCCTTGTCGCAATCGCTGATCCGGGTGGTCGGCGGCAAAAATGCCCTGCTCGTGCAGCGGGGGCTCGACCGTCAATCCTATTCCTGTGCGCCACAATGCCTGCCAACCGCCAAGCTTGGCGACGATCTCAAATATTTTGGCGAGATCTCAGGACAGGTGAAGGATCACAACGCGCAAGCAACCGGCCTGCAATAGAGTTTATGCGAGACCATTGATCGAGGCACGTTCGATCGCGAATGGTCCCTGTCTCTCCGTTTTGCTGCATGATCCATTCAAAGACTTTGCAATTATTTTAAAATCATAAACAAAAGAACTCTCATTCTCACGGCGTTTGTAGGGCGGCAATCTGCGCGGCTTCGCCACCCGGCTTTCTCATCCAGCTTCCTCCTGCACGAAATGAACCTTCCCATCAACAAGGCGGGGTGTTCGCAACACTCCGGCCTCGCGCCGCCGCTCCGGCACCAGGACGGTTCGTCATCGCGCTTATCATCTGCGCGGATGACGAATGCCATCCTGCCACACTTTCCGGGCGAGCAGGTGTTCAGGTTGCTTGTGGGCCATCTGCTCAAGTACACTTCGCACCTGCCCTTCGAGCGATCACACCAAAGCCCCATTTCTTATGTTTGTCACAGATTGCGAGACACATGTTGGTTCTGCTCACACGCGCACTTGAGGAATCGAAGCGAACGGCCGCGAGCCTCGCGCGCGAAGGACATGAGGCGATGCTCTCTCCGGTTCTCGAGATGGAGCCGACTGGGGCAATATGGCCCGCGGGAACTATCGATGGCATCATCGCAACGAGTGCGCGTGCTTTCGAATTGTTTTCTGCCGCGCCGGACTGGCCCTTGCCCGAGGCGCGCCGCCTCATGCCCTTGCTCTTGGTTGGCGAGCGGACCCGGGAAGCCGCGCGTGAGCGGGGCTTTGAAGGCCCGGCGCTGATTGCGCCAGACGCCAAGGCTCTCGCGGCGGATATCGGCGCGCGCCTCGCCGTCCCGAGCCATCTCGTTTATCTCGCCGGACGCGACCGCAAGCCGGACCTCGAGGAGAGTCTCACAGAGGCCGGATTTGAAATCGAGCCGGTCGAAGTCTATGCGGCGCAGTCCGCCGAATCCTTAAGTGACGGCGCCTTGGCCCTTGCAGAAACAGGCGGCATCGGCGCGGTGTTGCATTATTCCCGGCGCAGCACGGAAATTTTCCTCGGCCTCGCGCGGAAAGCGGGTCTCGACCTCGCGCGGATAAACCATATATGCATCTCGCATGACGCGGCGGCGCCGCTTCTGGATGCTGGAATCCATGGCGTGCTCATTGCCAAGGTCCCGGACGAGCCAGCGATGTTTGCTATCGTCAATGCCTTGGCTGGCCTGCCAGAACTGCCGCTCGGGCAAGGCAAAGAATGATGATCTTGATGACCGCGGGCTTGATTAGACCATCGCTTCGAACCATCATGCATGCATGATCTTCAAGCATGGCATTCTTGCCGCCTTCCTCGGCGTGGTGCTCGCGGCATGCCCCCTTCCGGCTGCCGCAGGCTCCACCATCGACGTCAAGGCCGGCTTCATTCGCGCTCCGCATGTGCAAGAGACCCTCTCGATCCTCGACATACCGGCTGCCGACGATGGCATCGCAGGTGCCAAGCTCGCCGCCGAGGACGATAACACAACGGGGCGGTTTCTCGGCCAGACCTATACGATCGAGGACGTCCGCCTGCAGCCGGGCGACGACCCGGCCGCCGCGCTGAACGGCCTTCTCCAGCATGGAGTGTCTTTCGTTCTCGCCGATCTTCCGGCGGCGGCGCTTCTCACGCTCGCCGAGGCGGCAAAGGACAAGGGGGTCCTGATTTTCAATACAAGCGCTCCCGAGGATTCACTGCGGGAAGAAAACTGCCGCGCCAATGTCTTTCATGTCGCGCCTTCTTACTCCATGCTCGCCGACGGTCTTGCGCAATATCTCGTATGGAAACAATGGAAACGCTGGCTGCTGTTCAAGGGGTCTCACCCGCAAGACGAACTCTACGCCGAGGCGTTGGCCCGTGCGGCAAAAAAATTCGGCGCCAAGATCGTCGAGGAGCGAATTTACGAGGATACCGGCGGCGGCCGCCGCTCGGATTCGGGGAGCGTGCAGACGCAAAGGCTTATTCCGGTGGCGACACAAAACGCACCGGCCTATGATGTACTCGTCGCCGCCGACGAAAGCGAGGTCTTCGCGAACTATCTTCCCTTCCGCACATGGGACCCGCGACCGATCGTCGGCTCGGCCGGGCTTGAGCCGTTGAGCTGGGATGGAACCCATGAGCAATGGGGCGCGATCCAATTGCAAAACCGCTTTATGAAATTGGCCTCGCGGCGCATGAACGCGCGCGACAACAATGCCTGGGTGGCGATGCGCATGATCGGCGAGGCAGCAGCGCGCACGGGCTCGAGCGATCCCAAGATCCTCCGCGATTATCTCACCGGGCCGGAGTTCGCCATTGCCGCCTTCAAGGGCCAAAAACAAACCTTGCGCCACTGGAACCAGCAATTGCGCCAGCCTATTCTGCTTGGCGATGGACGCATGATCGTCTCGGTTTCGCCGCAGGAAGGCTTTCTGCATCAAACTTCAGAACTCGATACGCTTGGCTTCGACCAGCCGGAAACAAAATGCAAACTGCAATGAAATTATCGACCAAATCAGTGATGGGCGCTCTTGCGTGGTCTGCTTTCGAGCTGCATGCACTGGCCTTCGCCATGACCTCTCCGGCCTTTGCGTTCACGGCCTATGTCTCCAACGAAAAAGGCAATTCGATTTCCATTATCGACACCGATAAATTGGAGGTCACGAAGACTGTGCCGGTTGGCCATCGTCCGCGCGGGATCGCCTTGAACAAGGACGGAAGCGAGCTATACATCTGCGCTGGCGACGACGATCAGATCCAGATTCTCGATACCAAGAAGCTTGCGATCATTGGCACTCTGCCGTCAGGGCCGGATCCCGAGCTTTTGATCTTGAGCCCCGATGGCAAGCTCCTCTATATCTCGAACGAGAACGACAATCTGGTCACCGCGATCGATGTCGCGACACGCAAGGCCGTCGCCGAAATTCCGGTCGGAGTCGAGCCTGAGGGAATGGGGCTTAGCCCCGATGGCAAAGTGCTCGTCAATACGTCGGAAACGACGAACATGGCGCATTTGATCGACACGCAAACGCACAAGATTTTTGCCAATGTCCTCGTCGATGCCAGGCCGCGCGCCGCGCAATATACGCCGGATGGTTTGGAATTATGGGTTTCCTCCGAAGTCGGCGGCACCGTCAGCGTGATCGATGCCGCCAACCCCAAGGTCAAACAGAAGATTGCCTTCGCGGTCCCGGGGCTCTCGAAAGAAGCAATCCAGCCGGTTGGATTGCGATTTTCGCCGGACGGCAAGAGGGCATTCGTGGCGCTCGGGCCGGCGAATCGCATCGCCGTTATCGACACCCTGACGAAAAAGGTCGAGAAATATCTTCTGGTCGGCCAGCGCGTTTGGCAACTGGCTTTTACCCCGGACGCCAAATATCTCTACACGACCAATGGCGTTTCAAACGATGTCTCGGTGATTGACGTGGCGAACCTTAAGGTGGTGAAATCGATTCCAGTCGGTTCTTTTCCTTGGGGCGTGGCGATTGCAGACCAATGAGTTTTTACCCGCCGGATCCGGAAGCCGCGAGCGGCCAACACACGGGCGTAATCTCTCCCGCGCTGGACATCGCAGGCGTGAGCCATAGCTACGGCAAGCGCAAGGCTCTGGACAATGTTTCCTTCGGTGTAAGGCGCGCCAGCTTTTGCGTGCTCCTTGGCCTTAATGGCGCGGGCAAAAGCACGCTCTTTTGCTTGATCACTCGCCTATTCGCGGCACAAAAGGGCACAATCCGGATTTTTGGTTTCGATGTGAACTGCGCCCCCGGCGAAGCGCTACGCAGGCTTGGCGTCGTGTTTCAAGCGCGAACCCTCGATCTCGATCTGACGGTTCTGCAAAACCTGTCCTATCACGCGGCGCTGCACGGAATGTCCGCGCAAGAAACAAAGCTCCGCGCCGGGTTTGTCTTGGACCAAGTCGCGATGACCGGACGTGCGCATGATAAAGCGCGCGATCTCTCCGGCGGCCAGATACGGCGGGTGGAGATTGCTCGCGCGCTGCTGCATCAGCCGTGCATGCTTTTGCTTGACGAGCCGACGGTTGGGCTGGATGTCAAGGTGCGCGCGGATATTCTCAAACATGTCAGGGGCCTTGTTGCGAACGAAAGCATTGGCGTGCTCTGGGCGACGCATCTTATCGATGAGATCGAGCCTGGCGACGATGCCGTCTTATTGCATGAGGGCAAGATTTTGGATCACGGCAATGCCGCCGAGGTCGCCGCCCGCGCGGGCGTCCCAAACATTGCCGCCGCCTTTAAGAGACTGACCGGCATTGCCGGCGAGGGAACATCATGGGATCTGCCGTAACCGCAAAGCCGCAAGGCGATGGCTTCGGGCTCGCCCAATATGCGCGTTGCTTCAAAGGGATCGTATGGCGCGAATCTTTGCGGTATTGGCACCAGCGGGAGCGGTTTGTCTCGGCTTTGGTGCGCCCGCTCGTTTGGCTGTTCATCTTCGCTTCGGGATTTCGCTCGGTCCTCGGCGTATCGATCATCCCGCCCTATGATACCTATGTGCTCTATGACGTCTATATCACG
>Ga0187871_10002788_pt1 | contig 13877 bp, 12 predicted proteins | sample June2016WEW_16_1_FD_132988 | JGI IMG/M metagenome (GOLD analysis project Ga0187871, IMG submission 132988) | Peatland microbial communities from SPRUCE experiment site at the Marcell Experimental Forest, Minnesota, USA - June2016WEW_16_10 | ecosystem: Environmental > Terrestrial > Soil >... | reverse complement strand
TTGGTTAAGCTGCCGCTGACCTTGAATGTATCGCCGGTGCCCACCGACAGCAGGCCGTTGTTCGTGAAGTTGCCGGCCGTAGTGAAACTGCGCCCAGCGCCCAGGGTAAAAGAGCCGCCGGACTGGTCGGGACCCAAGGTGTTCGCGGGGGAGTATGCCGCGCAGACCTCCGGCGTGGCAAAACCCGATAATCGAAATAATTGGAAGGCCGCAATCTCCGAGGCTGTATTTATAACAGGGCTGGAGCGGAACGGAGACGTAATCCAAATGGCATCCTACGCACCGTTGATGGCGCACGTAGAGGCGTGGCAGTGGACACCAGACGCGATCTGGTTTGACAACCTCCGTTCCTATGGCACTCCCGATTACTACGTGCAGATGTTGTTCGCCACCACGGCGGGCACCCGCATCGTGCCGGTGACACCGCAAGCCGAAGGCGGCGTGTTCACCAGCGCATCGTTAGACGAGCCGCCAAGGAAGTCATCGTTAAAGTCATTAACGACACGGCGTCTATGCGGCCCGCCGAGATCCAATTGGATGGTATTAACGTGTCCGGAGTGGCGAGAGTAGCAGTCCTCGCCAACTCCGACCTGAGCGCCGAGAATAGTTTTGAGAAACCGAAGACGGTTGCGCCGGAGCTGTCTACTGTCGAAGTCCGATCCGGAGCTATCTCCGGGCACTTGCGTCCGTATTCCGTCAACGTTTACCGCATTGCGATGCCACGTTGACGATTATTGGAAAAGGCTATCGCCCGAGCCGCAATCCGAACGATGGGTTCGAGCGCGTACCCCCGATATGGATCGGAATCACAGCACCCTTCCTGTTCCGGCTGAAAAGGGGATCCACCGCCCGCAAGAGCACCGACTTCACTCCAGTGGTCATCTGCGAGAGCCGCACCTCCGTGGCCACCGAGCCGCGAAAATCCAGCGCTTCGCTTTTCAGTCCGTAGGTGCCATCCAGCCGGACCGTCGCGCCGGGAATTCGAAACGAGAACCCGGCCAGCGTCACCAGGCCGCCGCGAAGCGTGAACGTTCCGCTGAAGTCGGATAGCGCCGCGCTCTCTCCGTTCCCGTCCGTCTTGCCCTGCGTACGTTCGGATACAGTCGATAGCTTTCGCTCCAGGTCCGCGTTCGTGAAGCGGCCGCCGGCAATGGCGAACTGCCCTTTCAACTCCAGCCGGTCCGGAATATCAGCCGGTCCGGGCGGAATGCGGATTCTCGCTTGGAAGCGAATGCGGCCTTTCATGGGCGGCGGCTCGGACTTCACGCCCAGCCGCAGCACGTCTGCGACGTCGCCGTCCTGCAGCGTGGCATCGAGCATTACGGTCTTGCCGCGCACACCCGGCTGCCCTATGATTCCGCCTTGCGCCACGACCGTGGTGCGCCCGAACCGGGCGTTTACCGGGTGCAGCAGCGTGTCGCCGTTGGTGCCATCGACCGTCGCGCTGAAAGTAGTCCGCAAGCGCATCCGGTGTCCGCCAACCGACACTTCAAAATCGGGCGTATCGGTTTCCCCATTCACTTCGATTCTGTCGAGCTTGCCGTGAAACTCTCCGTCGGACGAAAGCTGGCCCGAAATCCCTCTGAAGACACTGAGGTCCGCCTTCGCAAACCGGTACTTCCCCGTGACGCCTGTCTCGCCTGGATCGGCCGCGTTCCAGGGGCCGAAATCGCCATTCGCGTCGATCGTTCCCGGCGGCCTGGCATTGTGAAGCTGCGCACGGTAATGCATCGGCAGGCCCGCGCCGCCGGACGTCAACGAGAGTCTATAAATATCGAAGATCAGGGGTTGCTTGCCCGTGTCGCGGGGCAAAATTTGCAGCACCGTCCCATCCGCCACTACCTGTTCGAAAATTAAGTCCGGCGCCGCGGCTTTCGCCGAACCAGGCCCGCCTCGCTCGTGCGGCGGCCCGCCGCGCACAATATGGATCTCGAGTCCATCCAGCCTGACCTTGCCGATGCGATGGGGGGCAAGCAGCAGGCCGAGCCAACTGGTGTCGGCATCGAAGCCGCGTAGAGTAATCAAAGGCGGTCCGCCCACCTGGTCTACAGCTCTAAAGACGAGCCCCGTTCCTTTAGCGTGGGGGTGTGGAGAGAACGAAATATCCAGCGATCCAATCTCGACCTCGCTGCGATACTGGCGCTTCAATGCCGCCAGCATTTCGCGCTTGGCGATGGGGGTTAGCCATGTTCCGGCAGTCAGTACCAGAGTGCCGCAGATGACCGCCAGCAGGGTGAACCCGGCGAGGGCTCCAAACCACAGCTTTCGTCCGCGGACCGACGAATTGGGCGTCTGGTTTCTCACGCCGGCCAGATTAGCACGTCGCTTGCCAGATTAATGTCTTCGGCTGGCGCCGAAACGGCCGCGTGCGCTGTTACAACCAACACTCCAGCTCAACGTCTGCGCTTGGCACGAGCGCTTCAGGTTCTGGATATCTCCGGAGCGCTCACCAGCCTGACAGTATTCCGCGCCGACCTTGAACTGATGGACGCCCCCGATCACGGTGATGTGATCGATGACCGGGTTCGCCAGGGTGGGAACCTGGAAGCGTTGCTGTGTGGTAGTGCCCTCCTGCTTGTATCCGGGCACGATCACATTCGGCGCGAACGCCGAATCCGCGCCCGTAAGTCCGATGGTTTCGTTGAGATTGGATCCAACATGTTCGCCGGGATAATGTTTCCGGGAAACGGCGCTTGGGTTTTCGGATCCCGCGGTTGGAATCCAGCCGCCGGCGCCGGTTCCGGCTTCCGAGTGAACGCTTATGGCACACAATCGACGCCGTACAATCAAAATAGAGGTTCGAAGATTGTTGCACGCGCAAGTTCGAAGAAGGGGCCTGATGCGTTGGATCATGCGGAGCGCGACCTGTTTCGTCTGGAGCGCGATCGTTCCACTATCGGCAGCGCCCCTGGGACGCATGTATACGGTGGAGAACTACGACGTACGCGTCCAGGCGGACCTCGTGAAACAACGTTTGGAGGGAGAAGTCAGAATCCGATTTCACAGCCGTATGGACACGGATATTTCCGCCATGGAGTTGGACGCGGGGGGACTCCTGATCACTAGCGTGTTGGAGGGGCAAGCTCCACAGTCCTTTGAGCGGCGTCATAGCCTGTTGTTTGTCGTTTTGACGAAACCGCTCCGCCCCGATGAGCCCCGCACCATCACGGTGCGGTATCAAGCGGGGCCGGCTCCGGGACTTGAATTCTTCCAGGATCAGGTCTACACAACCGTGACGAGCGATTGGATGCCGTGCAACGATGCACCCGGCGAGCGTGCCACGCTGCATCTGACCATTGCTGCCCCGCCGGATACGAAGGCAGCCGGCAGCGGCCAATTGACTGCTACCCGCGCCATTGCGGGACGAACCATCACAGAATGGCAACTCGATTCGCCAACAGAGCCCTTCTGGTTTGGTTTCGCGCTAGGCGGCTTTGCCGAAAATACATCGGACGCAAAAGGCGTGAAGCTGCGGGTTTTGGGAGCGGGCGCCCCGGTCTTTGAGCCTACCGCCGCCGCGATGAATTACCTGGCCGAACGCACTGGCAAGCACTATGCAGGCCAGACGTACACGCAGGTGTTCACCCACGGCCACGTGAGCCGTGCGATGGCGGCGGGCCTCACGCTGCTGCCGGAATCGTGTGCGCCAGAATTGGGTAAGAAGCCGGACAATCTCTGGCTTCTGACCAGTGAACTGGCGCGCCAGTGGTACGGAGTTGGGATTACTGTGAAGGACTGGTCGGATCTTTGGCTGAGCGAGGGAGTATCCGCATTTCTGGCGGACGCGTTTCTGGGAGAGCGCTTCGGCAAGGAATCGTATGAACGGGAGATCCAACGCTCCCGGCAGATCTACAATCAACTCCGCGCCGAGGGCAAGGATCGATCGCTTTCCGACACCGGGTGGACAAACCGTCAGGAAGCCGATGGCGAGATTCCCGAGTACAAGGGAGCGAGTTTTCTCTACCTGGTGAATCTGCTGGTGGGAGACGGCGCTTTTTGGAACGGGTTGCGATTGTACACGAGCGACCAATGGGGCCGCGCGGTTACTAGTGAAGATCTTCAAAAGGCTTTCGATGCTGTAGACAAGGGTAATGGAACGACGGGCAAAGAAGGCAGTGCGTCGAGACGCAAGAAAAATCCAAAGAATACTCCAAAGCCCTTGGACAACCTGTTCGATCTGTGGGTTTACGGAATTCCCAATACTAAGCCAACGAAGTCGAGATAGACGGCATGGGGCAGGCCGGCGGCACAATATCCGCGGGCGCGCGTCTAACTTGGCATCGCACTTCGAGAAAGGAGAACCACCGTGAAGAACTTACATTCCACGAGTCTCGCCGTCTGTGCCATAAGCGCCCTGGCTGGCTTGGCTCAAGCGGCGGCATTTGCCGACACTGCTCCACCGAGTTACGACCTGAAACCGCAGGCGTTGCAGGATTTGCAGGTCATGCAGAAGCAGTTCACCGATCTTGCGGACGCCATTCCAGCGGAAAAATTCACATGGCGTCCGGCCGAAGGCGTGCGCTCCGTGAGTGAAGTGTTTCTGCATGTGGCCTCGCTGAATTTCTCGCTTGCGCCATCGTTTGGCGCGTCGCCGGCCGCTGACTTCGTGCAGAAGGGCTTCGAAGAATCGACTACCGACAAAGCCAAAATCATTGCGCAACTAAACCAATCGTTCGAATACGTTCGCGCGGCGCTGGAAAAGCGATCGAACAAAGAACTACAGACGATCGTCAAGCAGTTTGGTCCGGATGCCAGCGAAGGAGATGTCGTTTTTCTGGTGGTTTCGGACGCACACGAGCATTTGGGACAGGCCGTCGCCTACGCGCGGATCAACGGTATCGTGCCACCGTGGACCGCCGCGCGGATGAAGAAGCAAGCGCAGCAGCCGTGATTGGAGGGCGGCCAGAGCCGGCTGAAAGCCGGCTGCTGGCAGAATTGCCCGCCCTCCCAAAGCCAGGTATGTAACCATTTCTGCCGCCTCCTTCAATACCTCTTAGGAGGGAAAGAGCGATGCTATGGTCTGGTTTCGTGGTATGTTTCGCGTTCGGCGTGAGCGGATTGGCGGCAGCTAGCGCGCCTGTCATCGTGAGTGCGGTGGTAAATCCGGCAAGCGGACAAATTACAATCATGGGCGGACGGCTCACGCCGGCTAGCGGCCCGCCCGTGGTTATTTTGGATGCCTCGACCTTGTCTCTGGTGTCCTACACCGCCGGTAAGATCGTGGCGAACCTGCCTGCAGGCCTCGGCGCCGGCACTTTTCAGCTTACGGTGAACAATGGGTCTGCCGCGGCCAGTTTCGATGTGACTAAAGGCGCGGTTGGCCCGCAGGGGCCGGCTGGGCCCGCCGGTCCACAAGGGCCGGCTGGGGTTGCCTTACCTTTCTCCGGTTCGACAACGGCGGAAACGGCCGCTTTTCTGGTATTCACCAGTGGCGCGGGTGAGCCGGCTCTGGTGGGGATTGCGGGCGCCGCCTCTGCATGCAGTGGCTGCCAGGGCGGTCCCGGGCTCAACGTCATTGGAGGCTATAGCTCGGGAGCCGGCTCCATCGCAGGTCCGGCGGTTTTTGCCTCAGCGGGAACCGCGACGGCTGCAGGAGATGGCGGCGGCTACGGCGGAATATTCTACGGTGGAGGCAGCGATACCCTCGCAGTCAGTGCCGGTTCGGGGATATCGGCCTCCGGCGGAGATTCCGCAACTGGGGGGAGCGCTGGTAATGGAATCAACGCGTTTGCCGGCAGAGGCCCCTCCGGCCTTACGACTGGATTGGCTGGGTACTTTGGCGGCTCGGTCTATGTCTTTGGAAATCTCAGCAAGAGCGGCGGGGCTTTTCTCATCGATCACCCAACCGATCCCGCGAACAAATATCTTTACCATTCATTTGTTGAATCGCCGGACATGATGAACGTCTACAACGGCAACGCCGTGACCGATTCCAGCGGGACTGCCATCGTTGACATGCCGGAGTGGATGGAAACCCTGAACCGGGATTTCCGCTACCAGTTGACGGTGATCGGCCAGGCAGCGGAGGTTTGGATTGGCGCGGAGATCGCCAACCATGCGTTTGCGATCCGCACCGACAAGCCGAATGTCAAGGTCTCGTGGCAAGTAACCGGCATCCGGCAGGACGCCTGGGCCAATCTCGATCGCATCCCCCTCGAAGTGGACAAAGATGCGGCGGACCGCGGTCACTATCTGCATCCTGAGTTATTTGGTCATGCGGGCGACCTCAGTATCCCGGATATGCATCAGCCCCCGGCGCGGCCGCCCGATCAGCGTCCGCGCTAATCCAAAAGACGGGGACCCGGCCCTGGCAAACCACACAAATCCGACTGATCTTAGTCCTGTTCGCCGAGAGTTTGGGCGTAAGTCTTACCGTAAGGGTAGAAGAGTTCCTTGCGGCCTTGCTGCCATGCCGCCTTGAGTTCGGGGGTGGTGATGTCCCAGTCGGGTCGGCATTTCTGAGTAACTGCCCTTAAGTCCTGGCGGAGATCCTCCAGCGTGGGCCGGCCGAGAAACCAGTAGCCGTTGTAGACCTTGTAGACTACCAGGCCTGGCTCGAGCACAATCACATGGGGAATCATCGGGTTGTGGAGCGGATCCGTGTATTCCGCGATGTCCAGATCCTTTTGCACCGTGCGCCCCGCGTCGGAGAGGAAGGGCCAATGGGCACCGACTCCGGTACGATATTCATTCGTCTCGGAGATATTGTCGGTGCTAATGGTGACCAGCCGGCAATAGGCCACTTCCAACTCGCGATGGAGTTCGACCAACCCCTCCGCCTGCCGGCGGTCCTTCGGGCAGAAACCTCCGCGGCTGAGGACGAGAACCATTGGATGTGGCCCTTGAAGTTCGGAGAGCCTTCGCCGTTTAGCCGTGTGATCGGAAAGCTCATAGTCGGGGAAGATGGCCCCCGGAACGATGTCGGATCGCATATGAAAACCACCTTCCCTTATTGGAACATGGCAACACCATGCATCAAGCAGTCTCCGAAAGCGGAGGCGGGCTGCCGCTCCAGTCAGAGCCCGCCTCCGTGCGTGGTCAGTAGGCGGCCGTGCGATACCAGAGAGGACCGACTCCCGTGCCGCCCTGATGAACTTCCAGGATCGTCGGACCCGCCACGGCAACGCGCGGGGCCACGCCGGTGTCGTACGAAAATGGCACTATAAATCCCGCGGTTCCATCGTATTGGAGCCCGCCGGAATGGTACCACAACGGTCCGAATCCTGTACCGCCCTGATGGACTTCGGCAATCTCGGGCCCAGAGACCGCCACAGATGGGAGGATGCCAGAGTCATAAGAAAAGGCGCTGGTTGCCCAAGCCAAAGTGCCGTTGGCCTGGATTTCGCCGGTGTGACAATACAACAAACCGACTCCTGTGCCCCCTTGATGTACCTCGAGGACTGTCGCACCGGCTACGGCCACCGAGGGTTGAATCCCCTGGTCGTAGACGAATGGAGATGCGTCCCATTTTACCGTGCCGTTGGTCTGGATTTCTCCGGCGTGATACCACAAAGGCCCCACGCCCGAGCCACCCTGATGCACTTCGACAATGGTTTGCCCCGATACGGCTACCGACGGCACAATGCCATTATCGTATTGAAACGCATTCTTGGACCAGGTCACCGTGCCGGTCGCGCTGATTTTACCCGTGCGGTACCACAAGGGTCCGACGCCGGTACCCGCCTGGTGTACCTCGATGACCGTGTCCCCACTGATCGCGACCGAGGGACTGATGCCATTTTCAAACTGAAAGACCTCCGCGGCCCAGACGACGGTCCCATTTTCCTGTATTTTGCCAGTGTGGTACCACAGCGGCCCAACGCCAGTGCCGGCCTGATGGACCTCCACCACGACCACCCCCGAAACTGCCACGGATGGCGCGAAGCCGGTGTCATATTGCGCCCCGCTGGAACTCCAGATCGTTGACGGTATCCCTTGCGCCGGGGCATTGGCCGGCACAAGAGCGATGATCCCAACCGCCAGGCCGCATGCCAAGCTCATCGGGTGGTGCCTACGCTTTCCCCCGCGGTATCCTTTTTGCGTCTCGTTACGATTCTGCATAAAGCATCTCCTCTTTTCTTTGAGTTGTGATGCGGCAGCCTGCGCTATCCGCTTTGTCCTTTTCAGTGAGGCTGGGGCGAGTTCGGCGTCGCTGCCCGCCTCCCTAGTGTGAGAAGCGCAGGTTGTGGGGAGAATTAGCAAAGAGTTTTTGCGGCCGGCTGCCGCGGGCGCGCAAATTACCGGAAGGAATCGGGAGGCGCGGCTAATTGCCGCTGTATATAAGGATTGTGAGGTAGTTTAGAATTCCAAAGATGCCAAAGTTCCAGGCGACGCGAGTCCATAGAATGGGCCTCCGGGATATCTCCTGTGTAAGTGGCGAGCGCGGCCATGGTCCGGTAAATCCGCGACAGATCATTGGCTTGGCGCAGATCCTCCTCAGGATTCGGTTTGGAGGCCTGCACCTCAGCCAAAAGCTGGCGGTAGCTTTCGAGGGCCCGCCGCGGCTGTCCGGTTGCGGCCTCGTGATCGGCGCGGGCGCGAATGGCGGCCTCCACTTCATCTCCCAAGGCAACCTGCGAGGCCGGATAGTCTCCGGTGGCGCGCAGCAGCAAGAAGGCAGCCTCGATGCGCGCGCCGGCCTCCTGGGCTCGGCCCAGACGGCGCAATGCGTACGAGGAACGCACCAGGGTCAGGGCTTCGTCGCGTTGACCCCGCACCGCGGCCTTTACCTCCCGTAGCCGCTGCAAAGAATGGTCGTATATACTTAAGGCCCGCTGTGCGTCCGTATGCACGAGAATATCCGCCATCGCCCTACCGACGGTGGCGATCCGGTCGCGGCTGTTGGAGTCATTCGGGTCCCGCGAGGCCTGCTGCTCCATCAAATCGTAGGCCTGTTGGAAAACCTCAATGGCATCGGCCGGGCGGTTGAGACTGATCGAATCTTCCGCGCCCAGAATCATGCCCTGCCGGTTGAGGACCGCATACAGCGACGCGGCCTTGTCGGGCGGGTCCAGGAAAACCGTGGTCTCCGCGAGGGTACGCGCTTCGGTGATCGATTGGAGAGCGCCCGCGACGTCTCCGGACAACCGCAGCGCGTTAGCCAGCACGCCGATTCCGCCGATCAAGTATTGGGGCGGCGCGCCCGCCGAGCGCGCGAGGTCCACTTCGCGCCGGGCATAATGGACTGCATCCGCGTAACGGTCCATGTTCATATACCCAAGCGCCACATTGGCGAGGAACCGCGAGGACTGGCGGATTTGGTCCCTGGAGGCGGCCGGATCGCGGATCAATAATTCGACGCGAGCCGCGCACTTTTGGGCCTGCGCCATGGCATCCCCCCTCCGGTGTTCGGTGTCCGCGATGATCATGCGGTCCTGAGCCGCTTCGGCGGCAACCAGCAACGCTTCGCGGTTGCCCGCCTCCGCTCCGGCTCTACCGGCGAAGTCTTCCGCTTTGAGCAGGCTCTTGTCGGCTTTATCGTACTGGCCCAGGTTCGGGTAACCTGGCAAGCCCTGAACCTCGGCCAGTTGAAGATATCCGTTTGCCAGATCGAGATTCAGATCCCGGTCCTTGCCCGCCTCGCGGCTGAGGCCTTCCAGATATTGCATCGAGGCCGCGGCTACCTTGCGGCGGACCTCGGTCGCTCCCGGTAGCTTGTACAGATCCGTGTCGAGATTCAGAAGCGTAACCGAAAGCTGCCGGAGTTGCGAGAAGCGCCGCTGCGCGGCCGCCCGCTCGAGATTAGCGATGTAAAGCCCGGCGGACAGGCAGACTATGGCGGCCGCAATGGCGTGGGCCGGCAGCCAGTGCCGGCGCAGCATCTTTCGCGCCCGGTACCAGGCATTGCCGGAGCGCGCCCGAACCGACCGGCATTCGAGAAAGGCTGTTAAATCGTCCGCTAACGCGTCCACGCTTGCGTACCTTTCCTCCGGTTCCTTGCGCAGCGCCTTCGCCGCGATGAAATCGAGGTCGCGCGGGAGCGAAGGGTTCTTTTGGCTGGGCGGCGGCGGATCTACCGAGCATATGATGGTCTCGACCGGCTCGGAGGAACCCTCGGGCAGGGCATGCGGCGATTTCCCGGTAAGCAGCAGATAGAGCATCGCACCCAGCGAGTAGACATCCGTCGCGGTTGTGTGCGCCTGGCCGCGGACCTGCTCCGGGCTGGCATAGTCGGGTGTCAGCAGCCGTTCCATTGTGGCGCCGCGCGCTTCTTCATCCAGGATTCGGGCGATTCCGAAGTCCAGCAGCTTCGCCTGGCCGTGGGCGTCGACGAGAATATTCGAGGGTTTCAGATCGCGGTGAATCACCAGGTTGCGGTGCGCATACGCCAGCGCACCGCAGACCTGAATTAATAAACTCAGCTTGCCTCGCAGGTCGAGTTTAGCCGCGAATTCGTCCAGCGTGACGCCCTCGATATATTCCATCACCAGATAAGGCTGGCCTGCGTCGGAATGCCCGGCGTCGAACAGGCGCGCGATGCCTGGGTGGTTCAGAGACGCCAGGATCTGCCGCTCTCGCAGGAACTGGTCGCGGCGAGTGGGATGCGCGGAGGCGCCCCGGATGAATTTGATGGCCACAGTGCGATCGATCTCGCCATCCGAACGTTCGGCCAGAAAGACCGTTCCCATGCCGCCCTTGCCGAGCGGGCGAACCAGCTTGTATGGGCCGCACGCGGTTCCCGCTGCGGGCGCAAACTCGGGGCGCAAAACCTCGCTGGCGATCTCGGCGACACAGTTCGTCAAGGATACGTTGCGCGCGTCGAAGCCACACAGGGACACCACCTCGGCGCGAACTTCCGGCGGAACTTGCAGCTTGTCAAAATATCGCTCGCGCTCGTCCGCGGTGAGGTCGGCGACGTCGCCAAACAGGGACATTGCGTCGAAGCCCATGCAGTTTGCGGTCGGCCTCCAGCCTTGTTATAGTAGCACCCAATGTGAATTATGACTCCTGGGCGAATCACCGAATTGCTGGGGCGCGCGCGGGCAGGCGACTCATCCGCCGCGGATGAGTTAATGGCGCAGGTGCACGCCCAACTCCATCGCATCGCCCGGACGCATCTCTACAAGGAGCGGCCCGGACATACCTTGCAGCCCACGGCTCTGGTGAACGAAGCGTACTTGCGGATGTTTGGAGACTCGCATCCCGAGTTTGCCGACCGAACCCATTTCATTTCCTTTGCCTCTCGTGTCATGCGGCGGATTCTGGTGGATTACGCCCGCGCCCGGCACGCCGAGCGGCGGGGCGGCGATAGTTTGCGGGTGGACTGGGATACGGCAATCGAATTGAAGGCGGCCGGCGAGTCCCACCCTGTTGAATTAACCGATCTCGATCAGGCGATCGACCGCCTCTCACGCGCACATCCGACACTCGGGGAATTGGTCGAAATGCGGTATTTCGGAGGGCTTACCGCGGAGGAAATTGCCATCGCCGTAAGCCGCTCCGTGCACGTGGTCCGGCACGAACTCCGGTTTGCCCAAGCCTGGTTGCGGCGCGAACTGCAGTAGGAAAGGCCGGGCCGCGTGGGTCAAATCCGCCCCGGCCGCGCGACATCCTTGTGAACAGCGCGCCGAAACCTTCCAGCTACAGCCCCGGGCAATCGTCATCAGCTACTAAACTATGGTCTTTTCCATAGCCGTTTATCCCACCGCACGGGCAGTGCGCGGGTCGCCCGGATGCGGGCGGCATCGGGATGCTCCTGGTTAATAAGAATGTTTCGCTCCACCCGTGTCACCACCGAGGGAGCCATTAGGACCGGCGTGCGGCCCTCCTCATACCAACGGTCGCCGAATGCGCGGGCGGTCCGCATCGAGGGTGAATCCCAGTGAGGCAAGTCGGCGGGTTTGACTTCTTCGATGAACAAGCCGGCAGGAATCTCGATCTCGATGTAGCCTTGACTGCGCGGTACGCTGCCCGAAGCGTGGACCAGAATCTCCAACAACGCGCCCGCGTAGGTCTCAGATGCATAGATGACGCGCCGGCCCGGCGAATTCCAGCGAGCGCCGTGGAGCATCGCGCCGGTGCCGTCGAATATGGCGTGCCGCATATCGGCTGTGCGGAACGCTCGCCGCAAGCCGCTACGCGGGGAGGCCATAGACGATGCGGGCCATGACCTCCTCAGCTTGCCGCGCGCCCAATTCCGTCAGCGCGGCGTCGAGGGGCGACTTCCCCCCTATCTCCGGATGAGGTGTGGTCAGGAAGCGGCGCGCCTGCTCGCGATCCTGCCAGACATCTTCGGCGATGGCGACGATGCGGGCCAAACGCTCCGTACGGGCACTCTCCGCGGGACTGAGACGTTCTCGCCGGCGCTTATAGGTCGCCTCAGGGACGATGCGGCTCATCATGGCGCGTTGGCTGGAAGCGTCGGGGAAAACACGTGCCGCGACAATTCGCAGCGTAGCTTTGGGCAGGCCCCGCTCCACCGCCTCGTTCAATTCCAGCAGGGAGGCCACAGTCTTGCCCAAAACCCGGCTGCCGCCGAGAACTTCTCCCGTAGCGCGCGGTTCCATCGGTATCAGTATAGCAAGCAAATCGGATCAAATGATCCTCGGCGGAAGTTTTTCCTGCCGAAACACTAGGGGCCTCCTCGTTGCAACTGACGTAGCGACGGTGAGAGCAGACCACCCAGCCCGGCGAGGATGCAGGCGAGGCCGGAGATCGCGATCACCAGAGGCGCCGAAAGATAATGCAGGAGCAGCCCACCGAACGCGGCTCCCAGCGGCGTCGCCGCTACCACTATCGAGTGGCGCGCGCCGAAGACCTGGCCGCGTATCTCGGCGGGGACGAGCCGCTGCAGCAACGTGGTTTCCATCGGCGTATAGGGCGCCCAGGATGCTCCGGCAACGCCCAGGAACAACATGGCGACCGGGAGCTGCCGGATGAAAAACAGGGGGCACAGCAGCGCTCCCCAGAGCACTGCGATCATCGGTAAGGCAAAGCTCGGCCGCCAGCGCTGCGAGAGCCTGGTCAGCGTGAGCACACCCGCGAAGGCTCCCACGCCGAAGCCGGTCCACAGCAGCCCGTAGCCGTTGGCCTGGGCGTGTAATGTCTCCCGGCTGTAGACCGGAAGAGCGGCCTCCAGCGGGCCATAGGAGAAGAAGAAGACCAGCGAGAGGAGCGTGAGCGCGGGCACGTAGGGCAAGCTGAACAGCGCGCCGAAACCCAGCCAACGATTGGCTTCCGCGTGTTGTACGACAAGCGGTTCGCGACCGATCGTAGGCAGGGTCAGCACCAGCAGGCCCATCAACAGGAAGCTGGCGGCGTCGATAAACAGCGCCCAAGGGCCGCCGAACCTGGCGACGGCGAAGCCTGCTGCCACCGGGCCGGCGAGATACGAGAATTGCAGGCTGGCCGCCGTGAGCGCGTTGGCGCGGTCGAGCGCGGCGTCGTCCACCAGGTGCGGCACAAACGCCCGCACGCCAGCCGTGGTTGCCGGCGAGAGCGCTCCGGCCAGCGACGCCAGCACGAAGACGTGCCAGAGTTGCAGCCATCCCAGCGCGTACAGCGTGGGAATCGCCGCGATGAGTCCCGCTCGGCCGAGGTTGTCGAAGGCCATCACCAGGCGCGGCTGGTAGCGATCCAGCAGACGCCCGAGGATCGTCCCGGTGGCCACGGCCGGGAGGTCGAAGCAGAGGATGGCCAGACCCACCGCCGCACCGGAGCCGGTCAACTGCAGGACGAACCAAAGCAAGGTGATGATGGTGAACTGGTCCCCGAGATACGAGACGCTCAGCCCCAGCCAAAGGCGCTGGAACGCGGGAATGCGTAATGGAGCGCGAGCCGCCTTCATTGGATGGCCCCGGCGTATTCGCCCATTATAATCGTGGCGATTCGGCGGCCGCGTTACAATCGGGCGATGTCGAAATATTATTTACTTTCTA
>Ga0187871_10002787_pt1 | contig 13879 bp, 6 predicted proteins | sample June2016WEW_16_1_FD_132988 | JGI IMG/M metagenome (GOLD analysis project Ga0187871, IMG submission 132988) | Peatland microbial communities from SPRUCE experiment site at the Marcell Experimental Forest, Minnesota, USA - June2016WEW_16_10 | ecosystem: Environmental > Terrestrial > Soil >... | reverse complement strand
CCGCGCGCATACCGGCCCGGTTCGAGTGCGGACTTCCGGACGCGGCGTTCGTGTTCTGCTGCGTCAACTCCACATACAAGATCACAGCGCCGATGTTCGATATCTGGATGCGATTGCTCGCCGGCGTACCGGGTAGCGTGTTGTGGCTGCTCGAGACAAACCCGGCGGCGATGGCCAATCTGCGGCGCGAGGCGGAATCCCGGCTAGCGGGAGGCGCCGCTCGGCTGGTCTTTGCGCCGCGCGTGCCGAATCCGGAACACCTGGCGCGTCTCGCCATCGCCGACCTGTTTCTGGACACGCTTCCCTACAACGCACACACGGTTGCGAGCGATGCGCTTTGGAGCGGCTGCCCGGTAATCACGTGCTTGGGCCGGACATTCGCGGGACGCGTGGCGGGAAGCCTGCTGCGCTCGGTCGGGCTGCCGGAACTGGTGACCTCTTCCCTGGCGGACTACGAGTCCCTGGCGTTGGAACTTGCGCTCGATTCGGACCGCTTGCGTGCCATCCGCGCAAAGCTGCAAGCGAACCGGCTTTCGACCGCACTGTTCGATAGCCGCCGCTTCACGCGGCACCTGGAATCGGCGTTCGAAACCATGTGGCGGATCGGCCAGGCCGGGGAGCCCCCGCGGTCCTTCGCGGTGGCCCCGATCGACTCCACAGAACCAATATCAATCGGCATCGCCGGGCCCGCTTCAAATCCGGGTGGATGAGTTGCAAGCGCCTTGGAGCCATCAGTTTCTCTTCTGGGTCCCTCCGATCGCCTGCCGGCTCGCCAAAGCCTGGGCCTGCGCCAGCATGGCATCGAGCGCAGCCCGTGGCATCAGTTTGCCGCCGAGTACAACTGCATCGATGGAACGGCTGTTGTGGATGTCCGTCAACGGGTCCTTATTGAGCAGCACGAGATCGGCAATTTTGCCTGCCTCAATCGTACCGCGGCGATCCTCCTGCCCAATAAACCGGGCGGCATTGCGCGTGGCGGCCTGCAGAGCGGCCAGAGGCGACAGCCCGGCATCCACCAGCAGCGCCAGTTCGTCATGTATACCGAACCCCGGGAAGCACTGCGGATTCATACTGTCGGTGCCGGCCAGGATGCTCACGCCCGCGCGATGCATACGGCCAACCAGCTTCACCGATTCCTCAAATGCGGTCTTGGCCGAGTCCATCAGGGCGCGCCGGACCAACGGCGGAAAGCGCTTGTAATGACCCGCATCCCAGATGGATCGCACTTCTCCGCTCAGATACTTCAGCCTGGGGTCGTCCGGGGATAGTGGGTCGTCCATTGCGCCACGAATCTCGGTCAGAGTGGGGCACTGCCACGTTCCATTTCTTACGAATCGCGCAAATAGGGCCTGGGCGGTACCCTCGTCATAAGTGGCGTATTTTTCGGCTTCCATGGGAAACCAGCGTTTTCCCGCGGCAAGCTTTTCCTCAATCGTTGCGGTCGGCGACCGGAACACTTCGTTCAGGCTGCGCTCTTCGGCAAGAATAGTAGCTTCTTCTCTGGAACAGGCCTCCGCCACTAAAGTCAGATGTTCGATGCTCTTCTGGCCGGCGTCGGAAGCCTCTGCGGCGCTCACCGATCCAGGTACATGCCCTTCGAATGGGACGCCGCGCTTACGCGCCTCGTCCGCGATTACGAAGTAAACTCCGCGTGGCAACCATGAATAGACCTTGATGAAATCCGCGCCCCGTTGCTGCTGCTGAATCACTGCTTCGCGCCCCTGCGCCTCGTTGGCGGCGACAATGGAATCGGCCCAATCCGGGTTCGGTCCATCCACGATGGGACTGCCGAGATAGACGTTCAGGCGAGGCTCATCGGCGGCGTGCTGAGCGCGCCACGCGCGGGCGTCGGGCGGGCCGGCCATATCGCGCACGCCGAGCACTCCGTTTGCGGCCAGTAACAGGTGACTCCAGGGGGCGCGCAAGTCCGAGGCGCCATGCTCGTGCATGTCCCACAAGCCAGGGATCAGAAACTTGCCTCGGCCGTCTACAACTTGCGCGCCCTTCGGAATCTTTGCTTTCTTCCATGGGCTGATCGCGACGATACGCTCCCCTCCGATCACTACGGTCACATCCGGCTGCGCAGCGCGATCGGTGGCGTCGATCACCGTGACGCGTTGGATAACGAGTGACTGGGGCCAGGCCAGGCCGCCGAATAGAGCGATCGCGAGAATTATGCGCGGGCTGAGTGTCGAAGGACTTCGATCCATCCACCGGATAGTATACACATCTCTATTATCTAAGGCCTGATTCTGAATACTACGCCTTCACCATTGGCGCCGCCGCCGCTGGCGGTCCCGTAAAGATACTCTCCTGAATGAAGCAAACCGCTGTATGGCAGTGACCCATCCTCCCCACCGGAGAATCTGTGTAATACCGTGTAAGTTCCGGCGGCCTCTTGTGCGAAGACGACCCCGCAATCGCACGGGTTGTTCCCGCCTTCCATGGTCGTGCGATAAAGATTGCCCGCGGAATCTCGCGCCACCGCGTAATAGGTAATGAAACCGGAGGGCCCCGTGGTGAAGTCGTGAAGAACGGTCAAGTTCAGCGACGGATCCTCCTGGGGACGCCAGGCTTCATCGACCGAGCGCCAGTCTTCCAAGAAAGCACGGCACCAGTTGAACAGCTCATCCCTCGCGTCGCCCCGCCCTCCGAAGCTGAACCTAAATGCCGATTCATACTACAACGTCCGACCCACAGCGCGCGCCCGCAGGGAACATTACCCTCCTTAACGGCGTATCAAATCTGTGGGGCGGCCGAGCCGGGCGCAGCGCATGACGCGGCGTGACCTCGATCCGCCCCCGGATCACGAATATGGAAACCTTGCTGCAGGATATTCGATACGGCATCCGCTTGGTAGCCAAATCACCCGGCTTCGCAGCCATTGCGATCCTCACGCTGGCGCTGGGCATCGGCGCGAATACCGCCCTTTTTTCCGTAGTCAATGGCGTCTTGCTGAATCCGCTGCCCTACCACCAGCCGGATCGCCTGGTGGCTATCTATGCCAAAACCAAAGAGTTTTCGTACTCCTCCATCTCGTATCCTAATTTCCTCGACTGGGTGCGCAGCCAGCGTTCTTTTTCCGCGATCGCGGCCTTCCGCGAGGATAATCTCAACCTGACCGGCATGGGCGAGCCCGAGCGCGTGCCCTCGGAAATGGTCTCCGCGAATTTCTTCTCCGTACTCGGTGTGAATCCCGTGGCGGGCCGCCTGTTTCGTCCCGAGGAGGACCAGGTAGGCGCTCAGCCTGTCGCGCTCATTAGCGGCGGATTCTGGAAACGAAAATTCGGCGCCGCATCGGACGTGCTCGGAAAAACGTTGACGCTCGACGGAGCCGGCTACACCGTAGTGGGCGTGACTCCCGCTGATTTCCGCTACGAAAGCGGCAATTTCCATATCAGCGACGTCTATGTGCCCGTCGGCCAGTGGAACGATCCCACATTTCGCGATCGCCGCACCGGCATGGGCATGGATGCGGTGGGCCGGCTCAAGCCGGGCGTGACGCTCCAGCAGGCTCAGGCGGACATGGACAGCGTAGCGCAAGGTCTTGCCGAAATTTATCCGGCTGCCGACAAGGGCTCCGGCATCGCACTCCTCCCGCTCAAACAGGACGTAGTGGGCAATATCCGGCCTTTTCTCCTGGTGCTGCTGGCCGCGGTCGTATTCGTTCTCCTGATTGCCTGCGTGAACGTCGCCAATTTGCAGTTGGCGCGGGCCACGGGGCGCACCCGCGAATTCGCGATTCGCGCGGCGCTGGGCGCGCGCCGCAGCCGCGTGATCCGCCAGCTTCTGACCGAGAGCCTGATCCTTTCGTGCGCCGGCGGCGGTTTGGGCTTGTTGCTGGCCGCATGGGGAACCCAATTGGCTATCCGGGTGATGCCGGAAGCCTTGACGCAAACTCAGTCCGTACATGTCGATTCGCACGTTTTGCTCTTCACGCTGGCCGCATCCGTAATGGCCGGGATCTTCTTCGGACTGGCGCCCGCGCTGAAAAGCTCCCGCGCCGGCCTGCACGCCACATTGAAAGAAGGGGGCCGCGGGTCGAGCGGCGCGCGCCAGCGGCTGCAAGGGCTCTTCGTGGCCGCCCAGATGGCCATGGCGCTGGTACTGCTGGTGGGCGCCGGCTTGATGATCCGCAGCCTCGGCAAGCTCTGGAGCGTCAATCCGGGGTTCAACCCGCACCACGCGATTACTTTTTCGGTATCTTGCCCCTCGATCCAGGGCGTCACGCCGGCCGCCCTGCGCGCCTCTATGCGCCAGCTCCAGGACACGGTGGCTGCCGTTCCGGGAGTGGAGGCAGCCTCTCTCACGGCGGGTGCCCTCCCCATGTCCGGCGATTCCGAGCTGCCGTTCTGGATTGACGGACAGCCCAAGCCTGCCACCACTGGGGACATGAAAACTTCCCTGTTTTACGTCGTCGAGCCGGACCATTTGAAGGCCCTGGGAATACCCTTGGAGCGCGGGCGGTTCCTTACATACGCGGACAATGAGCATGCCCCGTTGGTCATCGCCATCGACGAACAATTCGCCACGATATACTTCCCAGGGCAAAACCCGATCGGCCGGCGTGTGAACCTCGCAATCCTTAACCAGGCGGCCGAAATTGTGGGAGTCGTGGGCCACGTGAAGCAATGGGGACTGGCTGAAGATTCCCACTCGCCGATCCAGGCCCAATTCTATATGGCGATTTCGCAGGTTCCGGATCAGTTTGTGCCGCTGGTGGCCCGCGGCGGGGAATTTGTGGTGCGCACCCAGGGATCGCCGGAATTAGAGTTGGGCGCCATCCGGCGGGCCACCGAGAGGATCAACGGCCAGATCGTCGTGTACGATACGCAGCCTATGGACAAGATCATTTCCAATTCGCTGGCCGCCCGGCGATTTTCGATGGTTCTGTTGGGTATCTTCGCCGCCCTCGCGCTGGCTCTCTCGTGCGTCGGGATTTATGGCGTCATTTCTTGCCTGGCCGGCCAGCGCGCACACGAGATCGGCGTGCGCATGGCCCTCGGCGCACAACGCCAAGACGTGCTGCGCCTGATCCTGGGCAACGGCGCCCGGATGGCGCTGATTGGCGTAGCCGTGGGGATCGGCGCCTCCCTGGCGCTGACCCGGCTGATGGCCAAAATGCTCTTCGGGGTGAGCGCGTATGACCCCCTCACCTTCCTCGCCGTGGCAGGCTTGCTGATTCTGGTCGCCATGGCGGCCTCGTATATGCCCGCGCGGCGCGCCATGCGCGTAGATCCCGTCGAAGCGTTGCGATACGAATAGCGTGGCGCACGCTTGAGCGTGCCGGCGGGACTTTTAAGTCCCGCTACGCCCCCAGCTACGCTTCCGCATATCCGCTTCTCCCAATTTCCGGATTCATACGTCTGTATCAATGGTAAGTCCAAGAAAAGCTTACTATTAAAGATGACGGCGGCTGGCATGCTACGTGCTCTGCTCGATCTCCGGCGTAGTGTGCCCCGAAAGCCCATGATGGCGGCGTGAATGTTCCAGGAACTCAAATTTCAGCTCTCAACCGCGATCCTGACCATCCTGACCATCGCGGCTGCCGCTTCCGCCATCATCAACTTCCAGCAACAGCATAAGTTCCGCCTGGCGGACGACGGTGCCGTATGGGTCGATCGCGGCCGCCACGTCGAGGCCCTGCACATCGATCCCGACGGTCCGGCCGCCAAGGCCGGCCTCAAGGACGGCGACACGCTGCTGAAGATCAACGGCGCGGCCACCGTAAAATCCATCGACGTCCCCCAGATTCTGGCCGCGGTCGGCGCATGGAACAAGGCGGATTATACCGCCAGCCGCCAAGGCGTCGAGTTCAAGGCCGCCGTTTACATTCGCGAAGAGCCGCTCGACCCCGCGGTCTCCTATCAGTACATGATTGGCGCGGCCTACCTGCTGATCGGACTGTTTGTCTATTACCGCCGCGGCAGCGCCCACATGGCGCGGCATTTCTATATCCTGTGCCTGGTCTCGTTCATTCTGTGGTGCTTCCATTACACCGGCAAGCTGAATGGGTTCGATAAAGTCATCTACTTCTGCAATGTGACCGCCGGCCTGCTGGCGCCCACCATTTTTCTGCACTTCTGCCTGACTTTCCCGGAGCCGCGCCGCTGGTTCCGTTCGAAGTTCTGGGTAGCCATGCTGTACGTGCCCCCCGCGCTGTTCTTCGCGCTTTGGCTGGCCATCACTTCGGGCACTTTGCGAATCGGCATCTCGCCGGTGGAACTGCGCTGGATGCTCGACCGTATCTGGCAGCCATTGCTGGTGATTCCTTACCTTTTGGGCGGCCTCGCGCTCAGCCTGGTTTACCGCAAAGCCGAAGACCCCATCGTGCGCCAACAGTTGAAGTGGCTGCGCAACGGGACCTTCTGCGGCATCCTTCCCTTTACCGTTCTCTATGTCTTGCCGTACGCGCTGGGCGTGCTGCCAAACCAGTACATGCGCCTTTCGGTGCTGTCGCTAGGATTGATCCCGTTGACCCTGGCGTATGCTATCGCCCGCTACCGGCTGATGGATGTCGATATCCTCTTCCGCCGCGGCTATGCCTATACGCTGGCTACGGTGTGCGTGCTGGCGGCGTTTTACGGCATCGTATTCTCGCTGGGCAGCCTGGTCCAAAAGAATTTCAAAGACGTCGGCAACACCGGCCTGATCGCGGTGATGCTGGTGGCCGCCTTCCTGTTCCAGCCTATCCGCAACTGGATCCAGGAGCGATTGGACAAGCACTTCTATCGCGACAGCTACGATTACCGGCGTACCCTCGTCGAATTCGCCCGCGAACTGAACGCCGAGACCGATCTGGACGCCATGCTCAATTCGGTCTGCGACCGCCTGCTGCAAACCCTCTCCATCCGGCACATGGCTGTGTTCCTGGCGGAGGAGCACCCCGGCGATAAGCCCACGTTCCGCCTGAAGATGTCCATGGGCGCGCGCCGCCGGGCTCCCGAGTTGACTCCCGATCAACTGGATCTAAGCTTCCTGAACTGGGATCTGTCGCAGCCTTATATCTTCTTCGAGCGCACCCGCCATCAGCTTGACGCGCTGTCGCGCAGTTGGCCCTCAACCGTGCGCGCCGCCATAGCCGATCTCGACCTTACTTACTATCTCCCCTGCACGGTCCGCGGACGAACCATCGCCTACCTGGGTGCCAGCCGCACCGAGGACGGCGATTTCCTTTCCACGGTGGATGTGGAACTGCTCGCCACCATCTCCGGCTACGTCGGAATCGCCATCGAGAACGCTACCCTCTATCGCTCGCTGCAGCGCAAAATGGAAGAGTACGAACGCCTGAAGGAATTCAGCGAGAATATCGTCGAGTCAATCAACGTAGGCATCCTGGCGGCCGACCTGGAAGACCGCGTGGAGAGCTGGAACACGCAGATCGAAAGGCTCACGGGGATCTCGCGGCAATCGGCCGTGGGACGCAAACTCGCCGAACTGTTCCCTGCCGACCTGTCCGATCAGTTCGAGCGCGTACGCGGCCAGACCGGCATTCATCATATTTATAAGTTCGTGCTGCATCCCACGTCGCTGTCCGCCCTGCCCAGTCACGAGCCCGTGCCCATCAACGGCCCCATCAATGGCGCCATTAATGGCACCAGTAACGGCAAGGTCGGGCAGGCTTCCGCGGGACCCGCTCCCGCCCGTCAGAATGGCGGCAGCGCCACCCTGAACGTCGCCATTGCCCCGCTGGTCTCGAAGGATTTCGAACAGATCGGCCGGCTGATCATCTTTGACGACGTCACCGACCGCGCTGAACTCGAACAGCGCCTGGTACAGGCCGACAAACTGTCCAGCATCGGATTGCTGGCCGCCGGCGTGGCCCACGAAGTGAACACCCCGCTGGCGGTCATCTCCACCTACGCCCAGATGCTGGCCAAGCAGGTGGCCAACGACGACCAGAAGTCCATTCTGCTGGACAAGATCGCCAAGCAAACCTTCCGTGCCAGCGAAATCGTCAATTCGCTGCTGAATTTCTCGCGCACTTCCACCACTTCGTTCGGCGACGTGGATTTGAATAAAGTGGTCCGCGAAACCATGTCGCTGCTGGAACATCAGATCCAAAAAGTGGGCGTGGAAGTGAAGCTCGATCTGGAGGCGGGCCTGCCTCTGGTGCACGGCAACGCCGGCAAGCTGCAACAGGTTTTTCTGAACCTGTTCCTGAACGCCCGCGACGCGATGGATGGCGGCGGCGTGCTGGCCGTGCGCTCCTGGGCGGAAGAGTCCGGCGCGCGCGTGGATGTTTCCGACACCGGCCATGGCATCTCGCCCGAACATATCCATCGCATCTACGACCCGTTCTTCACCACCAAGGGAAGCCGCAAAGGCACCGGCATGGGCCTGGCGGTCACCTACGGCATCGTGCAGGAACACAAGGGCTCCATCGAAGTATCCAGCCGCCAGGGAGGCACCCGCTTCCATTTGCGGCTGCCGTGGTCGCGTAGCGCGCTGGCCCAGGGCGTCGCCGCGTCCGCTTCCAAACAACCTGTAAATGCCGCCTGAAATGAGCGCACCTGAATTGTCTCCCTCCATCGAACCCAGCCGCATCCTGGTCGTGGACGATGAACTGGATATCCGCGAAGGCCTGGAAACCTTGCTCAAGCTCGAAGGCTACAAAGTGGATCTCGCCGCCAATGGCGGCGAGGGCATCCGCAAGATGGAATCGCGCGCCTACGACATGGTGCTGCTTGACCTGATGATGCCCGACCGCTCCGGCATGGACGTTTTGCGCGAAGTCCGCGGCCGCGACCGCGAAACGCCCATCTTCATGATCACGGCGTACGGATCGGTCGAAGCCGCCGTGGAGGCGTTGAAACTGGGCGCCAACGATTACTTCCCGAAGCCCTGGGATAACGAGAAGCTGCTGATCGAGATCGAACGCATGATCTCCAAGCGGCGCCTGGAATACGAGAACACCCACCTGAAGCGCGCCTTGAAGCAGCGCTACAGCTTCCCCAACATCATCGGCAAGAGCGACCGCATGCTACGCCTGCTCGATCTGGTGGGCCAGGTGGCCAGCAGCCGCTCCACCATCCTGATCACCGGCGAAACCGGCACCGGCAAGGAACTGATCGCCAAAGCCATCCACACCAATTCGCCGCGCGCCGACCGCATGTTCGTGCCCGTGAACAGCGGCACGCTGCCGGCCGACCTGCTCGAATCCACCCTCTTCGGCCACGTGAAAGGCGCCTTCACCAGCGCCATCCACACCAAGAAGGGATACTTCGAAGTGGCCGACCGCGGCACCATCTTCTTCGATGAGATCGGCACGGTTTCGCCCGACATGCAAGCCAAGCTGCTGCGCGTGATCCAGGAAAAGGAATTCATCCCCCTGGGTGCCACCGAGCCCGTGCGCGTGGACGTGCGTATCCTGGCCGCCACCAACGACGATTTGAAGAAGCGCGTCGAGGAAGGCACCTTCCGCGAGGACCTCTATTACCGGTTGAACGTGATCAACATCGTGCTGCCGCCCCTGCGCGAGCGCAAGGAAGATATCCCCGCGCTGGTCAGTCACTTCTTCACCAAGTATTGCCTTGAAAACGAGAAATATCTGGACGAGCATGGCCACTCCGTCCTGCGCTTCCAGCCGGAAGTGATGCAGATCCTGATGGAGCATAACTGGCCCGGCAACGTGCGCGAGTTGGAGAACGCCGTGGAGCGCGCCGTGGTGCTGGCCGTCGACCCCATCGTGCCGCTGGAGGTGCTTCCCGATCATCTGCTGCAGGCGAGCGGTATCCGCCTGCGCCGTGGAGACGGAGACGCGCTGCCCGCCGATGCATCGCTCTTTGAGATCGTGGCCGACTTCGAGCGGCGCATCATCCTGGAGCGCCTGGAGCAGCATAACGGCAGCCAGACGGAAGCCGCCGCCGGCCTGCACGTGCCCCTATCTACGCTGAATCAGAAGATCAAGCGGCTCGATATCAAGATCCCCAAAAAGTCCGAATAATCGCGCCCGTGGCGTACGCTTCAGCCGGCGCCCTCGCGGATGCGGGTGAAACAGCGGCGAGACCCCCTGCGCATCGTCGAAAACTCACCGTGGCCGGTCAACCGCCCCACTACTCTTGGTTTTCATCATCCTTGCGGCTCCGAAAAACAACCGCTAACTTATTGAGCGGCAATGGGGTCTCAGATGAGTGGCCTGCGGCCCACCAAAGGTGATGAGAACCCGCCCTCATGTATTTTCAATAACTTCGGGCATGTTTTCAACGGAGCGTGCCAAGCCGGCTGACAGCCGGCTGCGGGCATGATTGCCCGCCCCACAATCGAGTTTTCATCCTCTCTGGCGGTTCACGGCTTTAGACCGTAGACCGTGCCCAAGTTGTAGGTTCCACCGGTCCCGGTTGTACCAAACAGGATGCCGCCTTTGCCGAAGATCAACGCGGAATTGGGCTGGCTTCCGTCGGAGGGAGCTCCCGCAAAATCGTGCATCGTGGTTTCGGTCCATCCGCCGCTGGACCCGGTAGCCGGCGGAGTCAGCGAGTAAACGATGCCACAGCAAGTCTGACTCACCCCGGGCACATTCGCGGTACCGTAGAGCACGCCGCCAGGACCGATAGTCAACGGGTAGAAGGAGTTGTTGAAGTCGCCTTCGGAGAAAGTGTAAAATATGGTCTCGATCCACGCGCCTCCAGGCGTCGCAGGCGGGGTGAGCGAGAATACCGAGGCGCAATCCGGGCAGGCCCTACCGCCTTCGTCTGCAACGCCGTAGAGCACGCCGCCCTTGCCCATCGCTACACCGACCGGGAAGGATGCCTCCGGTGTCATGCTATACAGTATCTTAAACGGCCAGTTACCGCCAGGCGATGTTGGCGGAAATAACTCATATACGATGCCGCACACGGGGCATCCGGTAATCCCACCGTTTTGGGCCGTACCATACAGTTCTCCACCCGGGCCGACGATCACACCTGAATCAAGGTAGGCTCCGTATTCGGTGAAGACAAAGGTGTGGAGCACAGTCATCGTCCAAGGTCCAGAAGGCGCGGACGGCGGAGTCAGCGACATCACGCTGCCAACACCCCCGGTGCCGCCGAACCGGGTGGTGATATAGAGCACGCCATCAGGGCCGGTGGCGAGACCAATTGCCGAGCCCTCGTCCTCCGTGAAAGTAAAGAGCAGCGTAAAGGTCCAAGGGTTACCGGCAGACTGCGGCGGAGTCAGCGAGAACGCCGTCAGGGAAGTCGTCTGATTGTCCACCGCCGTGGTCCCGTAAAGAACTCCGCCCGCGCCCAGCGCCAAGGTGTTGGGGCAAGCGCCGTCACTGGCGCCCATGAAACTGTAGAGCACCGACTTGGTCCAGGGGCTGCCGGAGCCGCCCTGCGGCGCGGTCAAACTGTAAACCAAACCGCTGTCCGACGTTCCTCCGTTGCAAGTGGTGCCATAGAGCACACCGGGGCTACCCGCGATGACGCCCAGAGGATAGCCATCGCCTGCGCTAAAGCTATAAAGGATCTCGGGGTTCGCCGCCGCGGAATCGTGCGGGAACAGGAGCGGGAGAAAGAACGTCGCGAAACTCACTAATGGGAATCTCAAGAGGCCCATATTGCTCTCCTTCAGCGATGCGGCATTCGGTCAAGGCTTCAACGCATAGATTGCGCCGAGGTCCGATGTTCCGCCGTTGTAAGTCGTTCCAAAGAGCGTGCCTCCCTTGCCGAAGATCAATGCGGAACCTGGCTCGCCTCCGTCGAAGGGAACGTTCGCAAAATCGTACATCGTCGTTTCGGTCCAGCCGCCAGTGGACCCGTTGTCCGGCGGAGTTAGTGAGTAAATGATGCCACAGCATTCCAGCGCCGCGATTCCGTAGAGCACGCCTCCGGGACCGATGAGTAAAGGATAGCACTGATCGTTGGAGCTGGTGTTGGAAAAAGTGTAAAGGATAGCCTCGGTCCAGGCGCCGCCAGGAGTTGCAGGCGGAGTCAGCGAGAACACCGCGCCAGTGTCCAGCGTGCCGTAGAGCACGCCGCCTTTGCCCATCGTTATGCCTACGGGTTCGTTCTCTTCTATGGTGAAGCTATACAGAATCTTAAACGGCCAGTTGCCGCCGGGAGACTGTGGCGGAAACAACGCGTACACGATGCCGCAGGTAGGGCAGCCGGTAAGCCCACCGCTTTGAGCCGTGCCATAGAGTTCCCCCCCAGGGCCGACGATCACACCCGACATGGGAAAGGCTCCGAATTCAGTGTGGCCGGTGAAACTGTGAAGCACGGTCAGCGTCCAGGGTCCCGGCGGCGCGGCGGGCGGGGTCAGCGATTCCACGCTGCCAACCTCGGCCGTGCCGCCGAACCTGGTGGTTAGATAAAGCACGCCATTGGGGCCGGTGGCCACGGCAATGGGACCGCCTTCGTACGAAGGTAGCGTGAAGTTGTAGAGCAGCGTGAACATCCAGGGGCCGGAAGATTGCGGCGGAGTCAGCGAGAACGCCGTTTGGGAAGTGGTCTGATTGGCCACTGCCGTGGTCCCGTAAAGAACCCCGCCCGCACCCAGTACCAGCGCATTGGGGCAAGCGCCGTCGCTGGTTCCCGTGAAACTGTAGAGCGTCGACTTTGTCCAAGGGCTGCTGGAGTCCCCCTGCGGCGCGGTCAAGCTGTACACCGCACCACTGTCCGATGTTCCGCCATTGCAAGCAGTGCCATAAAGCACGCCGGCGCTGCCGGCGATTACGCCTGCCGGGTTGGAGCCATCTTCGCCGCCGATAAACCGGTAAAGGATCTCGGGGGTCGCCGCCGCGGAATGGCACGGGAACAGCAAGGGCGGGAGAGAGAGCATCGCGACACTCACCATTGAGGATCTCAAGCGGGCCATATCTCCCTCCTTCAGTGATCATGGTCTGCCGTCGCGGTAATGTCAACGGAAATGGAAGTCAGGACTAGGAAGAAGGTACTATGGCGCGCGGCGCTGGCTTCAATGCGTAGACGGTGCCGAGGTTGAAGGTTCCGCCGCCGCTCGTTGTTCCAAACAGGGTGCCGTCCTTGCCGAGGATCAACGTGGAATTGGGCCCGTTTCCGTCGAAGGGAGCGCCCCCAAAATCATACATCGTGGTTTCGGTCCAACCGGTGCTGGACCCGGCCGGCGCAGTCAGCGAGTAAACAATGCCACAGCAGGTTTGACTCACAGTGGGTAGCATCGCAGTGCCGTACAGCACGCCTTCCCGACCGATGATTAAAGGATAGTAGTAATCGTTCGAGCCGCTGTTGGAAAAAGTGTAAAGTATGGCTTCAGTCCATGCGCCGCCAGGAGCCGCGGGCGGCGCCAGCGAGAACACTGCGCCCACACCCAACGAGCCGTAGAGCACGCCGCCCTTACCCATTACTATGCCAACGGGTTCGGGCGCCTTCCTGGTGAAGCTATACAAGATCTTAAACGGCCAGTTGCCGCCGGAAGACTTTGGCGGATAGAGCGTATACACGACACCGCAAGTGGGGCATCCATCCAGCCCACCATTTTGAGCCGTACCGTACAGTTCTCCTCCCGGACCCACGATCACACCCGACAGCGGAAAGGCTCCGTACTCGAGGTAGTTGAAGGTGTGGAGCACGGTCAACCGCCAGGACCCGGCAGGCGCGGCCGGCGGGGACAATGACTCTACGCTGCCAACGCCCCCGCTACCGCCCCACCGGGTAGTGATATAAAGCGCGCCATCGGGGCCGGTGGCGAGACCAATGGCAGTGCCCTCCACCTCTGTGAAAGTGTACAGTCGCGTAAACGTCCAAGGGTTGCCGGAAGACTGTGGCGGAGTCAGCGAGAACGCCGTCGTTTGGATCGTCTGATTCGCCCAAGCCGTGGTCCCGTAGAGGACTCCGTCCGCACCCAGCACAAGCGTATCGGGGCAGCCGCCGTCGCTGCCTCCCGCGAAACTGTAGAGCACCGACTTGGTCCAGGG
>Ga0187871_10002786_pt1 | contig 13886 bp, 12 predicted proteins | sample June2016WEW_16_1_FD_132988 | JGI IMG/M metagenome (GOLD analysis project Ga0187871, IMG submission 132988) | Peatland microbial communities from SPRUCE experiment site at the Marcell Experimental Forest, Minnesota, USA - June2016WEW_16_10 | ecosystem: Environmental > Terrestrial > Soil >... | reverse complement strand
GCCCAGAATCCATTCGACCTGGCGGCCGAGCACGGACCGTCTTTGTTTGACGCCAAGAACCGTTTTCTGTTCAGCGGAAGCTACCGGCTGCCCACCTGGCGGAACGCCTCGCCGGCCGCGGCATTCATCCTCAACGGATGGCAATTCAATACCATCGCCACCATCTCCTCAGGTACGCCGTTTACGGTCTACGACAGCGCGAACGTTTCGCTGCAGGGGAGCGCGCCCGAGATCAGCGGATTCTATTCCAGCCGTCCGGATCTGATCTCCAATCCCAACCTGGGTCCGCACACACCGAACCGGTGGGTGAGCCCCTCGGCATTCCTGCAACTCAATCCGGTGACGCAAGCCGGCCAGTTTGGCAACGAGGGCCGTAACGTGGCGCGGGGTCCGGGCATCGAGAGCGTGGACGTGTCGCTGTTTAAGGATTTCCGGATCGCGGAGTCGCAGCGCGTGCAGTTCCGTGCGGAGTGCTTCAATTCGTTGAACCATCCTAACTTCGGGTTGCCCGAGAACGACATGCAGTCGCCGGCATTCGGACAGATTCTGCAAGCCGGGCCGCCGCGGCTGCTGCAACTGGCCCTCAAGTACATATTCTGAGGGATAGACTAAGAGGATGGCCCCTATGACCCGCGAAGCACAGCACAACCGGCGGATCGCCGTGGCCACCCTGCTCGTCTGTCTGGTCCTGGCCCTGCTCTGCGTGTGGTATCCGTTGTACGTGATCCGGCCGTTTCGGGCACAGGGCGCGCGGGAATTGGCTGCCGCGCTGGTGGTGATGCGCTTTCGCGAGGCCGTCACGCTGCTCTGTTGTGTCGCCGCACTGGCTGCCCTGGTATTCTACTGGCGCGCGCAGCCGCGCAAATGGCGGCGGGCATGCGCCACGGCGGGCGTGGCTTTTGTGTGCGTTCTGGCGGCGCTGGCGCGGGTAAACATCTATGAGTTGATGTTCCATCCCGACGACCGTCCTGCGTTTGGCGCCGCCGCCAACATCAAACTCGATCCAGCGGAAAAGGTGATCGCGATCAAGATCGGCGGCGCAGCCCGCGCCTATCCGATCCGCAACATCTCCTACCATCACGTGATCAACGATGTGCTCGACAAGGTGGCCATCGTTGCGACGTATTGAACGCTCTGTCACACCGGTCTGGTGTGGGGCAGAGACATCGCAGGTCTGCGGCTGACGTTTCACCTGGCCGGCATCAATAACCAGAACTTTCTGATGCGCGACGACCAGACCGGTACTTATTGGCAGCAGATCAGCGGCCAGGCAGTTTCGGGACCGCTGCGCGGGAGCCAGTTGCCCTTCGTTCACTCGGACGAACTGAACTTCGGTACATGGCGCGCGGAGGAACCGCGGGGCACCGTGCTGCAGGACGTCGCGCCTTACGTCGCCGAATACGCTCCCAAGGATTGGGATGTACAGATGGGGCGCGCGCGCACGGTCATCGATTTCCACGAGCACGGGCTGAAGGGCCGCGATGTGATGCTGGGGATTCAGGCCTTCGGCGTGAGCCGTGCATTTCCGTACGACCAGGTGATTCGCGAGAAACTGGTCGAGGATCACGTGGGCGCGGAACCGGTCCTGCTAGTCGTCGGCGGGGACGGGCAATCGGTGCGCGCCTTTCGCAATCGCATCGCTGGCGTCAAAGGGCCGTCCGATTTCTACCGGCTGCCCGCGAGCCCCGCTTCCGCGGCTGCCGCGCTGCTCATGGATGCAGCCACGGGCAGCGCGTGGAACTTCCAAGGCTGCGCGATCACTGGGAAGGCCGCAGGCACTTGTTTGGAACCGGTTCAGATACTCAAGGATTACTGGTTCGATTGGCGCAACTTCAATCCATCCACGACGGTCTACGAAAAATAAGTTGACACCTCTTCTCTTTAGATATAGTCTATAGCCATACTATACTAAACGGAAGTGATGCTACTATGCTATTGGACACGGCAAAGAAACTTACCGTTCTGGCTGTGATTCCGGGCGAGGAAGACCGGCAAACCCTGCGCGGAATTCTGGCCCGGTCGACCTGGGAACTACAATTGGCATCCACGTTAGAGCAAGCACAATACGAGATGGAAACGCGGGCCCCCGGTGTGATCATTGCGGACCCGGATTTGCCAGGCGGGTGTTCGTGGCAGCACATCGCGAAAGCCGCGGCGCGCATGGCGTCCCCGCCGTGCGTCATTGTGGCCTCGCGATCGGGCGACGATCGGCTGTGGGCCGAAGTGCTGAACCTGGGCGGTTTCGATTTAATTCTGAAACCGTTCGACGCCAATGAAGTGTTGCACAGCGTGGGGATGGCCTGGCGCTGCTGGCGCGACAAGGCTCGACTGGCCGATGCCGCGCACAAGGAGGAACTGTTTCAGAGTGCCAAAGGTTAAGGCAAACGGCATCGATCTGCATTACATCACTGTGGGCATGGGGCCGGATATCGTCATGCTGCACGGCTTTCTGGGCAACCTGGCGGTCTGGCACCTCTACATGGCGCCCATCCTACGGCGTGAGCATCGGGTCACCACCTACGACCTGCGCGGCCACGGTTACAGCGATGTGACTCCCGCGGGCTACACGACGGCGGATATGGCCGAAGATCTGCGCTGCTTCCTGGATGCCATGGGCATCGAAAAGGCCATTCTGGTCGGCCACAGTTTTGGCGCGGACATCGCCATGTATTTCAGCCTGCTCTATCCGGAGCGTGTGACGAAATTGCTGGCGCTGGAGCCGGGACTGGCGGCCCTGGTACACCTGCGCAACGACAAAGATTGGATCGGCTGGGCAGCATGGGTGGCCAAGCTGGAAGAAGTCGGGATCCACGTTCCGGAGGACAAGCGGACGGATGCCGAATTCCTGCTGCAGCTCAGTCTCGAGACCCCCAAGTTTTACGGCCCGGCGCGCGGTCTGCCGCGGAATCGCGAGCCGCTGCTGCACCTCATTCGCAACACCACGCTGTTGAAGGACTACGAGGAAGTCGGCGCCATGACCCTGGACGCCGTGCGCAATATTCAAACGCCCACGCTGCTGGTCTACGGACGCAATTCGCATTTCATCAGCTCCTACGATTTCCTGCACAAGGCCCTGCCGAATTGCAAGCCCGTGCTGCTGCCGGGCGGCGAGCATTTCGGACCCCTGGAGCAGCCCGAGTTGCTGACCGAGCACATCCAGCAGTTCCTGCGCGCTCCCCAACCAGCCATCGAGATGGCTGGACCCACCAGGTAAGCCTTAGGGCGGGACTTAAAAGTCCCGCCGGCACGCTGAAGCGTGTCAGGATGGCCCTGCGGGCCACCAAATGTGATGAAAACTCAATTGGGTTTTCAATGGTGCCCCACGGCTAGCGCTTCAGAGCCAACGTGAGCCCGTCGCCGGTAGCCACCAGGCTGAGCCACACGCGATCGTCGACGTGCAGCCTGGCGTTGAATGCGCGAATGGCTTGCGTATCTTTATCCTGCACCGCCGGGTCGATCACGCGGCCATGCCATAACACGTTGTCGAAGACCGCCAACCCGCCCGGCCGCAGCAGCTTCAGGACGCGCTCGTAATAGTGCGGGTAGTTTTCCTTGTCCGCATCCACGAACGCGAAATCGAAATTGCCGGTAGAGCCCGCGGCGATCAGTGCGTCCAGTGTTTCGATCGCCGGCGCGAGGCGCAAGTCGATCTTGTCCGCGACGCCTGCTTCGGTCCAGTAACTGCGCGCGATAGCCGTGGTTTCCGGATTCACATCGCAGGCGATCAAGCCCCCGTGCGGCGGCATGGCCAACGCGATATGCAGCGAGCTGAGCCCGGTGAAGACTCCCACTTCGAGGGCCCGGGTGGCGCCCGTCATGCGCACCAGCATGCCGAGAAACTGACCCTGCTCGGGCGAAACCTGCATAGTGGCGTCGAGCCGTTGAGCCGTTTCTTCGCGCAGCCGGCGCAGAAGATCCGGCTCGCGCAAAGAGACGCTACGAATATACTCGGCCATTTCCGGCCCGATGGGCGTTTGCAGATTAGACATTATCTGGCACTCAACATGTTGGCGAACAGACGGTATGCTCCGGGCACGCCCGCCGGCAACTCCCGGAACCACGAATACCCGCTGAAGATATACACGCCTTTGCCGTAGCGCGTGTACAACATCCCGCCGGCCAGCGGTTTCTCGCCCGGATCGTGCGATTCGAGCACCGTCCGATAGCGCGAATCCCATTCCGACGCGAAGTACAGACCGCGCTCCTGGATCCATCCTTCAAAATCCTTCTGCGCGATCTGGTTCGGTGTGCTGAGCAGGGGACTTTGCGGATCGGTAAAGGTGACTGGGGCTTCCTCGACCGTGACGCGATCGTGCCCCACCTTGAACGGATAGGGCCCCATGGGCACCAGATTGCCGTCGGTGACGTTGTACTGGTCGATCAAAGTGCCGCCGTTCCGCATGTAGTCCATCAGACGCGGCAGGTTGGCGCGCAGATCCGCGCGGGTATTGTAGGCGCGCACGCCGGTCACGATGACGTTGAATTCCGAGAGGTCGCGCTGCTCCAGATCGGAAGGCGTCAGCAGGGTCACCTCGCAGCCGAGCTGGCGAATGGCGTTGGGCATTTCGTCGCCCGCGCCCATCACGTAGCCGACCTTGCGCGCGGCGACGCGCACGTCCGCACGCACCAGCTTCACCACGGCGGGCGGAAACACCGTCAAGGGCGGCAGGGGCGCATGCGAAATCACGAGCATGCCGACGCCGATCTCGCCGGCGCCGACTTGCGCCGTGGCGCGGAGCGTGGCCGGCGGATCGGGTCCTGCGGCTGGGGCAATCTCAAAAGTTAGCGGCTGTTGCTGACCCTCTTGCGCCTGCTCGAACGGCCGGGCCGCGGGCTGCGCGCTCCACCCCGGATCGAGCGCCAAGCGGACGTCGCCCGCCATTTTCGGCGTGTTCGCGCGCACCGCGATCTCCACTTTGCGCGTCTCGCCATTCGGAAACAGCACCATATCCTGCGGCAGATTCAAGGCCACCGGCGGCGCTACCACGAGGGCGCGGGTCTGCTCGCCATCCACGCGATCGACGTAACGATGGCGCACCGGACGCAGCAGGTCGAACGCCACGCCGCCGGCCTCGATGCGGAAGCGCACATTCAACAGCGGGGGATCGTCGGGAAGTCCGACCAGGCGTTGATCGGAGATGGTGTAAGTATCGCCCCGCTTCGGCTCCCGCAGCCAGAACGGCTGCGAATAGGGCTGATCGGCGGGAACCGCGAACTTGATTTTCGCGCTCACGGGCTCGTTGGGTGTGAGGGCGAGACGATGCACGGCATCGTGTCCATCGGGCCGCCACACGCCGCGCATGCCTTCCAGCGTGAGGCTCTCCAAGGTCATGGGAAATCCGGAGCGGTTGAGGGCGGTGTAGCCGACTTCACTGGTCGCGCCCGGCACCACGGCGTAGTTTTCGGCGTTCGAATCCAGCCACAATCCCGCGCACAGCGCGATGGCCTCGTTCAGTTCCACGAGCTTCGCGGCGGCCCACGAGTCATGCTGCGCGGCGATCGCAGCGATCAACGGGTGGGCCTTCAACAGCAGCGGAAGGCTGCGTTCCGGATGATCGGGCTCAAAGGTACGGACGGCTTCGTCCAGAATGCGCCCGATCGGCGCGCCGCCAGGCACGCGCTCCCAGGCGATCCCGATGCCGTCGAAGGCATCTTTCGCATCCTTGGGCAGTGGATCGCCGCCGATGGGCACCAGGAACTGTTTCGACGGCCCGGGCCGCTGCCAATTGCCCATGCCCTGGCTGCGGTGCATGCTGCGGCTCATGCCGGCGATCTGGCTGTAGGAAACGCCCAGCACCGGGTTGAATGCGCCGGTGTCGATCTCGATACGTCCCGGCATGGCAGCGGCTTCTTTCTCCATCTCCTTGGTAAAGCTGAAGGAATTGAACAGCAGGCGGCGCGGTTTCCAGGGCTCCACGAATTTCAATTGCTCCGGAAACCGGCTGGGATCGCCGGCCGCGAAGAAGGCTTCCTTGCCCACGATGGCGGACACCTGGTGCTGCCCGTGGCCGTCCTTCGGCGTGCCGGAAAAGCGCAGAATCACGAGATCGGGACGGAAGCCGCGGATCACCCAGACTACGTCCGAAAGGAGACGCTCGTGGCCCCATTTTTCGAAGGTTTCCTGGGGCGTTTTGGTAAAGCCGAAGTCGATGGCGCGGGTGAAGAACTGCTCCGCGCCGTCGATCTGGCGGGCTTCCAGCAACTCATGCGAGCGGATGAGCCCCAGCAGATCGCCCTGTTCTGGGCCGATCAGATTCTGGCCGCCTTCGCCGCGCGTGAGCGAGAGATAACCGGTGCGCACATGGCGTCCGCGAGCGTAGTATGCCAGAATCGCGGTATTCTCATCATCGGGGTGGGCGGCAATCATCAGCACGCTGCCCAATACGGTCAGCTTTTTCAGGGATTGCTCGATGGCAGGCGTGCCGGAGAAGGGGGCCTGCGCGAAAGCGGGAAACCACAGTAACAGGCATAGAAGCAGCCCGAGGGGCCTGGCGAAATGAGTGCGCATCCAAGATAATGGTAGACCATCCGCAGCGATGAAAAGGAGACGCGCTTGAACATCGAGTGGGGCAATTGGAAATCCGCCTTCGGCCGCCGCACGCGGGCGGCCGTACCGCCGCCGCCGGCCGCAATTCCCGTGCCCATGCGGCTGGGCCTGGCACTGGGCGGAGGCTTTGCGCGCGGCCTGGCGCATGTCGGCGCGTTGAGCGTTCTGGAGGAGGAGGGCATTCCGATACATTGCATCGCGGGGGTGAGCGCCGGCGCCATCGTGGCAGCCGCCTACGCCAGCGGCGCGACGCCCGCCGAGATTGCGGAGGCAGGCAGCGCCATGCGCTTCACCGACGTGGCGCGCTGGACGATCGGGCGTATGGGCATCGCGGGCAGCGAGCGTATGGACCGTTTTCTGCGAAAGCTCCTGAAATGCCAAACCTTCGAAGAGATGCGCATGCCGCTGGGCATCGTGGCTACGGATGTGGTCACCGGCGAGGCGGTCATTTTCCGGGACCGGGGCGACGTGGTGTTGCCCATCAGGGCAAGCTGTTCGTATCCCGGATTGTTCCAGCCCGTACGCTGCGGGGAGCGCCTGCTGGTGGATGGGGCCATCAGCACGGAGGTTCCGGCGCTGCTGGCGCGCCTGCTGGGCGCCACGCACGTAATCTCGCTGCACCTGCCGATGCAAGGCGCGGCGGCCATGCCCACGAACATGTTTCATGTCATTAATCGATGCTTTCAAATCCTGCACAGTCGCACTGAATTCACGTGGCGGCAGCACTCCGCCCTGGTGATCGAGCCGGACGTGCGCGGCATGGAATGGGACGCCTTCGACAGCGCCGCGCAATTAGTGAAGGCCGGGGAAGCGGCGGCCCGGGTGGCTCTGCCGCACATCCGCGGGTGGACGCAACTCAGGCTGGCGGGTTAGGACAGGTTCAGGATTTCGCGCACGGTGCCGCTGCTGTTTTGAATTTTGCTCTGCAGCAGCATGAGGGCCTGAATGAGCTGTTCCGGCCGCGGCGGGCAACCCGGAACGTACACGTCGATCGGGATCACCTGATTCACCGGGATGAGCGCGTAATTATTGAACACCCCGGTGGAGGTGGCGCAGGCGCCCATGGAAATGGCCCATTTCGGCTCGGGCATCTGCTGATACAAATGGCGGATGACGGGCGCCATTTTGTTCGAGACGCGCCCGGCGATGATCATCAAGTCGGATTGGCGGGGCGATCCGCGGAAGACTTCGGCGCCAAAGCGGGCGATATCGAAGCGCGAGGCGCTCATGGACATCATCTCGATGGCGCAGCAGGCCAAGCCGAACGACATGGGCCAGATGGAGTTCTTGCGAGCCCAGTTGACGGCCTTGTCGAGGGTAGTCATGACCAGGCCTTCGGAAGCCGCGGCGGCGGCGCCGGCGACGAATTCGTTATCCAGGCGCGAGAAGAGTTCGACGGGGCCGCTGGCGAAGGGTGCATCCATACTTTTATTCTATTCCGTTCGGGGTGGGCGTGGCGGGGTGTCCTGTCCTTCAGGTGCTGTCGCCTGGCGGGCGACCCAGCGGGGAGGCGGTTTCTCGCAAAGGCGCCAAGGGACCGCCAAGTGCGCCAAGAAGACACGGCAAGAGAGGAAAGGGACCGTCACGGCAGGACGAAGAAGGGGCCTCCGCTCAGGAGCGTCGCGCCGGGTATCTTTACCTGGACTTCGCCGGTAGCGGCTCCGTCCGGCACGGTGGCGGTGATTTCGGTGGCGGAGACGACTTGGAACGCGGCCGCTACACCATTAAAGGAGACGGCGGTGGCGCCGGTCAGATCCGTGCCGAGCACCCGGATGACAGCGCCTACCTTGCCGGATTTGGGGAGGGTTTTGACGAAGGGCGCCAGGCCGGTGGAGAGGCGGAAGATGTTACCGGCTCCGTCGAGCCCACCGACGTAGGTGGTTCCGTAGAAGCTGCCATCGGTGGCTTGCAACAGGGCGGACCTGGGATCTTCGCCCGCGCGATCGTTGGCGAAGGTGTAAAGCGTGGACGCCGCGGGGCCGGGGCCGAACTGGAAAATATTGCCGCAACCACCAGGGCAGGTCGCGCTTCCGCCGCCCTCGGTGGTGGTTCCGTACAGGTTGTGATCGGTAGCCTCAATCAGGCCGCCGACGGGGGTGAATCCGTCCGTGGAATCAAAAGAGAGCACGGATTTGAACGCACCGGAGGGGGAAATCTTGAAGATCGTGCCGCAGCCGTTGCAGCTTCGGCTGGATCCACCGAGATCGGTCGTGCCATAGAAGTCGCCATCGACAGCCTGGATAAGCCCGGAAGAAGGGATTTCACCATCGGCGCATCCGGGTTGAGGACAGAAGCTATAGATTGTGGTGAACTTACCGTTTGGGGTGACCTTGAAAACGGCGCCGCCTCCGTACCCTCCGCCGCCGGAGGTCGTGCCATAGAGGTTACCGTCGGTGGCTTGGAGCAGGGAGTAGAAGGGATAGTATGGGCTGGGAGGGCCGGTGAAGCTATACACGGTGGTGAGCGCGCCACCAGGGGTGATCTTGAAAATCGTGCCGCAGCCGAGTGAGCATTTGGTGGAGGTCCCGCCGTAGCCGGTGATTCCGTAGAGGTCCCCATCGAAGCCCCGGATCAGGCTGCCGCTGGGTTGGAACCCGTCGGCGCAATTGGGTTGGGCGCAAAAGGTGTAAAGGGTCGAGAAATCTCCCTTGGGGGAGATCTTAAAGACCGTGCCGCAGCCGTCTGGGGAGGCGCAGTTGGCTCCGGCGGTGACGGTCGTTCCATAGAAGCTGCCGTCCGAATCCAGAAGCAAGCCGCCGAACGGGTAGGCGCCGTCGGAACCGTTGAAGAAGTGCAGGGTGGTGAGGGCGCCGGCCGGGGTCATTTTGAATACGCTGCCGCAGCCCAGGTCGTAAAGAGTACACAACCCGCCATAGGCGGTGGCGCCGTACAGATTGCCATCGGTCCCCTGAACCAGGGGCGCGTTCAACGGGGCAGCACCGTTCGAATAGTTGAAATCGGCCAGATCGGTGAAGGTTTGGGCGGACGAAGCGATTGTCATCGCCGCGCCAGCCAGAAGCAGAGCGTATGCTCTCGTGCGCGAAAAGAAAGCGTACATTCGAATCCTCCTTCGGTCGGCAAGAACCGATTTTTCGATTGTACGTCAGACGGTCGCGGGCGGATGGCTGCTGGGGTACTGCCTGCAGGTACTACCGAGCCGGACGGGGCGAGCCAGCGGGGAAGCGGTTTCTCGCAACGACGCCAAGGGGACCGCCAAGGTCGCCAAGAAGACACGGATGAAGAGGAAAGAGATGTGCTTTATGCGGCCCACGCGCAGCAGTTCATGGTAACCGTGAGGTGCTGTCGCCTGGCGGGGCGAGCCAGCGGGGAAGCGGTTTCTCGCAAAGACGCCAAGAAGACGGAAAAGCTCTACTGTGGCTTCAGGCCGAAGGCGTAGACATTGGAGTCCCAGGTGGTGACAAACACTTTGCCTCCGGAGATGGAGATGCCGCTGAAGTGCGTCCAGCCGGGCATGGTTTCTCCGCTCGAAAACAGTTCCTTGCCGGTGGTGGCGTCGAAGGCATAGAGCACGGCGTGACCGGTGTGCTTGGCAATGCGTTCGGCCGAACTATACAGTCCGCCTTCGGTGCCCTTGGACTGGCGGGCGAACTCGCCGTTTGAGATGGCGAAGACCAGGCCGCCGGCCACGATGGGGGGCTCGGGCAGGTTCATGTCGCGCGAAATCCAGGCGGGCTCGGCCGCGAGCTTGCCATCCGTTTCCACGATGCGAAAAGCCATGATGCTGCCGTTGGGCGCTTCGCCATTGGCGAGCGGGAACTTCGCGCCACTGGCGGCGGGGCCCTCGGCGGGGGCGTAGAGCCAGCGATTCTTCTGGTCGTCGAGGGCAGTCGCGAAGGCGCCCCAGAATCCGCGGCCGGCAAAATCGGCGTCCTCGTTGGCGAGCACCGGGCTGCGATAGAGGGGCGTCTTGTGGTCGGGTCCACCGATGTGTTGCGCATCGAGCAGATAGACCACGCCTTCCTTGCCGCCGGCGGCGACGACTTCCCGTCCGCCGATGGAGAAGACGGTGGGTGACATGGATCCCATATCCAGGTCCTTGCGCGTGAGGTAGTTGTGATTGGCGGGCGTGAAGTAGTCGACCAGCTTCAAGTCTTTGACCGATAGCTGCAGGATGGTGTCCGGGAACTGGCCGCGGCTGGCATCGTAAGACCCGTCGCCGGTCTGGGCGTACACCATGCCGTGCTCGCCGACGGCGACACCGGCGCGTCCCCAGATGCCGGCGCCGCCGTTGGCCGCCTGGAAGAATTGCGCGGGATGATCGGGCGCCCCAAGGTCCATCGCATACACGCCGGAACGCGCGCCATTGCAGCCCTGGGAAGTATTGGTATAGAGCACATTGTTCACCAGGTTCAGGCTCCAGTTCTTGGAAAACGGGGGCACGAATTTCTGGGGCGGGGTGCGGTCCTCACCGTTGATGGCGTTGAGCGTGTGCAGCTTGCCGTCGCTGCCGATGACAAAGACGGTAGCCTTCAGACCTTCTTTGCGAATGAGCGGCGTATCGTTGAGCGCGTTGGGGCACAACCAGAAAGGCTGGGAGTGGGGCTTGCCTTCCGGCTCGAACGACTTCTTCCATATCGATTTGCCGGAGTCGGCATCCAGGGCGAAGAGGTTGTCGGATGCGCCGCCTACGATTACGATTTCGGCCATCCCCTTGTCGGTGGTGACCCATTCGACATTGACTGGCGCGGTGAGCGAGTTCAATTCCCGCGGCTGGTTATCGAGGTGCGTTTTCCAGAGCAGGGTGATGGACTTCGCGTTATCGCGGTTGAGGTCGGTTTCTTCGGGGCTCCAGCCGGTGCGCTGCGGATCGTGGCCGTAGGAGAGCCAGTTGGCAGCTATTAGATGGGAGAGCAGGAGAAGCGGCACGGAGAGTGCGAGGGTGATTTTTGTTTTCATATATGTCAAGGCAAGAGGAAAGACGCCGGCTAAAAGCCGGCTGCGGGCAGGATTGCCCGCCCTCCAATTCTAAATCATGGCTTTCCTAATTTTTGCTTCAAGTAGTCTTCGTACTCCTTCTTTAGGGCCGGGTCGCGGGGGCTGGGATAAATGTCGGTGGATTTGTATTTGCCGGTCTTGAATTTCATTTGCGTCCACTCGTCGTGGATGTGGGTTTCGTCGGCTTTGTCGACGACTTGCTTGACCAGTTGCGGGGGGATGAAGTAGACGCCCTCGCTATCGCCGAAGACGACGTCGCCCGGCATGACGGTGGCGCCGCCGATGCGGATGGGAATGTTGATGCCGGTCAACATCACATTTCGGATGGGAGTGGGGTGGACGCCACGGCAATAGACCGACATGTCGATGGGTTGGATGCCTTCGAGATCGCGGATGGCGCCATCCACGACGAGGCCCGTTCCGGTGGTGGCATAGATATAGGTTGCCAGGTTGTCGCCCACGATGGTGCCTTCTTCGACTTTGCCGAACATATCCACCACCAGCACGTCACCGGGCTTGAGGAGGTCGAGGACGCGCTGATTGCCGTTATCGCGGAGGCCTTTGGATTTGGCGTCGGCTTCCATGATATCGCCGATATCGGGGCGGGCGGGCATGAACTGGGCGGTGACGGCGCGGCCCACGAGTTTGCGATTGGGATGCAGGATGCGCCAGTTGCCCTCGTACTGATTGCGAAATCCGGCGCCGGGCAGGATGGCCCAGACTTCTTCGGCGGAGAGGCCTTTCACTTTTTCCAGAATGGCATCGGGGACTTTGGGGCGCCCATCGTCGAAGCGATCGAAGGGATTGTGCGAGGTGTAGCGCAACATCTCGTCATGCGAGAAGGTGAAGAGTTGGGCGTCGAGGGGGAGTAGGAGCAAGGGCAGCGCCAGCAGATGGAAGAACTTCATGGGGTGAAATGTAGCACGGCGCGGAGAGGGTCTGGAGACTCTCTGCAGGCCTGGAGGCCTGCCCCACAGCTACTTTATGCGGAGGAGGACTACGCCGTGGGCGGGGACCTCGTACCAGAATTCGTCTTTGTGGGCGCCGCGGTCGCGGTGTTCCCACAGGTCGCGCACGCGATGCTTGCCGCTGAGTCCGAAGTCTTTCCAGCGCACGGTGACTTTGGCGGTCTCCGGTCCGGCGTTGACGAGACCGACGGCCCACTCGCCCCCGGACAAGGGCTTGGCCCAGACTTCGTTGGCGCCATCCTTGGCGATCCGGTATCCCTGCCTGCCCAAGGCGTCCCGATCGATGGCGATGACCTCGCGGTTGGTGAGAATCGCCTGGGTTGCGGCGGTCATACTGCGCAGATCGTTGCCAGCCAGGAGCGGCGCAGCCAGCAGACACCAGAGGCTCATGTGGGTGCGGTATTCGGTATCGGTCATGCCGCCGTTGCCGACTTCCAGCATGTCGGGATCGTTCCAGTGACCGGGTCCGGCGTATTTCTCGAGACCGTTCTGCTTGGATACGATCGACTGCATGCTGGCCCATTTGTCGGAAATGTCTCCCGTAGTGCGCCATAAGTTGCCGCCGGCCTGCGCGCCCCACTCCCAGACCTTGTCCAATCCGTACTGGCACAAGCTGAACACGATGGGACGGCCGGTGGCCTTCAGGGCGTCCGCCATCAGCTTGTATACCCTGGGCATGTCGGTACGCGGATATACTTTGGCGGCGCTGCACCAATCGTACTTCAGGTAATCGATACCCCAGGCGGCGTAAGTCCGCGCATCCTGTTCCTCATGTTTGTAACTGCCTTCGAAGTCGGCACAGGTTTTGGGTCCCGGGGAAGAGTAGATCCCGATCTTCAACCCTTTGGCGTGGACATAATCCACGAGGGCTCTCATATCCGGAAATCGGGCGTTGGACTGGATGTTACCCTGGGTGTCGCGCGCGCCCTGCCAGGTGTCGTCGATATTCACGTAGACATATCCGGCGTCGCGCATTCCGCTGGATACCATGGCATCGGCGATTTGGCGAACGGTCTGGTCATCGATGCGGGCTTCAAAGTGATTCCAGCTATTCCAGCCCATGGGTGGCGTGGCGGCCAGTTGCTGCGCGTGGAGGAGCGGTATGCCCATGAGGGCCAGGGCCGTGGAAGTGAACAGGGATCTGAGCATCACCTTATTCTAATTCGTGACGATCAAAGCCTATGTGGGTGGTGGGTTGTGGGTTATGGGTTATAGGTGGTGGTTGTGGGTAGTGGGTTATGGGTTGTGGGTTCCAGGTTGCGGGTTCTGGGTGTGGATTAGCGGAGTGGGCTCATTTTTTTGGGGACAGATTGGGCGGACTGCTTGGGGTCGTTTGCCAGGTTGTCAAAGAGCAGGGGGGCAGGCGGCTAACGGGTATCCTGGGACAGGGGCGCGCACGAGAGCGGCGGGGCGTT
>Ga0187871_10002784_pt1 | contig 13908 bp, 9 predicted proteins | sample June2016WEW_16_1_FD_132988 | JGI IMG/M metagenome (GOLD analysis project Ga0187871, IMG submission 132988) | Peatland microbial communities from SPRUCE experiment site at the Marcell Experimental Forest, Minnesota, USA - June2016WEW_16_10 | ecosystem: Environmental > Terrestrial > Soil >... | reverse complement strand
GGTATCGACAACCGACCTAGCCAGATGATAGTCCTCCGTCGGCCAGGCCGACCGCTGCACCTCGATCGGGCAGCGGAACCAGAAGCCGTCCGGGTCGACCTGGGTGGCGTGCGCCTTCAGGGCCTGGTCCCGGATCTCGAAGAAGTCGCCGCACGGTACCTGGGTGGTGAGCTCAAGCTCGCGCCAGTCTTCGCCGCGCTCTTCGGCGCGCTTCGCCCGCTCCTCGAAGATCTTCGCATAGGGCGATTCCAGGCCGCGGCGGATCATCTCCTCGTGCAAGGCCACGTACTTTGCGGCGTGAAATGACGCGAAGTAGTACAACTTGAGCGGCTGCCACGGCTCACCGGAATCCGGGTACGCGTCCGGGTCGGCGGCGGCCTCGAAGGCCGCCACAGCGACCCGGTGGGTCATGACGTGGTCCGGGTGCGGGTAGCCGCCCCGCTCGTCGTAGGTGAGCATCACGTGCGGCCGGAATTCACGGATGGCCCGCACCAGCGGGCCGGCCGCGTCGGACACGTCGGCGAGCGCGAAGCAGCCCTCGGGCAGCGGCGGCTTCGGGTCGCCCTCGGGCAGGCCGGAGTCGACGAAACCGAGGAAGCGCTGCTCGATACCGAGGATTTCCCTGGCCCGCGCCATTTCCTGGCGCCGGACGCTGGCGATGTCGGCCTTGATCTCCGGGCGGTCCATGGCCGGGTTCAGGATGTCACCGCGTTCCCCGCCGGTCATCGTGGCGACCAGAACCTGCGCGCCCTCGCGGACGTACCGTGCCATCGTCGCGGCGCCCTTACTCGACTCGTCGTCCGGGTGCGCGTGCACGGCCATCAGCCGAACCTGGCTTTGCAACAGTGGTCTCCCTCGGTTAAACCTTCAGTGCGCAAACACCCGTTTGCCCACGCGACATTCCCCGTTCCGCACCGTTGAGCGGTTTCCCCATTTGACTCCAGCGCCCAAGTCGCCGACGCTAGTTAGCCTCAGAAGATTAAACCCCCGAGGACCGACCCACGGTCCCGCGGACTGCAAGGTCCTGCGCAGTACCAAGGAGTGCCCGTGACTGAGACGCGCGACGATACCGTCACCTGGCTGACCCAGGAGGCGTACGACCGGCTCAAGGCCGAGCTTGACCACCTTTCCGGCCCGGGGCGCGTCGATATCGCGAAGAAGATCGAGGCGGCCCGCGACGAGGGCGACCTGAAGGAGAACGGCGGCTACCACGCGGCGAAGGACGAGCAGGGTCAGATCGAGGCGCGGATCATCACCCTCCAGCACATCCTGGAGAACGCCCGGGTCGGCGGACCGCCGCGCACCGACGGCGTCGTCGGCCCGGGTATGACGGTCACGATCCGATTCGTCAAGGACGACGACGAGGTGACCTTCCTGCTCGCCTCCCGCGAGGAGAGCGGCTCGCCGATCGACGTCTACTCGCCCCGCTCGCCGCTCGGGGCCGCCATCTCCGGCAAGAAGGTCGGCGAGAGGGCCACCTACTCGCTGCCGAACGGCCGCCCCTGCACGGTCGAGATCCTGGAGGCCGTCCCCTACGTCGGGGTCTAAAGCCTTTTCCAGAGCCGAAACGGGCAGTGGTCTGCGCGGCCACTGCCCGTCAGGCATTCCGGTGCGGCTGCGCCCCTTTCATGACGCGGCGGCTATCCGTACGAGCCGGACTCGACCGCCTGCCCGCGACGTCACGATTTGCCCGCGACGTAGGCTTTCGCGTCGGCTTTCGCACGCCCGGCCCCGCACGCCCGGCCCGCCGCGCGGACATTAGGCACATTTCGACTTCGCAGGGCCGGTCACTCGCTGACCGTGTGTATTTACCCCCCATCCGGCGGGGGGCAAGTACACACGATGACCATCTCGCGCGTCCGCCGGCAATTCGGGCAGTGGGAGCGGGGACACATCGTGGATAACGATTGACGCTACGACACCAGCTCGGGCTGCGGGCTCGCGGTGTCGCCGGCCGGCTCCCGGCCGCGCAGCGGGACCTCCCTGATGAGAAGCGCCAGCACGAAGATCAGCACCGCGGCGGGCAGCGCCCAGATGAAGACGCCCTGGACGGCGTGCGCGATCGCGACGAACACGTCGTGCTTGACCACCGTCGGCAGCTTGTCGACGGTGGCCGGGTCGAGCTGACCGCCGCTGGCGCTGATGTGCACGCCGGTGCCGGCCGCGGCGGCCAGCGACTCGGTCAGCCGCCGGGCGAAGACGGCGCCGAACGCGGCCACGCCGAGCGACCCGCCGATCTGCTGGAAGAACATCCGGGCGCTGCTGGCCACGCCCATGTCCTTCTGCTGCACGCTGTTCTGCGCGATCAGCGAGACCATCTGCATCAGGAAGCCCATGCCGAGGCCGAGGACCACGTAGTACAGCGCCGATGTGGTCTTGCTGGTGTCCACGCCCAGGCCGGTGAGCAGGTACATGCCCAGGCCCATGATGGCGCCGCCGAGGATGGGGAAGATCTTGTACCGGCCGGTCCTCGTAGTCACCTGGCCGGCCACGATCGAGGTGACGGTCACGCCCAGCATCATCGGCGTCAGCATCAGGCCGCTCAGCGTGGGCGACGCGCCCTGGACCGTCTGCTGGTACAGCGGCAGGAACGTCAGCGCGCCGAACATGGCCAGGCCGGTGAGGAAGGTCAGGGCCATGGTGACGGAGAAGTTCTTGTTCCGGAACACGTGCAGCGGGAGCATCGGCTCGGCGGCCCTGGTCTCGGTGAGGAGGAACCCGGCGGTGGCCGCCACGGTGAGCAAGCCGAGGCCGATGATCTGCCCCGAACCCCAGCGGTATTCGCTTCCGCCCCAGGTCGCGAGCAGGATCAGGGACGTGGCCGCGACGGCGAGCAGGCTGCCGCCGAGATAGTCGATCTTGTGGCTGACCTTCTTGGCCGGCACGTGCAGGGTGGCCATCAGGTAGACGAGCGCGGCGCCGCCCACCGGGATGTTGATGTAGAAGATCCAGCGCCAGGAGAAGTTCGTGGTGATGAACCCGCCGAGCAGCGGGCCGCCGATGGTGGCGAGCATCATCACGACCATCATGTAGCTCATGTACTTGCCGCGCTCCCGCGGGGCCACGATGTCGCCGAGCGTCGCCATCGCGCCGACCATCAGCCCGCCTGCGCCCAGGCCCTGCAGCGCGCGGAACGCGATGAGCTCGGCCATGGTCTGCGACAGGCCGGACAGGGCCGAGCCGATCAGGAAGATGATGATCCCGGCGACGAAGAACGTCTTCCGCCCGTACATGTCGCCGAGCTTGCCGTAGAACGGCGTGGTGATCGTGGACGCGAGGATGTACGCCGTCACCACCCAGGACAGGTGCGCCACACCGCCGAGGTCGCCCACGATCCGCGGCAGCGCGGTGCTCACGATGAGGTTGTCGAGCATGGCCAGCAGGATCGCCAGCAGCAGCCCGGGCAGCACGATCATCACCTCGCGGTGCGCCAGGAACTGCCCGCCTGCCCCGTTCACGGCGGCCGCCGCCGACCCCGCGCCGGCGGATCCCCGGCCGCCTGGCCCGTCCGCGCCGGCCCCGGTCCCCGTACCGTCCGTTGGTTCCGCCACCGGTCCGCTCCTTCTCGTCCGCCCTCGGGCCGTCACCGTTGACTTACCGGCCGGCAAGTTATTATGCTAGGTCGGTAACTAACCGGCCGTCAAGTTAATAAGGCGGTCCTGGCTCGATGAGGGAACGCGAGACGGACATGCAGGGTGCAGGGCCCACGCCGCGGACCGATACCCGGTCTCGCGTGCAGGAGGTGGCGCTTGAGCTCTTCGCCGAGCAGGGGTACGAGAAGACGTCGCTGCGCGAGATCGCCGAGCGGCTGGGGGTTACCAAGGCCGCCCTCTACTACCACTTCAAGTCCAAGGAAGACATCGTCCACAGCTTCACCGACGACTATTTCGCGAAGTTCGATGCGCTCGTGGAATGGGCCAAGGACCAGCCGCGGGGCGAGGCGACCCGGCGTGAGGTCATCGACCGTTACGTCGGGATCGTGCTGGCCGGCCACGAGGTCTTCCGCTTCCTGGAGCAGAACCGGGCTTCGGTCGAGACCATGCACGGCGGGAAGGACCGGTTCGTCCATTTCCGCGACCGGCTGGACGATCTCGTCGACGTGCTGGTGGGCCCCGCCGCCCCGCTGCGGGACCGGGTGCGCGCCAGCACCGCCGTGATCGCGGTCGGCGCGACCTGCCGGTTCTTCGTGCAGCAGACCGACGACCGGGAAAAGCTGCGGGCCATCGCGCTGGAGATCGCCACCGACCTCATCCCGGTGGACCGCTAGCCGCCCGGCGAGTCGCGGCCCCCTCGGCGACGGTCGGGGTGGCTTACCTGGCCGGTTCCACCGGTCCCTGCGTTCGGAGTGCGCTCCAGCCCAGGCGCCCGGTCACACTGTCCAGCACGTGCCCTACTTCCAGGCCGTGGTCGGCGATAACGACGCTGTTCAGCGACATGGAGTGCCCTCTGCTGCGCATCTTGGCGACGTGCACGGCCCGGCCTATCTGAGAGCCTTCTTCGATGTAGCGCAGTTCGATGGTGTTGTCGAACAAGAACAGCAGCCCGTCCAGCGAGTTGCCGGGCAGCCCGTGAACGCTGGTCTCGCTGGTGAGGAGCAGCGAACTGCCTCCCGCCCGGATTAGTCCGAGGAGACTGCGCATGTAGGCGGCGAAACGGTCTTCCTCGCGGGCGGCGAACGCCAGCTCGGACAAGCTGTCGATAACGACGCGGCCGACCGGGTGCTTGCTGATCTCCGAGCGCACGGACGTGGCCATGACATCGAGGTCCAGATCGCCCATCGGGACGTAGGAGATCACGAGCTGCCCGGATTCGCGGTAGGCCTCGAAATCCCAGCCGAAACCGGCGGCCACGGTGGTCAGCTGCGCGCCGGTGTCCTGGAAGGTGACGTACAGGCAATGTTCTCCCTGTTCTATTCCCCGCATCAGCCAGCGCATCCCCAGGATCGTCTTGCCGACGCCGGACGGGCCGGTGACAAGGCTGGCGTCACCCTGCCTGGCGCCCCCGCCCATCAGGTCATCCAGGCCGGGTATCCCGCTGGGGACCCGGCCGGACAGCGGGGCCTCCGGATGCGGGGCCAGGGTCTCTACCCGCGGGAACACCTCCACCCCGTCCGACCCGATCCGGAAGGTGTGCTTGCCCGACCGGTGGCTTCCACCGCGCATCTTGAGGACCCGCAGCCACCGCCGGTCCATCGGCTCGCGGGCCTCGTACTCCAGCTGGATGATGCCGTCGGACAGCGAGAACACGACCTCGCTGCGCAGTTCCTCGGGGGTATACTCACCCAGCAGCAGCAGCACCGCGCCGGTCCGAGCAAACCGGCCGGTCAGGTCGTACAGCGCGCGGCGCAGCTCCCGCTTGCCGGTAAAGTCGCCCAGCATCTTGGCGCTGTCCACCACCACGATCGAGGGCTCCTCATCCAGCGTCTTGCGGACGATCTCCGATATCAGCGCCTCCAGTCCGTCCTGGCGCGAATTCCCCAGGAAGTCGCTCATGTGGATGTACTCGACCATGGGCCCCAGGGACTCCGGATCGAAGAAGGTAAACTCCTGCAGGTGCTGGACGAGCTTGTTATGCGGCTCGGACATCGTCGTGTAGTAGACGCACTTGTGCTCGGTGGTGGCCCTGGCGAAGCACATCTGCTGAGCCAGGATCGTCTTCCCGGTGCCCGGCGCGCCGGCCACGACCACGACTGACCCGGCTTCCAGGCCGCCATTGAGCACCAGGTCCAGGCCTGCTACGCCAGTAGACATGCGCGTCAACGCACCTCACGCCCCTTCTCCAGCAAGCTATTGACGATCGCGACGAGACGGTCGTCGTCGTAGGGCTTCGTCAGGACCGCGTCGGCGGCTCCCGCGAGGTGGGTGTCTCCGCTCGCGGCGAGGATCGGGATGCCTGCCGTGGCCGGATCACTGCGCAGCCGCCGGATGAACTCCACGCCATCCATGACCGGCATCATGACGTCGGTCACCACCAGATCTGGGGCCGATTCCCGCACTGCCCTCAGCCCGGCGGCGCCGTTCTCCGCGACGGTCACGTCATGCCCCCGCTTGCGCAAGACCCGGCCAACCAGGAACCGCTCGTCCGGCTCGTCATCGACCACGAGAATCCTGGCCATCCAGGCGCCCAGCTCTCCAGTATGTGACTTTAAGTAGGTATCACAATACCAAGAGTAGCTAATGTTGCCGACCGGTCATGCCTGGCCTCCGGCGGTGCGCTGTCCGGCGGGCGCTTACCCGAGTTGCCTGTCGAGGCAGTAGGCAGCGCTGATGAGGGCCAGGTGGGTGAACGCCTGCGGGAAGTTGCCGAGTGCCTCGCCGGTCAGGCCGATCTCCTCCGAATACAGGCCCAGGTGGTTGGCGTAAGTCAGCATCTTCTCGAACACGAGCCGGGCCTCGTCCAGCCGTCCGGCGCGGGCCAGTGCCTCGACGTACCAGAACGTGCAGATCGAAAACGTGCCCTCATCGCCCTCGAGGCCGTCCGGTGAGGCCTCGATGTTGTACCGGTAGACGAGCGAATCGGAGACCAGTTCCCTGGTGATGGCGTCCAGGGTGGACAGCCAGCGGCGGTCGGCCGGCGCGACGAACTTGACCAGCGGCATGAGCAGGACGCTGGCGTCAAGGACGTCTGTGTCGTAGTGCTGGACGAAGGCCTGGCGCTCCGGGTGCCAGCCTTTCCGCATGATCTGGTGGTAGATGCTGTCGCGGGTCGACTGCCAGCGGGTGAGGTCGGCGGGCAGGCCGCGCCGCATCGCGACCCGGATCGCGCGTTCGACCGCCACCCAGGACATCAGGCGCGAGTAGGTGAAGTTCTGCCTGCCGCCTCGCACCTCCCAGACACCCTCGTCGGCCTGGTCCCAGTGGCCCGCGATCCAGTCGATGACCTTGCACAGATCCGACCACGCGTCGTGATCAATCGGCGACCCGTATTTGTCGTGCAGATACACCGAGTCGATCAGCTCGCCGTAGATGTCGAGCTGCAGCTGATCGGCGGCCTCGTTGCCGATCCGCACCGGGGCGGAGCCCCGATAGCCCTCCAGATGCGGCAGCGTCTGCTCCTTGAGGTCGAACCCGCCGCGGATGTCGTACAGGACCTGCAAGGGGTCGCTCGTGCCGGGGCGGGTCTCCTGGAAGCGCTGAGTCAGCCAGTCCATGAACGCGGCGGCCTCCTCGGTGAAGCCGAGCCGCAGCAGAGCGTAGATGGAGAACGCGGCGTCCCGGATCCAGGTGTAGCGGTAGTCCCAGTTCCGGGCCCCGCCGATCGCCTCGGGGAGGCTGGTCGTCGGCGCCGCCACGATGGCGCCGGTCGGCGCGTAGGTCAGCAGTTTGAGGGTCAGCGCCGAGCGGTGGACCATCTCCCGCCAGCGGCCCTGATAGCGCGACTGGGCGAGCCAGCCGCGCCAGTAGCCGACGGTATTCTCGAACGCCTCCCTCGTCTCCTCCTCCGAGAACGAGCGGGGGACGTAGGTCTCTGGCACCTGCTCGAGCACGAAGGTTGCGCTCTGCCCGGGATCGAGCGTGAACTCGCATTGCAGGCCGGAGCCGTCGGGTGAGAGCGTGAGCGAGGTCTCGAGCGCGAGTGAGAGGCCCGGTGAGCGGAAAACCACGCCGTTTTCGTGAAAGAACGTCGAGTGGTCGTCCCGGCCGTAGTTGAAGCGCGGCTGGATGTTCAGCAGGAGGCGCATCTGGCCGCGGACACCAAGGACGCGCCGGATCAGCCGGTGGTGGTGCCGGCGCCCGCGGACCCGCTCGATCGGCATGAAATCCTGCACCTCCCCGACTCCTTCCGGAGTCAGGTAGCGCGTGATGAGGACGTTTGTGTCGGGAAGGTAGAGCTGCTTGGTCGTCCAGCGGTCGGCCACGGGCGCGATCCGGTAGTAGCCACCGCGGGACCGGTCGAGGATGGCACCGAAGACACTCGGGGAGTCGAACGCAGGACAGCAGTACCAGTCGATGCTGCCGTCGGTCCCCACCAGCGCCACCGTGTGGAGGTCCCCGATGATCCCGTGCTCCGCGATCGGAAGATAACCCGGCAGGGCGCTGCCAGCTGCGCCACCCTCCGCTGTAGGCGTGTCCATGATCGTCAGTCACGCTCCGGGTCGACGGTTCGGAGCCGTCTCGCTTCCGTCTGAAACATGCGGAACATGACCCTGGGGTGCGCGACCAGAAACGTCTCGGCCTGCTCCGGCGGTATGACCAGGCAGCGCAGCGGCCGCCGGGCGATAATGTCGGCGGTCGTCGACTCTCCCAGCAGGACGGAGACCTCGCCGAAGAAGCTGCCCGTAGTGAGGGTCGCCCGCTCATCATCGTCGACAATGACGCCGACCTCGCCCTCGACGATGATGAAAAGGCCCACTCCCGGCGTTCCTCGCCGCAGCACCCAATGTCCCGCAGGAAACGACTGCTCATTCAGTTCAGCCGCGAGTTCGCGCAGCTCGAGCTCGGCCAGGTCGGCGAAGATGCCGAGCCTTCCGAGCCGGCCCGCCAGATCGCCGACCATGGCCATGGCCCGAAACTACCAGGAAGAACGGCCGGCCGGCTAGGGCGTGCGGAGCCTACGGCACCGGGCGCTTGGCGCGGCATGAGGGGAAACCACGGGCACGCCGAGTAACGCCCTCGCCTCACTCAAAGTCGTCATGAAGTAACAACGTCCCGGTTTACCTCGAAGCCCCCGGCACGAACACGTGGAACTCGAGGATGGCAATGATGGCGATCACAATCACTACCACGACAACGACCGCGGTAATAATCTGGCGACGACGGGCCGGGTCCAGGGGGGCCGATGTCGCAGCCGCTGTGTCGGTGCTGACGGCAACCGTCTCTGGGCTGACGGCGGTTCCCTCGGTTCCGTGGGTGGGGGCGATTCCCGCGGTTCCCTGGGTGGGGGCGTGGGACAGCGGGTATTCACGCTCCCCGGTGGCGATGCCGGACTCGGAAGGCGCGATGGTAGGCGCGGCACGGCGAGGCCCGGACGGGTATCCGGCGACGCTGATGATCGGCCCGGCATCCATGATGGGGACTTGCTCGGCCGACATCCAGCCCGGGCCCCAGGCCTGAGTGCCCGCTTCAGCCAGTGCCGTTCCGAATGATTCGGCCGTCGCGAACCGGTCGGCCGGCTCGGTCGCCAGGCCCTGCATCACGGCGGCCGCCACCGCGGCAGGAACGCCTGGGGCCACGTCGCCGAGCGGGACGGGCGCCTCATAGGCGTGCTTGAAGAGCAGCGCCATATCCTCCTCCACGTCGGGGAAGGGCAGGACGCCGGCGAGCAGCTCGTACAGCATCGTCGCGACCGCGTACACGTCGGTCGCGGGCGACAGGTCTCCGCCGCGTACTTGCTCCGGGGCGATGTAGGCCGGCGTTCCGATCACGTCGCCGCGGCGGGTGACGACGGTGCCCGGGCCGCCGAGCACCTTGGCGATACCGAAGTCAGCGACCTTCAGGACCCCGCTGGCGGTGAAGAGCATGTTCTCGGGCTTGACATCGCGGTGCAGGACCCCGCGCCGGTGGGCCGCGCTGAGTCCGCTCAGGCAGGCCAGCGATACCGCCACCGCGTGCGGAGCGGTGAAGCCGCCGGCGGCGGTCACCCGGCTTCGCAGCGTCCCGCCGGGGAGAAACTCCATGACGAGCAGGCAGATGTCCTCGCGGTCGACGAAGTCGTACACGGGCACCACATGAGGATGATCAAGGGAGGCGAGGAGGCGGGCCTCCGAGAGGAAACGGCGACGTACCGCCGGATCCGCCGCGAAGGCCACCGGAAGCTGCTTGATCGCCACCTGGCGGTCGAGCTGGCGGTGCTGGCCGGAGACCACCACCCCCATGCCGCCCTGGCCCAGTTCCTCGCCTATGTCATAGGCGGGCAGCGTGGTCCTGATGAGTTCGCGGTCAAAGCTCATGAGACGGGCCGCCCTTTCCGCGGGCGGCTGCATGCGGCCCAGGCTGCCAATGGCGGGGATCCGCAAGCCAGCATGCCTGATCATAGCCCCTAGGGCTGCGGTTTTTCACTTTCGGCCCCCAGCATGTGGTCAGTCACGGGACCGCCCAGTCACGGGCGCCAGCCCTGAGCCGACGGCGCGCCGGCTTCTGGTGCCCTGATCGGATTTTTCTGGTCGGTTCATCCCGACAGGTATTTACGCGTGCAATGGCGAATTCTATGATGTGCCGTGGGGAGGGTTCCAGTAAGGGCTGCTCTTGCTGATTCAGCCGGGCGCACGAGGCATGCTCCCCTTTATTGCGACTCGAAAGCATTGGGGAAGACATCCACGAGACAGGGCGTCACCTTGTTTTCGCGTCGATGACAGGACGCCATTCGCCGGCCAGCTAAGCGGAGCACGGCATTGCGCCGCGGGGGGGGAGCCCAGTGTCTTTCTTTGATTACCCAAACGAACCAGCAGCCTCATCGGGCAATGTCGATCTCTTGCTGGCGGACGCCTCAGACCAGGAGTGGGCGATGCTGCTTGGACATACCCGCAGCCGCCGGTTCGGTCCCGGCGACGCGGTGGTGAGGGCCGGGGAGCGGGACCAGTCGTTGTATCTCGTGCTTGAGGGCCAGCTGGAAGTGCTGGCCGATCGCGGGCGGCGGGGGCACCGCCGGATCGCCTCTGTCGGCGCGGGCAGCGTGATCGGGGAGTTTTCCTTCTTTGACGGCGGCGCCCGTTCGGCCCTGGTCCGCGCGGTGACGCCCGCGGTGCTCGCCGAATTGTCGCCATCGGAATTTGATGCCCTCGCGGCCGCGAGCCCGGACCTGGCCCGGCGGCTGCTGTTCGACCTCGGCCGGATCCTGGCTCACCGGCTGCGCACCGCAGTGCAGGCCGAGACGATCGCCGGGGTCAACTGATGGCCGGGGCGCCGATCATTGAGATCAGGGAGCCCGGGCGGCCGGTCCGCCGGGTGGTCGTGGACCGGGCGATCGAGGTCGGGAGGGAGTGCGACGGCGAGGTGCTGTCCGACGAGGGCGTGTCGCGACGCCACCTGAGGCTGGTACCCAGCCCGGTCGCGCTGTCCGTGGTCGATCTTGGCAGCCGGAACGGAACGCTCGTCAACGGGGTGCCCGTCACGGGCCGGGTGGTCCTTGAGCCCGGTGCCGTCGTGCGCCTCGGCGGCACCGAGATCATAATGATCGGCCGGGCCGCCGATACCGCGCCGGCCCCGGCCAGGAGAACGATGCTCGCGGGGCAGGTGCCCGCGCTGGTCATTCCGCCGCCTCCGGCGGCACCGGTGGTGCCGCCCGAACCGTCGCCGCTGCAAAGGTTCTGGGCGCAGGTGCTGGGCACGGCGCCGCGCTCGGGTGAGCCGTTGTTCCCGGCCTACACCGAGATGCGCAAGCGGCTCCCGCTCAGGGCCTGGCACGTGATCCGGATCGCCAGCGTGCTGGCCTACCTGGCGCTGTGCGTTACGCTGTTCATCCGCCCGGCGGGCGGGCAGTTCTGGTTCTTCAAGGTGATCGTGCCCCTGCTCCCGATCCTGTTCTTCACGGCGCCGGGGCTGTGGCGCAACATCTGCCCCCTGGCCGCCTCCAATCAGGCGCCGCGGTGGTTCAGCTTTACCCGGGCGCTCACCCCGCCGGACTGGCTCCGCCGGTACGGCGCCGTCATCTCGATCGTCCTGTTCTTCGGGATCACCAGCACGCGCATCGCCTTCTTCAACAGTAACGGGGCGGGCCTGAGCGTGCTGCTGCTGGTGACGATCCTCGGCGCCTTCATCACGGGAATCGCGTTCAAGGGCAAGAGCGGCTGGTGCAGCAGCACATGCCCGCTGCTGCCGCTGCAGCGCGTCTACGGGCAGACGCCGTTCGTCAAGGTCGCGAACAGCCACTGCCAGCCCTGCGTGGGGTGCACGAAGAACTGCTACGACTTCCGGCCCAGCGTCGCCTATCAGGCGGACCTGCACGATCCCGACCCGAACTGGACCGCGCCGAGGAAGCTTTTCGTCTCGGCCCTGCCCGGCTACGTCCTCGGTTTCTTCCTCCTCGTTGACCACTCCGGCATCGCGCTTCCCGAGGTTTACCTGCGGCTGGCCCTGTTCTTCGTGGGCAGCGTCGGGTTCTTCTACGCTCTGCAGGCGCTGCTGTCCCTCCGCCTGACGGTACTGATCGCGCTCTGGGCCGCGACCGCGATCAGCATCTTCTACTGGTTCTCCGGCATTACCCTGGAGGATTCGTTCACCACCATCACCGGGGTCCACGTCCTCTGGCTGAGGTGGCCGATCCGGGCCATCGTGTGGGTCCTGGCGCTGTTCTGGATCGCCAGGACCTATGTCAAGGGACGCCAGTACGAGGAGGAAGCGGCCGCGAGGCCGGCCCTGCCGGTGATCCAGATCAGCCCGCGGGCCGCGAAGGTGGCGGAGAAGGCCGCCGCCGCCGGCGGACCCGAGGTCCGTTTCACCAGCAGCGACAAGCCCGCGCAGGCCGAGATCGGGATGAGCCTGCTGGCCCTGGCCGAACGGGAAAGTCAGCCGATCGAGGCCGGCTGCCGGATGGGCGTGTGCGGCGCCGACCCGGTGGCGGTGCTCGAGGGCGGCGGCTGCCTGACCCCGTCGGACGAGGACGAGCTCAACACGCTCCGCAGGCTCGGGTTCGCGGAAAACACCCGGATGGCGTGCGTGGCCCGGATCCAGTCCGGGCCGGTGACCGTGTCCCTCACCCCCGAACCGGGTAATCCGCAGTCGGGCGTGGCGACCGATTTCGACCGGTCGCTTGTGAGCGTGGTCGTGCTCGGCAACGGCATCGCCGGCGTCACCGCGGCCGACTTCGTGCGCCGCGGTCACCCCGAATGCGAGATTCACGTGGTCGGCAGCGAGTCGCACACGCTTTACAACCGGATGGGCATCTCCCGGCTGGTCTACGGCCGGTCGGCGATGCAGGGCCTCTACCTGCTGCCCGAGCAGTGGTACGACGACCACCAGATCGTGGCCTGGCTGAACACCCAGGCTAACCGGATCGACCTGGCGTCCCAGCGGGTGTTCCTGGCTACCGGCGACACGCTCCCCTACGACCGGCTGATCCTGGCCACGGGCAGCAGCAGCGCGTCGCCCCCGGTGACGGGGTTCGGCCGGCCGGGCAGCTTCGTGCTGCGCAGCGCGGCCGACGCCATGCAAATCCGGGCCTACTCCCAGGAGCACGTCTGCCGCGAGGCCGTGGTGGCCGGCGGCGGCCTGCTCGGCCTGGAGGCCGCGCATTCGCTACACGAGCTCGGCCTGCGGGTGACCGTCCTGGAACGCGGCGGGCGACTGCTGTCGCGCCAGATCGACGAGTACTGCAGCGAGCTCGTCGACGCTCACTTCGCCCGCATCGGCATGCAGGTGCTCTACCGGGCCGAGTCCGAGTCCCTCGTCGGCGAGGACCGGGTCCAGGGCGTCACCTTGAAGGACGGTCGCACGCTGCGCTGCGACGTGTTCCTGGCGGCCGTCGGCATCCGGCCCAACGTCGAGCTCGCCCGGCAGGCGGGTATCACGGTCAACCGCGGCGTGGTCGTCAACGACCGGATGGAGACGTCCGCGCCCGGGGTGTTCGCGGTCGGCGACGTGGCCGAGCACGGCGGGCAGGTCTTCGGGCTGTGGCCAATCGCGGCCAAGCAGGGCGAGGCCGCAGCGGTCAACGCGCTCGGTGGCAACGTCGAGCTCGTCTCGGAGGTGCCGGCGACGATCCTCAAGGGCGTCGGCCTCGACCTGTTCTCGATCGGCCGGCCCGCGGCCCAGCCGGGCGATCAGGTCGTGGTCGACGAGGACCCGGATCCGGCGGCTCCGTCCTACCGGCGGCTGGTGCTCTCGGGCGGACGGGCGGTGGGCGGCATCGTCCTGGGCAACCATCCCGAGGTTGTCGCCGCGGTCACGGCGGCGGTCAAGAACCGCGCCGAGATCCCTCCGGCGCAGATCGCTGAGCTGCGGCGCGGTAACTGGGGGCTGCTGAAGGACGCGG
>Ga0187871_10002783_pt1 | contig 13912 bp, 13 predicted proteins | sample June2016WEW_16_1_FD_132988 | JGI IMG/M metagenome (GOLD analysis project Ga0187871, IMG submission 132988) | Peatland microbial communities from SPRUCE experiment site at the Marcell Experimental Forest, Minnesota, USA - June2016WEW_16_10 | ecosystem: Environmental > Terrestrial > Soil >... | reverse complement strand
CGGGCCGATGAACTTGATGTTGCAGTTCTCGCATACCTCGGCGAAATGTGCGTTCTCGGCGAGAAACCCGTAGCCAGGGTGGATCGCTTCGACGTCGCCGACCTCGGCGGCGCTAATGATGCGGTCGATCTTGAGATAGCTTTCCGAGCTGGGAGCCTCGCCGATGCAGATCGCCTCATCGGCCAACTGCACATGAAGCGAATCGGCGTCGGCCTTCGAGTAGACCGCCAGCGTCCGGATCCCCAGCTCCCGGCAGGCGCGAATGACGCGCACGGCGATCTCACCGCGATTGGCTATCAGGATCTTGTCGAACATGACGAGTTTGTTTCCAGGGCTGGAAGCTGCGCCGCCGCGTCCGCCTATTTGACGCGCACGGCAAACAGTTTCTGGCCAAATTCCACGGGCTTGGCGTTTTCCGCCAGGATGTCGGTGACGACCCCTTTGACTTCCGCCTTGATTTCGTTCATCACCTTCATCGCCTCAATGATGCAGACGACCGTTTCGGGATCCACCTCCTGGCCCAGCTCGACATAGGGCGGCGCATCCGGCGCCGGGGCCCGGTAAAATGTGCCCACCATCGGCGACTCAATATGCTTGGTGTCGACCGGGGCTGGCGCCGGCACGGCCGACGCAGGAGCCGGGGCCGCCGATGGGGCGGCATTGGCAGCGGCCAGCGGCGACGGTGGGGCCGCCGGTGGCAATGTCACACTCTGCTGGAATCCTTCGGGGCCACGTTTAATGCGGATTTTCAACCCGTCCTGTTCCATCGAGAACTCAGACAGGTCATTATCCTTCATCATTCCAATGATCGCCTTTATTTGCTCAAGTTCCATGGTTCTGGTTTTTCCTCCCGAAGCTAAAAGGGGCGTTTTTTCATGAACCAGACATCCGCTTCGACGCCTCCAAATCGGTACGCCGTACGGCTGGTGCCGCCAAGGGCATTGTCATTTGGAGGAACCTGCTGCCTTGGCTGGGTCGGACTGTAGCAAAGTGCCCGGGGATTGTCTAACGCTTTCCTTGGCAGCAGCCAGTGCCTGGGCATAGCGCAAATTCGTCGGGTTCAGCTCGACCGCTTTGTCCAGAAACCCAAGTGATTCTGCATCAATTCCATGCGCGGCTGTTTCTGCGTCTGCCAGTTGCCACCAATAGGACGCGCGGTACGGGTCGCCATCGATAGCCTGACGATATGCAGCGAGGGCTTCGTCAGTCCGGCTGGCCCGAAGCGCGATTCGGCCCAAAACGGACTGAACGCGGGAATCTCCCGGATCCAACTTCGCCGCCCGACGGGCTTCAACCAAGGCTGCCATCCGATGGGTGCCTGCCAGTTCGCGGGCTTGCTCGCAAAGGTACGCCGCCACCAATGACCGGCCCTCAATCCAGAGGGCTGCCACCACCAGGATCGCGCAGAGTCCGGCCACGAACCAGTTCTCCCGCCGACGCGTTGCCACAGTGTCGGTCCTGGGCAATTCCTTTAGCCCCTGCAGCGTGCCGAGCAGTATAAACGCGGGCAGAGCCAGACCCGGTACATACAAATCGAAATCGACCAGCCCGTGCACCGTCCAGCCCGCCAAAGCCCCGGCGATGGCTGCCGCTGCCATGTCAGCTGACCGTTGGCGAGCCAGCCGAAACGAATCCCGCACGGCGACGATCCACAACGCGGCAAACACCACGAAGGCCAGCACGCCCGAATCCGACCACATCTGCAGGAAGTTGTTGTGGACCATCTCGGCTTCCTCGGTGGAAGCCGTCTTGTACATGGGATAGATCGACCCGAATGTGCCCGGGCCCGTGCCGAGCCACGGGTGATCTTTGATGATCCGCACCGCCCCGCGCCAATAGTCCGTCCGCGCCTCCAGGCTGCTGGTGCCAAAATGCAACAGCCCGCCATGTCGGGCGAGTAAGGCCACCAATACCAGCACAACCACAAGCCCGGCAATCGCCATAGCCGCCCGCTGCCCGCCTTGGGGAAGCAAGCACCACAGAACCGTCAGGGCCATCAAGGCAAATGCTGCCAAGCCGCCCCGGGAACCCGTCAGCAGAAGACAAAACAGCATCACGCCGGCGGCAAACACCAGCGTGAACCATTTCACCCGCGCATCCCAGCCGCGGGCCCGAACCCAGATCCAGGCCAGGACCGGCGCGAAGGCCACGACGAGGAACGCCGCCAGCGTGTTGGGATAGACGAATGGTCCGAACACGCGGTTGCTGCTCATCCGCAGCAGGAAGTCCCGTGGCGTGGTGGCCGTATCCACGTGAGCGGAGGCGTACTCGCGGGTTTCCTGCAGACCGCCGAAATGTTGTTGCATCGCCAGGATGCAAACGAACAAGGTCGCCAACGCCAGTCCGCCGAAGATGCGTCCCGTCGCCGCCCCATCGCGGGCATACCACGCGCCTGCGTAAAACAGCAACACACACGCGGCAAACAACAGGACCGTATCCATCGTCTCCTGCGGGCAAATCGTCCACAGCGCGGCGAGCACCTGAGTCAACAAGAGGAAAATCGGCAGCGCGAACAGCAAATCCACCCGCGCCAGCATTCGATCGCGGTCGAGCACGAGCCAGGCAAAGCCCGCAAAGACGAGCATGATCACAATTTGATTGGGCCACGTGAAATAGGCAGCTTCGACTGCGCTGGTTGGGGGCGGGACCGCCCATTGCACGACGGTTGGTGCGCCAAACTTCAGCGGCGCCACAAACGCCACCGCCGCCAATCCAAAGACGAACCAGTTCGCAAGTCGCTTCATTGCATCGGATGCTTGCCGCCGCCTCACCGCGCCGCGTGGGACACCGTTGGCGTCAGTTTCAGCAGCCCGACCTCGAACGCCAGTGTTTCGGAAATATTGCGCGAGAGTGAGTCACGGATCTGCTCGATGGCATCGAGGTTATGACAGGCCTGCGCTGCCGTCAATCCGTGGGCGATTCGCCGCGCGGTTTCCGACTGGTCGGGACGGGCCAACAACGGGTCGTCGGCGCCCTCAACGCACAGCAGCAGGTCGCCAAACCAGCGATAAATTTCTTCCAGCACTTGCTCCCGCGCGGCCCGATATTCGCCCTCGATCCGCGCTTCGGCTTGTTCTTCAAGGCGCTCGCGCACCTTGGGCTCCAATTCGTGGTAGCGGTCGATCTCGAGTTCCGCCTGCACACGGGCTCGCGTTTCCGCGCGGATTTCCTGAAGGAGAGCGGTCAGTTCCGCCAGCAACCGATAACGGCGGGCAATTTGTTCGTCAGTGGCGGCGGAAAACCTCGTCAGTAACGGCAGCAATTTTTCCATATAGGGCGACGTGACGGCTGCCGTAACCGGCCCGAACGATATTCTCAGGCACCGCGACAAGATTGTCGGCAGCAGGCGTTGGGGATCGGCGGTCAACAGAAGAATCACCGTCTGCGCGGGCGGCTCCTCCAGGGTTTTGAGAAAGGCGTTGCTGGCTTCCTCGCCCAGGCAATCGGCGTCCACGACAATCCCGACTTTCACACCGCCGAGCGAGGAATGCAGGTTCACCGATTTCATGAACTCGCGCATCTGATCGATCTGGATGCGCCGGCTCTTGGATTCCGGCCGCACCCAGTACACGTCCGGATGCACGCCTTCGTCAACCCGCCGGCACGAATCACATCGGTCGCAGCAATCGTGGTCTTTTTCCGAACAGTTCAAGGCCTTCGCCAATGTCCGGGCCATAGCTTCCTTGCCGCTGCCGCGAGGTCCGGCAAACAAATAGGCGTGGGCCAACCGTCCGCGTTCGAGGCTGTGGCGGAGTTGGGCGGCGATGTCCTGCTGTTGAGCCAAATCGCTAAAGGACACGCTTCACCAAGCTCCAGATTTGATTGGCGATTTCGTCAATGGTCTGGGATCCATCGATCACTTTCACCCGCTGACATTCGAGTTTGGCCAGGTTCAAATACCCCCGCCGCACGCGTTCATAGAACTCCAGCGACTGATTCTCCATGCGGTCAAACAAATCGCGGCCACGGACTCGTTCCATCCCGATGCGCGGATCAAGATCAATCACCAGCGTCAGGTCGGGGAGGTTGGCGCCCACAGCAAAACGGTTGATGGCGGCAACCGCTTCCGGGTCAATCTTTCTTCCCACTCCCTGGTACACGGTGGTCGAATCCAGGAACCGGTCACAAATGACAATATGCGCCTCGTTTAACGCCGGCTGGATCACCTCCCGGACAAGCTGGGCGCGGCTGGCACAAAACAGCAGCAATTCGGTCTCGGGAACCATGGAGCCGGAGTCCTTGCTGTACTGGAGAATATGACGAATTTGTTCGCCCACATCCGTGCCGCCCGGCTCGCGGGCGATCAAGACGCGATAACCCTCTTGCCGCAAGTGGTTTACCAAACGCTCGATGTGCGTCGATTTTCCGCTGCCTTCCCCACCCTCAAATGTGATGAATTTGCCTTTTTTGGCCATTTTTGAAGAAATTTAGCGCGATGATAGTGCCGTATCTTGCTGCGGTCAAGATTTGGCACCGAGCCTGCTGTTTTTTGGTGTCATCTATGGGAGGAATTTGTAGATGTCACTGACAGCTGAAAACGTCGGGCAGACAGATTCTGTCAGGACGGCTGCCCAGAATGCCGCGCAGCCTGCCGCCAAGCGTTCCGTAGTGCGTGTACTGGCCATCGACGACAACGAGGAGTTCCGCTGTCTCATCACCGAACTGCTGCGGCCGCTCGGATTCGACGTTCATGCCGTCGCCAATCCCGTGAAGGCACTGGAAAAGTTCACCCAGGAAAAGGAGAGCTTCCAGCTCGTGCTACTGGACTACTACATGCCCCAGCTCGATGGCGCCAAGACGTTTGAGTGGTTGAAGAAACTCAATCCGGACGTGAAAGTCATCATCGTGTCCGGCGGCGAGGAGTTACGGCTGCGCCAGATTCTCTCCCAACATCCGATCGATGGCTACATCCGCAAGCCATTCCGTGTTCAGGAAGCCATTCACATCATCCGCCACGTGATGACCAAGCCCGGCGCCAAGCCCGGCGCCAACTGATTCGTAAGAGCATTTTAATTCCGCCAGGGCAGACCATCCCGTCTGCCCTGCTTGCTTTGCTGACTGTGAAACGGCTTGCCGTCTTATCTAAAGGGGAGGAACCGGTTCCGAGTCTGGCGCAGATGGCGGCATGGTTGCGGCAGGAGCATTGGTGCCCCCCGAACGAGCGGGTATCGGCCGTGGGATCACGGTGACGCCCGCCCCGCTCGGAGGAGGCGGCATCGGTATTTGAGACTGGAGCTCGGCGACTTTCGCATCCAAAGTCGCCAGCGCCTTCTGTCCCTGCGAAATTTGTTGGCGGAGCGTATTGATCTCGTCCTGCACCTGTGACAGCTCAAGATTCGAAGCCGATTCCTCGGCGCCTTCTCGCTGCGATGCGTTGACGGCGCCTGCGGTCAAGCGACCCGCCAGGTCACGCCGTCCACCGGAACTCGGCGCTGGACCTTGAAGACTCGCAAGCTTGGCCTGCGCATCGGCGAGTTGTTTCTGTATCGCCGTGAGCTTTATCGACTGCGTCACCCGTTGCGCGCGAAGGTCAACCAGCCGTCTCTGGAGAGAAAGGAGAGCGGCCTGAGCCACTTGCGTCTTTTTCTTGTCGGGCGTCATCCACGTACCGGCGTATTTGACCTTGCCGCCTTCGACGCTGGCCGCTTCTGCGCGCCAGTCGGCGAGGCGTTTGTTGACGTCGGCGGTGAAGCTGGAGTTCGTATACTTTGCCAGGAATTTCTGGAAGGCGGCAATTCCGGCCGCGTATTGGTCGGGGGTGAGTTCCTGGTTCGGATTCAGCGCGTGTTTCGCCAAGGCTTCGAAGTCGGCTTTCTCCCGTTGTTGTTCGAGGCTCTCGCGGACGATGGAACGGATATCAGATCGGGCCACCTTGCGCGTGGAGAGGATCGTGCCGTGATACAACGAAGCTTCGATGACCAGTTGCGTATCTGTTTCGGAAAGGATGCGTCCCTCCAGCACCTCGCCGGAATTCAACGTGACCGTGTCGGCGATGGCGGACATTGTGCACCACGCAAGGAAAACGGAAACAAAAATCCAGAGCCGGAGCCGCTGGCGGGCTCCCAGCCCTTTCGCGCGAACACTTTCGCTTGGAACTGGCATCTTGTCGCTCCGTCGGACCGCCGCCTAGGTTTGTAAAACGCCCCACGGCCACGGCAAGGGCTGTTGGTTCAAGTCTCGCTCATGAAGCGGCGATTGACAAGCGGTTCGGATTTCGTGTCGGATTTCTACTGTGCGGAAATTGCGTAGGCCTGGAGGCCATTCTTTTCGATGAAATCGCGGAGCGGGACTGTCGAAAGTCTCGCCTCCTCGTCCAGAATCAGGGCGTTCCGGAATCGCCCGAGATCCAGATAGGCTTGATAGACCCTTGGAATTGGCACTCCTAAGGACGCAAGTGGCGCACGTCCGGCAAAGACCAGGACTCGTGCCTCCGGCAAAGCATGCTGGAATCCTGGCATATTCGGGGCTGGCCCGGCAGCGATCTCTGCCAAGAGCTTGCGCTGGGTCGGTGTAACCAGTTCGATTCGGCCCATCATGACCCGTTGAACCTCCGACGGGACGGAAACATGCAGCGGCAGATAATGGTCGGTCCAGACCCTCGGAACGAGGAAGAACAGACGCAAGCCAGCGCTCTTGAAATACGAAAGCTCCCACGTATTGAGTAACGCATCAGCTTCATCGTCAAACAGCCCCTCATCGACCAGCGCGCGGCGCATCTCGGCACGAAACAGTACGGCGTTCTCCTGAGAAAAGTCGGCGGCGTCAAACGTCGCGGGTGTCACCGACAGTAGCCTTTTGCCGTCCTCTGCCAGCGTGACCGGTTTCAATCGTCGGTATGCCGATGAACCGTCGGGCCGTATTTCCGTCAGCCAGAGATCGTGAATCACCAGAGGCTGTTTGCCTGAAAGCGTTGGATCCAACTGGCCATACAGCAACAACCGGTCGCGTGTCGAGTCGCGGACAACCCGCAGGGGGGCGTCGAGGTGAGCCACGCCGCGGTAGAATAGAAACTTCTCGCTCTCGTTGTTGGTTGTGGTCACCGAGGCGGCTTCGACCGCTCGTGGCGACGTCCACACGTGCTCGGTCGTATCCGGCCCGTTCGCGGCCGTGCCAACGGTGAGTTCGGGCCAGTCCAAGCGGGCGATGGTGTCAGACCGCAGGTGGCCGAACCTCGGCCAGGACTCGACTCCCGGAGCCACGGCGTTCGCAGCGGGGTAGAATTGGGTCAACCAGCCTCCGTGAAATTCGACATTCACGTCCAACGATAGCGGTTCGGTGCGGGATTTCGGAAGATGGAAGTAAATGACCGGCGTTTCCAATCGCATGGTCACATCAGGATGGCAGGCCGGCGCGCCCTGAAAAAATGCCGTCGGCATTACCGTTGCCTCCGTTGCCGGGATCAACAAGCCTCTCGCAAGATTATACACAAAATTCGGCACCGGCTCGTCGTCGGTGTTGATGCCGCCAATCGCTGTGCCTGTCTCGTCCTGGAGGCAGGTGAACGTACCCCATTCATGAATCGCCAGTTCGTTTGTATGAGCGCCTCCCATCGGAACGACCAGCACCGCGAAGCCTGCCGCCGAGCCGGCCATTAACCCGAGCACCAAGTATCTCATAGAGTCCTTTCGCCCGTCACCTGGGGCTTTTCGTCACCAAAGGAACCCTATCACCATCAACGAATTTGTCGATAAAAGGGATGTAAAACTCTGGAGCTTACCGCGGGAGGATCACCTTGAACAGCGCGCCACCGCCGGGGGCATCAGTGCAGTTCACCCGGCCGCCATGAGCTTCCGCCAAAGCTTTGACCAGGACCAAGCCCAAACCAAGGCCTGCCGGCGCATCATCGCGGTTGCCGCGGGCGAACGCGTGGAAGAGCTTTTTCTGCACGTCAGTCGGAATGCCCGGTCCGTGGTCGCGAACGGACAACGTGACCAGATGATCGGCGGAAGCCAGCGCGACTTCGATCTTCCGGTCCGTGGCTGAGCGCGAATATTTTTCGGCGTTGTCCGCCAGGTTCTGAATGATTTCGGCAACGGCATCCCGGTCGAACCGGACGAGTGGGAACTGGTCGGGGATGGAAAGTTCGACACGCGCCCCGGCGGCTTCGAGCGCGGGCCGCTGGCGTTCGACGCAATCGCGGACGGCGGCGGCCAGATCACCGGGACCAGGATGAATCTGGAGTATGCCGCGCTCAAGGCGCGAGAAGCCGAGCACATTGGAGATGACGCGCCCCAGGCGGGCGGCCTCTTCGGCGACACGATTGGCATAGTCCCGGGTGCGTGTCGGGTCGCCCAATCCATCGGCGAGCATCTCGCTGTACATGCGCAAACCGGCGAGCGGGGTACGCAGCTCGTGCGCCGCCGTGGCGGCGAATTGGGAACGCTGGCGGGCGAAGCGTTCGGTGTTCCAGACCAACGCCACGACGCAGAGGCCGGCCACACTGGCGGCACCGGTGCCGGCCCAGAAAAGCTGCAGAAAACTGATCCAATTGTGACGGGCCTGCGCATCCGCCGCGGCGATTTCCTTGGCGGCGCTGACGACGATGCACCAACCGGTGTTTTCGAGCCGTGCCACGGCCACATACGAGCCGGTGGCGGCGTTGGACACGAACCGGGCGGGCAACGCGGCATTCTTGAGGGTTTCCACGACGCCTTCGGTGGAAATGACAAATCCCTGCACCAGGACGCCTTCGGGCGTGGTGACATTGCGCATGGCACCCAGGCTGGTGCCGTTGGCGGTCTGGAGGGAACACCACTGGAAATCGCCGACGCCGATGGAGACTTTTTGCTGGCCGCTCTTCAGACGGAATCCGGTTTCGCCAAACGTTATTCCGGAACTCGAGCCGGACTTGAGGTCGGAATAAATCTTGGCCGCCAGCGCATTCTGAATCCAGGCATCGGCGTCGATGACTTCGACGTGTGGCTGAGCCAGGCCCTTTTGCAGGTTGGCGACACAAGCGGAACCACGGACGGCAGCCTGCAACTCGCCCTGGATTGCGCGTTGCTCGGCGAACTGGCGGAGGCCTTCGACATCCATGTCCGTTTCGGGCAGCGTGGGCAATGCGACCCGCCCCGATGGATCGATTTGGAAGTAGGCGCGAATGAGCGGATCGGTCGGCGCCTGGGCCAGCGGCGAGGGCGTGACGGAGGGGCCTTCGGACACGCCCCGCGGATCATGATAGAGCGACTGATATTCATAGAACGGACGGTTGGACTCCGATTCCAGAAGCGCCTGGAGCCGATCTTGAAGACGGTGGCACAATTGACGGGCGGTATCGTCGGCGAATCGTCGCGGAGGCAATTCGATTTGGTCGATGGCACGCTGCACTTCGCGCGACCCAACGATATACCACGCGCCGCAGGGAACAATCAGCGCGACAATGGTCAACACCAGCGCCAGCGTTGTGCGACTGCGCCAGAACTTCATGGTTTGCCCCATTCGTAACCGACCTGCTTGACGGAGACGATGATCGCGGGATGGAGGTGATCGCGCTCCACCTTTCTGCGGAGATGGTAAATGGTCACGTCGACCGTGCGGGTTTCCATGCCCGCGTTCGCCCCCCAGATCCGTTCCAGCAACTCATCGCGGGTAACCACGCGCGCTTTCTGCCGGTGGAGCCAGCGCACGATGCCCACTTCGCGGGGAGTCAAGCGGATGACCTTCTCATCGCGGCGCGCCTCGCAATGCCCGAGGTCGAATCGGCAGCCGTCGATCTCGATGATTTCCGGCTCGGCGGGCGCGGACCCGGCGCGGCGAGCGACCGCGGCAACGCGGGCGAGCAGTTCGCGCGCGCCGAACGGCTTGGTGATGTAGTCGTCGGCGCCGACTTTCAGGCCGCGCACTTTGTCATCCTCGGAGCCTTTGGCGGTTAACATGAGGATGGGCAGGTTGGGCCGGGCGAGGCGAAGCCGGTGGCAGACTTCGATGCCATCGATCCTGGGGAGCATCACGTCGAGCAGCACCAAATCCAGTTCGGGATCCAAGCCGGACCGCGCGGCGACGATACCGTCAGCCACCACCTGGACCGTATGGCCCGCGCCTTTGAGCAAATCGGCCAACCCATCCTGAAGCAGCGGATCGTCCTCGACGACTAGGATCTTCATGGTATCCCAACCCCAAAGTGTAGTCTGTCGCGGAGATGGGGGAAAGTAAAACCTGTGTAAAAAGATGGAGCGCCCGCGTATCATGGCACGAGGTGTCCATCATGAAAAAGAGGGTTGGCGAGGCCATTTTGGAGATTGTGCAGGGTGACATTACGGCGCTGGCGGTGGATGCGATCGTGAATGCCGCGAACCGCCACCTCGCGCACGGTGGCGGGGTGGCGCTGGCCATCGTTCGGAAGGGTGGAGCGTCCATCCAGATGGAATCGTCGGCGTTGATTGCCCGGCGCGGGCCGCTCGGGACGGGTGAGGCAGTGCTCACCAGTGGGGGCAAACTTCCCGCCAAATTCGTCATTCACGCGGTCGGCCCGGTGTGGAGCGACCACGAGCCGCTGGAAGCCGACCGGCTGTTGTGCCAGGCGGTGACGAGCAGTCTGGCGCTGGCCGAGGGACAGGGGCTGAAATCGATTGCGTTTCCGGCCATCAGCACCGGCATCTACGGGTTTCCCATTGAGAGGGCCGCGCCGTTGCTGCTTCGGCAAGCCAAACGCCACCTCGAGGGGAAAGCCGGGCTGGAACGCATCCTCTTTTGCTTGTACGACGACGCGAGCTACGGCGTTTTTGAATCAGCCTTGGAGAAGATCTGAGACGACTGGCGGACGGCGAAGTCGAGCAAGGAGGGACATAGCCCCCGCAGCCGGATCGCCAGCCGCGCGGAAAACGTCAGCACGACCTGGCGTTTATGCCGGGCGCACCCGCGGAGAACCGCTCGCGCGACCTGAGCGGGATGTTGTCCGCGGAACGGACTCAGGCGAGAGGGGCCACCGTAGCGGTACATGTTTTCGAAAAACGGCGTGTCGGTGTAGGCGGGCAGGACGGAGATGACCTCGATACCCGTGCCGTGCAATTCCATCCGCAGTGTATCGCTTAAGGCCAACAGCGCGAACTTGCTGGCGCAGTAGGCGCTGTTGCGCATGGCGACCACGACGCTCAGCACGCTGCCGATATTGACGATCTGCCCGGCGCGCTGCCGGCGCATGTGCGGCAGTACCGCCTGAATGCAGCGGACGGGTCCGTTCAGATTCACGTCCATCAGCGCCCGCACATCGTCGAGGGGCATGTTTTCGAACGTGGCGCGCATCCCGACGCCGGCATTGTTCACCAGAATATCGATGCGACCAAAGTTCGCCATGGTGGTGGCCACCAGCCGCTGCACCTCTTCGTCCTTTGTCACGTCGGTGGGCAGGACCAAAAACCGATCACGCCACTGGGAATGCGCCTCGGCAAGTTCGCGCAATTTGGCCTCGGAGCGTGCCCCGAGGACGACGCGGGCGCCTTCGCGGGCAAAGGCGAGCGCGGTTTCCCGGCCGATGCCGCTGGATGCGCCGGTGACGATGACGACCTTGTCTGGAAAGCGTGGGACCATGCCGAAGTCGATTTCTATTCTCGACGCGGTGTGAATAGGATACATGGCCGGCAGTCCAATTGGCAATGCTCAAGCCATGAAGCCATGAACGATGATCCGGTTACCCCAAATTACCCAATACGAAAATCGATATCCGAAATCCAAAAACCGATTGGAAAGCATGGAATAGTGGGCGTAGATTGCGTCATGACCAAAAGCGAACAGTCGGAGAATCTGGTCCAGGTGCATCACGCTCGCGACGAATGGGAAGGGAGCATCATGGTCGGGTACCTGCGCGACAACGGCGTGGAGGCGACCTTGCAAGCACCCCCGTCGATGCCGCCACTGGATATTGCCGAGAACCTGAGCGGCACGGAAAAAGTCAATGGCATCTTCGTACTCGAGCATCAGGCGGACCAGGCGCGCAGTCTTCTCAGCGAGTTTCTGAACACCGTGACCGACCAACAGGTTTTGGAGGAAGCGGCGGTCCAGAAGCTGAAGCTCGACAAGGAGACCATCGGGCGGCTGCGCACCGGGCTACGGGAAGAACGCCGGACGTTTGCGTTTCTCGGATGGGTGGGATTCGTGTTTCTCGGCGCGGCCGCGGTATTGTGGGCGATCTGGCCGAACTGGCTGAAATTCGGGCCGCCGCCCGCGGGGCTGCGATGGTTGGTCGTGATACTGCTGGCACTGACGGCGGTCTTTGCGGTCCATTGGGCCAGCCGACCGACCAAATGAAGCTCGCCCCGAAATCAGATTTGTCGAAATCGCGTTCGGGGCTGGCGTGCAACATCGACAGGCGCGGGCGCAGGGCGCGTCTGATCGGTGGTGTGATCGTCGATGTGTGTGGCTCAGCGCTGATCATCACGGGATCAATTGGCCGATCGAAAATGCTGCTGGCAGCAGGCATCCTGCTGGTTGTCATCGGCTCATTCATGATTTTTGAGGGCGCTCGCGGCTGGTGCGCCCTTCGTGCCCTAGGCATCAAGACGCCGATGTGATGCATCGCCAAGTCCAGCGTTACAGCGATTGGCATTCGAAGGACATGGCCAGCCCGGCGGCGATCGAGCCGGCGGGAAGATCAATGCGGAACTCGTCGGCATAGAATTTTCCGGGAATCCAACGGCTGACCGGCCACACGCCTTGCCCCAACGGCTGGAATTGGGTTCCGAATAGTCGGGCATGGGTTCGTGCGGACTTAACCTGAACGCGACAGCGGACAGCCAAATCGGCGTCCACGGGGGTCGCCACGGAGCTGAACGTGGTCACGAGGAAGTGATCCACTGGGTCGGCGCTGTGGGACGGCAGCGCGCTGACGGTGTATCCATCGAATGTCACCCCTTTACCCAGATCGGCGGACTGGCGGATTATTTCCGGCGGCAGCGCATCCCGCTCGACCAATCGGCGTGGATCGATCGGTTCCCCGTGCCGGGAGTAGAGCAAAATGCCGTCCTCCGCCTCCACCAGGCGCAACTGCGGTTGAGATTCGGCTTGTCGTTGGACCCCGCGCAGGGTCTTCAGCCAGATGACATTGGGAGTTGCCCTCCAGGAATCGCGCAGGTCGAGGAGCACATAATCGACCGACTGCGGCAGGGGCGGATTAAGGTACAGATACTTTTGCGTGATGAAATGAGCGGCGGCGCGCTGGGTGGCGAACAGGGAGCCGTGAGGGTCAATGCGCCGGGCGATCTGTTGCAGGATTTCCTGCCGGTCGGTCGGGGCCGGCAGAGCGACCATGGTGGCTTTGCTCCAAAAGACGTTGCCAAAGAATATGGATAGCAACACGCCGGCAACGGCGGCGCCGGAGAGCGCGGCGCGTTGTCGGGAATGCGAGTCGCGGGACAACGCCGCTGCCAGCGCCCAGAACACCACCGGGAACAAGGCGAGCTGATACCAGTAGCGAATGGATTTGAGCGCCGGGTCCAGGCAATCGAACAGAAACACCAACGATCCCACGAACAGCACCGAGGGTTTCCGCAGGGGCACGAACAGCAGCGGCGACAGCAGCAGCGCCCCGAAATAGAAGGTGGAAGGCGCGAACAGGCTGCGCCAGAATGCGCGAGGGTTGGTGAACGGGGAAAACAGGATTTCCGTGTGGCTTTTACCGATGGCGGGGAAGTGACTGAGGGCCATATAGGGTTGATGAGCGAACGCCGGAATGATCACGGAGGTCATGATCAGGAAGTACCCGAATGCCGCGGCGGCGATGATCAGCCCTGGCTTGAGGCGATTTTCAAACAGCGCCAGGTAGAGACCGAACGTGCCGGTAACGATGGCGGCTTCCTCTTTGATGAGGATTGCCCAGGCGGCGAGCAGCAGCGCCCAGCCGGGGCGATGGTCCGGCCAGAAGGCCAGCGCCAGGAAATGCAGTGGCGGGCAGAGGGTTCCGAGTGGCTTTTGCCGATGG
>Ga0187871_10002781_pt1 | contig 13917 bp, 9 predicted proteins | sample June2016WEW_16_1_FD_132988 | JGI IMG/M metagenome (GOLD analysis project Ga0187871, IMG submission 132988) | Peatland microbial communities from SPRUCE experiment site at the Marcell Experimental Forest, Minnesota, USA - June2016WEW_16_10 | ecosystem: Environmental > Terrestrial > Soil >... | reverse complement strand
GGAACTCATCGTATTCGGCGTTGGTCACCTGGCAGCGGCCGAGGCGAAAGGGCGCCACCGATACGCGATGCACGGGGCGCTCTTCGTCGCGGCCATCGGCCTGGCCCATGAGAAATTCACCGCCGGGAATGTCGATCATGGCGGGCGTCACGAGCGGGATCTCTCGCGGCGTTTGCGCCGGGGCTCGGGTTCCACGATCGAGAACTGCAGCTTGCGCTCCGCGGTATCCACGCGGTCGAGCGACACGCGCAACTTATCGCCGATCGAAAACTCTCGGCGCGTGCGCTGGCCCACGATCTTACGCACGTTCTCGTGATAGGTATAGCGGTCGCCCGGCAGCGTGTCGATGGGCACCAATCCCTCGATGAACATCTCCTCCAGTTCGACAAAGAGGCCATATTTCGTGGTACTGATGGCCATGGCGGCGAACTCATCGCCCAAGTGCGACTCCATGAATTTGACTTTCTTCCACTCTACCAGCTCGCGCTCGGCGTCCGCGGCGCGCCGCTCGGATTGGGAGCATTCCTCGGCGATGGCGCGCAACTCGGGCTCGGCCGGCGCGGGTTTCTGCTGTAGGGCGGCCATCAGCAGGCGATGCACGATCAGGTCCGGATAGCGCCGGATGGGGGAAGTGAAGTGCGTATAGAAATCGGCGGCGAGGGCGAAGTGGCCGCTATTATCGGTGCTATAGCGCGCCTGCTTCAGCGACCGCAGCATCAGGTAACTCAGAATACGCTCTTCGGGCTTGCCTTCGATCTTGGCCACCAGCCGCTGATAATTCCGCGACGAGATGGCGGCGGATTTCCCGGCCACCACCACCTCCTTACGAATCTTGCGGCCGTCGCGCCGATGATCGGCGTAGTTGAACTTTTTCACCGGTATGGCGCCTACGCCGAGCGAATAACCGAAATGCGCGGCGACCTCTTCGAATTCCATGACGCGCTTGGGATCGGGCGGCTCGTGGATGCGGTAGATGGACGCTTCGAGCGCCGCCGCGAGATGCGAGGCCACGGCTTCATTGGCCGCCAGCATGAATTCTTCGATGAGGCGGTGGGCGATGTTACGCGGCGCGCGGATCACGCCGGTCATTTCGCCGAATTCGTCGAACTCGATCAGCGGCTCGGGCAAATCGAAATCGATGGAACCGCGGCGCACGCGTTTGCGGTTCAAGATGAGAGCCAGCTCCTGCATCAGCTCGAAGCGCGCCACCAGCGGTGCATAACGGGCGCGCAGCGCGGCGTCGCCTTCGAGCAGCAGGTGCACATCCGTGTACGTCATGCGTTCGGCGCTGCGGATCACGCCCGGGGTGAAATGTTGGCTGACGCGGTCGCCCTGGCGATCGAATTCCATCAGGGCGGAGAGCACCAGCCGGTCCACCTGCGGCTTCAGCGAGCAGATGTTGGTGGAAAGCTCAAACGGCAGCATGGGCACGGCGCGGTCCGGAAAGTACACGCTGGTGCCGCGCAGGCGGGCCTCCACATCGATGGGCGAGCCGGGCCGCACGTAATGGCCGACGTCGGCAATGTGAACGTGCAGCGCGTAGTTGCCGTTGGGGAGACTATCGACCCACACGGCGTCGTCGAAATCGCGCGCGGTTTCGCCGTCGATGGTGACGATATCGAAGCCGCGGAAATCCTGGCGCCCTTCCAGTTCCGGGGCGGCGATCGAATCGGGCACCTGTTTGGCCTGCTCCACCACCTCGGGAGGAAACTGATGCGGCAGATGATGTTTGCGGATGACGATTTCGACATCGATGCCGAAGTCGTCGGGATGGCCCAGAATCTCGATGACGCGTCCGGCGGCGCGCCCGCCATCCTCGGGGAATTCGAGCAGTTCCACGTCCACGATCAATCCGTCGAGATCGGCGGGATCGGAAACCTGCAAGGGCGCGGCCCCTATGCGGTCGATCTGGCGCACGCCGGCGGGAATCTCCATGCCTTCGGGAATGTCGATCCACTGCTGGATGCGCCCGTCCTGCGGCACCACGTAGTTGCCGTGGCGGCCCACCCGGAACTCGCCCACCACGGTGGGATGCGCGCGCTTCAACACTTTGACGATCTCGCCATCGGCGCGGCCACCGGGCTCGATGCGGGCAATACGCACCAGCGCGCGGTCGCCGTGCATAGCCTGTCGCGCGGAATCGGCGGGAATGAAGATATCGCCCTGGATGCCTTCCACGGGCCGCTCGGCGATCAGGAAGCCGTAGCCATCGCGGTGCATGTGGAGACGGCCGACGGCGTACTCGCGGCTGCGGGCGGTAGCGACGTAGTGGCCGGGCCGCGGCTCGACCAGGTCGCCGCGCGCCAGGAGGCGGGCGATGGAAAGCTCAAGGTCCGCGCGGGTTGCGCCCTTGGCGCTCAGTTCGCGCACCAGTTGTTTGAAATTGGCTTTGGCGTGCGGCAAGCGGGTGATGTGGTCGAGCAGCGCCGCATCGGTCATAGGTTTGATTATATCGGCCGGCCGCCACATTGAACCTGCTCTATCAGGTAGCGACGCAGCCGGCAAAGGCGAGGGCAGCCGGCAAAGCCCGGCGAGCGCAGAATCCTCACCCGATTATAACAAGACATGCGTTGGATTCCGTTACAGGACACATTTCAAGCCATGTTACAGACCGGTGTTCTTGTCTCGCCGGCGAGAGACAAAGCAATAATGATGTGAAAGCATTCATAGGAGTGAGATCGTGTACAAATCGAATTGGACAATACGGGGCGCATGCTGAGCACCATGGCCGCCCTTGGCGCGTGATTCATTTTCGCCGGGCGCTGCACGACTTAGGGCACGTGCGGCAGATCGCGGAGCTGGTACGGGCGCGGAAGTAACTGGGCGGGCGCCGGCCCGCTGGGGGAGGACTATCGGCTGAAGCCATGATGCAAGGCGCCGTCGGCGAAAACATCAATGCGCCGGACTCCATAACCGGATACTACTTTGACGCCGACAACGTAGTTCATGGCTTCTTACGGAGGGAATAGGACGCGCCGGCGGACGCCTGGTCGAACAGCGCAAATGTGAACACGTCGGTGGCCGACGCAATGGTCACGTACTGCTTGCCGTCGGCCATAAAGGTGATTGGCGAGGCCGTGATGGTCTGGCCCAGGTAGTAATGCCAGAGACATCTGCCGGTCGCGGCGTCGAGCGCCACAAACTGCCCGTCGTCATCGCCGAAGAAGACCAGGCCGCCCGCGGTGGATACGGTGCCCGCCCACGAATCGCCGCGGCCGGTCATGGGATACTCCCAGCGCTTGGCGCCGGTGCGCGGATCGAGCGCGCGCAGATAGAACTTACCCGGCTCTTTGGAGATGGACTCGCCACCGGTGCCGGCGAAGTTCTTCATGGGTTCCGGCTTCTTGGCGGATGAACTGTACATATCGCATTGCTCCAGGGTGGGGACATAGAGCAGGCTGGTGGCGGGGTTGTAGGAAGGCGACATCCAATTGGTCGCGCCGCGCACCGAAGGGCATACGCGCGTGCCGTTGGGGGATGGTTCCATCCCGGGAAGCTCTATGGGCCGGCCTTGCGCGTCGACACCCTTCGCCCAATTCAGGCTCTCGACAAAGGGCGTGGCGCGCAGGAATTCGCCGGTGACGCGATCGAGCACGTAGAAATATCCGTTACGATTGGCATGCAACACGAGTTTGCGCGGGCGGCCTGCAAACACGGCGTCGAGCAATACGGGCCAGGCCTGCGCATCCCAATCGTGCGTATCGTGGGGCGTGAACTGGAAATACCATTTCAGCTTGCCGGTATCGGAATCGAGCGCCAGTAAGGAATCGGAGTAGAGATTCCGCCCGCGGCGCGCGCCGCCGTAGAAATCGGGCCAGGGCTTGCCGGTAGTCCAATAGAGTAAGTTGAGTTCGGGGTCGTAGGTGCCGTTGAGCCAGGTGGCCGCGCCGCCCCATTCGGGACCGAGTTCGCCCCAAGTTTCGGCTCCGGGTTCACCCTTGGCGGGCACCGTCCAGAAGCGCCATAGCTCGGCGCCGGTAGCCGCGGAGTACGCCGCGACGAATCCGCGTACGCCGGTATCGCCGCCGGATACGCCCACGATGACGCGATCCTTCACGGCCATGGGCGCCATGGTGGCGAAGGCGCCGCGGCTGGTGTCGGCAAACTCGCGATCCCACAAGCCGCCGCCGGTCTTGCGGTTGAGCGCTACGAGGTGGGCATCGCTGGTGGCGAAGAAAACGCTGTCGCCCAGAATGGCGACGCCGCGATTCACGTCGCTACGCTTGGCCAGTTCGTCGCGGTAACGCCAGATGGGGCGCCCGGTGCGAGCATCCAAGGCATGCACTTCATTGCCATTGGTCATGTACATGATGCCGTCGTACACCAGGGGCGTGGCTTCGAGGTGAGTGGCGCCATCGACGTGGTAGACCCATGCGGAGACCAGCGACGACACGTTATGCGCAGCGATCTGAGAGAGCGGACTATGACGGTGTCCGGCGTAATCGCCGGCGTAAGTCAGCCAGTTGGCTCCGGCGCCTTGGCGAATGAGCGGGTAAGTGGCGCCGGTGGAGAGCGGCGGCACGGGGGCTGCGACGGCTGCGCCTTCCTGGCGGAGGGACTGGCGACCCAGGAAGGCGAGGAGGTTTTCGACGTCGGCCGAACTGAGGCGCTGCTTGAAATCGCCCGGCATCAGCGAGCCTTTGTGTAAGACCAAGCTTTGCAAATCGGCCTTCAGCAAGCGATGGATTTCACCCTGCGCATCGAGAATCTGGATGGCGTAATTGGTGTTGTCGCGAGCTACGCCGGCAATGTTACGGCCGGACTTCGTGATGACGGTGACCGCGCCGTAGCCATCGGCGATTTGGGCATCGGGATCGAGCAGCGAATCGCGCAATTGCCGGAAGGAGCGCATGCGGCCGATGTTGGTGAGGTCGGGGCCCGGAAAGCCGCCGCGGCCGCGAATGGAGTGGCACTGGGAGCAGCCGGCATTCCCGAAGAACAGGGCGCTGCCGGCGGCCGCGTCGCCCGGAACCACGCTGTCGAACGCCACGGCCGTGAGGTTGCGCAAATAGGTTACGACCTGCCAAATTTTATCGGCTGGAAGGCCGGAGGGCGGCATATCGGAACCTTTCACGCCTTCCGCAATGACGGAAACGAGCTGCCTGTTGGTAGCTCCGCGGATCCGATCGCCTTGCGCCAGGTTGGGACCGCGGCCCCCTTCGGCGGTGGGACCGTGGCAGCCGCTGCAGCCCTCCAGATAGAGTTTCCGGCCCGCGGCAATGGCATCGGCCTGCCCCGCCAGCGGGTTTTTCAGATCTTCCTTCTCGTCAGGCGACTGGGCCACGAGAAGGGGCACGCCGAGCAGGCAGACCAAGATGGAACGCATGGAAGATGTCACTTTTGCAGGAAGAAATTGCCGATAAACATGGCGTCGATTCCGGAAGAGTAGAAGCTGCGCACGGCATCGCGCGGGGTACACACCAGGGGCTCGCTGAACAAGTTGAAGGAAGTATTGTAGAGCACCGGCAGGCCGGTCGCCTGTCCGGCGGCATGCAGCAGCTTCCAGTAGAGCGGGTTATCGTGCCGCGAAACGGTATGCACACGGACCAGATCGCCGTTCAGGACGGCGCTCGAAAAGCGGCCGCGATACTGGGGGCGGACCCGGCCGGCAGTGGCCAGAAATCGCGCGTTGGGGCCGCACTCGAAGTATTCGCCGGCGAGCTCTGCGGGCACCGAGGCCGCGAACTTGCGGAACGGTTCGCGATGCTTGATAAAGGCGTTCAGGTTCTCGGCGGCGTAGGGATCGAGCGGCGACGCCAGGATGCTGCGGTTGCCCAGGGCGCGAGGTCCGAATTCCATGCGTCCGTGCATCCAGGCTACGATGCGATTCTCGGAGAGCTGCGCGATAGCCGTCTCGATGGTCTCTTCGACGGTCAGGATGTAGCGGAAGCGGAGCTTACAGTTTTCGAGCACACGCTTGATTTCCTCGGCCGTATAGCTGGGGCCGAGATAAAGATTATCGAGGCGGACGCGTTGGGTTTTGTTGTAGACCGCGTGCCAGGCGTGCAGCACGGCGCCGAGCGCGGTGCCCGCATTTCCGGCCGCCGGCTGCACGAAGACTTCCTGAAACGGGGAGCGCTCCAGCGCGGAGACCAGGAGCGCGTTCAATCCCAAGCCGCCGGCGAAGCACAGGCGCTGTCCCGTTCCCGCCATACGGATTACGGTATACTCGACCGCGCGCTGGATGCCGGCGGCGAGCGAAGCCCGCAAGTCTTCCGGCACCGCGGCGCCATCCTCGAGGCCGAGCCGTTCGTAGAAGCGGGCGCTGAAACCGCCATGGGTGAGGCGCTCGGCATCGAAGAACGAACGATCCAGGCGGGGCCATTCGCCGTCGCGCATGGGCATGATTTCGAGGAACAGGTCGCGAAATCGCTCGTCGTCCCCGTCAGACGCCGCCGAGAGCCATTGTACTTTGTGTTCTTCCAGATTGGCATGGAAGCCGAGTAACTCGGTCACGCGGCCGTATAGGTCGCCGAGCGAGTCAGGGTAATATAGCTCGCGGTCGAGCGAAAGCTGGGTGCCCGACGCGCGCCAGCGGGTGCCGCAGCGGAAGTCGCCGGCGCGATCGAGCGTGAGCACGGTGGCATCGTCGAATGGCGACGGGTAGTATGCCGAGGCGGCGTGCGCGGCGTGATGCTCCACCACGACGATGCGGCTATTGGGAAAACGCGCGCGCAATTGCAGGTGGAGCGAGGCTTCCGGTCCGGCGGCGACGGGGCGCACGATGGCCACGGCATCCACCTGCTCCGGGGCGACATCCGCCAGCGAGAGACACGCCGCGATGGCTTGCTCCGGCAGTTCCGCGTTGCCGGAGTGCGCGCCGGCTTTGAGCCCGTGCCGGCTCAGTTTGGACTCCTCGATGGCCGCGGCGAGACAGCCGTCTTTCAAAATGGCCGACGCGGCATCGCCCAGGATGCCGCCGATTCCCAGGATGTTCATTTCTGTTTCTGCCCGCCTTGCTGGGCCTTTTCGATCCTGGCGTAAGAATCCCGCAGCGCCACGGTGCGGTTGAAGACCAGCTTACCCGGCGCGGAATCCGGATCGACGCAGAAGTAACCCAGGCGCTCAAACTGATAGCGGCCGCCTTCCACGGCATCGCGCAAGGAAGGCTCCAGCTTCGCCGCGGCCAACACTTCCAGCGAGCGCGGATTCAGATTCGCCGTGAAGTTCTCGCCTTCGTCGGTTTCGTTGGGATCTTCGCGGGTGAATAGATTCTCGTACAAACGCACCTGCGCGTCGATGGCATGCCTGGCGGAAACCCAATGAATGGTGGATTTCACTTTGCGCCCATCCGGGGCGTTACCGCCGCGGGTGGCTGGATCGTAAGTGCAGTGGATCTCGACCGGTTCGCCAGTCTTTTCGTCTTTCACCACGCTAGAACACTTGATGAAGTAGCCATAACGCAGGCGCACTTCGCGGCCCGGAGACAGGCGGTAGAACTGCTTGGGCGGCACTTCCTTAAAGTCGTCCCGCTCGATGTAGAGCACCTTCGAGAAGGGCACTTTGCGGGTACCCATGGCGGCGTCTTCAGGGTTGTTGACGGCCTCTACCTCCTCGACCAGGCCGTCGGGATAGTTATCGATGACCACGCGCAGCGGCCGCAGGACGGCCATCACGCGCGGCACCCGTTTGTTCAAATCTTCGCGCAGGAAGTGCTCCAACAAGGCCAGTTCGATGGTGCCGTTGGTCTTGGAGACGCCGATCGAATTGCAGAAGTTGCGCAGGGCTTCGGGGGTGTAGCCGCGCCGGCGGATGCCGGAGATCGTGGGCATGCGGGGATCGTCCCAACCGGTCACGTGCCCATCCTGCACCAAGGTGAGGAGCTTGCGCTTGCTTAACAGCGTGTAAGTGAGGTTAAGCCGGTCGAATTCGATCTGCTGCGGGTGATAGATACCTAACTGCTCGACATACCAGTCATAGAGCGGGCGATGATCCTCAAACTCCAGGGTGCAGACGGAGTGGGTGATGCGCTCGATCGAATCGGACTGGCCATGCGTGAAATCGTACATGGGATAGATACACCACCTGTCGCCGGTGCGGTGATGTTCGGCGTGCACAATGCGATACATCACCGGATCGCGCATGTTCAGGTTTTTCGAGCCCATGTCGATTCTGGCGCGCAGGGTGCGGAAACCGTCCGGAAATTCGCCGGCGCGCATGCGCTCGAACAGATCCAGGTTCTCCGCGATGGAACGGTTACGCCAGGGGCTTTCCTTGCCGGGCTCGGTCAGCGTTCCGCGGTATTCGCGCACCTGGTCGCCGCTGAGGTCGCAAACATAGGCGTTTCCGGATTTGATGAGTTGCACGGCCCATTCGTATAACTGGCCGAAGTAGTCGGACGCGTAGAATAAGCGGTCTTCCCAGTCGCCTCCGAGCCAGCGGACATCCTTGACGATGGAATCGACATACTCGGTCTCTTCCTTCGAGGGATTGGTATCGTCGAAGCGCAGGTTGCACTTGCCGCCGAACTCCGCGGCGAGGCCGAAGTTGAGATTGATGGACTTGGCGTGGCCGATGTGCAGATAGCCGTTCGGCTCGGGCGGGAAGCGCGTATGCACGCGGCCGCCGTACTTATTGGTCTCTAAGTCCGCGATGACGATATCGCGAACGAAGTTCGAAGGGCCTGGGGTCGGGGTCATAGATTTCGGGAAACTCCTACTGCAACTTATGGATCGCCTGGTCGATGCGCGCGAGGGAGGTGTCACGGCCGAGCACCTCGAGGGTCGCAAAGAGCGGCGGCGCGTTCTTGCGCCCGCAGACGGCTACGCGAATGGGTTGAAACATCTGGCCGGTCTTGATTCCCAAGGCGCCGGCGGCGGAGCGCAGCGCCTGCTCCAATCCATCGTGCGTGAATCCGGCGGTGGCCAGCACCTCGCAGCCATGTTGCAACGCCTTCAGCGCCATGGCGGCATCGCCTTTCTGGGGGATCAACTCGGCGCTGTCATACGGCGGCAACTGATCGATAAAGAAGAAATCCGCGACGGTGAGCACGTCCCGCAAAAGCTTGATGCGCTCCTGGATGAGCGGAGTGATGCGCAGCATCCGGGCGCGGTCCACAGGGAAGCCGGCAGCGTTCACGACGGGCAGCAGGCGATCGGTCAGATCCTCGACGGGCAGCGCGCGGATGTGCTCCGCGTTCAGCCAGAGGGCTTTCGGATCGAGCGGGTCTTCTTCGGTGAAATTTACGACCGCGTTGCTGCGGTTGATGCCTTCGAAGGAAAACGCATCGGTGAGCGCCTGGCGGCTCATGCATTCGCGATCGTCTTTCGGGGACCAGCCCAGGAGACAGAGGAAATTGACGAAAGCCTGGGGCAGGAACCCGCTATCGCGATAGGTAGTGACGCTGACTACGGGACCATGGCGGCGCTTGGAAAGCTTGGCGCCATCGGGCGCGATCAGCAGCGGGAGGTGCGCGAATTCGGGCGGAGCGGCGCCGGCGGCTTCGAAGATGAGCACGTGCTTGAACGTGTTGGTGAGATGGTCCTGGCCGCGAATGATGTGGCTGATGCGCAGGTCGGCATCGTCCGCGCAGGAAGCCAGGTGATAAGTCGGCATGCCGTTGCTGCGCAGGAGCGCGAAGTCTTCGATATCGGCGGTGGATTTGACCTGTTCGCCGTAGACCGCGTCGCGAAAGCAGACGTCGGCGGGATGGCCGCGCGGCACGCGGAAGCGCAGCACGAAGGGTTCGCCAGCGGCGGCGCGCCGGCCGCTCTCGGCAGGGGAGAGATCGCGCATGCCGGGGTTGAAGAGCCACGTGCCTTCGGCGCGCGGCGCATCGGCGGCGCCGGCTTCGGCGGGAGTGAAGTCGCGGTAAGCCATGCCCTTGTCGAAGATGGCCTGCGCAGCGGACTGATGGACGGCCAGGCGCTCGGACTGACGATACTGCTCGTCCCATGCGAGATCGAGCCAGTGGAGGCCGGCGAAGATGGAATCGAGGGAGGCCTGGGTATTGCGCTCCACATCGGTATCGTCGATGCGCAGGATCATGGCGCCGCCGTTATGGCGCGCGTAGAGCCAGTTGAAGATGAACGTGCGCGCGCTACCGATATGGAGAAAGCCGGTGGGAGACGGCGCGAAGCGAACTCGTAGCATGAAAAACCCAGTATAACAAGCGGTCCGCGCGCGACGGGATATGATAGAGAAATGCCTTTGTTGCGCCTGATTGCGGAAGGAGTTGGGCCGTTCGAACGGCTCGACATCGACCTGTCGGACGGCAAGGGCAACCCGCATCTGGGGCCGCATATTTTCGCTGGGGTCAATGGGTCGGGGAAGTCCACGGTGTTGCGGACTCTGGCGTGGGTGATGGACGTCCGGATGGCTGGATTCGCGCATGACCAATGGGCGCATTTGACGGCCGGACATGCGCGCTCAGGCGCTTTGCTGGCGATCAAGACCGCTCCCTGGCCCGTCTATGTGATCGGCTGCTATATGGGGCCGGCCGGCGAGGCGGAAGAATGGGCTAAAGCGCTGTGGGCGGCCACCGGCTGCGACGCGCGTCTGTTCGTGACCCAGGTTATGGAGGTTTCCGGGGGCGTCACGCGGATGGCCTGGCTGGGAAGCATCAACTCGTATCCTGCGATTACGTTGAATATCGCGGCGTATTCCCCATCGAGAGCACTCCGTCACATCGACAATATCGACCTCACCAAGCGGCTTGCCACGGCTCATGAGAACGCACTTGCGTTCGAGGGCACGGTGCAGAACGAGTTGGTTCAATCCTGGCTGTTGGGCCTTTACAGCAAACGCGCGATTGCACGGGACCGGCGGCAGCCGGACGGCGAATACGCACGATCGATCGAGAGGTTTGAGAACGCTCTGCGGCTGCTCTACGATGAGGACGTCTCTTTTGAGGTAGAACTGCCGAGCTTTCAACCTCGGCTGAAGGCATTCGGCCGCAATTTAGACTTCTCCCAGTTGCCGGACGGAGTGCGCAGTACGGTCGGGTGGATCGCAGATTTCATGATGAGGCAAGATATCTTCGAGCGGGATGGCAAGGTGGGAGAAAGACAACCTGGCGTTCTGCTGCTCGACGAGGTGGATGCGCACCTGCATCCGTTGTGGCAGCGCAAGCTCTTACCCGCGATGCGCGAGGCGCTTCCGGACGTGCAGATACTCGTGACGTCGCACTCGCCATTCGTGATTTCGTCCTGTCCTAATTCTCGCGTACACGTTCTTGACCTGGACGCGGAAGGACGCGCCAGCGTGCGGCCTCCGGTGGATTCTCCTATTGGAGAGTCCGTTACCACCACATTGAAAGAGATTTTCGGAGTCGATAGCCGCTTCGACGTCCAGACCGAGCGCGAATTGGACGATTGGAACACGCTCAAGAGGCGCGAAGCCGCCGGCGCGCTATCGACTGGGGATAAATCGCGACTCAAGGAGCTGACCGTTACCCTTGCCGAAAGAAGCGAGGAACTGCGTTCCATCGTGGCATCGCCCATGACCATTCCCGATAGCGTGCTGCGGTCACTGACAGCAGCCGAAGGGAAACCGCATCCGATCAAGCGGCGGAAGCGCGCGTAGGCGAGCATGGTGCACACGCCACGGACGCAGCCGTCTCCGGTGCAGCTTGTCAAATACAGTAAGAAATGGACGGCGCGTTTCCAGGCGGCGCTGAAAAGCAACCCTCGGCGCGACTGGGCGACGACGCATGCCAAGCAGGTTCTGCGAACCGCGTTACGTGAGATGGCGCATGGCAAGTGTGTGTTCTGCGAGAGCGCGTTAGCAGTGACGACATACCTGGAGGTGGAGCACTACGTCGCCAAGACGGTCACCCCCGATCTGGCGTTCGAGTGGACCAATCTCTTGCCGGCTTGCCGGATGTGCAACAACGCCAAGGGCGAGCACGACCATCAGGGCGCGGTTTTGAAGCCGGACGCGGAGGATCCCGAGCCGTACTTCTGGATTCACCCGGACACCGGGAAACTGGAGCCGCATCCCAAGCTCGACGCAGCCCAATCGCGACGGGCCAACGAGACGATCCGCCTTTGCGACCTGCAGCGGGCGCAACTTTGCACCAAGCGCACGGATATGATGACCAGAGTGCGCATATGGCTCACAGGCCAGGATGAAGCGGAATGGAAAGCGCTTTCCGATCCACGCGCGGAATACAAATTCGTATTGCGTCACCTGCTCGAAATACGTGGGCTGGAGGTGCTCGCGGAGCACGACCGGGCAAGATTCAGAGGTACACCTACATGAGAATCACCGCTATCGATACTTACATTGCCGGCAACCCGTGGAAGAACTGGGTGTTTGCCAAGGTTTCTACCGACGAAGGCATCCACGGGGTCGGGGAAGGCACCGTGAACTGTTTCGGGAAGACGGTGGAGGCCGCGATCCACGAGTTGAAGCCGCTGGCGATCGGGATGGATCCTTTTCAGGTGGAGACGATCTCGCAGCGGCTGATCCGCGATGTGTATACGGACGGCGCGCAGATCCACATGTGCGCGGTGGCGGCCATCGAAATCGCGTTGTGGGATATCATCGGCAAGGCCTGCAATCAACCGATCTACAACCTGTGGGGCGGGCAGTGCCACGAGAAGCTGCGGGCGTACGCGAATGGCTGGTATCGCGGCCCGCGGACGCCGGAGAGCTTCGCCGCCAAGGCCAAACTGGTCGCGGCGCGGGGGTATACGGCGCTGAAGTTCGATCCGTTCGGTTCGAGCTGGCGGTATCTCTTGCGTTACGATTTCGATCTGGCCGTGGACATCATCCGGGCGGTACGGGACGCAGTGGGGCCGGCGGTGGACCTGCTGATCGAGGCGCACTGCCGTTTCAACGTGGCCACGGCCGTGGAGTTCGCGGAAGCCATTCACCAGTTCCGGCCCACCTGGTTCGAAGAGCCGGTGGCGCATACCAACATTCCGGCCATGGTGGAAGTGGCGCGGCGCAGTCCGGTGCCGATCGCGACCGGCGAGAGCCTTTCGACGAAGCAGCAGTTCGCGGAACTGCTGAAGCACGATGTGGTGAATATCCTGCAGCCGGAGCCGCTGAACCTGGGCGGGCTGTTCGCGGCGCGCAAGATCGCGGACATGGTGGACGCGCATTACGGGATGATCGCGCCGCACAGCGCGCAGGGGCCGGTCTGCTCGGCGGCCTGCGTGCAGTTGAACGCTTCCATTCCCAATTTCTTCATTCACGAATTGTTCGATGAATTCAACGAACCGTGGGAGCGGGATATTGTGACGCATCCGGTACACCAGGTGGATGGATATATCGAAGTGCCGGACCGGCCGGGCCTGGGCATCGACCTGAACATCGAAGAGATTCTGAAGCATCCGTACCAGCAGGAGAACTACCTGCCGCTTTTCAAGCCGGGATGGGAGAAGCGGGAAGCTCAGAAGTAAGCCGCGCGGGACACAGACCGGCAAAATGCGGGCAGGCGCGGCAATGGGCGCCTTCATGTAAGGGAAACTGTTGGCGGTTCTGCGCGTCGCGGAACTCGCGCACGACGGTCTCGGGGGAATCGAAGAGCGAGGGCCGCAGATCCACGGGCACGGGGATGTTCGGTTGCAGGAAATAGAGGTACGCTTCATCGGGCGGGCGGCCGGTCAGACGCTCCAACGCCATCGCGTACAGGCGCAACTGCAGGGTGTAATGTTCGGCGTGGGCGGACACTTCAGCGGCGGCGACGCGATCGGTTTTGTAATCCACCAGGATGGTTTTGCCGCGGTCTTCGAACCACAGGTCGATCTGGCCGCGCAGGACCAGGTCTTCGATTTCCATCAGGAAATCGAATTCGCGTTCGATGGTGGTAGCGGCGGCGGCGCGGCGGCCGAGGGGACTGCGGCGGAAGAGATCGGCGAGGCGGGCGGCTTCGGGGTGGGGGGACGCTACTTCCGCGCCGGCTAACAGAGCATGAACTTGAATACCTAATTCGCCGGCCGAAAAGTCAGTTGTGGGGCGGCCAATCCT
>Ga0187871_10002779_pt1 | contig 13920 bp, 12 predicted proteins | sample June2016WEW_16_1_FD_132988 | JGI IMG/M metagenome (GOLD analysis project Ga0187871, IMG submission 132988) | Peatland microbial communities from SPRUCE experiment site at the Marcell Experimental Forest, Minnesota, USA - June2016WEW_16_10 | ecosystem: Environmental > Terrestrial > Soil >... | reverse complement strand
AGCGCCGCGGCCTCATCCCGTCCTGGTTGCTGCGTATCCGAGAAATGTTGCGCGAGCAGCAACACCCGCGTCTCACTCTCGAGGAACTCTCGCGTAGTGCCGGACGACATCCCGTCCAGATCAGCCGCCAGTTTCATCACCATTTCGGGTGCACCATCGGCGAATATATGCGGCGCATCCGCGTCGCCCGAGCGCAATGGATGTTGTCCTGCGGCGACCTGGAGGTTGTAGAGATTGCCCTGGCTTGCGGCTTTTCCGATCAAAGCCATTTCACAACCGCATTCCGCAGGCTCACCGGCGCGCCGCCCCACCGCTACCGCTTGCAGATTTCCGGCAAGCGCTGCGTGCGAGACTCGCCGTAGAATTCGTCACCCAAGACGCCTTGCTGAAACCTTGCAGGTCTGACCTTGCCACCGCGTGGTTCCGCCTAAATCCTGGATTCAAGCTCCGCTTCCTCAAGGATGCGATCCACAAGACGCGACGCCGCGTCTTTCACTTCGTCAGACACGCGCTGTCCAATCCCAAACGACTTCCCCTCGATTCCGTAGACGATGAGCCGCGGAGGAAGCTGCCCGAACGACCGCGCAAGCCGCAGGGCCTCGTATAAACCGAAAGCGTGAGTGGAAGCCTGAAAAAGTCGTTTCTGCGGGACCTCCGACGCGGCATCAAATCGGTGAATTGTTCCGGGCTCCGTGTGCGAAGAAACGGCGTCGATCACCATGACTACCTTTTCGTCCTTCCACACTTCCATCAACGACGCGCCTTCCCCATCGTGTTCGAGCACGCGAAGCGCAGGCACGTTTCGCTTTCCAAGATGCCGGGCGACCAGGCGTCCAACAGCGTCGTCGCCCCGAAGGGGATTCCCAATCCCTATCACCAGGATTCCGGATTTCGTTTGGGAATTCACGGAGACACCTTGGCGCGTTTTTCAGCGCCAGTTACTCGCGCTCGATCACTAGTTTCAGGAAATGAGTGGCGCAGGAAATGCACGGATCATAGTTGCGAATGGCCTGCTCGCACTGCCACTGCAGCGTATCCTTTGGCGCGTCAATATTGGCTTCCACAAACTGCCAAAGATCGTTCTCGATGGTCTTCTGGTTTTGCGAGGTGGGCGGAACGATTTTGGCATCGAGGATCAGCCCGTGGTCGTCGATACGATACCGGTGATAGAGCATGCCGCGCGGCGCTTCCGTGCACCCGTAGCCCGTACCAACGCGTGGTTCGAATTCCACTGCAGGCGCATCGGGTGTTTCAAAGTTGTCGAGGATGCGCAGAGCCTCGTCACACGCATAAACCATCTCGACACTCCGAACGATAATGCTTTGGAAAGGATTGCGGCAGGTCGAGCCCAATCCCGCCGCTTTCGCGGTTTCCTGCGCCAAGGGCGAAAGCCGGTCAAAATTCAGACTGTAGCGCGCCAGCGGGCCGACGAAGTACGCCCCACGCCCTATCAGCCTGGAAAAAAGCGCGTTTGAGTGAGGCACATGTTCTTCCAAAAAGTGTTGTTCGTATTCGCGAATGTTGATGTCCAGGCCCCTGTTGGACACCAGACGTCCCTCATTGAACGGATATTCTCCGGGATGCTGGAGCGCAATGAATTCATAGTCGCGTTCGAATGCCGGAAAGGAAAACCCCGAAACCCACCGCACGGTTTCGACCGCCGCGTCGCGCGCCCATTTTAGATTTTCGATCAGCGGGGCGAATTCCTGTTTGCGCGGAATCTTGTAAAATCCACCGACGCGCACGTTGATCGGGTGAATTTCGCGCCCTCCCAGCAGGCTCACAATCTCGTTTCCGGTTTTCTTTATGCGCAGACCGCGCTTCACGATGTCCGGATGATCCTTCGCAATGCTGAGAGAATCCTCGTAGCCAAGGAAATCGGGCGCGTGCAGCATATAAACATGCAGGGCGTGACTTTCCAGCCATTCCCCGCAATAGAGCAGCCGCCGCAACTCGCGGAGCGGCCCTTCGACCTTCACACTGAAGGCATCTTCGATGGCGTGGCACGCGCTCATTTGGTAAGCGACCGGGCAAATCCCGCAAATGCGCGCGGTAATATCGGGAACCTCGGAATATTTTCGCCCCCGCAGAAAAGCTTCGAAGAAGCGAGGTGGCTCGAAGATCTTCAGCTGCACATCGGTAAGGCGCCGACCCTTGATTTTGACGATGAGAGCACCTTCGCCCTCTACTCGAGCCAGATAGTCGACCTTGATGGTCTTATCCTTCATGTGCTTCGCTTTCTTTGCGGAAGGGATCGGCGTAAGCGTTAAATCCTCGATAAGCCCGGACCAGATCCTGCTCGGAAACTCCCAGGCCGCTCCACCACAGGCTCAGCGACTTCGTGTTCGGCGTTTCTTTCGGCCCGTAACATCCGTAGCAGCCGCGCGTGTATGCCGGGCAAATCGCCCCGCACCCCGCTTGCGTGACCGGACCGAGGCAAGGCGTCCCGTGCGCCACCATCACGCAGACCGTTCCGTTGCGTTTGCAATCGACGCAAACACTGTGGGGCGGCGTATTCGGTTTCCGCTTGTTGAGAAACGCGGAAATAACTTCCACCAGTTGCGTCTTGTTGATCGGGCAGCCTCGCAACTCGAAATCCACGTGCACGTGGTCGCTGATTGCTGTCGATTTGTTCAGCGTCTCGATGTACTCCGGGCGTGCATATACAATCGAGGTGAATTCCTTCACATCCTTGAAATTGCGCAGCGCCTGAATTCCTCCCGCGGTTGCACAAGCCCCGATCGTCACCAAAAACTTGGAGGCGCGCCGAACGCTATGGATGCGCTCCGCATCGTGCGGCGTGGTAATCGATCCTTCGACCAGAGACAGATCGTACGGGCCTTTTACCACCGCTCTCGATGCTTCCACAAAGTTCGCGATCTCCAGCGCGCCAGCCACCGCGAGCAATTCGTCTTCGCAATCGAGCAAGCTCAGTTGGCAGCCGTCGCACGACGAGAACTTCCAGACCGCCAGTTTGGGCTTGCGCCGCTCCGCCATGTCAAATCTCCGCCTTGTTAAAGATGGATTCGATGCGATCGAACCGAAACACCGGGCCGTCCTTGCAGATGAACGTCGGCCCATACTGGCAATGCCCGCAGAATCCAATCGCGCACTTCATATTGCGTTCCATGGAGAGGTAAATTCTTTCTGACGGCACGCCGCGACGCTGGAACTCCATCAAGGCAAATCGCATCATCACTTCCGGCCCGCATGCCAGCGCAACGGTATTAGCGGGATCAAAGGGCGCGCGTCCAATCATCGTGGTGACCACACCCACGTTGCCGCGCCAGCCGAGTGTGCCACGATCGACGGTCACTTGAATGTCGACGTCAAACTTGCTCCGCCAGCGCTCCAGCTCGCGGCGAAAAAGAATATCTTCAGGTGTGCGCGCGCCATACAACAGCACGATCCGATGAAATTTCTCGCGGTGCCCCATCAAGTAGTAGAGCGCTGGACGCAAGGGCGCCAGGCCGATGCCGCCGGTTACAACGACGACGTCGCGTCCTTCCGCCTGCTCCACCGGCCAATGGGTTCCGAAAGGTCCGCGTATGCCGAGGGTGTCGCCCTTCTTGAGGTGCCCCATACCTCGCGTCACGGCTCCGACTACCCGCGTCGTATGCTGAAACCTCTGGGTATTTTCTGGATCGCTGCTGATGGAAATGGGCACTTCTCCCACGCCGAACACATAAATCATGTTGAATTGGCCCGGCAAGAACGAAAAGCCGCCATTGTCGCCCACGGGAACCAGATCGACGGTGAATGTGTCTACCGTCTCCTGCCCCACCTTTTCGATGCGAAAAGGCGCCGGCAGCATCGGCTCCTTTGCAGCCGTGGCCATCGGCGGATGTTCAGACAGGGGCGCCATACAGGTCCAGGAGCTGCAGCCTCGTTGACTCCAATCGCTCAGTCACTACATGCAAGAACCGTTTCAGGATTTCGTAGCCCAGGTCATGGTCATCCTCGCACTTCCTGCGCAGACATTTGCCGTCGAACACGAGCGCGCGGGTGGGCTGCAGAGTGCGCGCGCCAAATCGCCACTGATACGGTGGAATCAGCCACGACCATCCGAGCGCGTCTCCTTCGCCAACGGTTTGCAGTGTCGTGAATCCACGGTGCGGCACCATCAATTCCACGGCCACCAGGCCCTCTCGGATAAAAAAGAATTGGTCTGCGGCATCGCCTTCGCGGAAAACGATTTCGCCTTCGCGGAAACGCACGTTCTTGGCGCATCCGGCGATCAGTTGGATGTATCGGGCGTCCAGACCTTTGAAGAAAGGATGCTCGCTGACAATGCCTTCAAGAGTTTGAATCATGGCGCTCCTTCCCTCCGGATTCTCCCCCGTCATTCGAAGCACTGCTTTGACGAATCGCTCGCACTTCCTCGGTGATATCAATCGCCACAGGGCACCAGGTGATGCAGCGGCCGCACCCCACGCACCCGGAGCTTCCAAATTGATCGATCCAGGTCGCCAGCTTGTGCGTCATCCACTGCCGATAGCGCGACTTGGCGGTCGCGCGCACGCTACCGCCGTGAATGTACGAAAAATCCGAAGTGAAGCACGAGTCCCATTTTCGCCAGCGCTCCGCGTGGTCGCCCGTCAAATCCGTCGTATCTTCCACCGTCGTACAAAAGCACGTGGGACAGACCATCGTGCAATTGCCGCAGGTCAAACAAAGCCCGGCTACTTCATTCCATCTCGGATGCTCGTAGTTTGCGTAAAGCAGTTCTTTGATGCCGGTCGTATCCAGAGTGCGGCCCATCTGTTTCGCCGTATTCGCGTGAATGCTCGCCGCTTTTTCTACCTCGATCGCGGCTGCCGTTTTTGAATCGATAGCCCGCAAAATTTCTCCACCCAACGGCGTCCCAATCTCCGCAACAAAATAATGCTCTCCGCCCTCCAGAATCTCTGTGAGCGCCAGATCAAATCCCGAAGTGGCTTTTGGCCCCGCCTTCATCGACGCACAGAAGCAGGTATTCCCGGCTTGCCCGCAGTTGATGGCCAGCACAAAATTGCCGTCGCGGCGCGCCTGATACTGTGAGTCCACCACATGTCCGCCAAGAAACACCTTGTCCTGAATCGCGATGGCGTGAAGCTCGCACGCACGAACTCCCACAAACGCCATCTTGCGATGCGCTGGCTTCTCTTCTTCGATTTGAAAGCCCTTGGCGTCACGCGAAGCTGTCCACAATCGGACAATCGGAGGATGGAGATACTTTTTCCAGGAGTGGGGGCCGACAACATAGCCGAAGAATGCCTTGTCGGCTCGCTTCAATAGCCGGTACTTGCCGCCGTCCTGCTCGTCGGTCCACCCGATCGGCAAATCGCTCGCCGAACCGAGTTCAGCGTAGACGATCGCCCCGTCGCGAACAGTAGGCCCGATCACTTGATACCCGCGGGTTTTCAACGCATCGAGCACACCCGGGAATCGATCCCCACCGAAGACAAACTGTTCTGACATTGTGGGTAAGATATACTCGTTCTTGTCTACCGACCTACGCAAAAAATTTCTTCCAGGCCAGCCTCTGCAAGATCCGCGTCGCACGACAGATAAGAGCTCGATCGAATGGACAACGCGTCATCCAACGCGAGTCGCCGCGCCTCAATCAAATGGATGCGAAATTCTCGGCTTCTTGAAACGATGCGAGATTCGACCGCAGCCACGTAAGAGTCCGTTACTTTTACAGAGTGGTGTGCGGGAGTCAAGCGTCGTCCTCGAGAACATGGTTAACTTCTGTCGCCTAACTTCCGAAGAAGACTGTTATCGCTACGACGACCATAACACCAGGCCGCAAGCCGACAAATCGTAGCGGAACCGGACATGCGGACACGGGATGCCAACGAGCAAAAACACCCCGACAAACGGATATACTTGTCGCATGGTCCCTCCTTCCTACAAGCCGCGAAGGAAATTCATGGAACTTGCGGTCGCGGAAGCCAAACTAGCCGGTGATCGCGGCGACTATCCCATCGGCGCGGTCATCACTCGCCTTGTGGGCAGACGCGAAGTGGTCATTGCCAGCGCCGGTAACCGCGTGAAAACTTCGGGATCAAGCATCAAACACGTCGAGTTGGAAACCCTCAAATACGTCTCCAGCGGCTACGGCCGCTATCTACCCGACTTTGTCCTCTATTCCACCCACGAGCCATGTGCCATGTGCGCCGGTGCCTGCGTGTGGTCCAGAATTGGCGCCGTTGTCTTCGGTGTCTCCCAGGAAGACATCGCCGCGTATGGCCGCAAGCGCGGCACCGACGAGTATAAGTGGCGGGCGTGCCTCATCCCTTGCCGGCTCGTCTTCGAGAAGGGTAATCATCTCATCCCCGTGGCCGGCGGCTTTCTACGAACCGAATGCCACAAGTTATTTAGTTACAAGCCTGCGCGTCGATAACCGGATGTGCGAACTCCCGAGCGCTGGGCAAACTCCCGGAAAAGACTAGTGTCCCCGGACCACCCTGATTTCATTTCAAAAGAGCGTTGAGGGCACTCCGAGGTCCCGTGTCCCGGTCCGGTCTCCGAGACTTCGATTCCAAGGAGTTAGCGGCACCAACTGCCCAGGTGCTTGCGCCATTCCCGATGCCGCATTCGTCTCTCTCCTCGATCTCAGCCTTCTCGTTGTCTTTCCTCTGCGCTACCCTTCAGGGAAATGTTTCCTGCCTGGAATCCTGCTCAGCCTGAGATCACGGACCTCCTGGTTCAGCACGACCCCGGCACGCTCCAGCGACTTCCGGTGCGCAAGCAGCAACTCGTCGAAGTTTTTGCTCGATTCCGCAACCGCAAGGCGTTGCGCGCAGTCCTGGCGCTGCCTGAAAAGGCCGGCATTCTCGACGATCGCGAAATCGATGCGCTGCTCCTTACCGTCCACTGGGAGATGCAGCGTCTCGCCGAGGAGTTCTTTCACGGCCATCGTGTCTGGGAGCTTCTGCGATCCGTCGTCACGTCGATTCGGCAGGCCGGTATTCGCGAAACGCTGCGAATCGTTGATGTGGGGTGCGGCATCGGCTACACCACGCGCTGGCTCGCCGCAAAGATTTCGCTCGCGGATCACAACATCGAAGTGGTGGGGATGGATTTCAACTCGATCCTGATCGCAGAAGCCAACCGCCTCGCAGCGGCTGAGAGCTTGCCGTGCCACTTTCTGCACGGCGATGCCTTTTCCGGGGAACACTCCAGCCACATACTTCTCTCAACCGGTGTGATTCACCATTTTCGGGGTGGCGCGCTTCTCGAATTCCTGCGCCGGCACGAACAGCGCGAAACGCAAGCGTTCCTCCACTTCGATTTTCAGCCGTGGCTACTCGCCCCACTCGGTTCTTCGTTCTTTCATCAACTGCGCATGCGCACTGCGATTGCGCGTCACGATGGCGTCCTTTCCGCCGCTCGTGCTCACGATGGCCGCACTCTTACGGAAGCCGCTCGGGCTTCGGTGCCGGGTTTCGCCACGGGCATCTATGGCTCGAAAATCTGGGGCACGCCCTTGCCGCGGGTCTTTCACACGCTTGTCGGGCTGCGTCCTGGCCTGGTTCCTGGACTCCGCCGTGACCTCGGACGCCACGCTGCCCGGCTGGGGGAACTCCGGTGACGCTCCTGTTTCTCTATCTTCTGGCTTTGCTCGACGGGCTCTTGTGCGGTCTCCGCACTTCCATGGGCCGCTGTCCGCTCATTCGGAAACGCGCCTACTACCTGCGGGCACTCGTCCGCGGAATCGTCGCTGCTCAGGTCGTCAGCGCGCTCGCGCTTGCTGCCCTGTTGCTCGCCGGCGCTTTTTCCTCGCACCGCGACGCGCTTCGTGCCGACCTTGCGTCCGCCGCAGGCCGCATGCTCCGGATTTTCCTTCCTTACGCCGCCCTGGTGCTGTTCAATCTGGCGCTGCGCCTGCTTCCTTCCACCGACATCCGTAGCGCCACAAGCGTTTTCATGCTGGGGCCGCTCACCGCCATCCGGCCCGTGGTCATGATCGTCGGCATACTCTACGGACTATCTGCAAGCCGCTTGCTCGAAACCTGGCTCCTAGGTCTTTTTGTTCTGGCGTTGATGCTTTTTCTTGAGTTCGCCCTGAATCGCCGAGCGGCTCGCGCGCAAGCCATTCAGATTCGCGCTCTGGTATGACAACTCAGTTGAATGGTCAACGCTCAACCAAAGCGAGCCACCGCGTCGCAATCAAAACCCGTACGAGATGCGCGGACCTAGTCGATAGACAGTAGATGATGGGAGGCGTTAGAAAGACATAAGCTGAGTGTAAGGCTGACGTAAGAGGATTTTCAGGCCGAAGCCGCGAACGGTCTTCGCCGGTCAAATTCCCGCTGCAGCAAAACGCGCGGCAGCGATGGGAGTTCGTCGAGGGAAGTTGGTTCGGACCGCCGAACTAGCGCGGAGGCGCTTGCTGCACGAGAGTTTGGCCTTGGCTCACGACCGATTGAAACGCCGCTTCCGTGCGACCCGCGAGCTGTATGATCTGCTGCGCTTTCTTGGTTAGTGCCTGCACGCGCGGATCGTTGTCCGCGATTTTGCCTTGCCCGCCGGACTGCAGCGCGTCCATGTCCGCGAAAACCTGTTTCATCGCCGCGATGAGTTGGCGCGATCGCTGAATGTAAATTCCTTTCGCGGCATAAAGCTGTTCTTCCCAGTCGCTGCGGTTCGGAAAGTCCGCGGTGTTGCCGTGCAGCACGGTCTGCGCAAGTTCGGCGCGTCCCATGGGTTCCAGGTGATCCAGCGACGCTTCGGTTGCCTCAAGCCGCTCATAAGCCTCTTCAAAAGAACGGGACATGCCAGGCGAACTCGCTGCGCCGGCAGTAGCGTTGCTCGATTTCGATGAAGCGGAGCCGGATCCCGCGCTAATGCCCACGTTTACACTTGCGCCCGCCGAAAGATTCTCGTCGGTGATGACGGTTTTCGAGGCCGCCGCGTCTTTGTCTTTCGCTTTGTCTTTATCCTTATCCTTGCGTGCTTGGCGTGCCGCGTCGGCCACGGACGGCTGCTGCGCATCTTGCGGCGCATCCTGCGCTCGAGTGGGCACTGACGAAACCAAAAAGCACGCGAGCACAGCCAGAAAACTCAATTTTTGCGATCTCAACATTCGCGACACAGTTGCCTCCGCCACGGCGTCTCTATGGAGCGCCGTCAGGGATCGTTGTCCGCGAATTCCGTCAGTGGACGTGATTCCCCGTTGCCATGCTCGCGTGCGGAAGCGTCAGGCGGCCATAGGCCAAAAGTACTGCGATAGCCTATGTGGCAACTGGACGGCGGGATTTCTGGCTCCATGCCTTAGAGCGACGCCGGGCGGGGCCCTTCGAGGCTCAGGGTAAACAAGCCCCGCCCCTACAAGTTCGACGCATCAGATTCGACGTGTCGGGTTCGGCGCGTCAGGTTTCGCGACGGAGCGGAGCGTCGGGGTCGCGCTGCGAAATTTCAAAGGCGATGCGCTGGGTCTCGTCATGAATCAGGCCGTTGGTCGCTAGGATCGTCGGGTCACCGAGACGGTACGGTTGCCCCGAAAAATCGGTGATTTTGCCGCCGGCTTCCTCGACCAGGAGCATTCCGGCGGCGACATCCCAGCGGTTGAGGCCAAATTCCCAGAAAGCCTCGAAGCGGCCGGCGGCGACACTGGCAAGATCGAGCGCTGCCGAACCGTCGCGGCGGACGCCGTGGGAGCGGAGCGTGAAGTCCCAATAGTAGTGAATGTTGGGGCTGGCCATGCGCTTGTGCGCAGGGAATCCGGTGCAGAGAAGGCTGGTAGATAGCGTCTCGATCTTGGAGACATGAATGGGCTGGCCGTTCAGGTTCGCACCTTCGCCGCGGGCGGCGGTGAACAGTTCGTTGGCGATAGGGTTGAAGACGACGCCTGCGAGGAGCTTGTCGCGTTGGGAGAGGGCGATCGAAACGCAGAAGCAGGGGTAGCCGTGAGCGAAATTGGTGGTGCCGTCGAGTGGATCGACGTGCCAGCGAAACTCGGAATCGGCTTCGTGGCCGGTGCCTTCTTCGGCGGCGATGGCGTGATCCGGGAAATATTTGCTGAGCCGCTCGACGATGGCGCGCTCGGAGCGCTTGTCGGCCTGGGTGACTAGGTCGGCGTCGCCTTTGTAGGCGATGTGCGGCGGGCGGGCGAATTCCTCGCGGAGGATTTTGCCGGCTTCCTGGGCGATTTCAATAGCGGCTTCGAGATAGTTTTTGGTCATAGCTGATGCGTGGCGCCCGGCTCGGCAGGCTGCGGAGCCCGCGAGCGCTTTCACCATTTTAGCATCCGTGATGTATTGGGTCTAAAAGCTCGAGGTGAAGCGCGGGGATGAAAAACGAAGCATGGATGGACGCGTCCGTCCATGCTTCGCGAAGGCGCCATCGTTTAAGTGATTGACCCTATTGGGGTTATGCGGATTTTGCGACCATTTTGCCTCTTGTAAGTCATTGATAATACGAGCGTTTCTTGTGTAATAGACACGCGGTGAAATAAAAAAGCCCGGCAAGTGCCGGGCGCTTTGCGTGGTTCTGTATGGATAGAAGTATATCATTAAGTGAAATAATGTCAAGGATAATTTCTGACATTCTCGCGAAGCCGGAGTGCCGAGCCTCAACGGTCGAAGCCAGAACTGAAAAGAAAGGCTTTACGGCAGGTTGGCAGCTCGCGCCGAAAGTCGGTTCCTTAGGCGGCCGGAGGATGGGGTAGGCTTGGCTTATGAAAATTGTGGGCGGAGAGATGCGGATGGCGGCTACGGATGTGAGCAACCATCTGGCTTGTCATCACCTTACGCGTTTGGAGCTGAGTGCGGCTCGGGGGGAGCGGGAGCGTCCGCAGTGGGAGGCGCCGGATCTGGTGGTGATTCAAGAGTTGGGTTTGCGCCACGAGCGGCGGTACTTGGAGTTTTTGGCGAAGAACGGTTTGGAGGTGTTGAATCTGGACGGCATGGATGAGGGCCGGATCGTGGAGGAGACGCTGGAGGCGATGGAGGGCGGCGTCGAGGTGATTGCACAAGGGGCGCTGCGGGTTGGGCGACGGTTCGGACGGCCAGACCTGCTGCGGAAGGTGCCCAGGGCTTCCCGATTCGGGAACTGGTCGTATGAGGCTTACGACTGCAAATTGGCGCGGGAGACGAAGGCTACGACGATTTTGCAATTGGCGTTTTATTCGGAGCTGCTGGGAGAGATCCAACGGCCGACTTCCTTGCCTAAGGAGACGCGCCATGCAGCGGCTGCGCCGGACAAGGCGCAAGGCGAGTTTTCCTGGGACGAGACGCCGAGCGCCGGGACGGAATCGCTGCCGGAGTTTATGTGGGTGGTGCCGCCTGGGAAGGCGTTCGAAGCGGAGCGCTACCGGGTGGCGGAGTATGCGGCTTACTACCGTTACGTAAAGGGGCAGCTGGAGACGGCTTGCGGCGACGGCCCGGCGGCGGAGACGGAAACGTATCCGGAGCCCTGCGCGCATTGCGACGTATGCCGGTGGTTTCGGGAGTGCGAGGCGCGGCGGAGGACTGACGATCACTTGTCGCTGGTCGCAGGCATTCGGCGGCAGCAGCGGGACCAGTTGGAGGTGTGGAATGCGGAGACGATGGCGAAATTGGCGGTGCTGCCAATTCTGTTGAAACAGAAACCGCTGCACGGGTCGCGCGAAGGCATTGAGAAGGTGCGCGAGCAGGCGCGGGTGCAGGTGGAAGCGCGAACGCAAAGCAAGCTTGTACACGAAGCGCTGCTGCCAATTGTCGAGGGCACGGGATTTTGCAAATTGCCGGAGCCTTCGCCCGGAGATGTATTTGTGGATTTGGAAGGAGATCCCTTTGCGGGAGACCCCGAAGCAGGATGCGGGCAACAATATCTTTTCGGGTTTGTAGCCGCAGGCGATGACGGAAAGTTGCGCTACGAGAAGCGCTGGGCGTTTACCGCGGAAGAGGAGAAAAGCGGGTTCGAGTGGTTCGTGGATAAAGTGATGGCGCAATTGAAACAATTTCCGGCAATGCATGTATATCACTTCGGGGCTTACGAGCCGGCGGCGTTCAAGAATCTGATGGGCAGGTACGCGACGAGGGAAGACGAGATCGACCGCATGTTGCGGGCGGGACTGTTTGTGGACCTGCATACGATTTTCAAACAGGCCTTGCGTGCGAGCGTGGAGGAATACTCGCTGAAGAAGCTGGAGGTTTTCTACGGATTCAAAAGAAAGATTCCGCCTGAAGAATCCCGGGCAGCGATGCGTTATGTGGAACACCGGCTGGAGCTTGGGCAGGCAAGAGAGGAGTTGCCGGAGAGATTTCGGGAGGCGATGGAGGGATACAACGGCGAGGATTGTTTTTCGACGGCGGCGATGCGGGATTGGCTGGAGGCCGAGCGCGCGAGACGAGTGGATGCGGGCGACACAATCACGAGACCTCAGGTTGCGGACGGAGCGCCGACCGAGGAATTGGACGCGCGGCAGAAGCGCGTTGCGGCGCTTGTCGCTGCGTTGACGGCGGGAATTCCCCCCGAACCGGCCATGAGAACACCGGAACCGGCGGCGGCTTGGATTTTGGCGCAACTTCTGGATTGGCATAGGCGAGAGAACAAGGCGAGTTGGTGGGAAGGCTTCCGGCTCGCGGAACTGGACGACGATGCGTTGCTGGAGGACCGGGCCGGGCTTGCGGGAATGCGATTCGTTAAGCGACTCGGGGTCGACAAGAAAATTCCCACGGATCGCTACAGTTTCGACAAACAGGAGACCGAAGTTCGCTGCGACAAAGACGTGTACTGCCGCGGCGAAAGGTTTGGTTGCGTGACGGAGATGGACTTGGCGGCGCTAACCGTGGATGTAAAGAAGACGCGGAAATCAGCGGAAATGCATCCGGCGGCGGTGTACGCGTGGGACCGGCCAATGAATCTGGATAGCCATGCGGACGCGCTGCTGCGGATAGGTGATTGGGTGCTCGCGAGCGGCGTCGATGCGCCTGGACAATTTCGCGCGGTGAGCGATTTGCTGCTGCGCAAAGCGCCGCGGCTTTCGGGCGGAGAAACGATCGCACCGTTGCCGGGGGAGGAGCCAAAAGTTACGGCGTGCCGCGTGGTGCGCGCACTGGACCATACGGTGTTCGCGATTCAAGGGCCTCCTGGCGCCGGGAAAACCTATACCGGAGCGCGGATGATCTGCCGGCTGGTCGCGGAAGGAAAGAAAGTCGGGGTTACGGCACTGAGCCATAAGGTGATTCGGAAATTGCTGGAAGAGGTCGTGGCGGCGGCTTCCGAAGACGGCGTGAAAGAAGTTCGGTGCATGCAGAAGCTGAACGAACAGGATGACCTGGAGACCATCGAGCAGATTGCCGTCGTGACAGACAATGAGACTCCGTTGGCAGCCTTGATGTCGGGCTCTGCGAATGTGGTGGGCGGGACTTCGTGGATGTGGACGCGGCCGGAATTTTTTGAGTCCGTGGACGCGTTGTTTATCGACGAAGCGGGGCAAATGGCGCTGGCGGATGTCGTAGCGGTGGGGCCAGCGGCGCGAAACCTTGTGCTGATAGGCGACCCGCAGCAACTTGAGCGGCCACTAAAAGGGAGCCATCCGGCGGGCGCAGAGAAGTCGGCGCTCGAACATTTGATCGGCGAGCACAAAACGATCCCGGCGACGATGGGTATGTTGCTGCCGGAGACCTGGCGGATGCACCCGAAGATTTGCGAATTCACGTCGGAGATGTTCTACGAGGGGCGGCTGCATTCGCGCGAGGTGTTGCGGTATCAACTGCTGGCGGATCATCCCTGGCTCGCTGGGGCCGGTTTGTGGTTTGTTCCGGTGCGACATTCGGGGAATCGCAATTCTTCGGCCGAAGAAGCAGGTGTGATCGACAAAATCGTGCGGAGTTTAACGGCCAGCGGAGTGACGTGGTTCCGCACCAGGACGACGAAGAAGCAGATGGAGCTTAAGGATGTGCTGGTGGTGGCGCCATACAACGCTCAGGTCTCGGATTTGCTGGT
>Ga0187871_10002777_pt1 | contig 13922 bp, 14 predicted proteins | sample June2016WEW_16_1_FD_132988 | JGI IMG/M metagenome (GOLD analysis project Ga0187871, IMG submission 132988) | Peatland microbial communities from SPRUCE experiment site at the Marcell Experimental Forest, Minnesota, USA - June2016WEW_16_10 | ecosystem: Environmental > Terrestrial > Soil >... | reverse complement strand
GCAGTTGTCAGTATCGGCAATGTAGATGTTTTCCGCGTTGTCAACGAAGACACCGAAAGGATCATAGAGTTGTGCGCTGGTCGCGGATCCGCCATCGCCGGAGTAGCCAAACATGCCGTTGCCCGCTACGGTCGCAATGTCCCCCGGCTGGATTGTGATTCCTGCGATCGTAACGGCCTGCGTACCCGTGTTAACCGCGCGAATGACAAAGTCGAAAGTGTCCGCGATGAAAATGTTTCCCGCAGCATCCACAAACACGCCTTCAGGATGGTTGAGCGCCGCTCCGGTTGCAGGTCCGCCGTCGCCGCACTGCGCCGCGGTTTGAGGACAAGCCGTGCCATCTCCGGCCACCACCGTGAGATTATTAGACGTATCGAGTTTAAAGATGCGGCTTGAGTAATAATCCGCAAAGTACGTGTTACCCGCTGCGTCCGACGCGATGCTGACGGGATCGCCGATACTCGCGTTCAGCGGAGTCAGATGTTTCGGGCCGCCGCCGGCGACTGTGTTGATGGCATACTGCGCGAGCAAAACCTGGGGCGCGAGGAAGACAACTGCAAGAGCAAGAGCAAGAGCAAGTGCAACGGCAACCGGTGTCGGCCTGTTAGAACGCATGATCACTTCGCCTCCTGGCCAGAAATCCGTTCCAAGCGGAGCACAGTGGTGCTCTTCGGTATGGTTTTGCCTGGGGCGCCTATTTGCAGAATGAATCGAGGCCGCAACCCTCGTTGCCACATCTGGAATTCCGATTGCGGGATGGTGAATTCCTGGGTCGTCTCGGCGGAGTTGTGCGCAGGGAGGGCGACCGCACAAGCAATGCTTCCGCCTTTTTCAGGGTGAGAGGAGTCCCAGAGCGTTAGCCTTTGAATGGAAAGTTCGTGCGGTCCGTGATTCACCAGATGGATGCGAATACGAATCTGGGTTTGGGAACCGAGAGCAGTCTTCTGCAGCACCTGATAAGAACCAGAAACCAACGGAACATTGCGGGCCGGTGCAGATTGAACCCCCAGTGAAAACAACGCGGCCATCACCAAAGGCAATTTGCCGAAACGAAGAATGTTGTGGTTCATGTGCCTTACCCTCCCACTGGATGTGCCTGGAACCCAGCTTTCCTGCGGCTTCAGAGCTGCGTCAGCTTGCTCGGAAAAGCTTATCAGCTTGGCCTTGCTAATCACCTTATAAGCACAGTAAAAAGTAGGCCGCATTCTGCGTCACTCGCGCGTGTGACGACGATCACAGGGAGCAAAGGCTTTGCGAACAGGTTCTGGCCTCAGTCGAATTTGCGCCAATTGCACAAGACGGGAGCGTTATCGTAGGGCAAGGCGGCGCGGAGTTCTCTTTCGGCGGCGGCGCGTTCGTAGCGATATAGCAGAAACCCGAAATTGAGATGCAATAAACGGTCCTGCGGGTTTTGCAGGATGGCCCACTGATAGTCGGCGACAATATCCGCATAGTTCAACCCTGAGGCGTCGGTCTGGGTTTTGATGCGTTGGACTTCTTCGGAGTGGTTCAACTGGCTGGTGAAGGGAGGCCGCTCCAGCTTACTTAGAACCAGACCAGCGACCCGCACCCGGTCGTAAGGAGTAAACGCAAGCAGACGCTCGCACTCTTCCTCGGAGACCACGTCCGCAGCCTCGGCGCCACTGCGCATTTCGGCTGGGAGGATGCCTGCGATTTGGTTGAAGAAGGCGCGTGCCAGCAGGTAAGTCCCGCGCGGATTCATATGCACGTGTTCGTAGAAGAGTTCGCCGCCCGGGACCCCATGCTCACTCTCGCCGGCAAAAACCGCCGCCGCGTCAACCAGGCCGACGTTCGGAGTCTCGCCCGTTACAGTACGAATAACCTCATTCAACCTTGTGTCAGCGCGAAAGCGAAGTGTGTCCAGATCCTGAGCGCGGACGAAGCGCTCCCGCGCTCCGGCAAAATCACCGACGGCCCACAGGCAACGCGCAATGCGAAACTGGAGTTCGGCGTACTGAGGATCTATATCTGCCGCTGAGAGGTACAACTTCAGGGCCTCAGAGTGCGATCCCGTTTCGTCGAGAGCCGCACCGCGTTGAACCAGCTCCTCCCAGGATTTCAACTGATCCGGCCGAATATCTTCGCGATGCAAGGATGCGAACGGCGCACAGTCCTTTAAGTTGGTGGCTACGGTGCTGATCAGGACGCGGGCCCCGGAGCGGCGGGCAACCGCGCCGATGTCACGCAGGTTCGCGGCAAAATTCTCGTATACCGGCCTCATCTGTGGAGAGTCGGCACGCATCTGCCTCTCCAGAAACATTTCCATGCCGCGCCACTCGGGCGCGTTGTTTCGGCTCCCGCCAGCGGCCTTCCCTACAAGCTGACCCAGCCTCGTGGAATTGAGGAAGATTCTGGCGCGGATGGCCGGCAGGGTCAGATCCAAGGGCGTTAGCACGGTCCCTGGCCCGAACGGACCGACAACTTCAGTGTTGCCGGTGTAGATCACGAAGAGGTCGGGCTGGTATTGCGCCAGATCCTTCACCATGGGCAACAGCACATGCGAGTTGATGGCGGTGATGCTGGTATTGATAACCTCGAAAGTCGTCGAGGGATAGCGCTCTCGGAGCATTATCTTGAGGTAGCGGGCAAATCCGTAGGTAGGATCCGGATCTCCCCAGGCCACGGACTCGCCCAATACGAAGATCCTATAAGTTCCCGGCGCCTTTCTTGCGGGAATGAAGTAAGGGCGCGGTGTCCGGTACATGCCCGACGGGAAAAACGGCGCGGGGAAATATTGGTTGTCGCAATAAGCCGGGTGGCCCTGGTCTGTGCAAGGGCGCATTACGCCGGTTGGCGTTCCCACCCCGCAGACGCGGAGCACTCCCTCCGCGACTACGAGCAGCAACGCTGGGGCCAGAATGGCAGTGGCCGAGATGGATAGCCAGCGGCGCCAGCCAGCTTTGCGCAGTGTCGGGGTTCCTTCAGTGGTTTGCTCGTCTTTAGATGCTGTCACCATTGTTCTCGGTAATGTATTGGACTCACGGGTGTTCCGCCGAATGCCACCCGATGTGAAGCCCGGGCCCATTGCCTCCAGTCCAGTTGCTCACTATTGACGATAACCAGGGCAGGTGACCCGAACAGTGGCCAATGTCACGGCATCCTGTGATAACGATCACAAACGCCCGGATTACCGCTCCTCGGCGCAAAACCACAAAGTTTTCACCAGCTAGAAGCGTCTGTACATGAACTGAGCCGCACTCGCGCCCTGGGTCCGGGTCACGATCAATAAGAAAAGCGATACCAGTACATACAGGGGAGGGATCCAGAACCAGCGCCAGCGAGCCAGGAGCGCGATGAATCCAGGGTGGGATGCCTCACCCGAAGATTCCGCCTCAACCGAATAGCGGTTCAGTGTCTGGATCGCCAGGAGCACACCGGCGTATCCAATGGCCAGCATCAGAACCAGGAAATAAAGGCTGCCACTCAGGAAGTGCGAAAGATAGTCTGCGGGCGACACCACTGCCGACAGCATCTGCCGCACCTCGACCAGAGATTTGGCGCGGAAGAATATCCAGCCCAGGCTGATGAGACTGATCGTTGTACCCCACGAGATCGGTGTCCAGAGGGGCGCAGAAGTCGGCCAGTCAAACTTGCGCTGCACTTGTTGAATCTGACGATGCAAGATAAGGAGCACGCCGTGATAGCCACCCCAGAGCACGAACAGTAAGTTCGCTTTATGCCACATTCCAAACAGGACCATGGAAATCAGCAAAACGAGACTTCGCCACCACACTTCGCGGCGCATCACGGCCAGGGGGAAGAAAACGTAGTCGCGAATCCAGAACGAAAGCGACATGTGCCAGCGCGTCCAGAAGATCGACGGATTGGTAGACTGAAACGGGCTAGCGAAATTCTCGGGCACGGTGAATCCGAGCGCTTGCGCAGCGCCGATGGCGATGTGTGAGTAGCCGGCAAAATCCAGGAAAAGCTGCAATCCATATCCGAATGCCAGGCACCACACGTCCGGCCCACTCCAGTGCGTGACCTGATCGAAGCCGGAGTTGATTCCGTCGCCTCCGAGAATTCCCTGACCCAGCAATTGCGCCAACTGCATCATCAAAACACCGGTTGCGATGCGGCGGAACCCGCATCCGATGTTGGGCCAAGAGGCGGGTTGCTCGGAGCGAAATTGCGGAAGCATTTCTGGCATCCGGCAAATCGGTCCCGAGATCACGACGGGGAAGAACGCCATGTACAGAGCAAACTCGATGAACGACGGGTCAAGTTCGTCGCCGCGGTAAAGGTCAAAGAGGTAACTCATGGCCTGGAAGGTCCAGAATGAAATCCCCAGGGGCAGGGCAAGATGCGAGAATCTTTGCAATGCCGAAACAGAAGTGTTGATCGCGATGGCGGGCAGGTACTTGAAGCTTCCGAGGAGCGCCAGATTCAGTACAATACCGATCGATAGAGCAATCGCAGAAGGCTTTCGCTGAAGCCATTTTCCCACCATGAAGTTGATCACCGTGGACGCAAGTAGCACCGCTGCAAACCACTCTCCCCATGTAAGATAGAGCGCGTAACTGCCGATCAGAAGAATGGCTTGCCTTGCCGCGCGCCGGCGGACCTTGGCAAAGATAACCACGCAAAGCAGAAAAACCAGAACGTGCAGGATTTCTCGAAGCAACATTCCTCACCCGCAATACAAAATTCCCAACAGCTAAAAGGAGCACTTCGGAACGCATGGCATTATCACGTATTCGTGCTGGTTTCGGATATGCTTTCTTGCATACCTGTGAATGTCGGTTGGTTGTGATCTGCGTTACGGATTTCCGTCCTTCTTACCCGCTACAATGACCGGGCAGCATGAACAGATTTCGCAATCTCATCGACGCACTCGCCGCCGCTCCCGGCGATCGTCCATTTGTCACTGCCTGGATCGATGAGGACGAGCAAGAGACGGTAACTTTTGCGGAGTTTCGACGACGCGCCCGCTCCCACGCCAAAATGCTCTCCGAATATGAGTTGAATACCGGCGATCGCGTGATCATCCTCATGCCGCAGCAAATCGCCGCAATGACGACCTTCGTCGGTGCGATGATGCTGGGCGCGGTACCAGCATTTCTTGCCTATCCCAATTTCAAGGTTGAGGCCTCCAAGTACCGCGCCGGGCTAGCCGGAGTTACGGCAAACCTCAAAGCCAAGATGGTCGTCATCGACGATGCGTTTCCTGAAGACATGCTGGGACACATACACCTGCGCGAGGACGCGAAGCTGATTCGTGCCAGCGACGGCAAAAGCGTCGGGGCAGAAGTCGAACTGCATGACCTGGAGGTTCGTCCCGAGAGCTTGGCGTTCATCCAGCATTCGGCTGGCACGACGGGCCTTCAAAAAGGAGTCGCGCTGACTCACGCCGCCGTGCTCAACCAACTCGAACATTTGGCGCACGCGCTGAAGATTGACGGAGAGGAGGACAGTGTTTACAGCTGGCTGCCTCTTTACCACGACATGGGTCTGATCGCTTGCTTCATATTGCCCATGGTTTGCCACATGCGCGTTGTGATGCAATCGCCGCTCGACTGGGTTATGCATCCGGAGACCATGCTGCAGATCATTAGCGAGTACAAGTGCACTCTGGCGTGGCTGCCCAACTTCGCCTTTCAGTTCGTCCCGCGAAGAACGCTACCGAACCGGTGGGCACAATACGATCTTTCGTCGGCTCGCGCGCTGATCAATTGTTCCGAGCCGGTCCGATCCAGCAGCATGCAGGAATTTGAGAATGCTTTTTCTGCGATTGGACTCAAAAGCGGGACACTGCATTCCTCTTACGCAATGGCCGAGAATGTTTTTGCCGTAACGCAATCAGATATCAACGCGCCATCAGGGCCCAACCGGGTTTTGGCGGATGGCCAACGATTCCGCAGCATGCATGTCATCGCCCCCGTCGCGCAGGGGACTCCAGGCGCGGTTTGTTTCACATCATCGGGCCGGTTGCTCCCGAATAACGAGGCCCGGATCGCATCCGATTCCGGCGCACTTCTTGCTCCGGGCTTCGTCGGCGAGATTCTCGTCAAGAGCGATAGCCTGTTTACGGGCTACTATAACCGTCCCGATTTGACCGCCAAGGCAATCGTCGAAGGCTGGTATTCCACCGGTGATCTTGGCTTCATCCTGGAAGACCAACTCTATGTCATCGGCCGCAAGAAAGATCTCCTCATCGTCGGCGGTGAAAACATTTACCCGCAAGACATCGAGGAGATCGTCGCCAGCCACCCAGCCATTCATGATGGCCGTGCAGTTGCGATGGGCGTTTATAATCCCGATCTCGGGACTGAGGATATCGTTGTGGTGGCTGAAGTGGAGCGTGAAGAACTTCTCACAAATATGGTGGATATCGAGCAAGAGATTCGCAATCTGGTGGTCGGCGGGATCGGAGTCGCAGTCCGGACAATTTTCTTAAAGCCACCAAGATGGATCGTGAAGAGCACGGCTGGCAAGGCGGCGCGTTCTGGCACGCGAGAAAAGTTATTGAAAGAGCATCCGGAACTCGATGTTCGAGCCTTGGGAGACTAAATACGAATGAGCGCAGAAGAACAACAGATGATTGAACACATTGTCCGGCTGATCCGAAAGCCAGGTGCAAATATTGACGAAAACACGCCCCTGGTTTCCTCCGGACTGATCGACTCGATGGCGCTGGTGGATCTGCTGCTGAAACTCGAAGACCTCACCCACAGGCGCATCCCCGCGGGTAAAGTGCAGCCGAAAGATATGAACACGGTTGCCTTAATGTTCGCGACAGCGCAACGCGTTGGGAAGGCTCGTAAGTAGCTTCCGGAGGCATGCCAGCGGGCAGAAGGCCAAGCCGACTCGAGCTACACAAAGCTGATAGCAACTGCATAACCCTGGGCCCGATGACGGCCTACTGCAGTGGCTTTGCCGGCGTCCCCGGTTTCACACCCGAGTGCTTTTTCGCCTGCGCCATCAATTCCAGAACCTTACCTTTGGCTTCGTAATTCGGATTCGTATCCAGCAACTTCTGCCAGGTGGCGACCGCCTTGTCGACATCCATTTTGCCCTGCCACTCGACCACTCCCAGATTGAACAGTGTGTTGGCCTTGTTTGGCTCGTAAGAAAGTGACTTCTGGAATTCTGCGATGGCAGCATCGGCGTCACCCGTGTACCAATAGGCAGTCGCCATGTCCGTGCGAACGCCCGTGTTGGCTGGCGCTACTTTCAGCGCGCGCTGGTAGTAATCGATCGCCGTGGGGAACTGCTGCGCGTCGTAATAGACATTCCCAATGCTCTCTAGAATTGTGGCATTGGTGGGATCTGCGTTGAGCTTTTCAATCAGCGGAGCAGCCTGCGTGTCCGCCATCTGCTGCATCTGGGCCGGAGTTGGGGCTTGGGCGCCGCCGTTGGGATTTCCCATGGCGGGTGCGGGGGCGTTCGCGACCCCAGTCGCAGCGGCCGCTGGACTGGATCCCCGGATGAACCAGCCGCCGGCGATTCCCACCAGCAGGCAGATGACCGCCAACACGTAGGCCTGCACGCTGGTCCACTGTTCAGTAGCATTTGCTCGATTTGTATCCGCCATATGTTGATGCTCCTTCAGATCCCTTTTCGTCTAGCGGCGAAAGCCGCCGATTTCCCCGCCTGGGCCTGGCCTTTGGCTAGCTCTTGCCCTTCTTCTCAACGTCTTTCTGCACGTCGGCCATGAGTTTCTCCACCGTGGCTTTGCGGTCCGCGCTTAACTGCGGATTCGACTTCAACAGCTCCCGCCAGGCCGCCAGCGCTCCCCGGCCATCTTGTTTCCCCTGCCACTTGATCATGCCGAGGTTGAACAGCGAGTTGGCGTCCTTGGGGTTGTAGTTCAGCCCCTGCTGAAGCTGGCTGAGGGCGCCGTCCACATCGCCGCTGTAGTACAGGCACGAAGCCAACTCGGTGCGAACGGCAACGTTCTTAGGATCGGCCTGTAATGCTTTGTTGTAGTAGCCCGCGGCGTCCTTGAATTGGTGGGTAGCCTTGTAGATGTTTCCAACTTGAAAGAGCAGATCTTTGTTGTTCGGATCGCTCTTCAGTTTTTCGAGCAGCGGCGCCGCCTTGGTGTCGGCCATCTTCTTCATGTCGTCTAGGTTGGGCATTTGTCCGGCCATACCGCCTGTCGTCGCAGCCGGTTGCGGGGCGCCCACTTCTCGAACTGGTGACGCGGGAGACTGGGATCCACGAAAAAAATAGCCAATTGCCAGGCCTACCAAGAGGCAAACCGCCGCCATTGCGTACACCTGCTGTACCCGCCATTCCGACCCATTCACTGGCCGCTCAACCGCTTCATCTGGCATGCGTCGTCTTCTCCTTCGATCTGCGCCTTCTTGACTTGGAGCACCCCACGAAATCTCTGATGAAGGCATCCCAAATGCCACATCGCGACTCTGAGGGTATCAGATCTTCCTCGCCTGTTTTCAGCATGTTGCCGGGAGGCATCTCCGCGGCGGTGGGGAACGAACCCAGGGATTCGCGTCTTTCTCCGCAGTCCCCGCGAAATTTTCCCCGACCTGGATGAGCCACGAACGAACCTCCACCTTGCCTACCTTACCGATGCGAGGGCGGGAGGACAGCAAGCGGCATCACAGGCAATCGTGACGTGGATCACCGAGAGGTGCCATTGACGGAATCGGAGAACCGAGGAAAGCAACCGAGATGTCAGCCGGGATGATGCCGAAGCCAAAATGTCCTACGCTAGCCGGGCGGTCAAGCCTGGCGTTGGTGCGGTCGGCGCGCGAAGGGGCAGTGCGGATTTCTTGGGATGGTTCTTCTCGCCTGCGAGGAAGGTTTTGTTAGATGCTCTAAGGCAAAGTTGCCAAAAAGACCCGCATCTCGCGCAGTACGTCTGCCTCGTTGCTCAGAAATAGGTAGTGATCGGCCTGAGGCAGATCAACCATACGCACTCCACCTTTGGCCTTCAGTAGGTTCTTCTTATCCCTTTCGGCGTAGACTTCGGTTGCGGCGTCGAACTCTTCGATGGCTGTGCGTTCTTCAGCATCCTTTGGTTGATACCGATAGTTGACACTCAGCGTGCCGAATAACGCCAGTATGGGCACACGGATTCGAGAATAATCGCGGGGCAGGGCTCCCCTTCCGATCGCGTTGTGGACTCTATCGGGAGTATTGTAACTACCCACTGAACCGTTGGGATTCTTGTCGAAACTGGCGCGCAGTTGGGCCTCTGGGTATTCGAAGCCGTTCTGCCGCACTTTGAAATCATGAAAGGCTTGAAACGATCTTAGGTCCGAGGCGTCCGGTTCAGACCCGTTGGCACGCATGGCTGAGGGCAATTTATTAAAGAGAGCCATATAAGCCGCACTGTTTCCCGGGTAATCCGTAGGATCAGACGTCGCATCGAGGTAGACCAGCCCAGCCAGTCTATCGGAGTGTTCGTCTCCCAAGGTGGTTAATTCCTCTCCGGACATGGAGTGACCAACCAAAACAAGCGCAACAATTTTCAGGGCGTCGAGGACTTGGAGGACGTCGTCCGCCAGTCGTTGCTGGTCGTAACCCGAATCAGGATGAGTGGAAGCGCCAAACCCGCGTCGTGTGATGCCGTAGACGTGACAGCAAGCTCCGGATAGTTTTTCAGCGAAGCCGTCGAAAATGTGTGCAGTGTTTCCGGAACCCGCCAGCAGTACAACCGGTCGACCCGTGCCGCCCCAATCGAGCACTTCTAGTCGGATACCCTTTTCCACCGTTACGAATTGCACAGTGTGTTTGGACGGATCGTGCCAAGGCACAGAATCTTGGGCGAAGCCGGTTACAGTGACCGCCAGACTTAGGACGAGCAAACGAACGAGGAGATTTGCCACGTCGATCACGGTACCAGCCCTGCCAATCAGGTGTCTGAGCAATTCTGGACACCGTCTAAATACTGATTCTGCACGCGGGCGAACCGGGCCTGGCGACCCCTGAACAGCGGACGGGGGTTACGCCGGTTCTTTAAGTGCCCAACGCAGGAATAGCTTCTTCCGTGCGGGCGTGATTACTATAAAAGGAACTTGAATCTTGTATGTTCTATCCATTGAATCAGCTACCTTCCGGTATACCACCCAGTTTTCTGGGTCGTCTTGTTTCTTGCTCGACCCTGTTGTGGGTTTCGTTGTGGCATACAGTGCAGAGCGTGATCAGGTTCTCGTTGCTTTCCACTAGGTTCCCGAATTCCTTGCGCTGCTCGTCGGTGATCGTGGTTCGCAGGTACTGAACCTCCCCCAGTCGTTTGCGAACGAACACGATCTGGGCGGCGGCGGATTTCCAAGACATCACCTCTGGCAATAATGGCGCGTACTCAGCCGGTCCGGGATGGGACGCATGCACTGGGATTGGATCACCAATCGGAACCCGGGTAGCAACAGCTTTGGGTGTTCCTCCCCCGGCGCAAGCGAAGAGGACGGGCACTTAGGGTTAAGCCAGTGAGGCGGCGCGGCCGGCGAGCTGCGTCGCCCTTTATTCAGCTTCAGCGAAACCCGCGCACAGGCAGCTTGAGGAGGCAAGCTATGCGTCGAACTTTGGTCGGAATCGTTGTATCCACAATGGCTACTTTTGAAAATAAGGGCTCGCGAGTATCTCGCCGCAGCTTTTGTATTTCCCTGCTACTTCCAATCTTCCTTGCCTCTGTCTCCGGTAACGCCTTCGGTCAGTCATGTCCGCATCCCAATTATCCGACTGCGGCCTCGACAGCAATTGACTCTAGCTGTGGTCCGCAAGGCAGCGGAGGTGATGAGGCTACGCAGAATGAAGCGAAGAATAACTTCTGCGCCTCTGGTGAGCAGGACAGACGAAGCAAAAGGCACGATTGTGGTAGCAGCTCAACCGCCATCAGGTCCGTTTCGTCCAAGCAATTCTCTCGTGTGACTTCCCAGGAGCCGACTTCTGGCCCGGAATACTTCCCGGTTGGCCGTCGACTGGGTTTCGGATAACGATCTAGTGTTTCAATGGACGATTTCGGCCCAAATTAGGCGACTAAGGGGTTCCGCCGCCAACGGTATTACCAGTTCCCAGATTCTTCACCATGGTCGAATCATTTGAATATTCATTGGACTGAACGTTGGCGGCGGTCGAGGTGCGATCCAGAACGATCGCTGTAACCATGTTGTCGAACAGATTTCCTGTGATAGTTCCGCCGCCCGCTGTGCTCCCTACCTCGATGCCGATTGGGTAAGTGCTGCCTTTTGCCGGACTGCCAATATTGAAAGAGTTGCCCGTCGCGCTGTAAAGATAGGCTTGCTGCAGATGAATCCCCGTTCCTGTGTCCGGCACGATGAACAAATTTGCGCTGAACAGGGTGTTCGAAAGACTACTGCCGACGTAGATTCCACCGGTTGCGCAATTGAACTGGCTGCCAAGTACCGTCAGTTGATCCAGACCGCCGATATTTGGTGGAACATAGATTCCATAGTCACCACCAACGAAATTCGACTGCGAGACGGTGAGCCCCTCCACCTGTTGACCGTAGACAATTCCCTTGGAGAGGTAATTGAAAGTTGCACCCGTGACGTTGAACACGACGGCCGGATTGTTGCTGCTGCCTTGCAGCACGACGCCAATTCCCTTGGTGGAGTAGGCGGCCCCGCCTGGGCCAGAGATGACGAGCCCCACAAGATTTACGTTGGAGATCTGAGTGATCTCCACGGCACGATCCCAATAGTCATTCTGACTATAGCCGTCGGCCCCACGGACCGTAACATCGAACAACTCGGACAGGGCGTTGTCAGCCGCACCAACGTTTCCGTTCGTCTGGTTCAGCACAACCGCACTTCCAACACCCACAGAGCCGGTGATCAGCGACATGTTACGAAGATGGACTGAGTTCTCCGCGCCGACATAATCGATGGTCAGGCCTCCGCCCGTCGGCCAGTAGAGCTGTGTGACATCTGCCCCGGCGCCTGTCAGCGTGATTGAGGCGCTGCTGTTCGGCAACACGAACTTGAAGTTGGATGCGAACGTAAACTGACCCGGCGGAAAAAAGACGCAAGCTCCGCCGCCCGAAGACGCATTCAACGCGGCGGCCAACGCAGCCCTATTGTCAGGGTTCGCCGACGAGCCGCCGTACGCCGCGATGTCTGTACAGGTGCCAGTTCCGCTAGCGGTCGGAAGCAATCTGGCGGTTTGCGCCGATGTCATTTGGACGTTGCCAAGAACCATTAAGAAAGCGACAACGAAGACGATCATCAGTTTCGTGTGATGTTCCGCTTGGCCCATTCCAACCCCTGCGGCTTGGCTACCTTTCATACGATGTGCTCCGTTCGATTCATTATTGAGGACTCGAACAACGTGTACAAACCCGAGTTGCGGCAGAGGCACTCGGAGGAGACAAAGATATCTATCAGCAGCAGCTTCTCTGGCCGGATCGTTGGCGATCCGGAAGTTGTCCAGAAACGGGCTTCTGGGAAGTGGGATGCTTCCCAGGTAGTGGCCGTGCTCGGGCCCAAGAGTCGATCGTTTGCACTCCGCGATTCGTCTCCAGTGAAATCGACCACTCTCGGCGTTGGCCACCGATTCCGTACTTTGCCCCTTTTAGGGAGGAATTTGACTATTTTCCATTGAGAGAATCATAGCCGACGCGAGCGTTCACGCAAGGTACGAGCCCCGCGTTCGCCCTTTTCGCCAGTCAGCCATCACCAGTTTGAAAACTCAAGGCGACCGGCGTAAACTAACACATGACACACTACTGCATTCCACCAAGCTCCCAACCAAAGGGAGCTTTTGCATTTTCCCCTTCCACTCGACAACCAACGCTGTTCTCCCACACAACCCACCAAACTGCAACAATCCAACCGAAAAGGAGAGGACTATGAGCGCGAGACGGTTTAACTACTTCGACGACTGGAAAGACTATGTATTGGAGTGTCCCAAGTGCCGGTGGAGCGGCAAGTTTGAGCAGGGTGCCGTCGAGTACTTCGCCGAATTGATGGACTGCTGCTGTCCGCAATGCAATTCTCTTGACGCGCCCATGCTGGCCATCGTCAGTTATCCAACGCTTCAGGAACTTCGCGCGAACCAAGATAAGCCCGGCATACGAGAATATGTCGAACGGATTGACGCTGGCTTCGACAGGTTCGAGAGGGAAAAACTGCGAGAGCCAGGTCAACTCTTGGAAATCAATGAGGACAGCTTTGCGCTGACGTGGGACTTCGACGCTTCTAACCCGGACGACGAACGCACTTTAATCAAGCACGGCGACACCGTCGTTTTTTCAGAGCCTGCCCGTTGGGAAGAGTCCGAGCGGTTCCACCAGATTGCCGAAATCCTGAAACAGAAATACGGAAATCGGATCAGCGACCTTATCCCGACCGAGAGAAGTGAAATGCGGTTGTGGGGGGACAAATCTACGGCGCCGGACTATGTGGAATCAGTCCGAGACAAACTTCGAGAACAGAGCCGTGTAAAGTAGCCTCATTGGAGCTCAAGAAACCAGTGTGTGATTGCAAGAGCCATTAGGCGTATCGCTATCTTGATGGCTAACCACTCATAAGATTATGGCTTGAGACCGCTTTAGCAGTTAAATATGCGCAAGCCATCGGTCAGAAAAAGAGGGTTATTTACTTTTAGACCATATAGCGGTCCCACGTTATATCAACTGGCATAAGTATCGGCAAATGCAGCTGGAAGCAACAAGCACAGCGAGCAGGAAACCTTGGTCCTCAACAACGATCGTCACGCCACTTGTGTCTCAGTTCTTGCGCACCGAGATCACTGACGCCGTGTAGCGATCCCCGCGCAATAATGAGAGACTGTATTCAATGGCTACGTTTTGCGCATCATACGTTGTCTCCCGGATCATCAGTAGCGCATTCCCCACAGAAGTCTGAAGTATTTCCGCTTCTTCTTCTCCTGCAATCACGGCCCCGATCACCTCTTCCGCCCATTGCAGTTTGCGCTTGTAGCTGTGCTCGAAAATGGAATAAAGAGACTGT
>Ga0187871_10002776_pt1 | contig 13922 bp, 15 predicted proteins | sample June2016WEW_16_1_FD_132988 | JGI IMG/M metagenome (GOLD analysis project Ga0187871, IMG submission 132988) | Peatland microbial communities from SPRUCE experiment site at the Marcell Experimental Forest, Minnesota, USA - June2016WEW_16_10 | ecosystem: Environmental > Terrestrial > Soil >... | reverse complement strand
GGCTCGGGAGTTGTATCCGTGGATGAGTTGAAGACGCCGTTGGTTCCGAGATAGACAGTGGCGCCGCTGGGGGTGACGACCATGGCAAAGAACGACCACTGATTGGTCGGTACCAGCAGACCGGTGCTCACGCCAAAGCGGTTGCCCCACGTGTATTGCAACTCATTGGTCAGGCCGGAAGTCGATCCCGGGCCGAAATTGACACCGACCGGCGAGCTGCCGTTGCGCCAAAAAGCGACGCCGGCCCAATCGGGCTGCGCCGTACTCGGGTTGATCCAGCCGGTGATGCTTAACACATTGTTGCTGATGTTGAAGACCGGCATCGGCAGATAAGAGGTGCTGGAGCCGGTCAGCAACATGGCGGTATGGTTGGTTTCAAAGCCTGTAAACGGCGGGTTCTGCGGCCCGTTGATGCCCAGCACGACGCCCGGCTCGATCGTGCCATTGTTGACGCCGAAGAAATCGTAGGCGGTGGTGCCGTTGGTCTCCGTCAGCCGCCAATAGGCCAACGGCAAGTCGCCGGTCACCGCTCCCGGGTAAACGGGTGGCGGACCGACGGACAATGTCGCGGGCAACGATGTCGTCGGGGCGCCGCAGACGCCCGTGACCACCACGCAGTAGACCGAACCGCTGTTGGCAAGCGTGGTCACCGGGGTGGTGTAGCTGGCGTTGGTGGCGCCAGCGAGATTCAGGAAGTCGACGCCACTGTTGGTACTGACCTGCCATTGATAACTGAGCACGGTCGCGGCGGTTGCCGCGGAAACAAACGTTGCGGTCGATCCCTGGACAAGACTTTGATTGGCTGGATTCGTGGTGATCGATGGGCTGGGGGGACAGCCGGCGGCGGCAAAGTACAATTGCTGGATCTGGACCAGGCTCAAAGCGCCGCCATACAAGGCGACTTCGCTGATGCCGCCGTTGTACAGGCGCGTGCCCGAGCCGGAGTCGTACCCGATCAACAGCGGGGCGACCAGCGCCTCGACTGCCTCGGGCGTGGTGTCCGTGAATGAGTTGAGCACGCCGTTGGTTCCGAGGTAGACAGTGGCACCGCTTGGCGTGACGACCATCGCAAAGAACGACCATTGATTGGTCGGCACCAGCAGCCCGGTGCTGATGCCGTAGCGGCTGCCCCAACTGTATTGTAGTTCATTGGTCAGGCCGGAGGTCGATGCCGGGCCGAAGTTGACGCCGACCGGAGCACTCGGGTTGCGCCAGAATGCCACGCCGGCCCAATCGGACTGCGCCGTGCTCGGGTTGATCCAGCCGGTGATGCTTAGCACGTTGTTGCTGATGTTGAAGACCGGCATCTGCAAATAGGAGGTGCCGGAGCCGGTCAGCAACATGGCGGTATGGTTGGTTTCAAAGCCTGTAAACGGCGGGTTCTGGGGTCCATCGAGGCCCAGCACGACGTCCGGCTCGATCGTGCCATTGTTGACGCCGAAGAAATCGTAGGCACTGGTGCCGTTGGTTTCCGTGAGCCGCCAATAGGCCAACGGCTGATCGTTTGTCGTCGCTGTAACGTAGGCGGGAGGCAATCCAGCCGACAACGTGGCAGGTACGGTGGCGAGGACGGCATAAGCGAGGCCGAGAACCAGGTTTTTCATCGCAGAACTCTCCAATTCGCGCGTTGGCCCGCCTTTGGCCAACTACGGAGACTGAGTGTCGGGAGCAATGCGGCTGAAAGCAAGCAAAATAAAGCCCTCTGGGGCGATCGGAACTCCTCTGGTTACCGCACCCTCATCCTGTAGTGGCCATCCGAATTCGATCAACGCCACGTACACGTCACGGACGTCTGGCAAGCGACAAGCCAATGGCAGACAAGTTTTTTTGGCCACACAGGTCGCTACGTGTACCACGGGGCGGAGTGGTTATCAGCCAGACAGATTCCGGCACCGCAGGTTCGGCTCGGATTATTGCGGATAACCTACTTTGCTTTAACTCCAGCCTGAATAACGGTGAGTGACTGCCCCGCAACGGCAATCGAACCAGTAACGCTATTCGCCGTGGTGTTGCTGGCCACCGAGTAAGTGACTACACCGTTGCCGGTTCCCATGCTGCCCGTGCGTATCGTAATAAACGAGTCCGTGCTCACCGCCGTCCACTCACAATCACTGAGATTCGCTTTCACACTGACTTTCGCCAATCCGCCTGCCGCTTTTACTTTGCCAACCGTTGGGCTGAGGGTGAACTTGCAGCCACCGACGGTTTCCTGGGTTATGCTAACGGCTTGGCCGGCAATGTCGATCGTTCCCACCAATTCGGATGCGTTCGTGTTTCCCGGCACGTTAAAGGATACCTTGCCGTTGCCGGTTCCGCTGTCGGCGGATGTAATGGTGATAAAGTCATTGGTCGTGCTCGCCGACCATCCGCAGTTGGTGCCCTTGGCGCTCACACTCACGGTTTTCGGTCCGCCCTTGGCTGAAAGCGTAACGCTGGGTGGGGTGACATTGAAGATGCACGGCGAGTTGTTTGTGCTAATCACCGCGTGGAACACGACGCCTTGACCCTGGGTGCCGCCGGAGGTGGTTGTCCCATAAAAACTGCCGTCGCTGGCAAGGCTCAGTCCCGCGATCGGATAGGAGCCATCCGGCCCGGCAAATTGATACAGCGTGGTCACCGCGCCCTCCGGGGTGATCATGAACACGGTCCCGAGATGATTCGTGCCGCCGGTGTAACTCGTCCCGTAGAAATTGCCATCCGGACCCAGCGTCAGACTCCCCGGATGGGCCGGTTCGGGGTCGCCGCTGAAATCGTGCAGGGTGGTCAGCGTGCCTTGGGGGGTGATCTTGAACACGGTGCCGCATCCGTTCGCGCTGCACCACTTCTTGCCTGCCTTCCCGCCACCGTCGAGGGTTGTCCCGTAGAAATCGCCATCTAGGCCCTGGACAAGTTGCGCCTTCGGGTGGGCGCCATCCTCTCCATCCATGAACGAATACAACAGCGTGAAGGTGCCGGCGGAGCTGATGGTGTAGACCGTCCCGGCATTGGTCGTGCCGCCAAACAACGTCGTGCCGTAAACATTCCCATCGGTCCCAACGACGGCTTCCTTGCCCGGATTGGCGCCATCGGTTCCACTGAAGCTGTGCAGAGTCGTGATCGTACCCTCGGGCGTGATGGAGTAAACCGTGCCCGGCGGATTTTGCACGCTGTCCCCGTAGCTATCGGTTGCATTGGTGCCGCTGAACGTACTCCCCGTGCCGCCGCCGTACGTCGTGCCGATGTAACTGCCTTGGCCATTCGGCACGATCCCGGAATCTGACGTTTGGCCGTCCGTGCCGTCGAAACTGAATATGCTGGTGAACGTCCCTTGAGGGGTGATTGTGAACACCGTGCCACAACAAAGACTGTCGTCGGAGATGTAGATCCCGCCCTGCTTTGTCGTGCCGTAAAACAGTCCGTTGGTCTCAAACAACAGCCCACGCGGCCCCAAACCATCACCGCCTATAAAACTGTGTAATGTCGTGAGCGTGCCTTGCGGGGTCATCAAGTAAACCGTGCCATCACCATTAGTCCCGCCATCGAAAGTCGTCCCGTAGAAGCGGCCGTCGGTTCCTTCAACCGGCGGTTGTACGGGATACGACCCGTCGATGGGGCCGAACGTGCCGCTGATCATCCCGAAATTATAGAGGACGGTCACGCTGGCCGTGTCCGCATTCGCTTTGGTGCATGAAACGCCAACAATCGCCAGGATGCTGGCCATGAGAATAGACAGTGTTTTCACGCCGTGTTCCCTTTCACACTGGTGGCGCTAATTCTGCCGGGCATGTTGCCCCAGACCCGCCACGCGACCCGCTGGTATCTGTACTCCTGGGTTCCACCAAACTCAAGATTTTTCCCGCATTTCGGACGGCGTCCCGAGCGACATTAGGCCCATTACTTTCCCAAAAGGTGGAGAGGCCGCACCGTGTCGCGGCAGGGGTGAATGCGGATGTCCCGCTCGCTCCCCCGTTCTCATCAAAAACTCATCCATGTCTGATTCCCTCGCTTGGTTTCGCGGCGAGGAAACATCCCATGTCATGGTTGTGAATGCTGGAGCTAATGTCGGTAGCGCCAACGAAGGCGTGTTACACAGACTTGATCGACGAGGTCACAAGAAAATTGGCGCTCCCGGCCGGACTTGAACCGGCGACCTGCGGTTTAGGAAACCGACGCTCTATCCATCTGAGCTACGGGAGCGCAAGCCAGTAAAAACAATGGTTTCAAATGGATTCTGAAATCCATTTTTTACATTGATGCAAACGTATTGCAAACGTATACTCTCTTGCAAGATGGGAGATTGCAAACATTGAAAGCCAAAGCCAAAAATGCCGGAGATTCATTGAAGGGAGTCTACGAGAGGGAGGTTAACGGGTCAACCTCGTATCTTGTTTCGCTCGGTCGGGATGATCAAGGCAAGCAACGCTGGCGCTCCTGCAAGACGCTGGACGAGGCGACAGCCGAGCGGGAAGCGTTTGAAGCTCGCAAAAAAGACGAGGGCGAAATGGTCTGGCTATTGACCCCATCGCAACGAGCGGACGCCGTGGCCGCTCTCGATGTTCTCCGCCCCTATCCGGGCGAGAGTCTATTAGCGGCGGCCGCGTTCTATCAAAAAAACTATCTGGCCCTTATCCGCTCCGAGAATCTTTCCCAGTTGGTCGATACGTTTATCAGCGAACAAAGCGGCTCCGGTATTTCTCAGCATTCCGTCCGGGATTTGCGCTATCGCCTTGCCCCGATCAAATCTCAATGGGGAAGTCGCCTAGCGAGCGAGATAACCGACACTGATGTTAAGAACTGGCATGACACAATGAAGGCGCAGGGATATGCTCCAATTACCCGAAAGCATTTTCTCGACAGGGGTTCGCGATTCTGGCGGTGGGTAGTCATCAAGAAATACGCAATCGCCAATCCGTTTGATCCCGTCGCCGTCAAGCGTCCGCGCATCGAGCCAAAAGAGATTCTATTCTATGAGAAAATCGAGCAATGCGAAAAATTGCTCGCGGTCTTTAGCAAGCACGGACTCCGGGAATATATAGCGCTCGGTCTCTTCTGCGGTATCAGACCGTCTGAAATCGAGTTGCTCCGCAAGAAGCATTTTCGAGTTGATGGCCGGATGTTTTCAATCCGTCTCGATTCAGAAGTGACCGATCAAGCGAATCGTCGCGTTATCGAATTGAAACACGGCGACGCACTCGGCGATTGCGTCTGGGCTTGGCTTGGAGACAACGGCTCATTGGTGTTGCCGGAGCAGATTATCTCCTCGCACATGACTTTTCGGAGAACGCTGGCGAAGTGCCGTAGCAATTTGGGCTTCGCATGGATTCAGGACGGTTTGCGACATACGGCGGCGACCTATCACTTTCAATTCTACGGCGATGAGGCGAAGACGGCCCAACTGCTCGGGCATACAAATCTCGATACGCTGCGGACGTATTACAAGGGGCTGACCGACTCCAAGACGGCAAAAAAGTTTTACGCATTGCGCCCGAAGGCCGAAAAATCCAAAAAGTAAATCTACTCTACGACAACTCGCGAGCGTCTCCGCTCCAGAGCGCGAGCGACGGCTTGCGGATCGAAAAAGACGGTCGAGCGCCCGCGAGGGGGGCCGAACCGCTCAAAGGGGATCTCGTGGCGTCTCATCATTTTTCGCAACTTTGTCCGACCGATGCCGAGCAGTAAGCAAATCTCCTCTGGCCCGACGCGAAGCGCGGGCGCTTGCGGCTTGGCTTGCGCGAGAGATTGGCGGACAATCGCCTCGATACGAGCATAGTCGATGGCGTCGGAGTGAGCGCAATTGGCAAGAAATCCTTCACGCCAGCGAGCATAAACTTGGATTTGCCGGGAATAATCCTCTTGCAGCCGCGAATAATCCTCTTGTGAAGTCTGTTTAGTCATCGGCTCCCGCCGTTCCCGTTCCCGCCTTCCTCAACTCCGTATCCACCGCTATGGCGACCGCCAGCCTGAACGGTTCGTCTGCAATGCCTCTAATGTCCAGTTTTCCTCTTATGCCGTAATCCTCATTTCCTAAGACGTAATCCAAGCATTCTATAGGTATCGCCCCTTTAGCCCACTTGACTTCCTCAATTAGATACTTCATACCAGCCCCGCCTTCCTCGCCGTCTCTTCGGCAATCCGCTTTTCCTCTGCATTGAGCATCGCAAGCACCTGTTGCCCGTCCCGATGCTTCCGCATGAGTTCCGAGACATACTTGCAACGAGCCTTGGCAAGCTCCACCATTTCGGGGTTAATGTCGTTGCCAATGACCCGATGCGGCCCGCCTTCCGCCAAGAGTCCCGCCAGCAATGTCGTCCCGGAGCCGCAACAGCAATCCACAATCGTTTTGCCGGGAGTTCCGGGCTTGCCTTCATGTCTGACAAGCCGTTCAATAATCTGCATGAATCCCCAAACGTCTTGTTGGTAGGGGCCAAATGCTTTTTCGACCTCGCCAGCCCGGATGAAACTCCACGGGACTTCCATGTCGGTAGTTGCCTTCTCCCCCTTCATGTAACATTCGACCGGCTTCCAGTCCCCGGCCCATTCGACGCCGGGGATAATCGCAGACTTTCCCGAAGGCATTTCGTAGACAAGGCTGGAACGGAAGTTGAGATGCTTGCGGAATCCTCCCCCAAAATATGGGTAGGTAGTCTGCCCCAACATGATTGCCATCTGACCCGTAGGGGTCAAAACCCTTTTGACCGCCTTTGCCAACGCCGCTGCAATCTTGGCAAACTTGCGATGATACATAATGTCCGACAGAACCAAATCCACCGAGTCTTTGGGCAGGCTGTTGAGAAACTCTATGCAGTCCGCTTGCTCCACCCGGTAGAGAACCTCGCCGCTGTCCAAGAGTTTATCCGCCAGTTCAATCATGACGGCTCGGTTCTTGGGATACTGTTTCTTCTTATGATTGCGGGCTTCCCGGCGTCCCGTTCGGGCAAGCAAGGTTGCGTTCTCTGGGGACTTCTTGGCAAAATTGGTCAGTCCCGCCTTGAGGTCTTCGGGGTCAACCTTGGCATCCGATAGGGAAATCAGCCGGGTAGGCTTGGCATCCGCCAGTTCGGGGACTTCGCTGTATTTCTCATACGCCTTATGCAACTTTCGGAGATAGTCGTAACCAATCCCCAGACGGTCGTTGACATACTTGTCAAAGCCCCGCCAGCCCGATTCATAGCCGCCATGAACATGACCGTCTCCCTTGTAAATCGCCCAGAGGGTTTCGACGCAGGCTTTGGCGTTTTTCTTTACAAACGCATCCGCTTTTTCAAACTCTCGTGCAGTCATGTTTTTCATGTCTATAAGTCTGACAACTCTGAACGCCCAAGTCAAAGAACCCAAACGCACTTCCAACACTTTGATTCTGTGATTCTTGCTACTGCGGACTGTAAAGTCACACAGGGTCTGTTTCTCCTAGAAATTCCTTTTCATTGACAATGGTCAGTCTGTGTTAGCAATTTCCTATCGTTCGCCCGACACCTCATGGCATCTCGTCCCTTGCGGCCCCTGTTGGTCTTCGCCGTCTCCGGTATTCAGCCCCCGAGCAGGCATTTCGTTCAGTGCATCTTCTCTCGAACCGCATCAAAAACGGGACTTCGCAAGGTCGGGTTTACATTCTTTCGACCAGTAAACCCCCTTCCAATCCGCGCCGTTCGCCAATCAATCCCAAATCAGAATCATTCTGATTCGGGGCCGGGGCGGGCATCGCGCTCCAATTCGTTGCGAATCCCGCTCATAACCACATCAATTATCCCGACCCTCACTCGACCGTGATCCCCCCGAACCTGCCATACCAAATCGTCAAACTGCATGAACTGCTCAAATTGGAGGTTGAAGTTCGTTTGACGCCAGCGATGCCAGAGGGTTCGCCCATCGTGGGCGTCCCTCGGGAACAGGGTTAGCCAATGGACATTACGGACGTTTTTAAGAACGCTACGCATCGGCGCACTAAACCAATTTGTCATTCGGAACTGAGGGAGCCCCGGAGGGCTCCCCCGTTCCCCGTCTTTCTCCATGTCATGAGAATGCACGTTTCAATCCGCCCCAATTTGGGGACTCGGGGGCCGGGGCAGCGAATCCCCGGCAGTCTGAGGTTTGCGGCTAGTTGTTCCCCGCTTTCTCCTGATTCAAAGCATCCAAAACTCTGGCCTCGATTTCTTTCAGACTGCCGAAGATTCTCTTATGTTCTTCATCCGTTTCCGCAAATTGAAACCAAAAACAAAGCGCGCCCCCGACAATCAGTCGCACGATTTCCTCCCTGTCGATGTCGGGCATGTGGTTAGAGGATATTTGCGCAAAGTCCACTAACTCCCGGATCAGCGACTCCTTGTCCGCTTTAACCGCTTTATATCGCAAGGTGTTACCCATGTTAGGCACAGAAATAGGCGTCCTGCCCGTTGCCCCGAATCTTCCAAAGCAAACACGACCGGCAACCGCCTCCGAATATCCCTTCCCGAACCTGCCCCGATGCCCTGAGTAACCGGATGATTTGCTTATGGCTCAAAGTCCTTGCCCCATGAAACCGGGGACTCCCAACCAGTTCTCTGGTGGTCAGTCCTTGCGGTTCGGATCGCAGTCTGGAGATCAGTTCTACGGTTGCAACAGTTGCCAGTTCGTTGGTCAATCTCATGGTCAGTTCTCCTATTCAAATTGAGGGCAGCGGAGCCGGTCATACCATACCTTACCAAAGCATCATGAACACCCAGCGACCCAGCCCCGCTACCCGATTCCATCTTATTTCTGATAGCTTGCTCCCCCGAATTTCAATGAGCCCCGCTCCTGCGGGGAAACCACCAACTTCATACCCTCTTACGAATGCAAGTCCGGCTCAGCCCCGCTGCTGCGGGGAAAATGCGTCGTCATTGTCTGCTCAGGAAGTCGTAAACCTGTTTGACAACCCCGTCTACGCCATGGACGAAAGCAGCCTGATTTCTGCCAACTTGTTCGTAGGCTGCTCTCGACCATTTATGACGGGAATGTTTCGCGACAATGACATAATCCACCGTCATTGGTATTTCCGTTTTGCTCTGGTCATTCCGCACAAACCGCAAATCCGCAGAGCCGTTGACTTTTGCCCTGACAAACGCCTCTTGATCGGAGAGCAAGCCGACTATCGCGAACCGTTTACGTCTTGGCTCGGCAGGCGGGACTATGGGGGCCAATCTTCGGGCAGGGGCTTGAACCGCGATGGCCGCGCTGATGGAACCGTTGGGAGCCGAACGGCTACCTATCATTTCGACAAATCGCCTTGTAAACTGAAAAGCCAAATCTTCCAAGGGAACTTCGGAAAGAACTTTAGGTATATCGAGGGGGGCGGGTGATTGGGGAACTTCCACGATGATTTTATCCAAATCCAGAACCGTCTCAGCCTTAGGTCTCGATTCCCATGCCAGCTTGAACTTCTCCTGTATTTCGGGAACCGCCTGCATCGTCTGTATTCCTCGCTGCCGATCCTCGGGGAGTTCAAGCTCTGCCAGTTGGAGAAGCCCCAAGGCAGATTCGATTGGACATGTCTCCCGGAGCGACACCATGGTCTTAACCAAGGTCTGTTTTTCGGCATCCGTCCAGCGGACTTGGGATGTTCTATTCATGGCTACATTCCCTTGTGAACATCGCATCTGCTAACTGACAACATCGTATAAATGGGCGACGGGCCTTCATTGGTTAGTTTTGTCCCAGTATGGGGACAAGCATCCCCTGCTTGACAGCCTCTTGCAAAAACATCTCGACCAGCCGATCTATCGTTAGCTTCTTCTGAGTATCGGTTAGCGGACTAACCACTACCCATGCAAGCAATCCGTTGAGGTAGGCGTCCGCTAGGTCAGCCCGATTAACGTCCTTGCCTTGCGTCTCCATGCACGCACATTGGTCTTTCCACCTGCCGTATGCCTCCGCCACTACCGCCAGAAACGTCTCTTCGCCGTCATTCATTTGGTTCCCCCTTAGTGGACTTAGTAGTCTTGCTCATAGTCTTGTGTAGTTCATATCTAACCATGGCTCCATCCTATCAGTAACCAGATATAGAAGCAATTCTAATCGCCAGAAATTATGACACAAGGCTTAACCTTCACAAGCCTATCATCAAGTGCGGAGCGGCACCGACCCGCCCCTAGTTAGAAGCCTGCCAGTCCCGACCAGCCCCCACGAAGCCTCTAGCGGGCTTCTAATGCGTTTTTAGCCGTTCGTTGCGCACTCAATCGTTTCCGGGGGCTGATTTGGGCTGCCAGCGGGCAAGGCGACGCGTTTACAGGCGATTTAAGGCTCTGTGGTGCCTTCAATTGGCAGGAACGTCAGCAAATCGCGCAGCGCAAATCAGAATAAACTCTGATTCTGCCTCCTGACTCCGCTGGCGTTTTCGCCATGGTGCAAGCCCCTACGGGGCTGTAATCGACCCGCAACGGCAACGAGTAGCCCAAAGTAGCCCTTGGGAGGCATTGAGTGCGCGACGAGCACGGCAAAACGTCCTATAAGCCATCCAGAGGCGTCATGAAGGCTGCGGGCGTCTAACTATGTTCTAAGCGGCTTGTGAGCATGAACAAATCATACCATTGTGCAGACTATCGGCTCGACATGATAGTACCTAACTGATATTATCTGCGCCAGATAGAGAACGGACTGCACAACATAAGTTATGTATAAACTATCCAATACTACACCAAACAACAAAGCCGCAATAGCGGCGGAAGGAGTAGGAGTATGAAAGAAACCCAGTGGAAAGCGCGTAGCGAAGCCATAATGCGGCTTTACTCAGTCCTCATTGAAGGAGCCGAGCGTCTCGACTCAATTACAGCCAGCCTGCCAAAGCTAGCGGTTGTGGATTCTCCGATAACATGGCAGCGATGTACCAAGGCGTTTGAGAACCAAGCTGCGAGGCTTTCAAAATCCCAGCGAGATGCGGCGCAGGCGGAGTTGAGGGTGTTGGCAGAACTTCTATTTCCCCCCAAAGAGGAAACGAAGTTCGCAGGACAATTGGACGACATCAACGAGGACAAGAAGGTGGAGAGTCAGTTGTAGCCGAGAGATGAGGGCTATGCAGCAGGGGCAAGATCCGAAAGTGGTGCATGTAACGACAGGCAAAGCCGACCCAAGCGACCAGAAGGCGAGTTGAAACATGAGTGAGCGCCCAGAAGCAACGAAATCCAAATCCCACATGTACGCCGACGCGGAGACGTGGAACCCGTTCAAAGGATGCAAATTCGGCTGCACCTATTGCATTCCCAGTTTTCAGTTGCAAGCCAAACGGCAGAAGCAGAACTGCATGAGCTGCTATTGGTATGAACCGCACGAACACCCCGACCGGCTCGCCAAGATTCCAAGCTCCGAAATTGTCTTCGTCTGCGGCAACGGCGACATTTCGTTCTGCAAGCCGAGCTACCTGCGTAGAATCATTGAGGCTGTCGCATCTCGGGGCGGAAATCAGAGCTTCTACCTCCAAAGTAAGGAGCCGTCCTGCCTCAAACCGTTCCTGAAAATGCTCCCCAAAACCGTAATCCTCGTCACCACCTTGGAGACCAACCGAGACGAAGGGTATGGCAAGATTTCCAAAGCGCCCAAGCCATCTCAACGGTTCAATCAATTCGTCAGTCTGGAATATCCTCGGAAGGTCGTTACCATCGAACCGGTCATGGACTTCGATGTGGAGGAGTTCGCCAACTGGATCATCGAAATCCAACCTGAATACGTTTGGCTGGGATTCAACAGCAGGGACAAACAGGTGCATCTGCCTGAACCGTCGCCCGACAAGCTGCGAGAGTTCGTAGGGATTCTGACTCGGCACGGCATCGAGGTGCGGGGCAAGAAACTGCGGGGTATTGAACTGCCCGGAGCCAAACGTTACCAAGACTGATGCGATCAGTAGGCTGTAGACCATGAAAAGCATTATCAGCCAACTTCGCGTCCACGGACACTGGCGACAGCTCTACACGGGGTCGTCCGTCAGAGGCGTCCCTGCCCTCATCGAGCTAGTACCAGACCGCGTCGCCAAACCAATCCGGCTGACTTGCTACGGCAACGGCGAACCATCCCGCAGTATCGGGGTGTTCGACGTGTTGCGGAGTGCTTTGGCGACCGCCATTCGACCCGACAGCGAAAATCGTAAAGCATGGTCGTTTGAGCGATCCAAGGACGGCACAGACGAGTGGTTGACTCCGCCTTACATCTTGCAGGCCCTCGGCGAGTTCGATCTCGACCCCTGTGCTCCTCTGATCCGCCCGTGGAACACCGCGAGGCACCATTGCACAATTTTACATGACGGGCTTACGCGGCACTGGGCTGGACGAGTGTTCTGCAATCCTCCTTACGGTAGGAAGACAGAGAAATGGTTGAGGCGTTGCTCGGAGCATGGGGATTGCATTGTGCTGATTTTTGCTCGCACGGAAACGCGCATGTTTCATCGCTACGTTTGGAACGATGCGGATGCTGTTTTCTTTTTTCAAGGGCGATTACGGTTCTTTCATGTTAACGGCACGCCTGCGGCGAGCAGTGCAGGAGCGCCTAGCTGCTTGGTCGCATACGGGTTGAGAAACGTAGAGGCGTTGGCCCAGTCGGGATTAAAGGGTAAGCTGATTGTTTTGCGGGGGGGGGGCGGCCCGACTCATGATCTTGGAGCCCTGACGCGGAAGTCGATAGCGTAGCGACCCGCCCGAAGAAGGCAAGAGTCCTTACAGACGCCGTTCTGCCCTCCGCCGCCGCGCCCCATGTTCACAATACGCATTCGCCTTTTGACAGCGAAAATATCCGCCAAACCAGCCAGTCGCAAACAGCTTCTATTTACTGGGGTTTCTGCGGCAACTGCAAAAATCGAACACTTGCCGCCGAATCCCAAACCACCTCGCCGAAAAAACAGAATAATACCCCCAGCAAAAGGCATCGGAACGCCTACGGAGAGAATGAAAAGTCGAATCAACATTAGTGTCCGCCCTGTTGGGTTTGCAGATTACTGCGACGCAACGTCGCCATTCTTCCCGCCCGTTCCGAAACAGCGGCGGACTTTTTTCAGAGAGGTATCAAATGACCGACACGCATAACATCAAACGCTGGGAAACATCTACGCCTCTCCTCGATGAGGCATGGCAACAATTCCTCGACGGCGGAGGAAACCAGCCAACGCCTCTCGGCGAAGGCAACTACTATATTGGGAAACTGATCGCCGCAGAAGATGTTGACACCCATATCGGCGGCCCAACGGGGCATTACGCCCGATTGACCTTCAACATTGAGGGAGCGCATCTGGATTACACCGCATCGCTGCCGTCCATGTATATAAGCTTCGAGGCTTGCATGAAATTGCAGAAAGCGTTGGAAGCACTGAACTGGGATGGAACGCAGACCGTTCCATCGCTTATCGGGCGAACCTGCTGGTGCCGAATTGGACGGAACCGGCGCGGTTACGAAGTCGTTGACGATCTGCGGGCAGCGTTCAGCACGGAGGACGTTCAATGAGACCAGACGCCTATACAGACCGACTACAAGACGACGTGGACGCGGTTGCGGCATGGGATTTTGACTTGCATCCCGAAATCATGGCTTACGGCTATTGTTTCAGGATAGCTGACCATCTGGATGACGGCGACGCACTCATCCTAGTCCTTGAATGTCCCGACCAAGAGGATTGTGTCGACGAAGACGAGCGACCGGACTCGTTCGGCGGCGAGAGGGTCATCATAAGATGGGGTGGCCGGACATGGTGGTTCGTCGACTGGATCATCTATAGGACTTACGACGATGCTCGCGATCTGCTGATGCGGCTGTTTGCAATACCGGCGCGAAGTTCCGGTCAACAGGAACCGCGGCAATGAACGCGACGACACCCGAAGAATCAATGGCGGCATGGGAGCGGTTCGCTGCGAGCGAGCAGAACTGAGGCTGCCCCATGACAAACATAATGACCCCTGCGATCTACAACGAGGACTGCGTGGGGGGCGCACTGCGGCATCTGCCCGACAAATGCG
>Ga0187871_10002771_pt1 | contig 13953 bp, 10 predicted proteins | sample June2016WEW_16_1_FD_132988 | JGI IMG/M metagenome (GOLD analysis project Ga0187871, IMG submission 132988) | Peatland microbial communities from SPRUCE experiment site at the Marcell Experimental Forest, Minnesota, USA - June2016WEW_16_10 | ecosystem: Environmental > Terrestrial > Soil >... | reverse complement strand
TCCTGGGCTGAGTGCCGGTACGGACGACGAAAAGCACGCGCCGCCAGGCACCGATTCCTGAAGGTCGAAAATCACCGGGTTATTGCAGCCGGTACTGGCAAGAATCAGGTTTTCGTTGAACGGTGTCTCCATCGTCCGGGCGTACGAAAGGCGCAGCACGGTGTTCGTAGGCTTAATGTTGTAAGCGATGCCCAAGCGTGGTTCCAATTGCTTGGCGCTGGCGATGCCATTGTAAAAGTCGGCGCGCGCACCGAGGTTAAAGCTCCAGTTCCTAACCGAAATGGTGTCCTGGAGATATAGCGCCGTTTCTTTAATGTCCGTGTGGCCATTAAAGAGGAACAGACCGCTGGTGGTTTGTCCCGCGGGGCAGCCGTCAGAGGCTGGCAATGGCGCCGTACGCGTTAAGTCGTAACAACCAAGCAGAGGTGTGAACGTGGGATTCACCGTGCCCCCTGGATTGCCTATCCCACCGCAAGCTGCAGGGTCGGTGATGGACGGGTTCGTATCCAGGCTGCCATCGGCATTCAAGCAGACCGCGTTCGCTGTCGGATCGACCAGGCCGAATTGGTCTTTTTCATTAAGGAAGGTGTGCTCAGACGTGACTCCCGCCTTCACGTTGTGAATACCTTTCACGTACGAGACGCTGGCGCGAAGTCCGGCGTTCGTCAACGAACGGTTCTGAGCGACGGTCTCCAGCTGCAGATCGGGTGACTCGTCGGCGAACGGATTTGCGCTTGGGTAGTAGTTGTATTGGTCATGGCGCACGAAGGCGCCCACTGTCAAGACAGTCTTAGAGTTAATCAAACGGGTCCACGACGGCGCGATGTTGAATGTCCCAATCTTTGAACGCTGATCCTGAGGTCCGACGGGCAGACCGTTTGGTCCCAGGCCGCCGCAGGAAGCGGTTTGCCCCGGAGGGCATGTTGGGTCTGCCGAGAGGAAAGTCCACCCGGTAGCATTTTGCGCGTCATAGGAATTCGGTGTCTGGAACCAGGACCGGCTGTAGCCGAAATTGAAACTGATGGTGTCCGCTTGCGAAGGTTTGAAGTCGACGCGGTCGAAGATGTTTTCTTCGTTTCCTTTGTCGTGCATGACGGCGAGTTCCGGGCCATCGAGAAACCGGCTGGTATTCAGACCATTGACAGAGATGTAGTTGCCCAATTTGTCGCTGCCATAAGCCAGGTCGAATCCTCCGTTCGCGGTGCCAAAGGAGCCGTACGAGCTGGTCACCTGGCCGTGCGGTTGGGTAACACCCAAGCCAGAGCGCGTGGTCACCACGATCACCAGGCTTGTCTTGCCTCCGAATTCCGCCGGTGGCGCTCCGGAAATGACCTCGAGGGACTGGATCGATTCCGAGGGAATCTGGTTCGAGAACACCTTGCTTTGCTGATCGGTGATGGGTTGGCCGTCCACGGAAAATGAATTGGAAGCATGGTCGCCAAGGCCATGGAAAAGCCCATTGGAGTCGGCAGCTACGCCGGGGGTTGACAGCGTCACCAGCGAACTGACTGAGGACGAGGCGCTTTCCAGCGGTAGCTTGTCGAATAGGTTGCGGTCCACGTCGGTATGGAAAGTCGATTCAGTTTCCACCAGGTCTCCGCCGTTCGCTTCCACCGTTACGCTTTGTTCGGCCGCACCGATCTTCAGACTAGGCTGCACCGTGACGGGCACCGTCGCACGAACGTCCACGTCTTGTGTGTACGATGCAAATCCAGTTGCGGTGATCACCAGATGGTACGGATTGAAGGGCACGTTCGTGAAACGAAAAGACCCATCGCTTCCCGTGGTCGCGGTTCGCGTGTAGCCGCTAACGGGGTAAGAGATTTCGACGGTGGCGCCAGCCACCGTGGAGCCCGACGGATCCTTCACTACGCCTTCGATGGATCCGGAATTTCCGGACTGCGCGAACCCCGGCGCCGAAAACAGCAAAGCCAAACCGAAAAGCAATATTCCGTTGGCCAACCTTCCCTTGCAATACTTGTGCAAATAACTGCGGCAATTCCTCAACATTGTTTCTCCTGTCCCCTAGGGACTTTGCGCGCCGTGCTTGGCGAGTGTGTGGAGCTGTGGATAGAGGCCGCTGGAAAAGTGGCGGCGGCATTGAATGCGGCTCGGCATTCAACGCAAACATTGCGGGCGAAAAATCAGGGGATGTTGTTTAGGCGGAAGGAGGTGCTCGAGAAGCGCGATGCAGAGAAACAGGACTCGCCGGCGCAGCACGCTCGGGAAGCGTGGTGTTTCGCGCTATTTGCTGCGCTTCCGGGACCAGTTGAAGGCGCGCAGCGGCCAGCACCGGTGCATGCAGCACCTGGCAAACGGAGCAAGTTGTCTCGGGTCCTTTAGTATGCTGGTGCAGAAACGCGAGGCCCGTGGCGACGTATAACAGCGCCAAGCAGCCTAGGATGGCCAAGGCTTGCTGCGCGAACCGTCGATGGGATGCGGGCTTCAGACGCATACAGACACCACTATTCTAGCAGCTTAGACGGTCGAGTAAGCCGAATGGTTGCGCAACTAGTAAGGTATTTTTTGCTGCTTGCCGCTTGGCAAATCGATGCTTGCTCGCGTCCGGTGATGCCGGCTTGAGCACGGCTTCCTATTGAGGCGCAGAGCCGCTGTTGGGGCCCTGCTGCCCGATGATGGCCTCGCCGTTCACGACCAGTTGCACGCGCCGATTCTTCTGCCGTCCTTCCGCCGTGTCGTTGGACGCTACCGGGTCCGCCTTGCCAAACCCCTTTGCCGAGATCGCAGAGCCTGCCACACCCTGCGCAATCAGGAAATCGCGCACGGAGTCCGCGCGACGCTCGGAAAGTTGCTGGTTCAACTGGTCGCCGCCCACGCTGTCCGTGTAGCCCTCGACCTGCAGACTCAAACCCGGATGCGCCAGCACGATGCCCGAAATTTTCGCCAGTTTTTCTCTGGCCGCGGACCGCAACGTCGAGCTTCCCGTGTCGAACAGCACGTCGGACATATTCACGATCAGACCGCGCGCCGTGTCCTGGGTCTGCAATACGGCGTTCAACTGCGCCAGCAACTGTGCGCGCATTGCGGCCTTGTCCTGCTCGGCTTGCGCGGCAGCTTGACGCGCTTTCTCTGCTTCGGCCTCGGCGGCTTGCTGCTGCGCGCGTGCGGCTGCACTCGCGGCTTCCGCTTGCTGTTGCTGTTGTGCTGCCTGTTGCGCAGCCTGATCGGCTTGCTGCTTCATGCGTTCCGCTTCGGCCTGGGCAGCTTCTGCTTGCGCGCGCGCCTGATCTGCTTCCTGGCGGCGCTGCTCCTCAGCCGCGGCGTCCGCCCGAGCTTTTGCCACGCGCTCTGCCGCTGCCTTGCGCTCCGCGTCCTGGGCGAGTTGCGCGTCTTCTTCCGCTTTCTTCTGCACCGCGATAACGCGCGCTTCTTCGGCCGTCTCGACAGCGTTACGCGACAACGAGATAAGGCCTTTCCTGTCTTTCTTCGCGACGTAGGCGGCGTCGGCTTGCTTCAACAGGTCCTCCGCCTTGGTCATGGTGGACGTCGCATAGGTGTCCGCCAGCGCGTTCCGCGCGATGCGCACCGCGTTGCGCGCCTCAAACAGTTCGATCGGCGCCTTGCGGTCCACGCCGAAAATGGCGCTGTCGATCTTTGTGTTTGCCGACGCATAACTTCCGCGGCTGACCAGCGCATACTTCGCGTCGATATTTTCGCTCGCCAGCGCCGCTGGCAGAGCGTTCTCCAACACCACTTCGTCGCCCGGCTGCGTGACCGCGTAGTATGGCTCCGCGGTCACGATCATTCCGAACGTCTGCATATCGACAACCGCTTTCAGGTTTGCCGAGCCATTCTTCGGCTGCAGTTCGCCGAGGTTTACAGCGCGTCCCTGAGGCGAGATAGCCCACAGTACGTAAGTGAGGTACTCGAGCCCAAAGCGTGTCGAATCGTCCAATCCCGTGAATCTCGTGTCGATCTCGATCCGGTTGGACTTGCTCTCCACTTTCGCGGTGCCCGATGCGCTGCGCATCAAGTCTGTTCCGACGAAATCCACCTGCACCGATTTCCCTGCGCGACGGTAGGTCAACGCCTTCAGACTGCGGGAAACCGTCGTGGGTGCGGCGCCATTCGCCTGAGCGCGGGCTCTAGCCGCCGGCGACGCAGTGGTGTGGGCCGCCGCGGAGCTCAGCAAAACCAATCCGCTCAGGGCAAGCCCGCTAAACGCAGTGAAACGCCTCGCAATGTTCACGTCACTCCTCCGCAACGTTTATTGTCTCTATTTGGACGACGGGTCGCTGCTATCGTAACGCAATCGGAGAGGCTTATCTTGAACTTTTGTAACGATTTCCCTGCAAAAGATGCTGTAGTGATCCCTAGCGAGCCAATCCGCCAGAAAAATGGGACTTCAAACCCCGCCGAACCGCAAGATTATAGGATTTCACCAGGATGATCTCGGCGATTGGGTTGCCGACCTGGAGTGCGGCCATACCCAGCACGTCCGCCACAACCCCCCTTGGACCAGCCGTCCGTGGGTCGTCACTCCCGAAGGCCGGGCCGGGCACGTTGGAAAAGAGTTGCCCTGCAAGAAATGCGAGCAAAACCGGTAGCACGGGGCGCAGTCCGCGGAGCTCTGCGGCCGTTTTTCACTGGGCGATTACCCACTTTCGCCGGCCCAGCTATAATGTCTGCGCTTTCCAAAGAAACGAGGATGCCATGAACTATCGCCGCTTCGGCCGGTCGGGATGGAAGGTCAGTGAAATTGGTTATGGAATGTGGGGCATCGCCGGGTGGAGCGGCTCGGAAGACACCCAGTCGCTCGACTCGCTGCAGCGGTCCATCGACCTCGGCTGCAATTTTTTCGATACCGCGTGGGCGTATGGCGACGGCCACAGCGAACAACTGCTCGGGAAAATCCTGCGGGCCAACGCCGGGAAAACTCTTTACACCGCGACGAAAATTCCGCCGAAAAATCGCAAGTGGCCCAGCCGGCCGGAATTCACGCTGGACGATTGCTATCCGCCGGACTACATCGAGGAGTACGTCGACAAAAGTCTCGCCAACATCGGTGTTCCCACACTCGACCTGATTCAGTTTCATACCTGGGAAGACGCCTGGCTCGACGACAAGCGCCTGCGTCCGGTGCTCGAAAAGCTTTTGACCGCCTGCAAAGTCCGCGCCCTCGGCATCAGCATCAATCGCTGGCAGCCTGAAAACGGTGTGAAAGCGGTGCGCGCCGGCCTGTTCGACGCCGTGCAAGTTATCTACAACATTTTCGACCAGAATCCCGAGGACGAATTGTTTCCGGCGTGCCGCGAAAAAGACGTCGCCGTGATCGCTCGCGTCCCGTTTGACGAAGGCACGCTCACCGGCACGCTCACGCTTGACTCCAAATGGCCGGCGGGCGATTGGCGCAACACCTATTTCGTAGCCGAAAATCTCAAGAGCAGCGTCGCCCATGCTGAAGCGCTGAAGCCGCTGCTCCGCGACGGACTCACCATGCCGGAAATGGCCCTGCGCTTCATCCTCAACAACAAAGACGTCAGCACCATCATCCCCGGCATGCGCAAACGCAACCACGTCGACGCCAACCTCGCCGCCAGCGACAAAGGCCCGCTACCCGCCCAGCTCCATGCGGAGCTCCGCAAACATCGCTGGGACCGCACACCCACGAAATGGAGCCAGTGACGATACAAAGTCGAAACGCAGAGGGGACAACGAAACCACCTGTAGTGACCGATCTTTAGATCGGCGCTCAGATCAGTATTTCGGGTGAGCAGTTCAGATTGCTACTTCGGACACCGGGCACACTCGGGAGGACACGGCTTCAGCCGTGCCGCAAAGTCGTCTTTTTCATCCGGCTTTAGTCGCTGAGGGAGAGAGAGTCGCGAGACAAAACCTCGGTAGTCAACCGACAAGTAAGCTCACCTTACGCCGTCTGCTTCAACGCGCGCTCGACCAGCGTTAGGCAACGCTCGGCCTGTTCGCGCAGCATGTCGTTGTGTTCGCCAAGGTCACGCTGCGTGCTGTGCAGCTCGTCGGCAATGGCCAGCGCGGCCAGCACCGCGATCTTGTGCGTATCGACGGTCGCTGCCGCATCCGCAATCGCGCGCATCTTGTCGTCCACGAACGTCGCCAGCTTCTGCACGTATGCGGGATCCAGTTCGCCCTGAATCGTGTACGTCTGCCCGAAGATTTGTACTTTAACCGGTGAACTCATGGTGGCTCCCCGCGACCGCAGCCCCCGATTGTAGCGCACAGGGCCCTGTAGCCGCTCTCTTGAGAGAGCGGGGTTTGGGTTGGCTTCAAGCAGAGTTCTTACGACGTGCGTGCCCTCAACGTTGCGGGCGAATTTCAACTCGCTCGAAGCTGAGCCCCAAGTTGCTTTTCCAACGCAGCGACTATTCGCCCGGAAAAATCCGTAACTTGCGCGTCGGTCAGAGTCGCCTCGCGGCTCTGAAACAGAACCTGCACCAGCAGCGAATATTTTCCCGCCGGCACATTCTTCCCGCGGAACAAATCGGTGGCCTCAATCGAAGCAATTTCGCCAATCTTCAGCGAAGCAATCGTCTTTTTGACGTCGGAAAAATGCGTGCCGTCCGCCACCAACAAAGAAAAATCCCGCTCGACCACCGGGAACCGCGGCAACGGCTCATAACGTCGCGAATCCTTGAGATCGCGAATCGCCGCATATACAGGCTCTAGCCGCAACTCGGCGAGAAACACGTCTTGCCGCAGCTTTAGCCCCTCGGCCACACGCCGCGCGAGTTGGCCTGCCTCGCCAAGTTGCTCGCCGGCCAAATCGACGCGGCCACTGCGCGCAACATGCGCCCAATCGCCCGAAGCGTGATTCGCGTCATGGCTCGCCACAGCGGCCGGGCGACCGCTCCATTCGAAACCACCCCCCAATTCGCCGAGCGAATCGAGATCACCCTTCAAATCGGCAAATGAGTACGGGCGCGCCGTGTCGTACAAATCTTTTTCGCGCGCCTCACCGGTCACGCCGATCGTAAGCACACGCGTTTCGGCCGATGTATTTCCATTCAGAGTGTACTGGCTGCCAATTTCGAACAGGCGCACGTTGCGCTGCCCGTGGTTCAGGTTCCATTCCAGCGCCGCGGCCATCGTCACCAGGCCGGTCGAGCGCAGCACTCCCGCGTCTTCCGACAGTGGATTCGCCATCCGCGCGGGCTGCACGCCAGCCGGACGGAACAATGCGTCGCGCTCCTCATCCACGTGCGGGATCGTCAATATTTCGTGATAACCGAGCCCGATCAGGCGCTCACGCACGCGCGTTTCCGCTTCGTAATTGGGCAAACGCGCCGCGCCCTGACGTGACACCGGAAAGCGCGGCGGAAATTTGTCCAGTCCATAAATCCGCGCCACTTCTTCGATCAAATCGATTTCGCGTTCCACTTCCGCGCGCCACGATGGCTGCGTGCATTCCCAAGCCGCCAGCAGCGATCCTTCCGCGCCGCGATTCTGATCCACGCGCACGGGTGAAAATCCCAGCGCGCCGAGGCTCGCTTCAATCTCTTTGTCCGGAACGTCGGCGCCCATCACGCGGAGAATTTCCGCCCGCGTTAGCACAATCTTTTTCGCTGCGCGCTTGCCCGGATAAACATCGACGACTCCCGCGAGAAGCTCGCCGCCGGCGAGCTGCAGGATCAGCTCCGCGCAGCGCCGCGAAGCCAGTTCCGCCATTTCCGGATCGGCGCCCCGGCCAAACCGAGTGGACGCTTCGGTGTGCAGTTTCAACACTCGCGTGGCGCGGCGAATGGCGATCGGGTCGAACCAGGCGCATTCGATCAAAACATTCTTAGTCGAAAACGAAATTTCCGTCTCCGCGCCGCCCATGATTCCGCCGGCGCCAACGGCCCGCGAGCCATCGCCATCCGAAATCATGCAAATGCCCGGATCGAACGTGCGCTCAATCCCATCGAGGGTGTGCATTTTTTCGCCAGGCTTGGCTTTGCGCACGACGATGCGGTGATCGCGCACCTTGTCGTAATCAAATGCGTGCAGCGCATGCCCGAGTTCCAGCATCACGTAGTTCGAGACGTCGACGACGTTGCTGATGCTCGCGACGCCGCTCGCCTCCAGCCGTTCGCGCAGCCACGCCGGCGATGGCTGAATCTTCACACCGCGAATCACGCGCACGGTGTAACGCCCGCAAAGTTCCGGCGCCTGAATCTCCACTCGTGCCGCGTCGCTCGCTTTCGCCGATCCTTCCGCGGGCTTGGGCGACACCATCTCAAGCGGTAGCTTGTACACCGCCGCGACCTCGCGCGCGATTCCGTAGTGCCCCAAGCAATCGGGCCGATTCGACGAAACTTCCGCGTCGATCACCGCACCATGCGCGCCCTTTTCCACGCCGCCAATGTTCGTGCCCGAAAGCGCCAGCCGCGACGCCAGCTCCTCCGGCGACGCGCTCACGTCCACGAAATCCTTCAGCCAGTTGTAGACAACCTTCATGCCCTAATCCTGCTTCGCCAAGCGGCCGAAATAAACATGTGTCGAATATTCCATGCGCACCTGGCCATTTTCCTGATTCGCGCGGAACAATTCCTCCAGCTCCGCCATCATCGGCGCGTAGTTGGCCTGCCCTTCCTGCGGGGCGTACGAGCTGCTGCGCAATCGGCCAGCGAGGCCTTCCCAGTCGAGAATCTGCTCGTTCGGCACACTGTGTTGCGAAACCGAGCCGCCAGCGAAAAAGTCCTGCATCGTGCCGCTCTCGGGATATGCTTCACGCACCCGTTTGTAATCCGTACCGTACTTCACCAGCAGCTCTTCGTACGCGTTTGCAAACGCCGAATCCATTTGCCGGTCGTTCCACATCACCACGACCCAACCTGCAGGCTTCAAGATGCGATGAAATTCACGCCGAGCCGCAACCGGCTCGAACCAGTGAAACGCCTGGCCCGCGGTGACAAAGTCGATGGTGCCACTCTCCAGCGTCGTGGCTTCGGCGGACGCGTCGATGCTGGCGAACGAATCGTACGACGCCAGATATTCTTCACCGGCTCGCCGCATCGCTTCGTTTGGCTCGATGCCGTAAACGCGATTCCCATTTTTCAGAAACAATTCGCTGAGGAAACCTGTGCCCGAACCAATGTCGGCAATCGCATGGCCCGAACGCAGATCGCATTCCTTGCGCAGCAGGGTGAGCGCTTCCGCGGGATAGCTCGGACGATAGCGAACGTAGTCGGCGACCCGGCTCGAGAAGCGCTGTTTGGCGTCGGTGAAGGTCATGGAAATTGCCGCAAGAATCGCACGTCGTTTTGAAAAAACACCTGGATGTCATCGATGCTGTACTTGAGCATGGCCAATCGATCGATGCCGATGCCGAACGCGAAGCCGCTGACCTTTTTCGGATCGTAATTCACAAATCCGTACACGGCCGGATCAACCATGCCCGCGCCAAAAAGCTCGATCCAGCCCGCACCTTTGCACTTCGAGCAGGTTCCCCCACCCGCCGACACGCCGCTGCCGCCGCAAAAGACGCAAGTCACATCGAATTCGACGGAAGGCTCGGTGAACGGAAAATAGCTGGGCCGAAAGCGCGTCTTCACGCCGGGACCGAAAAATTCTTTGACGAAGTATTCGATCGTCCCGGTGAAGTCGCAAAAGGTGATGTCGGTATCGACGGCAAGCCCTTCCACCTGGTGAAACGCGAACGAGTGCGTGGCGTCGGGATTGTCGCGCCGGTACACCTTGCCGGGCACGATCACGCGCACCGGCGGCCGCCGTTTCTCCATCGTGCGAATTTGCATCGGCGAAGTATGCGTGCGCAGCAGCAGCGGCGTCGGCGCGCCCTTGGGCAACTGCAGATAAAACGTGTCCATATCGTCGCGTACCGGATGGAATTCTGGAATATTCAGCGCCTCGAAATTGTAATAAGGCGTCTCGATTTCCGGCCCTTCGACGACAGAAAATCCAATCGACACAAAAATATCTTCGATCTGCTGGAAAACCTGGCGGATCAGGTGATGAGACCCGACGGAGCGCGCAACACCCGGCAGCGAAAGGTCCACGCGTTCGCGCGCCAGCGCCGCTTCGTCCGTGCCAGCCTCGATCGCCACGCGCCGCGCCTCGATCTGCGCCTCAACGTGAGCCCGCAGCTTGTTGAGTTCCTGGCCTACGACGCGCTTCAATTCGGGAGTGGCGGGCTTCAGCCAATTGTCGGTAATTTGCGTCAGAACGCCGGACTTCCGCCCCAGCCAGGCATCGCGAAATTGTTTCCACCCACCCTCGTCGTGCGCGGCAGCCGTCTGAGCGTCGAAGCGAGCAGAAATTTCCGCAAACAGCGAAGCAAGCTGTTCGGGCTGCGTCGCGCCGAGCGCAGCTAGCGTAAGCGCAGTCTTATTTTCAGGAGTGCTCATTCGCATCACTCGGCAATGCTCACAAACGCAAGCTGTTGAAGCGGCCGCTTCTGCAGCGGCCGCCAGTGCCCCCGCCACAAGCACGAATCTAGTAGGGGTGCAGCCCGCCTGCGGTGGGCAGGCACCGCTGCGCCCCGCCCAGCAACCAAGTCAGCAGTAACCCGCCATGTAGGGCGTCGCTTTAGCGAATCCCAGCGAGCGCCTCGCGAGCCGGCCCCTCTAACGGTCGACCTAAGCCGCGCTCTTCTTCTTTTTCACCGGTGGCGGTGCAGCGGCCTTAGCCGTAGCCGCCAAGCTCGCAAAAGCAGCAGCGTCCTTCACCGCGATGTCGGCGAGCACCTTGCGGTCCAGATCGACGCCCGCGGCCTTCAACCCGTGAATCAGTTGGCCGTACGTGATGCCGTTGAGCCGCGCGGCCGCCCCGATGCGCTGGATCCAAAGCCGCCGGTACTGCCGCTTCTTCACACGCCGGTCGCGGAACGCATAACGATCCGCGCGATTGGCGGCCTCTTGTGCGGATTGGTACAGCTTGCTCTTTGTTAGGAAAAAGCCTTTTGTGCGCTTGAGGTACTTCTTACGCCGCGCACGGCGTTTTGTGCCGCGTTTTACGCGAGCCATGGGTTTCTCCTTTTTGTTTGGGGAGACAACACGGTGCGCCCACGCGAGAAAATACGACAAAATACGAAGTACACGCGTAACGCAACGGGTTTGTCTCCGGTGGTGCGAAGTAGCAAGTTGTCCGCGCGAAGCGGACAAACGCTGGACGTAAAGTCCAGCGGCTACAGTGCCGCTACAAATCGTTCGCGATGAAGCGAGTCGATTTCATGCGGCGAATCGGCCGGCAGGCACCCGTGTAGCACTGCCTGGCGCGACATGCAGGGCTTACGCCCCGCGGTGAAACATCTCAACTCAAACAACTGAGCTGAAAACTCTTTGGCCAAGAACGCTGGCACTCATGTAGGCGCCGGGCTTTAGCCCGGCGAAACCGTCCATCCCAGCCCTTAGCGAAGCGATCAAACGTCCTAAGCGTAAGGCAGCATCTGCCGCACAGAAGCCAAGTCGGCCTTGTTCACGAGCGTAAGCTTCTTCAGCTTGCGCATCCGTCCCGGCCCCTTGGTCCCCAGCAAATGCCGTTTCCCAGAGTGCATGCGGATGATTTTTCCGGTAGCAGTGACCTTAAAGCGTTTCGCAGCCCCGCGATGCGTCTTCAATTTCTTCTTCGGTTTAGAAGCATTCCTCGGCATGGATAAAACCCTTTCTCGCGAGGGCACAACGTGCCCTTACATCCAAATTATTTGCTTTCCCGGCTTTCGTGACGTTCTGCCGCGCGACTCGCTTTTTACGAAGCCTGTTGCGCCGGCTGCGCCACGGGCTTGGCCACCGCCACGCCCTTCTTCGGCGCCAGCAACGCCACCAACACGTTGCCTTCCATCCGCGGCATCGTCTCGATCTGCCCGTGCTCGCCAATCTCACCAAGCAAGCGCGTCATCTTCGCACGCCCCACTTCCTGGTGCGCCATTTCGCGCCCGCGATGGAAAATCATCGCGCGCACTTTGTGGCCTTCTCCCAGAAAACGAATGATCTGGTTCTTGCGAACCTGATAATCGTGTTCCGCGGTCGCCGGACGAAACTTTACTTCTTTGAGCTGCGAACCGCGACTGCTCTTGCGCTGCTCGTGCGCCTTTTTATTCTGCTGGTAAAGGAATTTGCCGTAATCAGTGATTTTGCAAACGGGCGGATCGGCTGTCGGCGAAATTTCCACCAAATCCAGTCCGCGTTCGCGCGCCATTTTAATGGCCTCGAACGGCTGCATGACGCCAAGCTGACCGCCTTCTTCATCGATGACCCGGATTTCACGCGCCCGGATTCGCTCGTTCACTCGAGTGCGATCGGCCTGCCGGAAGTTACGTTCTGCGATATTTCCCCCTAACCAATTTAAGGCGCCTAATTACCCGCCTCGCCGGGCACGGGCCTGAATCAACTGCGTGCGCGACCCAAACAAATCAAAGTCAGCGCGCCCGTCCTCACAGGCTAAAACCATCAAGGGACGGGCTTCGAAGTATAGCACGTACGCACATTGCTACGACAAGCGTTTGATGCCGAACCGGGGCGGCTGAGTGCACTCTCGGGCGAAATCAGGAGGTCACGTCAAGCTGGCCTTTGGGGCCGGTGATGATGGCGTGCAGGTGCGGGGTTTTAGCCTGCGTATTGGGCAGGTCGAGTTGGAGTTGCTCTAGCTGCTTCCGGAGCGCATCGGGATTCGGCGTGACGGCCTCGAAAAGCGTGAGGCTGCAGCCTTGCGGCGCGTCCGCCGAGGGATGAAGCGAGTCGGCGCCCCACTCAATGAAAAACGGCAGGAGGCCTCCGGCGTCGTCTTTCAATGCGAGCGTTTTCCAGTGCAGGACGCGGCCGTCGGGGCGCTTGCGCGATCCCGGATTGGGTCCGTTGGCGGCGATGCCTTTTTCTTTGAGTCGCGCGGCAAACTGATCGATATCACCAGGATGCGCAGCCCAGCCAACTAGGACGGGTTTTCCGAGTGATTTCAAATCACGCGCATCAGCGCTGTCGGGTTGCTGCGGATCGGGCGCGATGATTTCCAGATAGCGGCTGCGGCCCAGCGAAAGCAAAGCGTTGCGGGTGCCCGCTCCAGGATGGACGCCGCCGAATGCCGCGCGGACGCCCGTGCGTTCTTCGACGAAAGCGACTCCGGCGTCGAGATCAGCGCTGCCGAGAAGGACATGGTCCAGCAATGTTGGCGTTCGCTCCTGCGCCGGCCATGAAATGCGTGGCAAGGCGAGCGCGGCGCCGGCTGCGAGAAAGGAGCGGCGGGAAATGCCTCGCGTCTTCAATGAGCGTCGCTCAGCTGGTCGCGCGTGAGTCAATCTCTTGCTGCAGCGTCGCCAGGAATTCCGCGAGCGGTTTGGGACCGAGGTCGCCCTTGCTGCGATGGCGTACGGAAACCGTGCCGGCTTCGGCTTCCTTCCCGCCGACCACCAGCATGTACGGAATTTTTTGCATCTGCGCGTCGCGGATCTTCGCGGGCAATTTTTCATTGCGCTCGTCGAGGTGGACGCGAGTGTTATGGCGCCTCAGCGTTTCGGTGACGTGCTTGGCGTAGTCGATTACCTTCTCGCTGACCGGGCAGATTTCCACCTGCACCGGCGCGAGCCACAGCGGGAAAGCGCCGGCGTAGTGCTCCACGAGAATTCCGAAGAAACGCTCGACCGAGCCCAGCAGCGCGCGGTGCACCATCAGCGGTTGATGGCGCGAGCCGTCCTCGCCGACGTATTGCAGCCCGAACCGGCCGGGCAGATTGAAATCGAACTGCACGGTGGTGAGCTGCCAGGAACGGCCGATGGCGTCGATAAGCTTGACGTCGATTTTCGGGCCATAGAATGCGGCTTCCCCAGCGATGCGCTTGAACGGAATCTTCATGCGCGTCATGGTATCGGCCAGCGCGGCGGTGGCGCGGTGCCAATCTTCCGGCTTGCCGGCATAGTTTTCGGGATGCGCGGAGTCCCAGTCGGAAAGCTCGACCTCGTATTGGTCGAACCCGAAGTTCTTCATCACCGCAAATGCGAAATCGACGCAGGCCTCCACTTCGCTTTCGATT
>Ga0187871_10002770_pt1 | contig 13958 bp, 11 predicted proteins | sample June2016WEW_16_1_FD_132988 | JGI IMG/M metagenome (GOLD analysis project Ga0187871, IMG submission 132988) | Peatland microbial communities from SPRUCE experiment site at the Marcell Experimental Forest, Minnesota, USA - June2016WEW_16_10 | ecosystem: Environmental > Terrestrial > Soil >... | reverse complement strand
TTTCGATACCGGCTTCGTGAGCGCGATGCAGCGCGTCCAGGTTCGCCGGCGAAATCTCCGAGCGCGAATCGAGCAGGGTGCCGTCGATGTCGATGGCGATAAGGCGAACGGGGGGCACAGCATTAGTGTAGAAGATTCGGCGCTGCGTAGCCGTTTTTGACATCTCGAATTTTGCTCAACCAGAGAGGCACAGAGGTGCACCGCGGAACAAACCCTTTGTCCGTGCCATTTGCCTTTAGCGTAGAATCGGTGCCGGAAAGCTATGAACAACAGCCGCATCACGATTGAACCCGGGAAGCGATCCGGCCAGCCATGCATACGCGGCCTTAGAATCACGGTCTGGGATGTGCTCAGTTGGCTGGCAGCCGGGATGAGCGAAGAGCAGATCATTGCCGACTATCCTGAACTGGAGAAGGAAGATTTCCGAGCGATATTTGACTACGCAGCGAAGCTCGGACGGCGAGTCGTTTTGTGAAGCTGCTGTTTGACGAGAACCTGTCCCGCCTCGTTGCATCCCTCGCAGACCTGTTTCCCCGCTCGAGTCATGTCGCTTTTGAAGAATTGCTCAGTGTTCCAGACGCACGAGTGTGGGAACATGCGAAGGCAAACGGATTTGCCATTGTGACCGCCGACGAGGACTTTTACGACCTGGCAACAACGTTCGGACCGCCGCCCAAGGTGATCTGGCTGCGCAAGTGCGACTATCCCACAGCAGTTGCGGAGCGCGTGATCCGAACCCAAGCCATAAGGGTGGCCGAATTCCTGGAAAACACTGATGGCGCCGTACTGATGCTTAGCCCCTAAATGGACAATCACAATCGGAACTGAACTGCGGCGGCCCTTGTCTCTGATGGTCGGCAAAGGCTGCTCCAGGTTCTATCGCTCCACTGCCAGTCCCACCGCATTCCCCCCGCCGAGGCACAGCGCAGCGATTCCTTTGTGGACATCGCGGCGGATCATCTCGTACAGCAACGTGGTAAGGATGCGCGCGCCGGTTGCGCCGATGGGATGGCCATAAGCCACTGCGCCGCCGTTCACGTTGACTTTGTTGAGGTCGATTCCGAGCTCACGCGTGACGGCAATGGCCGCAACGGCAAACGCCTCGTTGATCTCATAGAGATCGACGTCCTCATTCTTCCAGCCGGTCTTCTTCCAGAGTTGGCGCACGGTTTCGACCGGCGCCATCATCACCCATTCGGGGGCCAAGCCGCTGGTGGTCTGCGCGACAATGCGCGCCATCGGCTTCAGCCCGAGCGCTTTGGCCTTGCTCGCGGACATGACGACGGTGGCCGCGGCGCCGTCGTTCACACCGGGCGCATTGCCGGCGGTAACGGTGCCGTCTTTCTTGAACGCCGGCTTCAAGCTGCGCAGCACCTCGATAGTTGTATCTTCGCGCGGCGACTCGTCAATGCTGAACAGCACCGGCGGTGCGCCTTTTTTCTTCGCAGGCAGCTCGATGGGAATGATCTGGTCCTTGATGCGGCATTCCTTGATGGCGCTGATGGCTTTGCGATGCGAGTTGACCGCATACTCGTCTTGCTCCTCGCGTGTGACGCGGTACTTCTCCGCCACGTTCTCGCCGGTGTTTCCCATGTGATAGTCGTTATAAGCGTCCCAGAGGCCGTCGTGCACCATGGAGTCCACGACCTTCTGATCGCCCAGGCGAAATCCCTTGCGCGCGTTCTGCAGCAGGTAGGGCGCATTCGTCATGCTCTCCATGCCGCCGGCGACGACGATCTCCGAATTGCCAGTCTGGATCGCCTGTGCCGCCAGTCCCACAGCCTTCAAGCCGGAGCCGCAAACTTTATTGATGGTCATCGCGCTCACGCGATCGGAGAGCTCGCCCTTGAGCGCGGCCTGCCGCGCGGGATTCTGTCCCAGCCCCGCTGAGACAACATTGCCCATGATGCACTCATCCACCGTGTTGGGATCAATACCGGCGCGTCGGACCGCTTCGCGCACAACGATTGCGCCCAGTTGCGGAGCGGTGAAGTCGGAGAGCGAGCCTTGGAATTTGCCGATGGGAGTGCGCACTGCCGACACGATGACAATATCTTCGAGCGCCATACTAGTAGCTCCTGTGAGGGGGTCGTAACTGGACATTATAAGATGTAGGGAACTTGACCTCCGATACACAAATCCCTCCCGAACCGCAGATTGCCCAAAACCGAAAAACACCGCTGGCTCCGTGGTGGCACACGTTGATTCTCGTGGCAGTCCTGCTGTTCGCGTCGCTGAACGGCACGCTCGGCAAGCATCCGCTGGAGGCCGCTACGGGCAGCAAGATCCCGGAATACATCGCGACCATGGTCTGGGAGTGGATGATGGTCGGCTTCATCTGGCTTGGCATTCGCAAGCGCATTGGCCTGCACGAGCTGATCGGCGGGCGCTGGGTGGCGCTGGAAGACGTCTTCCTCGATATCGTCTACGCTGCCGCGTTTTGGGGCTGCGCGTTAGTCGTGCTGGGCGGGGCAGCCAAGCTGATGCATCTCGACCAGGGCGGAAAGATGGAAGCCATGCGCAAGTCGCTGGGCTTTCTCGCACCCGGCAGCAAGCTGGAGCTGGCAATCTGGTTTTGCGTGAGCGCCACCGCCGGCTTTTGCGAAGAGATTATCTTTCGCGGATATTTGCAGCGGCAGTTTGCGGCCGTCGGCAACTCAATGCTGATCGGCGTCGTCATTTCGGCGGCGGTGTTTGGCGCGTCGCACGGCTACGAGGGCGCTGCACGCATGGCACTCATCGGCATCTACGGACTGATGTTCGGGCTGCTGGCGTGGTGGCGAGGAAGCCTGCGGCCGGGAATGATCGCGCATGCGTGGCACGATTCGCTGAGCGGCGCGGTGCTGCGAATGCTGCGCTGAGTGGCCGCTCGGGCGAATGGAGAGATGTTTTCACCCGGCACAGCAAGCTCTTGTCGCCGGAAAATTCCGCTGCGCACCAGATTTTTTTCTTCCGCGTGTTGCAGCGTTCGTAAGGGCGCTTCGCTTCGCTCGATCGCACGCGTCGTTTGCATCGCCCGCATCCCATTTCTTGTGCGATACGAAATCGCCAGTATTCACGCTGCTTTTCGCGCGCGCGATTTAAGTGGCGAGCGGCGCGATGGGCGTGACGATCATCCTCGCGCCAGGAAAACGCGCCTCGTGTGGGCGACGCATTGCCGAGTTGCGCACTTCTCCGCGCGTTTTTTGCTTGACTATTTTTTTCATTGACTCTATACAACTAACAAATTGCGATGAATTGATGTCGCAATGCTTCCATGAAAATGGAAAGGGAGAATAGAAGAATGGCAACCAAAAAGAAGGCAACGAAGAAGGCCGCGAAGAAGACCAGCAAGAAGCACTAACCTGATCTTCGACCGTATCAAAGGGGACGCGTAAGCGTCCCCTTTGTTTTTTGGGCGACGGGGCCCCGCTCTACCCACACTTCAGTTCACTCCTACAGCGCGCTCCGCGGGACGCGGCAGCGGTTCTTCCTGCGCGGGGCAGATGCTGCGATACGAGCAGCGCGAGCATCCGTTGCTCGGCTTGGGTTCGAACTCACCGGCAGCGATCTTCTTCGCAATCTCCTGCACCAGGGCCTCGGCATTGTGCAGCTCTTTCTCCGACCGCTGCGACTCGATCGCGGCGCCGTTCTCCAGGTTGACGAACACGAGCGCAGAGGGATTCTGTCCTAGATTGCGGGCGGCGAGCGCGTAAATCGAAAGCTGTAGGCTATCGTCAGCTTCATCTTGCGTCTTCGGCCTGCCCGTCTTGTAGTCGATAACTGCGACCTCGCCGCTCGCCAGCGCATCCAGGCGGTCCAGCCTGCCGCGCACGCGCGCCCCGCCGATCTCCAGCGCAAATTTCTTTTCGGTATAGAGAATTTTCCCGGCGGGGCGGGCGAGCTCCGAGTTGAGGAACGAGTGCAGTTGCTCGCGCCCCATATTTTCGTACATCTCGCGCTGCAAGGGCTCGGGAATGCTGGCTTTGGCGAACTCGTCGAGAAAGCACGCCAGGACGGTCGGCTCGTCAGGCGGACGGCCGGCACGCACGCCGTCGAAGTATGCCTTCAGCGCCAAGTGCATGGCATTGCCGAATTGCGGCGCCGCACTTGCGTCCTCGGGTAGCCGCCAGTCGTAGCGCAGCTTGTACTTTAGCGGACAGAATTCATAGCTCTGGAGCGCACTCGCGCTCAACTCCAGCAGGCGCGCGTCGTCGCGCGGGGGGAGCTGCGTCCACTGGGAAACCGAGGGCACAGGCTCGGCGGCCGCATGTATCTCTGCAATCGGCGGCGGTGGCAACAGCCGCAATTTGAGCGCTCCAGGTATTGCCGCGGCGGCGTTGACCAGCTCGCGCATATACCTCGTCGGCGGAGCGGGCTGGCGCTTGTCGCTGCCCGCCTTGCCGCAGAGATAGAGCTCGTCCATCGCCCGCGTCATCGCCACATAGAACAGCCGGCGCTCTTCCTGCGCGTGCCGAAGCTTGGGATCGGGTTCCAGCGCATCGTTGCTGTTTCGCAATTCTGCAGGAAACTCCACCAGCGACTCCTTGTGATTACCGGGGAACGCACTGGAACTCACGCGCACGACGAACACGCGACGAAACTCCAGCCCTTTGGCGGCGTGGACGGTCATCAACTGGACGGCATCGTCTGCGGGCGGCTGGCGAATGTCAGTGGGATCCAGCGCGGCAACGGGATCGTCGTCGTCGTTTTCTTCCACCAGCGTGCCGTTCGCCTCGTTGCAGAACGTCGCGACGTACTGCAGAAACTCGGCCAGGGTGCCCTCGCCGCTGATCTGTTTTGGCTTTTTGCACCAGCGCTCGGCGAAGTCGCGCAGGCGGCGCAGCGGCATGGATTCGGGCAGTGCAAAGGCGCGCTGCGCAATGTCGATCGCCGGAGCCAGCCGGTTGTCCGCGGCGATGATTTCCTGGCGCGCCGTGCGGATTGTCTCCACCACTTCGCTGCCACCGGGAACTTTTTCCAGCGCAGCTTCCGCTGAAGCTCCCTCCCCGCACAGCGCGAGCTCGGCGCGGAAGCGCTCCGGGTCGACATCGAATTTCGCCAGCGCCGCCACCCGAAACACCGCTACCGGATGGGACGAATCCAGGATGCGCAGCGCTGCCATGGTGTCGCGCAGTTCGGGCGTGTCAAACAGGTCAACGCCCTTGACGCGGACTGGAATGCCGCGGCGGGTCAACTCCGCGGCGATGGCTTCGCGATGATAGTGACTGCGATAGAGCACGGCGATCTGCTTCAGATCGAGCGCCGGATCGTCGCGCTGCATCATCGCGATGGTCTCCGCAACGAAGCAGGCTTCGTGCTCCGGACCACAATGTGCGACAGCCTGCACGGGCAGAGCGTTTGCAAGCTGCGGCTCCCGCTCCAGCCGATCGCAGCTCAGGGGCTGGCGCGACCAGCGCTTATCCACGCTTACAATCGCGGGATTGCACTGGATCGCCTGATACGCGCAGCGCAGGATGGGCAGCGTCGAGCGCCGATTCGCGGTCATGGTTACGCGCTTCACGCGTTCGGGGCCGAAGGTTTGCAGGAACTGATCGAATGCGCCGCTGGTCGCGCCGCGAAATTGGTAGATCGCCTGGTCGGGATCGCCGACCGCGAAGACGTTGGCTTCTTCGCCGGCGAGGAGACTGGCGAGCCTGATCTGCGCCAGATTGGAGTCCTGGAACTCGTCGATCAGAATAAAACGCGCCCGCCGCTGCGCGCGTTCCAGAATCGACTTGCGGCGCGTCAGCAGATCGACGGCACGCGTCATGATGTGGCCGAATGTGCCGAGCCCTTTCTGCTTCAGCAGCTCTTCGGCGAAACGAAACGCGCGCGCCACTTCGCGGCAGCGGGCGAGCACTTCGTCGTCCGGCATCGCTGCAGCGGCCTTCCGCTTGTCCATGCGCGGTAGCGGGAGTTCGCGCGATTCCAGCTTCGCGACGTAGGCGTCGTAATCGTCGGGCGTGCGCAGCTCGTCGTGACAACTGCTGAAGAACTTCAGCAGATCTTCGAGGAACTTCCCCGGCGCCGCGGCCTTGATGTAATGCTGCAGCTTCATGTCGCCGATGCGCCGGCGCAGGAGCACGAAAAGATCCTTGTCGTCGAGAAGCTCAAACGTTGTGCCCGCGTCGTGCAGCAGCTTGTAGCAGTAGCCGTGAAAGGTGTGCGCCTGCAGTCCGCTGGAGAGCAGCTTGCGCGCGCCGCTCTGGCGGTCGATCTCGGGGTACAGCGATGCTTGCTGCTTAGGGTGAAGGATCGCCGCCACGCGGTCGATCAGCTCGGCGGCGGAGTTGCGCGTGTACGTGACGGCGAGGATTTCATCGGCGCGCGCGGCCTTGCTTTGGATGAGGTGTGCGATGCGGCGCGCCAACACCGTGGTCTTGCCCGTGCCCGCGCCGGCCACGACCAGCATTGGGCCGTGGATATGCTCGATGGCCTGGCGCTGCTCGTCAGTGGGAACGAAATCGTGGTGGCCGTTGGTCGACACCGGGACCTCTTTAATTACGAAGAAAAAGCGAATACAGCATTATAGCCGCTGGGCGGGAGTTCGGAAACTGGAAATCGGGTGCACCCGAAGCTGCGGATCATCGGTTAATCGAGGTAGAGTTCCGCCCGCGCAATGGCCAGCGCCGCGATAGCGGCGGTTTCGGCGCGGAGGATGGTTTCTCCGAGCGACGCGGATATCCAACCTGACTGCACAAAATCCGCTAGTTCGTCCAGTGTCCAGCCGCCTTCGGGGCCAACGGCGAGAGTTAGCGATTGCGGTTTTTCGTTCGCATGTAAGACATCGGCTATCGTAACCGTGCGTTCGGTTTCGGCGAGGACGATGCGGAGGTCGACGGGACCGCAGATAGAATCCTCAATCTCGGCTTGTGCCGTCCCCGCGGGACTCCAGTCCTTATACGGGGCATCTACCCAGGGCTTCCGCCCTGGGCTAAATTCACTTCCGCGCCTGCGGGGCTCGATTGGCCGCAACTCATCCGTTCGTTCCTCTTGAAAAGCTGAGAGGGTGTCGCTGGACACGGTTGCGGGTTTGGCTTGGCTCTCGTTGCAAGCCTTCAGCGCATCGTACAGCTTCATCGGCTCGGTGATCTCGGGCGGCGTGCTGCGGCGCGATTGCTCCGACGCTTCCCGCGCGATGCGCCGCCAGCGGTCGACGCGCTTGTCTGCCGCATGCGCCAGGTGCTTCTCGGTGCGGCGCGCGATCAGTGGAACTATCGTGTTTACGTTCAGCTCGGTGCACTTCTCGATCGCCCACTCCATGCGATCGAACTTGAAGACCGCCAGCAGCAGCGTGATGGGCACTGCGTTGGAAAGGGATACCTCTTCGCCCAGCGCGAACTCCACGCGGTCGTCGACCACATTAGTCACAGTCGCGCGCCGGACCACATCACCGCAGGCGACCTCGAACTCCTGGCCGACCCGCGCCCGCAGTGTGCGCGCCAGATGCGCGGCGTGCGCTCCGGTGAGGGCAGCGCGGTCGGCGGAGAACTCATCGGCGATCCAGCGGCGGCGGGTCATCGAGTGAAGAGTAGCAGGAGAGTGGCAATGGCCAGGGCGGCATAGGCGCCGCCAAACATGCGGTTCTGGCGCGCGAGCGTTTCCTCGGTAAAAACGCGGCTATTCAGCACGAACTCGAGGGCCGAAATCATGCCGACCAGCACCGCCATGATCAGCCAGCGCTCCTGCCGCATGTGCGCATGCACAACAAAGCCGATGGCGAGCAGCGACAGGCCAAGATAGATTGTCCCGCCAATGCGCGCGCGCTTGCGGCGCTTCGGGTTTTGGTAACGCACCAAAACAATGCGCGCCAGCTCGCGCGGCCGGGCCAAGCGCGCGATCGCCGGCAGAGCGGTGACGACCAGCAGAAACCAGGCGTAGATGCGGAGTGCGTTGTCCAAAGGCAGTGGCCAGTGGCTAGTGGTCAGTGGCCAGTCGGAATGAGCATAGCGCGAAAATAGCGAACTACGCAGAAAGCCTGATCCTCCGACCCGACGCACTGGCCGGTGCAGCTAGAGGATCGTCACCGTCCCGCTGGCCAGGTCGTAGTATCCGGCCACGACTTTGATCTTGCCGTCTTTCACCATGTCCGCGATGACGGTCGAGGCCTGCCGCAATAGCATCGCCTGGTTCTTGGCGTTGGCCTTCGTGGCCGCCGCCAGATCCTGGCCGGCCTGGTCAACCGCTGGCTGGATGTGCGGAAACAGCGAGCTAATCTGACCGGGCACGGCTTTGCCTTGAATGGTCGCTTTAACAGCACCGCAACCAGAGTGGCCCATCACCAGGATGGCTTTCGTTCCCAGCACCGCTGCGCCGTACTCCAGGCTGCCGATGATTTCGGGCGTAACTACATTGCCGGCGACGCGCGTGACGAAGAGGTGGCCGATGCTCTGATCGAAGACCAACTCGACCGGCACCCGCGAATCGGCACATGACAGCACGGCGGCAAACGGCTCTTGTTTTTCGACCGTGTGCGCCTTCAGGATCTCGACGTCATGTTGCAGGGAAGGCAGATCGTTCGAAGAAAAACGCTTGTTGCCGGCCATCAGTTCGGCGAGCGCGGCATCGGGAGTGGTGACGTCCTGCGCCTGCGCGGGTGACGGCACGGCGAGCTCAAAGCCCCCCATAGTAAGTCCGGCGGCGGCGCCCGCCAGACCGAGTTGCATCATGCGACGGCGGGACAGATTCGGTTGCGGCGAAGATTCTTTCATGGCACACGCTCCTGAGAGATCTCGTGATCGTTGGATAGAAGAACGAGTTTTCAAATAGCCTTTTGAAACCCTGTAAGTTGACCCCTGCAAGGTGTGCGCGAAGTGTATCTCCCCGCCGCCTGTGGCACAAGATGCCATTCACAATGTGCAATAATGTCCGCGCTATGCGCGATAGGATTCATTGCTTCTTCACGCTCGCCGCGCTGTTGCTCGTTTCATTGACCCTGGCGATGGCGCAGGCTCCGCCGCAGACTTCACCACAAGCCTCCCAATCGAAAGCCGACGATGCCATGGAGCTCGTCAAGCAGGGCCAAAAGCTGGCCGGTGAAGGCAAGCCGGACGAAGCCATGGTGCTATACGAGCGGGCATTGCAGATCAATCCCGACCTGTACCAGGCGCAGCTTTTCATGGGCGCTGCCCTCGACTTGCAGGGCAAGTATGACGACGCGCGAAAGCACCTGGCGAAGGCCATCGAGTTGGCGCCGGACGAGCAGGCGGTGCAGCCGTTGCGCGTGATGGCTGTGTCGTATGCCTTCCAGTGCAACACCGACAAAGCGGCGGAGTACGAGCGGCGCGCCTTCGACCTGCAATACAAGTGGAAGAAGTTTGCCGACGCCGCGGGCACGGCGGACGAGCTGGCGCGCATCTATCTGGAATGCGGCGATTTCGACAATGCCTTCCTGTGGTATCAAACGGGCAATCTGACGGCACTCCTGACTCCCAATATCACGCCGGCAGAGAAAGACCTCTGGGAGTTTCGCTGGGAGGCGGCGCTGGCGCGCATAGCAGCGCGTAAGGCGCAGAGCGACAAACCGCCAGGCGCGAAAGCCCAGGCTGACAAGGCGGTGCAACACCTGGGCGCGGCGAAGGCCATCCTCGACAAGAATGACAATCCAGATCAGATGCGCTTCTATCCTTACGTCGCCGGATATGTAGCGTTTTACACTGGCGACTACAAGAACGCCCTCGCCGAATTGCAAAAGGCAAATCAGCAGTTCGATGGCAAGGATCCGTTTATGCTGGTCCTGCTGGCCCAGACTTACGAGAAGTCAGGCGACAAAGCGCAGGCGATTGAGTACTACAAGAAGGTCCTGACGAGCAACGCCCATAACCCCCCGAACGCGTTCGCCCGGCCGCTGGCGGAAAAGAAGCTGGCGGAACTGGGGCCGGCGGCCGGAGCGAAGTAGGTAGCTAGCCTTCAGGCTGGCGTCCCTGCCACTGGATGTTCTGTAATTCCGGGCAGGGCGGTCATCGTGATGACCGCCCTGCCCGAACTACGTGGAAGGCGGCGTGACGCGGGCCTGAGGGCCCGCTCTACCTGGCTCTGCTCACTCCAACTCCTCCGCCAGCCGCTGCGCCGTGTGCTCGACCTTGATCTCCGCGCCGTCTTTGTCCAGCCCTCCGCGAATTTGCATCACGCAGCCGGGACAGTCCATCGCGACCAGAGGCGCGCCTGTGTCCTTGATGTTCTTCAACTTGCGCTCGAGGATGGGCGCAGAAATCTCCGGCAGCTTCAGCGAATACGAGCCGCCCATGCCGCAGCACATGTCAGCCTCGTACATCTCCGAAATCTCGTAGCCCGCTTTCGTCAACAGCTCGCGCGGCTGCTCGGAGACGTTGAGCGTGCGTTTCAGGTGACAGGAATCGTGATATGTCACTTTGCCGAGTTGCCGCCCTTCTTTGAACGTCAGCCGCCCTTCGTCAACCAGCTTTTTCACCAGGCTGGAAAAATCAGTGACCTTCGCCGCCAGCTCGCGCGCGCGGGGCAGCGATTCGGTTTGCCCGAGGCTCTCGAAGTTCGCGATGAAGTCGTGCTTCAGCGCGACCGTGCAGGTAGGACAAGCGGAAACCACATACTGAACATCTTCCGACAGCATCGCGTCGATGTTGTCTTTCGCGTTCTGCGCAGCCACTTCGTAGGCGCCGCTGAAGCGCGCGGGCGCACCGCAACAGGTTTGGCCTTCAGGGAAGATGACTTCGATCCCGGCCTTATTCAGGATTTTGATTACCGACTCCCCCATCTCGGGATATGCGAAGTCGATGAGGCAGCCGGAATAGAATGCGGCCTTCTCTGTGCACTTGGGTTGCTCGATTTTCGCGAACTTATCGCGCAGCGGCTCGTCCGCAATCGCAGGCAAACTGCGGAACTCCGTCATGTCCGACAGAAAGAACGGCAGGTGACGAATGAAGCCATCTTTGGCCAGCGGCTTTTGCGCCAGCGACGCGGTGCGCAGCATCGAGTGAAACAGGCGCCGATTGTTGACAACCTTGAAAATAGCTTTCTGAGCCAGCGGCTGGCCTTTCTCAACCGCGATGCGGCGGCGCAGTTCGAGAATCAGACCGGGAATGTCGATCTTGCCGGGGCAAAACTGGGTGCAGTTGCCGCACTGGATGCACAGGCTCTGGATTTCGTCGGACGACCGCAGCGCGTCGAACCACGCGGTGAGGATCGTCCCGATACCGCCGGTGTAGATCTTACCGAAAACGTGCCCGCCGACCAGCCGGAAGACCGGGCAGACGTTCAGGCACGAGGCGCAGCGGACGCATTGCAGCGCCTGCTTGAACTTCGGATCGTGCGACATCTCGGTGCGGCGGTTGTCCATCAGGATGACGTGCAGTTGCTTGGGCGTGCCGTCAGTGTTGGGCACCGGGCCGCTAATCATCGTCACGTAGCTGGTGAGCAACTGCGCCGTGGCGCTGCGCGGCAGCGCGGTGAGTATCGGCACAACGTCCGCGAACTCACTGACCAACTTTTCGATGCCGACGATGGCGACGTGAATCCTCGGCAGCGTCGTGACCAGCCGCGCGTTGCCTTCGTTGGTGATGACAACCAGCGTGCCGGTCTCGGCGACGGCGATGTTCGCGCCGGTGATACCCATCTCGGCGCAAAGAAATTTGGTGCGCAGCTTGCCACGCGCGAACTTCACCAGCTTGGGAATATCGGCTGCCTGACCCTGCTCGACCTTGTCGCTGAAGACGTCGTCGACTTCCTCCTTCGTCATGTGAATCGCGGGCATCACCATGTGCGATGGCGTCTGTCCGGCCAGTTGCACGATCCACTCGCCCAGGTCGGTTTCGCGAACTTCAATTCCCGCTTTTTCCAGATGCTTGTTCAGGTGGATTTCCTCCGACGCCATCGACTTCGACTTGACGACCGTCTTGACACCGTTCTGCTGCGCCAGATTGAGGATGTACTCGCGGACCTTCGCCGGATCATCGGTGCGAAAGACCTTCGCACCGCGAGCCTCGATCTGTTGCGTGAAGCGGTCGGCGAGCTCGTCGAGATGCGATGCCGCGTAGCCTTTGCGATCGGCGATCTGGGTGCGCACGGCTTCAAAATCGATGCCTTCGTACGCTTTCTCGCGGCTGATGCGATAGGCTTCCGAAAAGCGGCCGAGCGCGCCGGTGAGGTTGGGATTGTGCAGCGCAGTGTTGATCGAATCGCGGAATTCTTTGCGCATCAGTTCACCCCCGCCATGTCGTCGACGAAGACGATGATGAGTTTCTCCGGCCCGTGCACGCCGATGGTGAGCACGCGCTCGATGTCGGCAGTGCGGCTGGGGCCGGTGATGAAGGAGATATAGTTCGTCTGCTCGGGGCGAATTTTGCTGAAGACCGCCGGCATGTCAGGCAGCAGGCGGTTCGTTTCGACGATCGCGATATGAATGTTGGGCAGCGTCGAAACCAGTCGGCGCTCAATCGGAGCAGCGTCCTGGATGAGCGAACCAGTGTTCGCCATCGCCCAGTCCAGTTGGCTGATGCCAACCTTGGCAGCGGCCGCCTTCTCGCGCGTGACCTCGAAGGTCAGGCCCGGGACCAGCGCGGCGACTTGCTTCTTGTCGACGGTACGCAGGAACGGGCAGTCGGCCCAGACCGCATAGCAATCGGGAGAATCCGCTACTCCCGCGTCCTGCAGATAACGAACGATGAATTGCAGCGCCGAGGTGTTGGAAGAGAAGCGGTGGACTTCAGCACTAACGGCTTCGGCCCGGAGTTTGAATTGGTCGAAGATGGCTTGCATAAGGCAGTTTCGAGTTTCGAGCAAATACGTGCTCAGCATGGCAGGTGGGCAAACGTAGCGCTGTGATGCCGGTCGCCGGAGGTTGTGAGGAGGTCACAAAGCAGTTTCGAGTTCCGGGTTGCGCAGGGAGCGCGCGCAGCCAACACTGGCAAAGCGCAGCCTGGATCGTTTGTGGTAAAGGCCCCAGCCGCCGCTCCCGCGGCTGGTCGCAAGCGCTTACGCCGTAATTCCATAACAAGCCGCCGGACTGAAGTCCGGCGGCGGATCAAATGAAGGTTCGCGGAACGCGGCGCTAAACCGCACTACCCGAAGAGCCTCAATGCACGACGAGGCTGGTGAATGGCGCGACGTACGCCATCAGGAAAACTAGGATACCCACCAGCACCGCCAGCGCAATGCTGTGCCAGAAGACATAACGCAAGATGGTGCCCTCGTGTCCATACCACTGCGTCGCGGTACTGGCGACCACGATGCTCTGAGCGTCGATCATCTTGCCCATCACGCCGCCGGCGCTGTTGGCCGATGCCATCAAGATCGGCGACGTGTTTACCTGCTGCGCGGTGATCTTCTGCAAGCTGCCGAAGAGCACGTTGGAGGACGTATCCGAACCAGTCAGCGCGACGCCCAGCCAGCCCAGCAGCGTGCCGAAGAACGGATACAGATGTCCGGTGCGCGCGAAAGCCAGGCCCATGGTTGCGTCCAGCCCGGCATAGCGTGTCATGAACCCAATAGCCATCATGGCCGCAATCGTCACCAGCGAGAATCGCACCTTCATCAAGGTCCGGCCATAAATGACGAAAATCTTCTTGACGCTGAGTCCCATGATCACGCCGGAGATGAGGGCCGCCAGCAGAATGCCCGAACCGGTTGCGCTCACCCAGTTGAGACCGAACACGGCCGGCTCTTTGGTCGGCTTGGTGACGACGGGGGGGACGCGTAGCGCGAGATTGTTCAGTGCCCCGACTGGGAACTGCGGATTGGTAATCTTGCTCGGAGGCGTGGACCAGGTTGCCATCGAGGTAAACACCTTCTCGGGGGTGTTCATGATCTTCTTGCCGGTCTGCGTGCCCCACAAGAAGACGATCACGCTGAGGATGACCCAAGGCACCCACGCGCGGGTGACTTCCGAGCGGCTGTACCCATGAGAGGCGTGGTGCTCGGTCTTGGCTTCTTCGCCTTCGAAGGTATAGACCCGCTTGGGGTGCCAGATGAACAGCAAGCCAACCAGGCATGCCATCGAAATT
>Ga0187871_10002769_pt1 | contig 13960 bp, 10 predicted proteins | sample June2016WEW_16_1_FD_132988 | JGI IMG/M metagenome (GOLD analysis project Ga0187871, IMG submission 132988) | Peatland microbial communities from SPRUCE experiment site at the Marcell Experimental Forest, Minnesota, USA - June2016WEW_16_10 | ecosystem: Environmental > Terrestrial > Soil >... | reverse complement strand
TGAGTTCTTCAATCCCCTCGGCAGCGTCAAGGACCGCATTGGGGTTTCCATGATCGCCGCCGCCGAGCGCGAGGGCATCCTGAACCCCAACACGACCATCATCGAGCCGACCTCCGGCAACACCGGCATCGCGCTGGCATTCGTCGCGGCGGCGAAGGGTTACAAGCTGATTCTCACCATGCCCGAAACCATGAGCGTGGAGCGGCGCACGCTGCTGGCCTTGCTTGGGGCAAAACTGGTTTTGACCCCGGGCGCGGAGGGAATGAAAGGCGCGATCAAGAAAGCCGAGGACTTGAACAAGGAAATCGCCGGTTCGTGGATTCCCCAGCAGTTCAACAACCCGGCCAATCCCGAAATCCACCGCCGGACGACCGCCGAGGAAATCTGGTCCGACACCAACGGGAAGGCGGACGTCCTGGTGTCCGCGGTCGGCACCGGGGGAACGATCACCGGCGTGGCGGAGGTGATCAAGTCGCGCAAGAAAAGTTTCCGGGCCATCGCCGTCGAGCCGAAAGATTCGCCGGTCATCACGCAAACGCGCAATGGGGAGCCGGTCAAACCCGGCCCGCACAAGATTCAGGGTACGGGCGCGGGCTTTGTGCCCAAGAACCTGAACCTGCAAATCGTGGACGACGTCATCACGGTCAGCAACGAGGACGCGATTGTCACCGCGCGCCGGCTTGCGCTCGAGGAGGGAATTCTCGCCGGCATTTCCACCGGGGCGAACGTCTGGGCGGCGTTGCAGGCCGCCAAGCGGCCCGAGAACAAGTGCAAGTTGATCGTGACGATCGGTTGCAGCACAGGCGAACGTTATCTCAGCACCGCGCTGGCCGAGGAAGCGCGCAAACAAGTTTCAGGACCGGCTTGAGTGGAGCCAACTGAATGAGCACTCCGAAGACTTCGAGCCAGAGGTTCGACGCTGCACGCCGCGCAGGCTTGGAAGTCTGGAGGCAAAATCAACCCATAATAACCCGACAACAGAATGGCCGGACGACCGGACGTCTGCTGTCAACATGAAATGCACCATGAAAATAAATCCGTTTATCCGAAACCATCCACACACTGAAACCCAACTCCGCCACGCGCCCGCGTTTTCGAGCCAGAGGCTCGACACTACACAACTTTCGAGCCGGAGGCTCGACGTTGCACAGGCGTGCGCATTGTTGGTCGCGCTGGCATTGGCCGTCACGACCGCGCCCGCTCTCAGGGCCGCGGACGGCGCCCAGCTTACCAACCAGCCGGCCGCCCAGGCGCCGGCGGAAAAACCAGCGCCGCTGCCCCTTCATCAGATCGAAGGCAACGGCGGCATTTTCTCCACGCTGTCGGCTTACATCGTTAATCCGCCGCGAGACGGCGAACCGGTCGGCCGCCCCAGCGTGGGGTTTGCTTACGTCAACCTCGGCGCCGAGAAAGACCTCGAGGCGTTGACGATTACTGAATCGCCCTACAAGCGGCTGGAACTTGGCTACGGCTGGGACCACCTCGGTCTGGGCGATCTGCCGCTGGCGTTGCGAAACGCCGGCCTGGTCAATTATCACCAGGACGAGGTTCAACTCCACAACCTCAACGCGCGCTTCCAGATCTTGTCGGAAGGCGAGTTCGATCAGAAATGGCTTCCGGCGCTGACGGCCGGCGTGCATTACAAATACAACGACGGCATCAGCGAGGTGCGCGATGAAGTAGCCGCAGGCTTTGGCGGCTTGGATGTGCTGGGCCAGCACGGCCTCTCGCGCAAGCAAGGCGTGGATTACACGCTCTACGCATCGAAGATGTTCACGCAACTGCCGTGCCCCGTGCTCGTGGAAGTGGGCGGGCGCGCCACCGAAGCGGTCTGGGACGGCTTGGGCGGATTCACAAGCAGTTACAACGGCGTCTTTGAAGGCAACGTGGTGGTGTTTCTCCCCGGCAATTTCGCCCTTGCGGCGGAGTACAAAGAGCAGCCGCGGGATTACCAGGCCATCGGCAATCTGGTCAAAGCGGAGGGCGACTGGGTGACATTCGACGCCGCTTATGTTGTGAATAAGCACTTGACGCTGGCCGCCGGGTACGGTTTGTTTGGCTATGTGCTGAATCACGAAGCCAACGGCGTTTGGGGCCTGACGACAAAATGGGAGTTCTGAGCCTATGCCACAGTTCACGCTGGGGGCTGGACGACGGATTGTGTGTTTGTCGCGTCCCGTTCCTCCGAACGCGCCGGTTCACGCCAGAAGCGCCGGCCTCCAGCCAGCTTAACAAGATCAACCGCGAACTAAAATAGAAATCATATATGAGCAATTCAACCCATCATCTTTCCACGCTGGCGCTTCACGCCGGACAAGTTTCCGATCCGACCACCGGCTCGCGCGCCGTGCCGATTTACCAGACGACCTCCTACGTCTTCAAGAGCACCGACCATGCCGCGAATCTTTTCGCCCTGAAGGAATTTGGCAACATCTACACCCGCCTGATGAACCCGACCAACGACGTCTTCGAGCAGCGCGTCGCCGCGCTCGAAGGCGGCACCGGCGCTCTGGCGGTGGCGTCCGGCCAGTCGGCCATCACCTATTCCCTGCTGGCCATCACCCGGCTGGGCGATGAAATCGTGTCGGCCAACAACCTTTACGGCGGCACTTACCAGCTATTCCATCACACACTCCCCAAGCTGGGCCGCACTGTGACATTTGTGGACTCGCGGAGTCCCGAGGCCTTTCGCAAAGCGATCACGCCCAAGACGCGCGCCATCTACGCCGAAACGGTCGGCAATCCCAAGCTCGACGTGCCCGACTTCGAGGTGCTGGCCAAAATCGCCCACGACGCCGGCATCCCGCTGGTGGTGGACAACACCGTCGGCATCGGCCTGGTGCGGCCGATTGATTACGGCGTGGACATCCTGGCCACCTCGGCGACCAAATACATCGGAGGCCACGGCACGAGCATTGGCGGCGTGATTGTGGACGCCGGGAAGTTCCAGTGGAACAACGGCAAGTTCCCCGAATTCACCGAGCCGGATCCGAGCTACCACGGGTTGGTCTATTGGGACGCGTTGAGCAACGTGCCGGGCATGGGCAACGTCGCGTTCATCCTGAAAATCCGCGTGACGCTGCTGCGCGACATCGGCGCGGCATTAAGCCCCTTCAACGCATTCCTCTTCTTGCAAGGGCTGGAGGATTTGCCGCTCCGCCAGAAACAACATTCGGCCAACGCGCTGGAAATTGCCCGCTGGCTCAAGACCCATCCGCTGGTCAACTGGGTGGTGTATCCCGGTTTGCCCGAGGATCCGAGCTACAAAATCGCCGCCAAGTACTTCAAGCGCGGCTTCGGCGGCCTGGTCGGCTTCGGCATCAAGGGCGGCCTGGAGGCGGGCAAGAAATTCATCAACTCCGCCAAGCTGCTGTCGCACGTTGCCAATATCGGCGACGCCAAGTCGCTGGTCATACATCCGGCCTCGACCACGCACCAGCAACTCACGCCCGCAGAGCAGGAGGCGACCGGCGTCACCCAGGATTACATCCGCCTATCCATCGGACTTGAGGATGTGGAAGACATCAAGGCCGACATTGACCAAGCCCTGCGCGCCGCGAAATGAATTGCGCCGGGAATGTGAAACTGGCCAGTATTTCGGGCTGATGACAGACGCATCCGCCAGCATCGCCCAGGGCGATCTTCAGGATCAGAAGCTCAAGGGCTATCATTCGCCCCTGGGGGTGACGCGCACTCAGAGGGTCACCTTGCGCGGCGTGCGGCTCCAGTCCGGGTTCGCGTTCGACCAGATCGAAGTGGAGTATCAAACGCTGGGAACGCTCTCCGCCAAGCGGGACAACGCCGTCCTGGTCTGCCACGCCTTGTCGGGCACGGCGCATGTCGCCGGCCTTCACCCGCGCACGGGGCGTCCCGGCTGGTGGGATTTCCACGTCGGGCCGGGCAAGGCCATTGATACGGACAAGTTCTTCGTCATCTGTTCCAACGTGCTGGGCGGCTGTGACGGCACGACCGGCCCGATGTCGCCGCGGCCCGGCGGCAGCAAGCCTTACGGGATGGACTTTCCCGACATTACCGTCGGCGACATGGTGGCGGTGCAGGGGAAACTGATGGAGCACCTGGGCATTCCGCAACTGTTCGCGGCCATCGGCGGTTCGATGGGCGGCATGCAGGCGCTGGCCTGGGCGGTCCAATTTCCGGAGCGCGTCCGCGTTTGCGTTCCGATTGCGACCTGCTCTTCGCACAACGCGATGCAAATCGCGTTCAATGAAATCGGCCGCCACGCCATCATCACCGATCCGAATTGGAACGATGGAAACTACACGCCCGACCACGGCCCCAAACACGGTCTGGCCGTGGCCCGCATGGTGGGGCACGTCACTTATCTGAGCGAGTACGCGATGACGCGCAAGTTCGGCCGCACCCTGCAACCGCCGGTCAGCGCCGCCGCCGCCGGGGCGGGTCCCTTCAGCGTCGGAAGCTATCTACACCATCAGGGGGAAAGCTTCGTGGGCCGGTTCGATCCCAATTCCTATATTTGCCTGACAAAGGCGCTGGACCAGTTCGATTTGTTTGGGGGCCGGCCGCCGGAGGAAGTTCTGCGCAACGTGAAAGCCCGGTTTCTGGTCGTCTCGTTCGCCTCCGACTGGCTTTATCCGCCGGCGCAGTCGCGGGAATTGGTGAGGCAGCTCAAGCGCGCGCGCGTCGCCGCGACCTACATCAACCTGGAAACCCTGTACGGGCACGATTCCTTTCTGATCGAGAACCCGGAGTTCGCCCAAGTCGTGCGCCATTACCTGGAGCACGAACACCGCCAGGCCGGCTTGAGGGCGGCCGGCGCCGCACCCTAGTCCGCCATGCACCCCGGAATTTACGAAAGTGTAATTGACTGGATACCCGCCGGCTCGCGCGTGCTGGACTTGGGAACCGGCGACGGCGCTTTCCTGGAGCGGCTCGTCCAGGCCAAGCAAGTCGTGGCCGAGGGCGTGGAAAAGGACCCGGAGCTGGTCGCCCGTTGCATACAGCGCGGGCTGATCGTGCATCAAGGCAACATCGCGGAGGGGCTGGACCAGTATGGCGATCAGAACTTCGACTACGCGCTGCTGCTCGGCACGTTTCAGGAATTAATTTCGCCCGAGGAAATTGTCCGTGAAGCGTTTCGCGTCGCGCGCCGCGTCATCATTGCCTGCACCAACTTTGCCCATTACAGCGTGCGCTTGCAGATCCTGTTTCGCGGACGCACGCCGGTCACAAAATCCCTTCCCCAGCCGTGGTATCGCACGACCAACCTGCACTTCCTGTCAATACTCGATTTCCGCGAATTCTGCCGGCAAATGGGAGTCTCGGAGACGCGCCAGGCCTCCTTCAACTCCCGCGGCAAGGTCGCATTCCTGCCCAACCTCTTTGCCGAGGAAGTGGTGGCCCTGCTGGAGTCCGGCCGCAAGGTGTAGCGTCGAGCCTCCGGCTCGACAATCCCCGGAGTGAAGGCCGCCGGAGAAGCCCCGGTAGAATTTCTATTTGACGTTCAAAAGCCCGAACGAGAAGTAAGGCTCAAATCCCACGGGCTGGTTCGTCGCCCCCCTCATCGAGCAAGCCAGGCGGATTGTGTAAGTGCCGGGCATGCGCGGCGCGGACAATGTCACCGTGTTTGACACCGTTTGCCCAACGGCCAGATGCGCCCATGCCGGCGGCAGATCGAGATTGGTCGTGTCCGTGGATCCGACGGTCGCGGTAATTTGCCGCCAAAAGAGGACGGACAGCCGCGCGCTTTGCACCTGTTCTTCAGGAAGATGGATGCGGAGGCGCGGATCATCCGCATTGCGCCACATTTGAACCGCAATTTTGACCGGCTCACCCGGCTTGCACGCGGACGGCTCGATAACCGGCCGGCCCAGCACCAGGCCAGGCTGTTCTTTTGACAACAGCGGCACCGACCAGTAATTGGACGTATAATAGGTGCGAATGGGCGTCAGGCCGCGGAATCCCCACGGCATCTCTGCTGTCACATAATCGGCGGCAAGCCAGTCCGGCGGCTTGAACAGCAGTTCGCCCGTCGCGCTTGATCCTTGCAGCAAAAGGCCGCTTTCCAGCGGGGCACGGGAGACGGCGCATTTCCCCGCGACACCGGGCTTGCTCAAGCCCCATTCGAGGAGTTTCTCCTGCGTGACCGCCAGCGGCGTCCACCCCAGAAATTTGTCCTTAAGCCAGACCCCGGCGCCGGGCGGCGGAGAATCAATCACCATCAGCGCGTCCTTGTTTAACAGCGGCCTTGCCCAGCGCAAGCCGGCATAGGCGCAACCGGCAACCATTGCGACGAGAAAGACAATCTCGAATAACGCGCCAATCCGGTTCAGCCACGGCCCGGCGCCCGCCGGATACCATCGCTTTGACAACACGACCCAAACCAACACGAGCAAAATGACCGCCGCGAAATTGATTCCCCAACCGGTGTAGTCCAGAAGCAGAGGCCCGGAGGATGTGACGGCTCCGAACCGGATGTAATTGATGTGCAGTCCGGGTTGCCTTGTCAGCGGGCCGCTGGTATCCACGATGACAACCGCCGCCTGCGCCAGCAGCCAGAGTTGCAGAAGCGGTTTCCACCAGCCATCGCGCAGCAGCAACATCACCCCCGCCATCACCCCCACGCATCCGAGCGCGGGCACGGTGATGACCGCCCAGCCATGCGGATACACGCGGGCCGAAACGACCGCCAACGCCCCACAGATCAGCGCGTAAGCGCCCAAAACATAACCCGGCCAAGTCCTTGCCGGCGCCGCCGGGCCTTCCTGTTCATCGCCATTCATCACCACCGAGCATACTTGGGAAACTCAAGCTTGTCCATGTTCCTGGAGGAGGCTTGACTTAGTGGGAAATCCCACTATACTATCGTCATGACAACACTGCTGGAGGCGACAAAACAGAAAACCGGACCTGTCGTCGTGGAAGAATACGACGTTGCTGCCGATGCGAAGAAGCGGATCAGTCTCCGTCGCGCCAAGACAAAGTACTTTCGCGTCAGGTCCCTTTCCGATGGATCGTTTTTGCTGGAGCCGCGGGTGTTGGTCCCTCCCAAGGCCATCTCACCCCGTGTGCTGAGAATGCTTGACAGGTCGGCGGCGAACTTGAAGAAGGGCGTGGCCTCGCCCCCAATTGACTTAACGCCATTCCAAGATTGAGCCGGCCATGCCCTTCAATATTCGCATGGGTGTGCCGGAGATGGCGGCTGTGTGGTCTGATCTCTCCACTCGCAAACTGCAAGGGAAGTTGGGGCGGAACGAGGAGAAGTTTTTCAAGAAGCTGGTCAAAGTGCTTGGCTTTCTGGGGGCCGACCCCAGGCACCCCAGCCTGCAGACTCATGAAATAGATGCTCTGACAAATAAATACGGCTTCAAAGTTTTTGAGGCTTACTTGGAAAACAGAGCCCCTGCGGCCGGTCGCGTCTTTTGGGCTTATGGTCCGGATAAGGGGGACATCACTATAATCGGCGTCGAGCCGCATCCAGAGGACAAGCACGGGGCCTATTACCGCGTTAAGCTTTCTGGATTCCCGTCTGCAAAACCAAAAGCCTCTTCAGGGCACAGCGGCAGCTCTGCCCTGCCAGCCTAGCGGGGTTCAAACAAAACTACAGCCAACCGCGATGTAGTGTTCGGCCTCTGGCCGAATCTGTCGAGCCAGAGGCTCGACCCTACACTTTAAAGCCATTCAGTGGCCGCGACATTGTTCAAACCACTCTAAACCAATCACGGCTCGGCGATGAATGCGCTGTAGCTGTGGGGCAACAGATGGACGGTAAATGAGGCCGTTCCCTGGCCCGCTCCGCGTCCTCCGCCTCCACCGCCGGCGCCGGCGCCGCCGCGTCCGCCACGTCCGCCGGGGGCTCCGCGTTCTCCGCGCCCGCCGAGGCCGCCGCGCCCGGCATCACCGGCGGGCGCCGCCGCGACGGCAAGCACTTCGCCGGTGGCGAGGTTGCGCAGTTTGGTGAACTGGCGGCCCACGGAGACTCTCACGTCGCAGGGGGTCGGCCGGAAGGACTCCACGATGCAAGTGTTGTTGTCATAGGCAAACAAGGCGACGTGATCGGGGCCGTCAATGCGGACGGGGAAGCCGGTCATGACATAATTCTTGACAGTGCTGATGGCGCTTTGCGGCATCTTGTAAAGGTCGTTGAAGTTTTCGGGCATGGTCCACACGTAGAGGACGCCTTCCCTGCCGTAGCGGTTCATGAGGAGGAGGGGATAGCCGCGGCCGTTGGCCATGGCGCGAAGGAGCTGCCAGGAGTCGTTGGTCAAGAAGAAAATTTCCGGGAACAGCACGTCTTCCAGCTTCTCCGCCGCCAGCGCCGATCCACTGCCCTGCCCGAAGGAACTGGAATACTCGTGCGACAGCACCTTGTGGTCGGAGTATTGGATTTCCGCGATGTCCTCAATCCCCTTGCCTTGCAGGGCGTGCAGGAGGCCGCTGGTGATGACGACCGATTTGCCGGCGAGCAATTGCGCCTTGATCTTGGCCACGATGTCCGGGTCAAACTTCGCGCACTCAGTCAATAGCACGGTGCTGGCGTTGGTCGGAAAATAGGGATACAGGTCAATCGGGATGCCAATCATTCCAAGATAGTCGTGCAGAAAATCTTCGCCGGTGGATTGGTAGGGCTTGTAGCTCTTGATGCCGATGGGGGTGCCCATTTGGCCGAGGAACGCGTCCGCCTTCGTCAGCGCGTCGCCGGCGATGCGGCCCCAGGTGACGCTGGCTCCTTCAGGCAGCGATTTTTGCAGCGCATTGTAATCGAAACTGGTGTGCTGGTCCGCCCAGGGCCGCTCGCCGGCGCGGGCCGTTCCCGTGACGCTGCCGCCGCCGAAGAGGAGCATCTCGCGCGCCTTGGCGAACACGGTGTCCACCAACTGTTCGGCAAAGCGATCCGAATACCGCAGGCTGCCGGTGTCCACCCAGCCGCCGCCGTTGCGTCCCGGGGCGATGTTCTCGAAGTAGCGCATGATCAGATAGCTCTCGTAGGATTGGAGATTCTGGTCGGTGATGTCGGGATCGCGCGTTTCGGTGCCGGTGAAGAGGCCGTCGAAAATTTTCGGCACCTGGTCAAGGTCGTAGCCCAGGCCCTGGAAATGCTCGTACCAATTGGGGTACTTGATGACCATTTTGATGTTGGGATTGATTTCCTTGGCCGGGCCGACCAGCAGGTTCTTGGCGGCATCGCGCTCCAAGTCGAGGCGGAACTGCGTCCAGGTACGGTCGCCTTTGGCCGCGATGTCCGACGGATACTTGGTAGTGATAAAGAAGAAATCGTCCTGGATGACTTCATCGAAATGGCGGGCGGCGCGCTGGGCGGCGCTCTTGATGAAATCGCGGTCGGCGGGATCGGTGTAGCAGAAGGAGCGGAACTGGCCGCCGGCGGTGCTGTCGGACAGGGCCATGCCGCCCGCGACTTTCACGCCCATGCTCTGGTAAAACTTCTTGGCATTCTCCAGAGCGTCATCATCGGTCATGCGGCGGTCGCGCTGGACTTCGACATAGACCTTGTCCAACTGCAACTGGTTGGTCATGTTGGCCCAGCGGGCGGGGTCCGTCCCCGCGCCGATTCCATAGACGGAGACCTGGAAGTTGGTGTAATGGCCCGCCAGGCAGGAGGCGGCGGGGAGCAATAGCAGGCCGAGCACTGAGCCGGCAAGCGAACGGAGGATCTGGGGATGTTGTTTCATGGGATTATGTTGTTTCATTGAGTGTGAGACAGAATTATTCGAGCTAGTTGACTCTGCGCGAAAGAGCTTGAGTCCGGTGTAAAGTTTTTTGGGCAGAAAGGTGCGGGCGAGTGGAAAAGCGGCGCTGGCGCGCGCGCACTCCAAAGCGGCCTGTCGGCCGCGTGCCCCGAGCGCGGAGCGCCTTGGAGTGCGGAACGACAGTTCCGCTTTGGCTGTGGAGCAGGCGCTTGCGCCCAATATGGAGACTCTTTTCTCACACCTTATTTCATTAGATTAGCGGGCTGGGGTGTTGAAGGCGTGAATCTTCCACGTTACTTTGCCAGCCAGCGGGTCGCTGGGCAGTTGAAATGTGCCGCTTCGGTTAGGGAGCGAGACTTCGTGAAGGACGTTATCGGAAGGCAAACAAACCAAGCCGTTAGCTGTCGCACCCGTGGAGTAAGCCACCAATTCCAAGTTTGACCAATCCATCTGCATGGTGGATTGCGCGAGTTTGATTTGCGGAATCACGGTGCCGTAACGCACGAGCATGACAATGGGAATTTTGCCGGCGGCGATCTTCTGCCAGCCGCCCGTGTAATTCGTGCCGGTCTGGTAATCAATCCAATTTCCCGGCGGGAGATAGACATTGCGGCTCGTGCTGCCTTCTTCAAACAGCGGCGCGACAAGAATGCTAGAGCCGTAGAGGTATTCATCGTCCACAAGCCAGGAGCCGGGATCGTCGGGATACTCGATGAACAGGGCGCGCACCATCGGCAGGCCGCGTTGCGAGCTGTCCTTCGCCTGGGCATAAACGTAGGGCATCAGTTGATACTTCAATTCGTCGGTCTGGCGGAAATCATTCATGAAGTTTGTGCCGTACACCCACGGCTCCTTTTGGGCCGTGCCGTGGCATCGCGTGTGCGAGGTGAGCATGCCAAAGGCCAGCCACCGGCTGTAGAGATTGGTTGTGGCGGCTTCGACGAATCCGCCCACATCGTGGCTCCAGAAGGTGAATCCCGACAGGCCGAACGACAGTCCGCCCCGCAATTCCGCGATCATGCCATCGTCCGTATTTTCCGCGTCGCCGCCCCAATGGATTGGGTAACGCTGGCTTCCTGCCCAGGCGCTTCTGGCCCAGATGATATTGTCGCCGGTGGTTTTCTTGGTGATGTCCGCCACCGCCTTGTTGTAGCGCAAGGGATAATAATTGTGCTCGTAAAAACCGGTTTTGCCCGAGGCGAAAAGGCCGTTGTTCGGGGTCGCTTCGCCAAAATCCACCTTGATCGCGCCGACGCCCATCTTGAGGAGATTGGCCAGCTTGCCCTGATACCACTCGACGGTGGCGGGATTGGAGAAATCGAGCACGGCGTCTTCGTAGGTGAGGTTGCCTTTCGGATCGCGCACGACCAGTCCTTTTTGCACGATTTCGGGGAACAGCGTGTTCTTGGGGACAAAGTAAGGCAGTTGCCAGAGGGAGATATGGAAGCCGTCGGTCTTGAGGTCGTTGATCATCTTCTGCGGATCGGTGAAGCGGGTGGTGGAGAACTGGTAGTCGCAGCGCCAATCGGTTTCAAACCAGCCGGTGTCCAGGTGAATGACGTCGCAGGGGACCTTGTTCGCGCGCAGTTTGGACGCGACATCGCGGACCTGGACCTCGTTGGAATAAGTGCAGCGGCTCATCCAGAGGCCGAAGCTCCAGAGGGGCGGCATGGGCGCCTTGCCCGTGACCGTGGTGTATTCATCGAGGATGTCCTTGGGCGAACCGAGAAAGACAAACAAGTCCAGCTCGTCATCGCCGAGCATCATGGCGTTGACGCCGCTGAAATAATTGCCGAAATCAACGGTGATCGGCGCCGTGGAGTGCATGAACATCCCGTAGCCGCGGCTGCTCATGAAGAACGGAATCGGCTTGTACATGCCCTGGTTCTGGATGCCGTTGGCGTCGTCGGTCCAAAGCACCAGGCGCTGGCCGCGCTTGTCCAGACTGGTGAACGATTCGCCGCAGCCGAAAATCTTCTCGCCGGGCGACAGCGTGAAGGCGGCGTTCATGCGGCGGGAATAATCCGCAGCGAGGCGGACGAAGGAAAACGGCAGGATGGGGGTGAAGGTGCTGGTGTTGTCAACGGTGTGGTCGGTTTTGGTCAGGAGGCGGCCGGCGGCGTCGCGAATCTCGATGTGAAAGGGGTTTTCCAAAATGGTGACGGAGCCGAACTTGCCGGTATAGCGATGGCCGCCGTCCACCTTGGCGTATTGCCAGGAATTGTCCGTTGGGACCGGCCCGGCCAGCATGAGGGATTCGGCGGCGGGATGGAACTGCGGCCCGCTTGTGGCGCGAATGCGGATCGTTCGCGGTGAAACGAATTCGATGGAGAACGGCAGGCTGGGGCTGGCCGCGTACTCGTTTTCGGGGAATTCGTTGGCGGGCACCGGTTTGAGCACCGCCAGCATGTTGTCGAAGGCCTGGCGCGTGAAGAACTGCGCGCGCTGGTATGAGATTTTGCCGGAGTGCGTGGCCGGGTCGAACTCGGCGACATGATCCGCCAGATAATAGGTGTTGGCGAAATCCCGGAAATCCGGGCTGACATCCACCGGGTCGTTGAGCAGTGTTGGAGACGGCTCGCCCGCGAAGGAGGAAACCGCCGGACCGAAATAAAACGCCGCCGCCAGGCAAGCCAGCGCGGCCGGGATTTTTTGTGTTGTCATAATGTTGGACGATAGTGACCGGGTTGCGGAAATACAATCCATTTTTAATCTTTATTGACCTTTATTGAGCTTTATTGACCTTTAGTTTGGGCTGCCTTGGGCTTTGGTTTTTGGCTGGAGTTCTGCGACAAGCAGAGCGCGGAAAGGGGGTCTCTTTTTAATCTTCATTAACCTTCATTAGCCTTCATTGACCTTCATTTTGGGCTTCATTGAGCTTCGTTCTTGAATTCTTAACGCAAAGACGCCAAGTCGCGAAGACGCAAAGCACTTCTGCTTTTCCCGTTGCGCCTTTGCGCCTTCGCGCCTTTGCGTTAATTCCGGAAACCGCAATTGCCGGGAGCCTCCCGCCGCTCTCTGTATTATTTCAGTTTTCGGCATTTCAGCCTTTCAGCTTTTGCCTTCCGGTCTCCCCGCCGCCAGACTTTATGAGTCTTGCCATACGCGATACAGTATAGAGCTTAAGTCTGGAATGTCAACGGACAAAATGCAAGTAAATGATTCTGCTTGCAGAGGGCCTTGTTTTAGCCACTTGCGCACGGACGCAGAGCAGATTTCGGGAACCCCTCTCTCCGACTCTCTCCCCGCAAGCGGGGAGAGAGAGGAGGGCGCGCAAAATTTTGTCTTGCGCCACTTGTGGGCGTCCCGGCGGGCAGGCGGGGAGGTCAGACTTCGTCCAGTATCTTCTTCTTGGCGGCCTCGTATTCCTCTTCATTCACGACGCCGTCCTCGCGGAGCTTTTGCAGGCGGCGCAGCCGTTCGTCGAAGGGCAGTTGTTCGGCGGGCGGCGTTTTGCCGGACGGCGAAATGCCGGCTTCATCCAGCGCGTCCTTGAGGACTCCGCCGCCCATCCGGGCCCACGGTTCGACATCTTTTCGGGCTTGCTCGGGATCCAGTTTGATGCCGGAACCGGCCAGTCCGAATCGCCCCGCTCTCTGCATCGAGCCGCCGGCAAATATCAAAACCATGCCAATGAACGCGCGCGCCATTCCGGAGCGCGCCCTGGAGTTAAAATTATCAAAGTTCCCAAAATTGATGAAAAATGTGACAAATGTCGAAAGAAACATCAAAAGTCCCACCACCGACAGCGCCATGCCGATATAGTAGATGTTCTTCCTTTCAGGCGAGGGTTGTCGGGTTGGCGGCATATAATCTGCGGATGAATTTGGGCCGGTTCAGGGTTTTTTGCAAGCGCTTTTCCCGGCCGCATCGCAAAATGCGCTCGCGCAACCGCCCTGAAGCGGCCTATAATGCCCCATTGAAAATCAGTGAACGAATTTTTTTGAACAGGAGGAAACAGAGGAAACAGAGAAATGCCTTTCCAGTTCTCTGTTCTCTCTGTTTCCTCCTGTTCAAAATTCTTCGACGGCCATTCACCGCCCTTGCGGTGGGGTGCTTCTTGTTGACCTCCTGCCACCGCCAGCCCTTCGTGGTAGTTTACACTTCGCAGGATGAAGTTTATGCCGAGCCGATTCTGAAGGATTTTGAAAAGCAAACTGGCATCCAGGTGAAAACGGTGTTTGACAGCGAGGCGGTGAAAACTGTCGGCCTGGTCAACCGCCTGCTGGCCGAACAAGGCAATCCGCAATGCGACATTTTCTGGAACAACGAGG
>Ga0187871_10002766_pt1 | contig 13967 bp, 7 predicted proteins | sample June2016WEW_16_1_FD_132988 | JGI IMG/M metagenome (GOLD analysis project Ga0187871, IMG submission 132988) | Peatland microbial communities from SPRUCE experiment site at the Marcell Experimental Forest, Minnesota, USA - June2016WEW_16_10 | ecosystem: Environmental > Terrestrial > Soil >... | reverse complement strand
TTGATGTCTTACGACGATGGCACCCGCCAGCAATTTCAAGATTGGCTCAAGGCAAAATACAAGTCGCTCGACAACCTCAACACCGACTGGACTACTTCCTACTGGAGCCAGACCTACGACAACTGGGGGGAGATCCCGATTCCCATCGGCGGCCACAACCCCGGCCTGATGCTCGATTGGAAACGGTTCGTGACCTACACCTGGGCTTCTTACCAGCAGGATCAGATTGATGTGATCCGCAAACACAGCGACACACGCCAATTCATTACTTGTAACTTCATGGGATTTTTCGACGGCTTCGATCACTACGCCCTTAGTGAGCCACTCACCTTCGCATCCTGGGACGATTACGTTGGCACAGGACACGTGGACCCCGCATATAACGGGCTTGCCCATGACCTGACGCGTGGATTCAAGCGGCAGAACTTTTGGGTGATGGAGACGCAACCCGGCGCAGTGAATTGGTCCACGCTTAATAATTTTCTTAATCGCGGTGAGGCACGTGCCATGGCCTGGCAGGCCATCGGCCACGGCGCCGATGACGTCAACTACTGGCAGTGGCGCAGCGCACTGAACGGACAGGAGGAGATTCACGGCGTGCTCGTTGGCCCCGACGGAACGCCTGTGCCTTTCTATGACGAAGCGGCACAGACGGCGCACGAGTTTGCCAAAGTTGAAAGCAGCTTTCGCGACACCGCGCCGCTCTCGCAGGTGGCGCTTCTCTATTCCTATGACAGCCACTGGGCGATTCAATTCCAGAAGCACACGGAAAAGTATGACGACATCAAGCTGCTGAAAAGTTACTACCGGGCGCTGCGGCAGATTTCACAGTCGGTCGACGTAGTCAGCGCCTATGCACCACTCGACGGCTACAAACTGGTGGCTGCTCCGAGTCTGAATGTGTTGCCCAAAGATCTCGCGGATCATCTGCTGGCATACGTGCGGCAGGGCGGGCATCTCGTCCTCGGTCCGCGCTCGGGCATGAAGGATGAATTTAATGCTCTGCTGCCGCAGCGCCAGCCGGGATTTCTGGTTGACGCGCTCGGTGCGCGCGTCGAGCAGTACTACGCACTCGAAAAAGAAGTACCGCTCTCAGGCGCATGGGGCAACGGCGAAGCCAGCATCTGGGCGGAGCAATTGAAGAGTCAAGCTCCCGGCGGCGAAGTGCTTCTGACTTATGGCAAAAGCAACGGATGGCTCGACGATCAACCGGCTGTTGTCACCAAAAGCTATGGCAAAGGCCGAATCACATATATTGGCGCTGTGCTCGACGACAGCCTGATGGCCAAGGCTGCGGAATGGATGACGCAGAAGTCTGGAGTGACGCCTGTATTCGGTCCGGTGCCCGACGGGGTCGAGGTGAGCCGGCGGGTTGGCCTGGGTAAGCAGGTGTTTGTGCTCGTCAACTACTCGGGAGAAAACCGGGGGGTGACTCTGCCTCATGCCATGAAGCTGATGTTCGACGGCAAGCAGGCCGACACTGTGGACCTGCCGCCGTATGGGGTGGCCGTCGCTCTAGATAGCCACTGATGGAGAAATGTTCCGACTGGAACATCGTGCTGAATGTTCCAACTGGAACATTCGAACTTTGCAGAAAAATATCGGCGTAAGTTGTTGATTCTTCGTGCGGGGGTTTGGGCAAGTCAATAGAATCAGGGGGTTGGCCTGTGGAAAAAATGTCTACTTTCGTGTACGTCGGATGTCTACTAAAGTAGACTTGACAAGGGCTGGACGTACTTTATAAGGTACGGCTCCCGGGTAAGGTTTACATGCATTTTTCGGCAAGCACTCAGTTCATGCCATCGGCGCAAAGGATCCTTCGCTGTTCGCTGGTCGTGAGCATGCTATTTGGCTGCGTGGTCACGTCATCTTCTCAACAGATATCGAAGGCGGACCGCAATCTCGCGCAACAAATGCTGCGGGATGTGGCTGCGGATGTCGCGAAGTATTACTACGATCCCAAGCTGCATGGCGTCGACTGGGACGCTAAGGTCCGCGAGGCGCGCGAGAATATTGATAAGGCCGACTCGATGGACAGCGCGGTATCGGAAATTGCCGCGCTTCTCGACACACTCAATGACTCGCATACAAGATTGGTGTTGCCGCCTCGCAACTACGTTCACAGGTACGGCTTCGGTCTGAAAATGATTGGCGACCGCTGTTACGTTACCCGGGTGCATGCAGGCAGCGACGCGGAGAAGAAAGGTCTTCAGCGAGGAGATCAGGTGCTGGCAGTGAACGACCTTCCTGTCACGCGCAAGACTTTCTGGAAAGTGGAATACATCTTTCAAGTCTTGCGGCCCCAGCCCGGGCTTCGGCTGACTCTCGTCGATGAAGATGGACAACGGCGGCAGGTTGACGCCATGGCCAAAGTCGAGCCGTCGTCCGTGATTAAGTACAGTCTGCATCAAGGCATCAATCAGATGATCCGAGACTGGACTGTCGAGAACGATCTCCTGGAGCCGCAGTATTACGAGAAGGGCGATCAATTTCTCGCGATCAGAATTCCTGCATTCTCTCTTTCGCCCGTAGGGGTGGACCGTGTAATTGACAAAATGCGGAAGCACAAAGGCGTCGTACTTGATCTTCGCGGTAACCCGGGCGGATTTTCAAGGACGCTCGACCGCTTAGTTGGAGGGATGTTTGAGAATGGGTTGAAGATTTTTGATCACCTGGCGAGGGATTCCAACGAGCCGATCTTGGTCGATGGACGCCACCGCGATGCTTTCACGGGTAGACTGGCCGTTCTGGTCGATAGCGGATCGGCGTCAGCATCGGAGTTGTTCGCCCGGACCATACAACTGCAAAAGCGTGGGTTCGTCATGGGAGACCGCAGTGCGGGCATGGTGATGGAAGCAAAGCCTTACCGGCACGAGATATCTGTGGGTACCGACAATTTCTATGGTGCTGAGATTACCGTCGCCGATCTCATCATGACGGATGGAAAGCGCCTGGAACACGCTGGGGTGGAGCCGGACATCCTCATCCTTCCAACGGCTCAGGACCTAAGCTCCCATCGCGATCCGGTCATGGCCAAGGCCGCAGGGCTGGTTGGTTACAAAGTGACGCCGGAGGAAGCGGGGTCGATGTTCCCCGAGAAAGAGTTGGAAAAGTAAAGGGGGCCCCTGGCTCGCTCGGTGCGGTTTGAAAATCATAAAGAGCAACAGGAACACTAGATGCGGAAGATACCGGCGTTGAGGCCACTGCGGATGCGCGAGGCGACCGCCGGCGGATCGCCGGTATCGTCGCGAATCGTGTGCCGCTCGGCTTCGTCGAAGGACGAATATAGCTCGCGATAGGGGGTGTAGTCGGCAATCGCGCCCTCAGCGCGAGCAGCGGCACGAGCTGCGCACACCTCTTCGCTCGGACGAAGCACTATATAGTCGAGCGGCACATCCCTCGACTTGACCACTCTTTGAGCGGTCTCAAGGAACCATGGCGGAATCGAGAAGTCGAGGATGACTTCGTATCCATACAGCGCATAAGGCAATGCAGCCGCGGTCATCGCCGTCATAATCATTTTAAAGTTCTTCTCACGACGTCCCGCGCCTTTGGCAATGAAGAACCAGAACTTGTCGCCTTCGATCGAGGCGATCGGGGCTGGCGAAGAGGCAACGAGTTCGCGTGCAACGGTGGTCTTGCCCGCACCGATGGGGCCGGAAATTATCACGACAGGCTTCATGGAGCCGATCCTTTGACGGTAGAACTCGACGATAGAACTCGACGACCGTAGAACTCGACCGTAGGATACGACAAGTCGCCTTAACGTTCACCCGCAAGTCAATGAGTGAAATCGGCTGTCCACAACCCTGACACCACGCGGAGGGTCACTCGGAGCGCAATGCCTGCATTACGTCGACGCGGGCAGCGCGGGCAGCGGGCAGCACCGACGCGATGACCGCGACCGCCATCAGCACGAACGCGGAGACAAACACAGGCAATGCGCCCGGCATTTTGACCTCGAGAAAATATTTTCCCGCCAAACGCGCCAGCGCGAAGCCGAATGCCGCGCCCGCGAGGACGCCCCCCGCGGCCATCACGGTGCCCTCTGCGATCACGCCTTTGAGGAGTTGCTGCGGCTCCGATCCCAGGGCCAGCCGGATACCGAATTCCCGCGTCCGCGCGCTTACCGAAAACGCGAGCACGCCCGCGACTCCTACCACCGCAATCGCCAGCGCGACAGCGGCAAACACGCTAAACACGAGAGAGTTCAAACGGTCCGGCGTGAGTACCTCTGCACGAATGTCTTCGAGAGTGGCGGCGCGCTCAACCGGCTGATCGGCAGACATATCGCGAATAATGCGCGTGACCGGCGCGACCAGCGCATAAGGATTTGCACCCGTGTGAATGAAGAGACGCCCAGCAAACATTGGGCCTTCGTCAAAAGGGCTGTAAATAGTGACCGCGGGTTCCGGAACGACGTGTCCGTCGTCAATATCCGCGGTGACACCGATGATGCGGTGCGGCGCCATCATGCGCGCCTTTTCGCTATCGGTCCCACCCGCGAATTGAAACACGGGATCCGTCCAAAAGACATGCCGGTTGACCGCATCCTGATTGGGAAACATGCGCTGGGCGAGGGTCTGGCTGACGATAACGACAGGCTCTTCATTTTTCTTATTCTGGTCTTTACTATTCTGGTCGTTATTTTGAACATCGAGCGCATTGAAATCGCGGCCGGCAATGATAGGAACGCCGAGCGCCGCAAAAAAGCCCGGAGAGATGGCTCGCCAGTGCGCCCGGGGATCCTCTAACCCGGGGGCATGGACGTGACCATCCCCGGAGAATTGAAAGCCGGCGAGACCAGGGCCGCCATCGCGCCACGGAACGACATCGCCGAAGGCGGTTTTGCTCACGCCCGGCAGGTTGTCAATACGACGTATCGCTTCCCTGTAGAAATCGACGACCTGCGCGGGGGTCTTCCCGAAGAACATAGGGGGAACGTCGATAGCCAGGACGTGCTGCGTGTCCAGACCTGTCTGCGTCCTTTGCAGTGCGATCAGCGTAGCGATCAACGTACTTGCGCCGGCCAGCAACACGAAGGACGCGGCGATTTGTGTCACCGCGAAGATGCGCTGGCGGCGGCTCGTGCTGCCTGTGAACCGAACACTTCCGCTTGATAGGGTCAGTCCACTCGAGGTGCCGGAAGAGGGCAGGCGGGGGACGAAAGCGAGAATTACCGCGGCGACAATGGCCAGCGCTGCTCCGGCCCAAAGCAAGCTCGAATCGACGCTGAAATCGAGGGCACGAACGGAGAAGCGCGAGGCATAGCGGGCCAGGATGACCACCAGCGGCTGCGCGCTCATTACACCGAGTGCGGCGCCAGCGCCGCAGAGCAGAAGGCTTTCCGCCAACAGCATGCGGCGCAACGCGCCTTTGCTTGCGCCCAGCGCCACGCGGACCGCCAGCTCACCTTCGCGGCGAACCGTCCGTGCCAGAATCAGATTGGCAACATTGGAACACGCGATGATGAAGACGAGACCTGACGCTGCCAGCAGCACGAGCAGCACGGTCCGCGCGCCCGACGTGATCTGGTCACGAAGCAACTTGGTCCCGATCTGAAAGTTCGCTTCCTGGGAATAGGCTTCGGGATGGTCCTTCTTCATCGCGGAGTAGGCGGAGCGCAACTCAGCGCGTGCTTGATCGAGAGTGACTCCGGGAGCGAGATGGCCGAAAAGTTCAGTCATGCGGTGGATGCGGCCCGTGACCATGGTTGCGGAAAGATGATGCGGGCTGGTGACGATGTTGGCGATGATTTCCGTATCTTGGGGATATGGGACGCAAGGCTCGAGGACGCCAATGACTGTCGCAGAGCGATCACCGATGCTACCGAGGCGAACGGTTTTGCCCAGGACAGAAGGATCCTTGTGAAAAGCGGTCGCCCAGAAACGGTAGGTGAGAACGACGACGCCGGCAGCTTTGGGACCGTCGTCTTGAGGTCCGATGAGGCGACCGAGCACGGGACGAAGCCCCATCACGTCGAAATAGGTGCCGCCTACAACACCACCTCGAATGGAACGAGGTTCACCGAGGCCGATCATTGTGAAGTCCATGGCTGAGAAGTCGCCAAAGGCGCTCACGGTTTTCACGCTGGCACGCAAATCCTGTAGCTCGGGTACGGAAAACGTACTGTTTTCGTCGCCGATGCCGGGAGCGCTCTGCCGGATATAGATCAGCCGGTCCTCGTCGCGATTGACAAGGGGTTTGAGCAGCACTCCGCGCACGAGCGTGAAAATGGCGGCGTTCGCGCCGATGCCGAGTGCCAGTGTGAGAACCACGGCGATCGCCAGGCCTGGAGTGCGAATTAACGAGTGAGCTGCAACTCTCAGATCGCGAATGAATGACATATTCCTGCCCTCGCTGCCGGGGTATCAGCATCATTCTTGCCAAGACCGAGCGCCACATTCTAAACGACTTAATATGCAATGAGTTAGTTCGCGCTGTCCGTTTCAGGACACCGCTGTGGCGAATCCGGACACTAGGCTCCGCTGCTGGCCCGAGTCACCTTCCTCATTCTCGGGCACTTTACGGCGTGGCGTTCAGCCGCGACACTTCGAAATGAATTCACGACCCACTCACACCGAGATTGTGTTGCTAAAGGGTGGAATGGTGGTAAAGTTTCTGGGGCAAGGGTGCGGGTATGGGAAAACGTATTCTCGCGATTCAGAACCTGCTGCTGTTTGCTCTGCTTTTCTGCGCTTTTGAAGCAATCGCACAGGAGCGGGTTCCGGTACAAGCGGACCTGGTGCGGGCGCTTGAGGCGGGGCGAGTCAAGGCCGGCGATCCGGTTCTCGCCAAGGTTGTGGTGAAGTGGCAAAGTCCGGAATGTACGCTCCGCGAGGGAGCAATCCTCAAGGGGCGAATTGTGGCGCAAAACGTCCATTCGAAGACCGAAAAGACCTCGGAGGTGGCGCTGCTTTTCGAGAGCGGCCAATGCGACGGACGCGAAATGAAGCCGTTGCTTCTGACTGTGGCGGCGCTGCTGGCGGTAGATCCCGTCCAGGATAAAAACCAGTACGAAAACCAGGCCTTGAGCGATGCGGTTGGCCTGGGATTGGGAAGCGACCCCGGTCCCAACGGGATTGCGGGTTCGGCCGGCGGCAAGCGGAGCGTTACGCAGGCGGCGGCGACTGTTTATGTTTCCCCTCCTCGTTATAAAGGTCCGACCGCGGTCATGCCGGGGCAAGTCGTCGGCATCCGAGGAATGAAGCTGAACGTTGGCGGTGGTCCAGAAGGCAGTTCGGTGCTTTCGATTTCGGGACGCAATGTTCGCCTTGAATCGGGAGCGCAGTTCCTGCTGGTAGCCAACCTGAACGATCCGGAGGCGCCGGCCCCGCCCGCGGCCGCATCACTCCCTGCGACGGCTTATTCGAGTCCTCCCGCAAATGACGCGGCCGCTGCGGCTGACGAGACCGAGGTTTGCTTACCGCCGCAATGCAATGTGGCGCTAACGCCGAACGCGGCGGAAACTGGGGCCGCTGCCGCATGGGCGACCTTGTCGGTGAAAGATCTGGGTTATGTGCCGGAGCGGGCAGACCACGAAATGTACAACTTTGATTACGGCTCGGCCATCGCCTACTTGGACCGGAAGGAGCTGTTGTTTACTTTCAATCCGCATGTGTTGATTCGCCGCGAAGGCGCGGAAGCGACATTCGCCAAGCTCCGCGTCATTCGTGCGGTTTTGATCAACGTGCAGGAAAAGCGAGTGGAGAAGACCGTGGACTGGAAAGTGCCGGACGCGAAGCAATATCTCTGGCCGATGGGCCAGGACGCGGTGCTGGTCCACGTGGGACGAGAGTTGAGGCTGTACGGGCCGGGGCTGAAATTGGAGCAGCGGCTTGCGCTCGATGGTCCTCTGGCATTCGTCCGCATGTCTCCGTCGTCGAGATATTTTGCGGTTGGCGTAATCGAGGAGCGTCATTCCGAAGCGATGCACCGGCAGTTGGCCGACGCCGAACAACGGGAGCCTGAAGAAGATGTTGAGATCAGAGTTCTCGACGGCAATTTTCATACGCTGGCGACGGTTGAACGTTCGTCGCGAGCCGCACCTCCGGTATTGTCGGATGATGGAGAAATCCGCATCTTAAGTGTGAGAAAGAATCGCTGGCGGATCGTAGAGGAGAGTTGGGACACCCAGAAGCATGTCCTAGCGCAGATTAGCTCGGCGTGCAGGCCGGAGGCGACGACCTTGCCGGCGAATTTGTTATTCGTGGTTGGTTGCGACCCTCAGACTACAGGCAAGTGGTACCGCGTGCTTCGGTCCGATGGAAAGCCGGTATTGAAAGGGTGGTCATCCTCGCTCGAATTGGAACATACTGCGAGCGGGGTTGCGACGGCGGGTACGTTTACGATAGGCATGGCGGAGGCCGCAAAATCGATTACTGCCGATTCAGCTTTTCGGACCTCCGATTTAGAGAAGGAACGCATCGCCGTCTACCGGGCGGAAAATGGAGAAAGGATATTCTCGGTCGCGATCCCTTCGCCGTCTCCCAGCGTGCAGACGTTTGTGCTTTCGCCCACAGGTGACCAGCTTGCCGTGCTTCGGGGAGACGAGATTGCCTTCTATGAGATTCCGAACGCGGGCGGACGCCGGTAGGCTTTGAGTGAAAAGCGTTTCAGCCCGCACTCCCGTCTTGAAGCGGCTTCGTTCCTGGTCGTACCCTAGCCTTTCATGAGATTGCGATTCCAGACTCTTGCGTCGTGGGCCATCTTCGTTCTGTTTGCGGCAGCGGCGGCGTTGGCGCAAATTGGGGTGCAGCCTTCCGCGGAAAATATTTCTCTTATCAAAGACGCGGCTCAATCGCTCGCGGCCGGAGATTTGAAGCGGGCCGAGAGTGAACTGAATACGGTGCTTGAGACTGCGCCGGATGAATTTCGCGCGCTGGATCTGCTGGGCATTGTCCGGGCCCAGCAACAGCGCGAGCCCGAGGCCGAAGCACTGTTCAAGCGGGCACTCGAGATCAAGCCAGATTTCACCAGCGCGCACGTCAGTTTGGGAATGCTTTACGCGCAGATGGCAAAGCCCGACGAAGCGATTCCCCAGTTTCAGGAAGCGCTGCGGCTTGATCCGGAGCGCACTGACGCTCGAGACTCTCTGGTAAACGTTTGGCGGGAACAGGCGCGTGCAGCGGTTCGCGAGGATCCGGAAAAGGCTTTGTCGCTGCTGCTCAAGGCACGCAAGACCAGTCCGAAGGATGCGGACGTGCAGTTCGACTTAGGCATGGTTGCATTGAGGATGTCGTTGTTTCCCGATGCGATTAAAGCGTTCGAGGAAGCTCTGGAGCTGCGCAAGGACGACGCCAATGCTCTTTACGGCTTGGGCCGGGCGCAGATGGCGATTGCAAAATATGAGGACGCGCGCGTTACCTTCGACCGCTATAGCGTTCTTCGTACCGCGGATGCTTCGGGGCACTATGCTCTGGGGATGACGCTCGAGGCGCTGCAACGAACCGGAGAGGCTCGAAAAGAGTTTGAGAAATCGATCGAATTGAAGCCGGCGCAAACCGAATCCTATTTTCAAATCGGCTGGATGGAACTAGAGGCTGGCGATCTTGAAGCAGCCGAGAGGCAGTTCGATCGTGTGCTGAAGCGAGATCCTCATCATGCGGGCGCGTTGGCCGGCACGGGACGGATACGCTTCCAGCAAAAGGATTATGTGCAGGCCGCTGACCTGCTGCAGAAGGCCGTGGCGGCTGATGCTTCGCTGCGCGAAGCTCACTATTATCTGGGATTGACCTATGCGCGCATGGATCGCAAAGATGAATCCCAGAAAGAGCAGGAGATCGCCAGCCGGCTGGAACATGAAGAAGTGGAACGGCATCAATATTTGCTCAAGATCATTGATGCTGATTCGGTTGATGGCGGGGAGCAGAGCAAATGAGTTTTTATTTTTCCGTGGTGCAGCGCGAGCGGGTTCGGAGGAGCTGAAGCCCCGAGTGAGTGTATGACTTTACGCGGCGCTGGAAGCGCTGCTCTTCCACGTCACTGCATTTCTTCGAGACTTTGTTTGCTGCTTCTCGCGGTGCCCTTGCCCTTTATTTGTTCGCGGGATTTCCGCCTTCGAGGGCGGCCTTTGGCCAGCCATCGGCCCAGGCAATTGTCGAGATCTGGAGATAGGCCTCGCCTGAGGTGCCGTCATAGGCGTGGAAGACGATGATGTCTCCATCTTTTTGCTGCAGCAGCGACTCGCCCCCTGGCCCCAGCCAACGGCTGTTTCCAAGCAGTAAGGGAGTTCCGCCTCCCTCCAACATGGGCGTGCCAGCAGCGTCAACATAGGGACCCGTGACGGATCGCGAGCGCCCGACCATGGTTTTATAGTTGCTCTTGGTTCCGCGGCAGCAGAGGTCAAACGACACGAAGAGGTAGTAATATCCGGCGTGGCGGATGATGAACGGCGCTTCAACGGCCTGCCAGTCTCCGGGCAAACCGGGAGGATTGGGCGGCGGATTGTCCGGGCGCTTACGCCTCGCGAGAGAATAGAGTTTTGTATCCTCCGTCGAGAGCAGGCCGGTTCTGGCATCGATGCGCCGCATCTTGATGCCTGTCCAGAAACTACCGCAGGCCAGCCAGGGCTGTCCCTTGTCATCGAGCACCAGGTTCGGATCGATGGCGTTGAAGTCATCTTCCAGGCGCGAGCGCAGAACCAGGCCGCGATCCACCCAATGGAAATGAGGGTCTTTCGGGTTCAGCGTCTTGTTCGTCAGCAGAGCGATTCCAGAAGTGTTCTTACCGAACGCTGAAAACGCGTAGTACAGATGGTATTCGCCGTTGAAGAAAGAAATGTCAGGTGCCCATAGCTCTTTGGTCTCCGGACTCTCCTTGTTGATCCAGTCGGGAATCTTGTCGAAAACATAGCCGCAGAGCTTCCAAACGTGCAGGTCGTTGGAACAACGGATGGGAAGCTCTCCCTTGCGGGCGGGGCCGTTGGCGGTGCCGAACAAATACCAAGTGTCACCGTCCTTGGCGATGGAGGGATCGTGGGTGTACTCAATGTCTCCTTCAACCTTCACGACTTGTGGAGTGTTCTCCTGCTTGTCGTTCGCGTAGGCAAAGGCCGTTGTCAAAAGGCAAATGGCAACAAGGAGGGTGGCTTTGTTTCGCATCGCGTGGACCTTTCAGATGAAGAGAAGCTTCGAAGGATTCTTGGCAAATGTACGATATCAGAAATCGTTTACTGAGAGCCAGGTTCCGACGCCGCAGCATTTTGCGAATTTTGTTTTGAGGAGGTTTTGCCGTCTCTTGCGGGGCCACCCAAGCGGAAAGGATGCCGTACGAGCTTAATATAGTCCTTGGCGAATTCCTTGATCTCGAGGAACTGGTCGACAGCCACGTCAGCGAAGTTTTGCCGCGAATTGCTCGTCGGCCACCAGATTTCTAAATCCACAATGCGGGCCGACTTCCCCAGGCCGATGTGCTGTGTAAGCGGCGATGCGCCGAAGGAACCTCCGCTGCCAACGGTGCGGTAAATCGAGCGCGCTGGCTTACCTTCATTCTGCACTGTGACCTTGATGCGCGCGCCGATCGCGGCCCGGTTCGTCTTTACGCCAACCAGGTGCAGGCTAAGCCAATCGTTTCCGTTGCCGGGGTTTTCGAACAGACGGAAGGCATGGCTGTCGCCGGGAACGGCCCCGCCGATCTCAGTCAAGAGATCCTCGTCGCCATCATTGTCGATATCGGCGAAGGCAACGGCGTGTCCTTTGTGCAACTCGCCTGTGCCTGAGGATGCGGTGACGTCGGTGAAGAATTTCCCATCTTTATTGTGGAGCAATGCATTGGGAATCAGCGACGCATAGCTGGGATTGCCAGTGCCGAGATATATATCGAGAAAGCCGTCGTTGTCGATGTCTCCGAAGTTGGCTCCCATCGGCATCATGACGCGGTCCAGGCCGACTTCCGTGGTCACATCGCGAAAGGTCCCATTGCCCAAATTCCTGTAAAGCTTGAGGGTCTCTGCGTTGGGAGATAGACCCAGGTAGCTGCGCACGGATTCATCCACGGAAACGTAGTAACTGGTCACGAAAAGATCGGGCCAGCCATCGTTGTCATAATCGAAAAACCATGCGGCGAAACTTTGCCGGGGCTTCTGAACCCCAGCCTGCAGGGCAACCTCGGTAAACGTCTTGTTGCGGTTGTTGTGATAGAGAAAGTTGTCGCCGTTCAGGTTGGAAACGAAGAAGTCCACATAGCCGTCGTTGTCATAGTCGGCGGCGACTACGCCTTTGGTGAAGGCGATGCGGTCGATGCCGGCAGCATGGGAAATATCTTCGAACGTGCCGTCGCCGCGATTGTGGAAAAGCTGGCTGGGCTTGTTTTCGTTTCCGACGAACAGGTCAAGGTAGCCGTCGTTATCGATGTCAGCCCAAACGGCCGTCTGGGTGTCCGTGGCCGGCTCGGCTAAACCGCTAGCGGCGGTTACGTCGGTGAAGGTGCCATCGCAATTATTTCGCAAAAGAGATTTGCGCTGAGGGAACTCCCATGCGCCGCGCAACACAAGAATATCGAGGCAGCCATCGTTGTTGTAGTCGGTCTGAATCAAGTTCAGCCCGCCCAGTTGGCCGCTGAGCCCAGCTTGCTGAGTATGGTCCGAAAATGTGCCGTCGCCATTGTTGTGGAAGTAGTGCATGGGAGCGCACTGGCCAAAATCGGAAGTGACCACATCGAACAGGCCGTTTTGCTCGAAATCATCGACGATCAGACCGCCGGACATGGAATAGAGATTGATTCCTGCGGCCGGCGCCACGTCGACGAATCGCCCCACATCTTCCGTAGATTCGAAAAGCGAAGGCGGAATCAAATACTGTTCGGGCACGCCCGTGGGATATTTGCCGAGAGTCATGTAGGCAAGATTGAGCAGCCACTTTGCATCCAATGCGTCTGGTTTTCGTTGCAGATATTTGAGTAAATATTCGATTGCTTTCTCGGAGGCTGCCGGCTTGGCAAAACTCTGATTCGATCGAGGCGGGAAAATGCACTGTTCCCCAGGGTGGCGATAGACGTCGTTATCCATTTCCGACTTATGGAGATAGGCAATTCCGAGTGACTCTTCCAGCTCCGGCATCGCAGCGGCTAATTGCGACGCAGCGATTTGGTAAGCCGCTTGCCATTCTTCAATGGCCTGATCCATTTGCCCCTGGTACGCGCACAAGTTGGCAAGGGCGTAGTGCATCTGAATGATGTCGAGAGGACGGCCATGGCTAACTCCGTTCGGGTTGGCCGGATCCAGAGCTTCTTTGACGGTGTCGATGACTGAGGCCAGCGACTGTTTGCGAATCTGACACATGGCCTGCAAATCCTGGCTCCAACCCTCAGGTTTTGGGAAGTTGCGAAAAGCGAGATCGGCTTCTCCTTTTCCGCCGACGTTGGGCGCGTAACGAATGGCTCCTGTCGCTGCGGATGGAAGGATGCGGGCGGGGCTGGTATTTTGCAGAGTGTCCGAGTCTCCGGGCGGAAGAACTTTCAAAATCGCATATCCGGAGGGCACGCGCACGACGCTTGTAATTTGTCCGGGAACAATTCCTTTGAGAGCTTCGCGCAATTCGGCTCGCAAGGAGGAAGGATCGACCGGGCCCATGGAACCGCCATCGGAAGCGGTCGGGTCGACGGAAAGTTCGCGGGCAAGGGAAGCGAAGTCCTCGCCGCTCTTCAGCCGCTGCAAAACACGATCGGCTAGCGAGGATGAATCGACCACGATAATGCGTAGCTCGACGGTGGCCGGCGGGCTCTGGGCAGAAACAATACCGCCCGTTGGCTGGAGAATGGCTAGCGCCGCACAGATCAACGCTCTCAGAATTGTGCCGGTTGAGCCGGCAGGAAGCTTATTGATCTTCATCCGGCGACCTCAGGTGCGGGCGGCTAAATTCTAGCCTAAGCAGGTCGAGCGTTGGTCCATCGTACATGGAGAAGAGGCTGGTTGAGAAAACTATAGCATCTGTGGCAGCAAACGTTTACCATGTGGGCGGATTTTTTGA
>Ga0187871_10002764_pt1 | contig 13970 bp, 10 predicted proteins | sample June2016WEW_16_1_FD_132988 | JGI IMG/M metagenome (GOLD analysis project Ga0187871, IMG submission 132988) | Peatland microbial communities from SPRUCE experiment site at the Marcell Experimental Forest, Minnesota, USA - June2016WEW_16_10 | ecosystem: Environmental > Terrestrial > Soil >... | reverse complement strand
CGCGCGGCGCGTCCTCCAGCGGGATGATTTCCTGCGGGAAAATCTTCGGCTTGTCCTCGGAAAGATTGACCTCGCCGGTGACGAGGAGCGGTTTGTTGGGGGCGAGCAGCTCCTTGAACTTCTCGTAATTTTCGTTCAGGCAAAGCACCTGCACCGAGCCGGACAGGTCCTCCAGCGTCGCCAGCGCGTAGGGTTTGTTGCTCTTCTTGGAAATGCCCTTTTGCACCGCGCCCACCAGGCCGCCGATGCGCGTCATCTCCCGGTTCTTCAATTCCGGCAGCCGGCTGGTCTGGTGCGATGCGTACAGTTTCAGAATCCCCTCAAACGGCGTGAGCGGATGGCCTGTCACGTAAAAACCGAGCAGCTCCTTTTCGTTCGCCAGCAGTTCGTGCTGCGGCCATTCCGGCAGTTGCTTTTCCACTTCCGGCTTGCCGTTCCCGTTCGCGTCCTCGTGCAGCATCCCAAAAAGCGTGTCCTGCCCGCGGTTGCGGTCCTGGATGACTCCGGCCGCCCGCGTCAGCGCCCGGTCCATTCGGGAAAAAAGCGTGGCGCGGGTTTCGCCGAAACCGTCGCACGCGCCGGACTTGATGAGCGCCTCCAGGCATTTCCTGTTGACAGTCCGCCCGTCCACCCGCTCGCAAAGGTCGGCCAGCGAAGTGAATTTGCCGCCTTTGGCCCGCGCCTCCAGGATGCTTTCCACCGCCAGTTCGCCGATGCCCTTGACCGCCGCCAGGCCGAATCGAATCGCCGTCGCGCCGCCACCCGCGGTTCCCGCCGCGCTGGGCGTGAAATAAACGCCGCTCTCATTGATGTCCGGCTGGAGCACTTCGATGTGGAAATTGCGCGCTTCGCCGATGAGGATGCCCAGTTTGGCGGTGTCGCCCATGTCGTTGGTCATCATCGCGCTGAGAAATTCCACCGGATAATTGGCCTTCAGCCAGGCCGTCTGGTAAGCCACCATCGCGTAGGCGGCGGCGTGGGACTTGTTGAAGCCGTAGCCGGCGAATTTTTCCAGCAAATCAAAAATCTGGTTGGCCTTGGCTGCCGGAATATGATTGACTTTGGCGCAGCCTTTGACGAACGCCTCGCGTTGCCGGGCCATTTCCTCGGGCTTCTTTTTTCCCATCGCCCGCCGGAGCAGGTCCGCGTGCCCCAGCGAGAAGCCGGCGAGGGCCTGGGTGGCCTGCATGACTTGCTCCTGGTAAATGAGCACGCCGTAAGTCTCCCTGGTAATCGGCTCCAGCAGCGGATGCTCGTATTCGATCTTGATTTCCCCATGCCGCCGCTTGATGAAATCTGGAATCAGCTCCATCGGCCCGGGCCGGTACAGCGCCACCAGCGCCGTGATGTGCTCGACCGAGCTGATTTGGAATCGCCGGCACAAATCGCGCATCCCGCCCGATTCCAGTTGGAAAATGCCGATGGTGTTGGCTTTGTTGAGCAGATCGTAAGTCTTGGCGTCGTCCAGCGGCAGATTGTCAATAGGAATTTCCACCCCCTTGAACTGCCGCGCCAGGTCGCAGGTGTTGCGGATCACCGTTAGCGTCTTCAGCCCCAGGAAATCCATCTTCAGCAGGCCCAGGTCCCCCACCGGGCCCATCGCGTATTGGGTCACGATGGCCCCGTCCTCGTCCTTCTTCAGCGGCAGAAGGTTGACCAGCGGCTGGTCGCCAATGACGACGCCGGCGGCGTGGACCGAGGCGTTGCGCGTCAAGTCTTCCAGCACAAAAGCCGTGTCCACCAGTTCCCTGGTTTGGGGTTCCTTCTCGTAGGCCTGCTTGAAGTCGGGCGAAGTTTCCAGCGCCTTTTTCAGCGTCATCTTCAAGTCGTTGGGGACCATTTTCGCCAGCCGGTCGCATTCGCCGTAACTCAAACCCATCACCCGGCCCACGTCGCGGATGACCGATTTGGCCCCCATTGTGCCGAACGTGATGATTTGCGCCACCGAATCCCGGCCGTACTTTTGCCGCACATATTCGATCACATCCCCGCGCCGGTCGTCCGCGAAATCAATGTCAATATCCGGCGGATTGACCCGTTCGGGATTGAGAAAACGCTCGAAGAGCAGGCCGTAGCGAATGGGGTCCACATTGGATATTTCCAGCAAATAAGTCACCAGCGAGCCGGCCGCCGAGCCGCGCGCCACGCACGTCACCCCCTGGCTGCGCGCATAGCGCACAAAATCGCCCGTGATCAGGAAGTAGCTGATGAACCCGGTTTTCTCGATGACTTTCAGTTCCGTTTCCAAACGGTCCATGACCGACTTGACGGCGGCGGCAACCTCTGGATTGCGGATTGCGGATTGCGGACTTCCGATTGCGGATTGGGGAGCACACGCGCCCCCGCGTGTTGAGGCGGGCGCCCCGCCCGGCGCTCCGGTCTCTGCGTTCTCTGCGTTCTTTGCGGCCAAATTTTCCGCGGCAGCTTGCGGCGTCGGCAATCCGCAATCCGCAATCCGCAATCCGCAATTGTATTTCGGCAGCTTGCCCGGGTCCTCGATGCCGTCCACCAGGAACTGCCCGCCCTCGGCGCGGGCCTGGATGGAATAGCGCGCGCGCAAGCCTTCGGCCAGCCATTGGCGCAGGAACGCTTCGCGGCTGGTGTTGCCCGGCGGATGGAAAACCGGATAATGCAGCTTGTTGAACTCGATCTCCACATTGCACTTTTCCGCCACCTCCAGAGTGTTCGACACCGCCTCCGGAATCTCGGCGAACCGCGCCTTCATCTCCTCGGCGGAACGCAAGTAAAACTGCTCCGGCTCGTAACGCATCCGCTTGGCGTCGCTCAGGAGCGATTGGGTGCCGATGCAGATCAGGCAATCGTGCGCGTGCGAATCCTCCTTGCCGATGTAATGCACGTCGTTGGTCGCCACCAGTTTCAAGCCGAATTCCGCCGCCCACTCCCTTAATTGGCGGTTGACCTTCGCCTGGTCGTTGAGGCCGTGATTTTGCAGCTCCAGATAAAAATTCTCCGCCCCGACCGTTTGTTTGAACCAGTCAATCGTGTCCCGCGCCCGGGCCAGTTGGTCTTTGACGATCAATTCCGGGATTTCGCTGGCCAGACAACCCGACAGGAAAATCAGCCCCTCCTTGTGCGCCGCCAAAAGCTCCTTGTCCACGCGCGGCTTGTAATAATAGCCCTCCAAATGCGCGGCCGTCGCCAGCCTGACCAGATTGCGGTAGCCCGTTTCATCCTTGGCCAGCGCGCCCAAATGATAATAGACATCGCGGCCGCCACCGGAGGATTTTTTTTCCAGGCGACTGCCCGGGGCGACATACAACTCGCAGCCGAGGATTGGTTTAATGCCCTTTTCGCGCGCGGCCCTGTAAAAATCAATTGCGCCGTAGAGCACGCCGTGATCGGTGATGGCCAGCGAGTGGAATTTGAGTTCGTGCGCCCGGTCCATCAACCGATCCAGGCGGCAGGCCCCATCGAGCAGCGAGTACTCGGTGTGCAAATGCAGATGAACAAAATCGGCGTGCGCCATGACCGTCACTTTAACTCCCGGCCGCCATGCTGGGCAAGCCCAAGGCGCAATTCACTTCCAGGGTTATCCTCTCCTAATCTTAATCCTAATCTTAATCTTAATCTCTTCTTCTTTTCAGGATGGAGATTAAGATTAGGATTAAGATTAAGATTAAGAACCGGGAAAAGACACCCCCAAACGTGACCTCTTCCCGGCCCTCGCGCCACTTTTCAATTTGCAGGGCGCTGTTGGCTCGGCCATAATACAACTGTGCAAGAAGTTCCAGCCAGCCAGAGTCAGCCTGCGAACCTCCCGCTCACCTGGCCGTTGCCGCCACCCGGGATTGAGCTGGCGGAGGACGAGGTTCATGTCTGGAGCGCCTGGCTGCGCGGCTCGCCGGCCGAGTTTTCCGCCGGCCTGGCGATGCTGTCCGAAGAGGAACGCGCGCGGGCGGCCAAGTTCCATTTTGAGGGCGACCGGAAGAACTTCGTGGCGCGGCGTTCGCTGCTTCGCGCCATCCTCGGCCACTACCTAAAGGTCGAGCCGTCGCAAATCGCGCTGACCCGCGAAGAGCGGGGCAAACCGCGGCTCGCCGGGCCGGATGGCGCGGCGCGTCTTCAATTTAACTTCTCCCATTCCCGCAATTTGGCCCTGTGCGCCGTGGGCCGGTCCGCCCCGGTGGGCGTGGATGTGGAACAATTGCGGCCCATGCCGGAAATGGCCGAGATTGGGGCCACTTTTTGTTCCGCGCAGGAAAAGGCCGTCCTCGACGCCGCCCCGCCGGAGAAGAAGTTGGAGGTCTTTTTCAACCTCTGGACGCGCAAGGAAGCATATCTCAAGGCCACCGGCGAGGGCATTGCCGGCAATCTGGCCCAGTTGGATTGCTCGGAGGCGCCGCCGGGCTGGGCGCTCTATTCGTTGTCGCCCGCGCCCGGTTTTGCCGGCGCGCTGGCCCTGGCCGGCAACGGCGCCAGGACGAAATGCTGGCAGTGGGGCGCGAAGCAGCTTTGAGATGTAGATGAACATGGGCATCCTCGCTTCAGCCATTATTGTTGCCGCTGGAAAAGGCTCCCGGATGGGAGGGGAGACGGACAAGTTGTTTCTGCCGCTGGCGGGACGGCCGCTGGTGGCGCATACATGGCAGCGGTTTGATCGCGCCGGGTGCATCGCGGAGATTATTTTGGTGGTGCGCGACGGCCGGCAAAAGGCGTTTGCCGATTTGGCCGCCGCCTGCGGTTTCCAGAAACCGTTCCGGCTGGTGGCCGGCGGACCGGAGCGCCAGGACTCGGTCTGGAACGGGTTGCAGAATCTCTCGCCGGGGACGGAGATTGTCGCCATCCAGGACGCGGCGCGACCTTGCACGAGCGAGGCGCTGATTGAAGCGACGATAGCGGCGGCCCGCCAAACAGGCGCGGCCGTGGCCGCCCAGGCGGTTACGGACACGATAAAAGAGTCGGATGACGGGCGTTTCATCGCGCGGCATTTGGACCGTGCGCGGCTCTGGGCGGTGCAGACTCCGCAGACTTTTGCCGTGGAGGTGATCCGGCGCGCGCTGGCCCACATCCGGGAGCGGAAGTTGCTGGTGACCGATGACACGGCGGCCTGCGAGTTGATCGGCCAGGCGGTGCAATTGGTCTCCCACACCGGGCCGAACCCGAAAGTCACGCGGCCCGAGGATGTGCCCTGGGTGGAGATGTTGCTGAGGGAGCGGAAGGCGTGATTGCGACAGGGGTGAGGAAGCTTATGTCGCTTGGGTCCCTTTGGTCCTTTTGGTCCATTCGGCTGAAAGGGACGAAAGGGACTCAAGGGACTCAAGGGGCGCGGTTGGCAGACAGGCGGCGGGCCAGACGCAGGGCGGCGCACATGCTCGAAGGATCGGCTTTGCCCTGGCCGGCGATGTCGTAGGCAGTGCCGTGATCGGGCGAGGTGCGAATGAAGGGCAGGCCGAGTGTCCAGTTGACGCCGCTTTCAAAGGCAACCATTTTCAGCGCAACCAATCCCTGGTCGTGATACATGGCGACGGCGACATCGTAATCGCCGCGATAGACGTGGTAAAACAAAGTGTCGGCCGAGAGGGGGCCGGTGACATCGAGGCCGCGTTTTTGAGCGGCTTCCACGGCGGGGCGGATGAGGGTGATTTCTTCGTCGCCCATTTTGCCGCCTTCGCCGGCGTGAGGGTTGAGGCCGCAAACGGCGATGCGGCAGCGCGGCAGGCCCAGATCGCGGCAGGCCCGGGCGGCGAGCGCAATGGCCGTTTCAACGGATTCCGCGCGCAGTTGTTCGGCGACCCGTTTGATGGGAAGATGGGTGGTGGCCAGAACCACGCGCAACCAGCGTTGGCGGTCGTCCTGCCCCAGCAACATCATGGCCGTGGCTTTGGCGCCGGCCAACTCGGTCAGAAACTCGGTCTGGCCGACGAAAGGGTGGCCGGCGCGCAGAACGGATTCCTTGTTGAGCGGCGCGGTGACGAGCGCGTCCATTTCATGGCGCAAACAGCGGTTGGCACCGTCGGTCAGGGAGGCCAGGGCGGCGCGCGCGGCGGCGGGGGAACCGGGGGGCAGGCCGGCGGCCAGCGGTTCGGGAAGCGGGTCGTGCCAAAAGAAGCGTCCGGCGCCGTCGCCGCCGCGGAATGGCTCCAGGGGCAGGTGGATGCCGAGGGCGCGGTTGAGGCGCAGGGTGGAGTCGGCGTCGCCGATCAGGAGATAGCGGAATGGGTCCGGGGAGGCTTCGGCGGAAAGGGCCTTGAGCGTGACTTCGGGGCCGATGCCGGTGACATCGCCCAGTGAAATAGCAATCCAACCTTTCACTAATAAATAAAGATGCGCGCTTTGGCTTCCAGGCGCTTCATCCACTGGTCTTCCAGGACTTGGCCTCTCTGGGCCTGAAGCGTCTTTTCGATGTCGCTTTCCACTTCGGACAAGGGACGGACATGGGCCGCACGGACGTCCTCCACCATCAGGAGATAACAGGAGGGGGGATCCTTGCCGTCGCCGGGCACTTCCACCACGGAGCTGTGTTGTCCGGCCTTGAGGGAAAAGGCGACATCAGCCAGTTCTTTGCGCAGGCCTTTGCGGTCCACCCATCCCCAGTCGCCGCCGGAGGTCCGCTGCGGGGCGGAGGAGTTCACCACGGCCATCTCGGCGAAAGGAACGCCGCTGTCAATCTTACGGAGTATATCGCCGGCCAATTCCCGGCCTGCGCCGGGGGGACTGCCGGGGGATTGGGGGACTTGAATCATGCGCAGCTTGACCTGGTCCTCCAGCTTATAGTCGTCGGCGTGATCGTGGTAGTACTTCTCAATCGCGCTGGGGGAAATGATGATCTTCGAGGTGCCGGTATGATAGTTGAGCATGTTTTCCACGATGACCATCTCGCGTTTTTGCTTGAGGTAATCCTCGTAAGTCATGCCCAGTTGGTGCAGGTACTTGATCAGCGTCTCACGCCGCCCGCTGAAGCGTGCCTTGAGGTCCTGGTCACAAGCCGCCTTCACCGCGTCATCCACCCAGTTGGTGGTGTACTCGCCCTTGGTAAAATCATCCAGGATCAACTTGACATGCTCCATTGACTCCAGCTCGTTCTCCCGCAACTTGTTCACCTCCGCGATAAACTTATTCGTGTCGGTCCCGCATGTAATCCTCAGGGCGGGCAGTTGCGTAATAATCTGATCCTCCACCTGGAGATCGGTGATGACGGAATTGTTGACCAGCGCGAGGATGCCGTCCAACAAACCGGACTGCTGGGCCGCGCAGGCGGTGGCGAAGAACGCGCCGGCCGCGAATATAAAAAGTACTCTAAAGTGCTTCATCAACGTTGCGCGAGTTTGGGGCGGGCGGCCCGGAAAGTCAAGCCGCAATTGCGGCATTGCGCATTGCGTCGGAATCTCTAAATTGAGACTCACAAAATTATGATTATTGTTCTTAAGCCGGGATTGTCGAAGAAGGACGAGACGGAAGTTCTACGGGAGATCCGGAAACTGGGCTACCGCCCCCACGTCATGCGCGGCGTGGAACGGACGGTGGTCGGGGCCATCGGCGACGAACGGACGCACCCCAGCCTGGAAGTGCTGGCCTCCTGGCCGCAGGTCGAGCAGGTGATGCCGGTCCAAAAACGCTACAAGCTCGTCAGCCGCGAGGCCCACAAGGTGACTTCCACCATCACGGTGCGCGGCAACGTCATCGTCGGCAAAAAAATCCACGTCATGGCCGGCCCGTGTTCGGTGGAGGATGAAAGGCAGTTGCTCACCACCGCCCACGCGGTTCGGAAGGCCGGCGCCACTTTCCTGCGCGGGGGCGCTTACAAACCGCGCACATCGCCTTACGAATTCCAGGGGCTGGGTCTCAAGGGGCTGAAATTGCTGGCCAAAGCGCGCCGCCAAACCGGCCTGGCCGTCGTTACCGAACTGCTTTCCGAAGCCCACGCGGCCCTCGTCGCCGAATACGCCGACATCATTCAAATCGGCGCGCGGAACTGCCAGAACTTCCAGTTGCTCATCGCCGCGGCGAAAACGGGAAAACCGGTCCTGCTCAAACGCGGCCTTTCGATGCGGATCGAGGAATGGCTGCTGGCGGGCGAGTACGTTCTGTCCAACAACAACCCCAATCTCATGTTCTGCGAACGGGGCATCCGCACTTTTGAAACTTACACCCGCAACACCCTGGACCTTTCCACCATCCCCATCATCAAACAGGAATCGCACTGCCCCATTATTATTGACCCGAGCCAGGGGGCGGGGCGGGCGGATTTGGTGGCGGCGATGTGCAAGGGCGCGGTGGCGATGGGCGCGGACGGCCTGTTGATCGAGGTGCATCCCAATCCCGCCGAGGCCTGGAGCGACGGCGCGCAGCAATTGACGTTGGCCGGCTTTGCCGCATTGATGGAGGATTTGAAGCCCTTCATCGCGGCGGCGGGCCGGGAATGAGGGCGTGGAGCACAAACAGCCATGCAAGACCTGGAGCATATTAGACGCCTCATTATTTCATTTACCTTTTTTTGGTTTTTTTCCGTCGGATTTTACTGGGGGCTGCGTGACGGAAAAATTTGGGGATTTTATGGCTGGCCGCCATATTATGACCGCCGCACACACCCTTGGAACTATCGAGTGGCATTGTTGATGTGGCTGCTTTCCGCACTGGGGTGTTTCGTGACTCTTGTTATCGAATTGGGAAAGTTATTGACCTGACAACTGAACGCAAGCGCGTGTTCATGGGTAGAACAGGCGACCCGCCTGTGACGGTCGGCGACTCGCCGACCGAAAAAGACGCACTGTAGCCGTGACGCAGCTCTTTTGCATAATCCCCTCCGGTAGCTTTCCGCCGGCCCAGTGGCCCGGCGGGACGGGCGAGTCGCCCGTGCTACCCCAAGCGGATATTCTCGTTGGCGCACAGTCGCATGGCAGGAATTATTTGGCCGTCGCGAAAGACCTTTCTTCGCTCAAGCGTTTCTGTGCGTACGCGGCGCAGGCCCTCACCTGCTCATGGGTCAGCCGATAATTACGCATGATCTCCTCCTCCGGCCATCCTTGCGCGATCCGAGCTAGGACGAACTCAATGGCCAGCCGTGTCCCTCTAACCACCGGTTTGCCCACCAAAACGGCCGGATCCTTTGTAATGTAATCATCGCAATTCATGGCTTTCTAAAATATCGCCGGAAAAGGGATCGGTCAGGAATAAAAAGCAGCCTAGTTATGAGGTCACGGGTGCTTGTCTCGCACAGAGGCGATAGCAGAGGTTGATCTTTGGAAGCTGGGGATGCAACCTTGCTGCCAAGACTGAGCGGAATAGGTTTCAGTTTTTGTTCACTGGCTAATTATGAAATGTCCCAAATGCAGCCATGAGATGGTGGAAGGCAAGTCGCACATTGGCGGAGGATTCTCCACATTGTTTTTGACAGGTGGCGTATCATTCGGAAACCTCACGTTCAAGGCTGCCAATTGGAGAGACCATGTGGTTCAGAACACCTCGGACGTCTTGCCCGCACATTATTGCGACAATTGCGGAGCAGTCACCATTGAGACCACTCGTTGCGGATTGTCCGCGCTGGAGTCGTAAGCATATTTCTATTGGCCCCTCGATCCTGACGCTCATGACGCTGGCACTTCCACGGAGCACGGCGCGAGGATGGCGGTGCTCATGCCGTGGATGATTTTCTTGTCGGCGGGACAGATTGTCGCCAGAACGCCGCCCAGGCGCGCGCGGGCGGCGTCGCCGTCGCCGCTGACAAAATAGTATGGACAAAGCCGCGCGCGGCCGGGCATGGCAACGAGTTGGTTGTTCCCGAAATCATACCAGTGCGACTCCGCCAAAAGCGGCTTGTGGTAGCGTTGCAAAACCCAGGGCGACCGGGGGAATGAACGGATGGCCTCGTCCACGGCGGTGCTCCAGTCGGCGCTGGAAAGATCGCTCCCCAGGTGGACGCCGCGCGCGCCCCAGGCCTTGTCGGAAAAGCCGGAGATTTTCAGAATCAACTCCCGGTCGCGCTGGGAAAGGGACTTGAGCTGGCTCCAGTCTGTCAAGTTCAATTCCGGCACCGCGCCCTGCGGCGGGAGCGGGGAAGGGTCCACCATCCAGGTGTAGGGGACCATTTGCTGGAGGCGTTCCAGGAAGCCATCGCCCAGTTCCTGACGCCAGAAGGAGCGGAGATTGCGGTTCCAGAGTAGGGCGAAGAGCATTTTCTCCTCGAACAGGGGCCGGCACGGCGGGGTCAGGAGGATGTTCCCGGCCAGCGCCATGTCAATTATGTTTTTCGCGGCGGGGACGTTGGGCAGATCGAACAATTCAAAGAAGCGATAGACGGCGTCGCCGCTCTCGAATTGGGTGAAGCGCGCGTCGCGAACGTGGAAACGTCCGCCCAGTTGGGCGGCGAGCCAGTTCATTTCGGGGCGGTAGGTTTGCGCTTCCTCGGAAATGACGATGTGGACGGAGGCGGCGTCGCCAAAAATGCCGGCGAAACCGCGGATCATGCCGTCGGCGCCGCCGATGACTGCTGGCGTGGCGGAAGGGTCGAGCCGGAGGCTCGACGCTACAACTGCGGCGGAAGGCAGGGCGGAATAGGTTTGGTTGAGCCAGGCGGTCAGGCCAATGCCGCCGGGAACGCTGTCCAGTTCGGTGATGCACGGGCCGGTTTGATTGAGGATGATGTCCGGGCGGATGACGCGGGGAAGTTCGTTCTTGAACGCGGCGGAGCGCTGGATTTCCAGGAGTTGCGGCGGCTTGCCCTGGTCCAGCCATTGGGCGACCCAGGCCGGCTGTTTGCCAGCCAAGCTGTGACGATAGAGCAAATTGACGGCGCGGTTGAATTGGAGCAAAACGCGGCCCAGGCTCTCCAGGGACGCCGCCAGTTCGCGACCCAGCGAAAATGGCGCGGGCGAAATGCGCCAGTCCTGCCCGGCGAAAAGGCCGCCGGGCGGCATGGCATCACGGACGAACCGGGCGCGTTCCGCGGGAGTTGACGCTGGGCTGGAGGGAATGGTCATTGCGAGCTTTCGCCGGAGGTTTCAACGCGAAGACGCGAAGACGCAGCGAAGCAAGCAGCAACCAAATCGCTGAGTGTCAATTGAAGATTTGTCATTGAGAATTTGTCATTTGTCATTCGCAAGTCATGGACAGGAGGCTAGGTGCGGACCTGGCCGGTGCCGAGGCCGATCCATTTGTAGCTGGTCAATTCCTCCAGGCCCATCGGGCCGCGCGCGCCGATCTTGTCGGTGCTGATGCCGATCTCGGCGCCCATGCCGAATTCGCCGCCATCGGTGAAACGGGTGGAGGCGTTCCAATAGACCGCCGCGGAATCCACCCCGGCCAAAAACTGCCGCGCGCGCCCTTCGTCGCGCGTGACGATGCTGTCGGAATGGGCGGAGCCGTATTGGTTGATGTGGGCGATGGCCTGGCCCACGCCGTCCACCACGCGGATGTTGAGGATGTAATCGTTGTATTCGGTGTAAAAATCCTGGTCGCTCGCGGGACGTATGGCGCGGGCCGGATGCGGCAGGCTGGCTTCCAGTATCTTGCGGGCGGCGTCGTCCGCGCGCATTTCGACTTTCTTGGCGTCCAACCGCGCGCCAATGACGGGGAGGAAAGCGGCGGCGACGCTGGAATCCACCAGCAAAGTTTCCATCGCGTTGCAGACGGCGGGGCGCTGGCATTTGGCGTTGAAGGCTATTTCGCCGGCCATTTTTAAATCCGCCTCCGCGTCAACATAAACGTGGCAAACGCCTTTGTAATGTTTGATGACGGGCACCTTGGAGCAGTCGGCCACCATGCGGATGAGGCCCTCGCCGCCGCGCGGCATGCATAAATCCACGTATTGCGTCAGGGCCAGCAGTTCCTTTACCGCGCTGCGGTCGGTGGTGCGGACGATCTGTATGGCGTGGGCGGGAAATTCGGGCAGCGCCCGGGCGGCGGCTTCGGTGAGAATGTCGGCGATGGCCTGGTTGGAATGAATGGCTTCCCGGCCGCCGCGCAATATGGTGGCGTTGCCGGACTTGAAGCAAAGGCTGGCGGCGTCGGCGGTGACGTTGGGGCGCGATTCATAAATAATGACGACGACGCCGATGGGGGTGGCAATTTTTTGGAGACGCAAACCGTTGGGGCGCGTGCGGTCATCGAGGATTCTGCCGACCGGATCGGGCAGGGCGGCGACTTCGCGCAGGCCGCCGGCCATGGCGGCCAGGCGCTTGTCGTCCAGCTTAAGGCGGTCGAGCATCGCGGTGGAAAGGCCCATTTGCGCCGCGGTCTCCATGTCGTCGGCATTGGCCTGCTGAAGGGCGGCGCGGTTCTGGCCGAGGGCGTCGGCCATGGCCAGCAGGCAGGTGTTTTTCTGGAGGGTGGTCAATTGGGCCAGTTGGCGCGAAGCCGTTTTGGCTTGCCGGGCCAGTTGCGTCATGTCATCGGACAAACTCATGCGGGCAAGGTAATTCAAATCAGCGCGGTGGAAAGGCAAATTGGAGGGATTGCGGATTGCGGATTGCGGATTGTGCTATCCGACCGATCCGACCGATCCGTCGGACCTCCACAATTGCAAATGGCGGATTGTGGATTGAAACAGAAGGCAACGAAGGCAACGAAGGGGACTCTATCTTCGTTTCCTTTGTTTGCTTCTGTTCACTCGTTTCCATGCGATTTCCCGGCAATTTTTCTTGCGTCGGGTGGCGAAATTGTGCTGAATAGAGCAAGATAAACTGGCTTGTGTGACTTTCGGGACACACCCCGGGGCATGGCATGCCAACGAACCAATTCATACTATGAACGACGATCCATCCGCGCCCAAAACTTGCGGTCTGGCTATCTGGAGCCTGGTTTTGGGAATTCTAAGTTTTTTTTGTTTTTCCCTCTTTTCCGCCATCCCCGGCGTTATCTGCGGACACAAGGCGCTGACGCGCATCAAGAGTTCCGGCGGCGCGCTGACGGGGGAAGGCATGGCCATCGGCGGTTTGGTGACCGGTTACCTTGGAATTGCATGGGCGTTATTTGTTATTCCGATGCTGCTCGCCATAGCCATCCCCAACTTCGTCAGAGCCAGAACGACAGCGCAACAAAACGCTTGCATCAACAATCTTCGCAGTATTGACCGCGCGAAAAACCAGTGGGCCATGGAACTCCACAAGAAAAACACCGACACGCCCGCCGCCACCGACCTCCAGCCCTACATGGGCCGCGGTACCGCCGGCACATTGCCCATTTGCCCGAATGATCCCGCACAGACTTTTGCGACCAGTTATTCCATCAACGCTATCACCAACCCACCGGCCTGCAAGGTCATGCCGACGAAGCACATTCTGCCATGACCCAAAATGCCTCCTATGCTCCGGGGTTGCGCTCTTCCGCGGTTCGCGGCGGCGTTCTGATGGTGGTCTTCTCCCTCGTTTTTGTTCCGTGGCTGAGGTCGGGGACCGGGAGTCATTCGATCTTCAACTTTTTCGAGTGGTTCATGTCCCTCTGGCTGTTTTTTCCCATGGGCGCGCTGCTCGGCGGTTCGATTTTGAAACGGCTGCGCGGACTCTCCCTGCCCGGCGTCGCGATGGCCGGTCTGGGCATCGGCGCCCTTTTCGGACTGTTGCTGGCGCTGGCTTTGTTCCTGTTCTGGGGAGGCGACGATTTGATTGGGCTGATGCGCGGAGGATCTCCCGGCTACGTGCTTTCGGTTTCGCAGTCGCTTCGCAAATTGGCATGGCACTATGGCACGAGCATCGGGCCGCTGGCGGCGGGGATTGTATGTATGTGGGCGATTTGGAGGAAAGCCGACGAACGGCCCGCGCCGGCCGGGGAATCGGTTTCCGGCGAGGAACCGCGCGTCCGCCTGCGGCTTGGGCTGCGGCATCTTGCCGCGTGGGGTCTGCTGGTTGCGATTATGGCGGTGGTCACGACGGTGTTGGTGCTCCGTGAGCCCCCCTACCGGCTGCGCGAAATCCCGCTTTTTATCCTGGGCGGAGCCGGTGTGCCGGTGCTTGGCCCGTGGATGGGGCCGGTGATCAATCCCGGCGATGGAACCGGGATGGCCCGGACGCTGACTT
>Ga0187871_10002763_pt1 | contig 13972 bp, 9 predicted proteins | sample June2016WEW_16_1_FD_132988 | JGI IMG/M metagenome (GOLD analysis project Ga0187871, IMG submission 132988) | Peatland microbial communities from SPRUCE experiment site at the Marcell Experimental Forest, Minnesota, USA - June2016WEW_16_10 | ecosystem: Environmental > Terrestrial > Soil >... | reverse complement strand
GCTTCGATGAGCATAGATAATCGTTGAGCTAAAAGGGGTGAGGCAAAAAACTTAAATTTCCGATCTGCTGATATAGATGCGTTTCTATATGTATACACTCTTATGTCGAACTGACGTTAAATATATTAGCTAACTGTTCGCTGAACAGCCCTGTATACCGAATGCAATTTAGTTGACAACATCCAATCATAAAGCGTAACATTTTCTTGCATTTTTGAGTAGCAAAAATGCTATACTTATTGGGCGTATAAAGGGAGTATTCTTTGCATAACAAATGCAAAGAACAAAAAAAGGAGTATTTTTCTTATGACCTCATCGGTTAGCGCAGTTGACAATCAGCTATATTCTTTAGATTATAATGATATAGAAACCACTACAATTATAGATGCTTATAATATGCTTGGTTTTGGTTTGCAGAAAACTATGTTGTTAGAGATAATTGCAAAAGTACCAGAAGTAAAATCGTTATTATTTATAGCATTACAGTTTTGGCGAACACTTCCAGAGCTTTTAAAGGATCCGATTAGCAAAGATAAGTTTATAGAAAACCCATTAATACTTACTAAAGCATTAGCAACAGTTTCAGTATTTAGTGCTTATACTAAAGTACCAAAATTAAAAAATTTAGCAGATTTAAGCTTATTGTATTTATTACAATTAGTAGCAAGTAAACAATTAATTAAAGTTCAAGAACAAAATATTATGCCAGGAGAATTAGTTGGAATAACATCATTGGCTAGCATTATTACTGACGATCGTATTTTTGATGAATTAGATTTATCGTTAAAATGGCAAACTAGCGAGATAGAAAATAAAGATTGGTTGGCCAAGTTGTTACACCAAACAGGATTAAGTTTAGCCGTAGAAGCTATTTGTACGTTAGAACAAATAGACAGTAAAAATAAATCTACGAATAATATAAAGCTATTAGGATTATTTAGCACATTGAGCATGTTGTTAGAAGATCTTAATATTAGCATGCATATTAATGGCAAAGAAAGCAAAGAAATTGCTGAGTTTTGGCAAAATTTAACGGAACGATTTATAGGGTTAGAGAGTGCTGCATCATTAGATAATCCAATTTCTAATTTAAATAATCAAAAATTTACCACAACAGCGATTCCAGATAGGGTGATTGCTACAGAACAACAACCAACTAAAGTTATTGAAGATCAAACATTAAATATTCGAACTCAACAAGCTATAGATAGTTTAAACAATAATAATTATTTTAAAGCGGCCGAAGAACTACAAGATTTATTAGCAGAAATTACTAAATTAGATCAAGAATATTCAACATTGTTAGTGGCACAAAAAAATCAAGTAGTTTTGCCGCCAATTTTAGAGCCAAAAGATAAAATTTTCGATATACCAAAAGTTACTAATAATTTTGAAACGTTAAATATTAAAATCAATAAAATTGCAGAAACTTGGGTAGATGTAGTAGTAGAAGGTAATAATTTACCTAATAAAGCATGGAAAACTAAAATTCATTTGGCGACTTGCCCGTGTACTATGGCTATACCAGGATTTACAGGAACAATAAGTTTAACTAAAAATGGTAAAGTAGTTATTGAGCAATTACCTGCAAATTTAAATTATATGTTTAATATTAATGGTGATTTAGAGTTAAAAAAATTAAATATAAATGGAAGATTTAATGCTAAAGTAGCTGGTACAGTTACAAATAATCTTTGTGCTGCAGCAGGTGGTATATTGTTACACGCTAAAGCAGTAGATAATAGTAATGGCCTGTTTATTACTTTTAATGTGCCGGAATATCAATTTAAAGAATTAATTAGATATTTAGCAGAATATCGTAGGATTAAAACTTTATTAAGCCAATTGTTAGAAAATTCTGTATTAAAGGCAAAATTACAACAAAAACTTAATGCTATTAATGCCAAGTTTAAAGAATATAAAGTAGATTTAGAATCTGGTGATATTTGTATAAAAACTCTTGATTATTTAAATAATTATCATGGTAATATTTTAAGCGGTAATAGTTGTAAACTAAAACATAGTGGTAGATTAGATAATCGAACAGGAACTGTTGCCAGTCATAGTGATGCTACAGAGATATTAAGTTTAGGGGGGAATGGAGAAGTACTTTCTACTAATCAAGGAGTTATTTGGGCAGCAACTGATTTGCAAGTTAAGGCACCTAAAATTCATAAAGACGAACTTAGTATTATGCAAGGTTTAACTAGTACTAATTTACGTAGTTTTGCTGGTACTTTAAGTAACGAAGGTCCGATAGTAAGTGCTGGTGCATTCGATCTTACCCAAGATCGTGGTTTTTATAAGTATAGCCAAAGTAGTTTAAAAGCAGCCAGTTTAAAAGTTAATACTCAAACAACTAGTAATATTTTAGATAAAAAAATTTATACTGATCAATTAGAAGTTAATGTAAGCGATCCTGATGGTTACACAACAGAAATTGCGCATAAATTATTAGTAAAAAAGCAAATTTTATTAAGATTACCTTCCGTTACTGCGTTACAAGATATGCATGCTGGAAAAATTGCTATTCATACCCCAACATATCAATTAGCAGAAGCACAAGGTCATTCAACATATACTGTTCGATTAAATAAAAAAGTATTAGCTAAAGAAGTAATTATTACCGGTCACGGTGTAAGTCAAGCCGATAATGCTCCAGCTATTAAAGCGCAAAAATTAGGAATGGCTACTAAAAATTTACATTTAACTGGTGGTGCTGAGGTTGCAAATACTGCGTTATTGCGAGCTACTGGTAAAGTCGATTATGATCCAACAAAACTTAAAAGCGGTAAATGGTTAGGATTACATTTTTCTAAAGTAGCAGATTTTAATTTTGCTACTAAAGTACCCGGGTCGATGTATGCTAAAGTTTTAGCAGACGATACACCAATAGATTTCCCACAAGAAGTATTAGTACAAAAACATGTAGTATTAGATGCACCAAACAGTAAATTTGGTTCAGAGGAAGATAATATTGGTAGAGAACCAATTAAATTTCATACTGGTGCAGATGGTAAAATATTATTGTTAGCTAAAGCTTTTAAATTAACTAAAGTTAATATGTATGGGGATCGTGGAGTTGCATTGTTAGCATCCGAACCAATAGAATGCGGTACATTAGAACCTAAAGATAATCTTGAACCAAGCATTGTTACTAACGGCGCATTAGTTGCTGCAACTAATAAAAGTCAAGATATAACGTTACGTCATGCTTCCATTACTGCTATGGAAGGTGGTTTATTACAAGGAAAAGCAATTAAGCATGTAGGTGTTAAATTAAATGTTGGAACTAATCAAGAAGGTTTAATTTATGATGGGCAGCCAGTTGCCGATTTAATAATAAATAGAGTGGCAGAACCAAGAGCAAGAGATATAATATTTAGGACTGGTTTCGATAATCTTTCGGAACATTATGATCCATGTAATGTGCATGCATACGAAAAATATAGAAATTATATAAATTGGGATAAAATAAAAACACGTAGAAATCAAGTAAATGTTGGTGGAAAATTAAATATTGTTAATGGAGGGGCAATGGGATTTAGTGGTAGTTATGTGGATTTAGAGCACGGAGATTATACAGGTACTAATCATTTTTTTCCAGAGATCCCATTAAGAGCTTTAGTTTATAATACTGGTCACAATAGGCATCATCATTTTCGTAGAGAATTGCAAGACCGTGGATTGTTTAGAGATGGAAACTATGAATATGTATACGACACAATTAAACCAATTTATAATGTACATGGTTCAACTAGATTTACCGTAATGCAGCCAATAACTATAGATTATAATTTTGTTGCTGAACAAGTAGATTTTGAATTGGGAGATAATAAAATAATAGCAGGTAGAAATTTAGCGTTAGCACCACCACAACGACCATTAGAGTTAACTTTAATAAAACCAGTAGAAATATTACCTAAAGAATCTTATATTCGTTTAGTACCAACTGTAGCAGGTATTTTTACTTATCAACCAATTTTTGATATTGCATTTAATAGGCCGAATTTAGATATAGTAGTTTTAAATACTAACTATGATTATAAAAGAACTAACCCTATAAATTGCCCATTAAGTCATCCGTTTGTAGAAATGAAAGCATTAATAGAAACTATTAAAGATCAATTATATCACAAACAAGTGGGTAATACTGGCTTAACAGATAAAGAAATATATTATTATATGTTAGCTAATGCTGTAGAGCATGCTAGTACTGGTAAACCATTTTTAGAAGATACGGTAATTAAGCCAATGTTGGTTTATAAAAAACAAGCTGATGGTAGTGTTAAACCAGTAAGTTTATTGCCAAAAATTTTAGATATCCCAGAATTAAGAGCTAATGTTGGTGGGGTTTTTTGTAGACTGTTAAAGGCACATGGTACTGCAAATTCTGCAATAGATTTATTAGGTGCTATTGTAACCAAAGAGGGCTATAAAATAGATATCGGTAGATTAGCTATATTGCAACAATATAGAGAAAATCAAAGAATAATTTGGAACGAACAAAGTAGTAGAAATTGCTGTGGTCATAAAAAAACCAGCATAACATCTAGTACGGTTACCGAAAGAACTGCCGTAGAAAATACTGGATTATTAAAAACCATTAAAGGTAATTCGGAGCTTAATTTGGTGGAATTTAAAGCTAGAGGTGGTTCATTAGTTTGTTTAGAAGGTAATACTCTTGTTAGGGTGCGTGATTTAGTAGATCTTAATGGTTTAGTAAATATTAATTATCAAGAGCATAGTAGTAGTGCTTGTACGGTATTAAAAAAATGTAGTACTAAAAATTTTGTACAGCGTCAACAAATAGTACCATTTAAATTGATAACTCCTAAAGGTACTATTACTATCTTATGTGATAATGAAGTCCACGCTACAGCAATACAAGTTTTAGCTAAATCTGGTTATATTTATGGTAAAAATCTAATAGAGCTTGAAGCAAATAAACTTTGGCAAGAATTAGGACCAACTCATGCTAAAAAAGGCATGATGTTATCGACCACACATGGTTCTATCCAAACTGCTGCGCCTTGTAGTTTTATACTAGAAGAAAATATGTTGTTCGAAACATCAGCGACTGGTGCTTTTAGAGATACTGGATCACAATTTTTTACTGGCTCTGGGGTGCAAGCAAAAGCAAGTAGCGTCGACGTTAAACCGGTTCAACTAGAAAGTCATATTTACCGTAAAAGTTCTGGGTTATTAGGTTTTGCTTATGTTAAAGAAAAAACCACGGAACAGCATAAAACTCATCAAGGATCAAATTACAATGCTATAACTGGAGATATAGTTTTTAATGCACTGTCTAAAGATGTTACGGCTTGTGCAATTACTGCTCGAGCCCCACAAGGAAAAGCTAAATTTATAGCTGATCAAGGCAAGGTAAATATTTTGCAAGCAACCGATGAACATAATATAACTACCGATACTAGGAGTATTGGTTGTAGTTTTATGATGTAGGATGCGATAATAAATGCTATGCGAGGAGATTTTAGTAAAGCAATACAAAATACTTTTAATGAATTACAGGCAGTTAATGATGTTAATGGATTATTGCATGCGGAAGGAGCCTTTGATAAAGGTGTAAAAGGTATTACTGCTGCTCACGGTATAGTAAAAAGTTTATTATTATTAAATAAAGGTGGTCTGTTAGCGTTTTTAGCAGGTAATCTTAGTCCACATATGGAATTAACTTTTAATAAAAAACATAAAACTGTAAATTTTGGGGAAATAGTCGGTAACTGGCTGTTAGCTAAAGAAATTATTATTCAAGCTAAACAAGAGGTGGCAATACAAGCAACAGATGCTGAATGCAAAAATTTACATGTAAAATCAGAAACAAGTTCTATAACTGTAGATGGTGGCACGGCAAATGGTTCTAGTGAAGTTAATTCTAATGGTACAACAGTTGGGTGGAAAGGGAAAACTCCTAGCGGTAGCGTGCAAAAAGAACATCAATCTAGTAGTTCTACAACTCATGGTATGAGTCACTTTAAAGTAACAGGAGAAGCATATATTAGTGCAGTAAAAGGAGATATAGTATTTCGTAATGCAGTGCTACAAGCGCGTATAGCGTATATAGAAGCAATTCGTTTAAAGTTAGAAACAGAGCGTGATGAAGTTATAGAAAAGATGAGAAAAATATCGGTTGGTACAGATTTAAAATATGGTAAAACCGATTCGACTTCTAGATGGGTACAAGAACAAACTGGTATTTCAGTAAGCGAGGATTTAACAATAGCTATAGAGCAAAGTACGGCATTAATTGGTAGTTTTATAGAGGTTGGCTCGGAAGCTGTACCATTAATAGCTAAACTACCTAATGGCGAAACTCAAAATTTATATGCATTATTGTTTCCACAAGACAGTGAATCTGGATTTAAGGTGTTAGGCGTTCCACGCGCTAAAGCTATATGCCAGTTATTCGAGGTAGCAGAAGATATTGAATTTAGAGCAATGTTAGCGCCAGAAATTATGCAACAATATTTAGCTGGTAATTTGCCAGAGACTGTTATTCCGGCAAAACCAGATCTGACTAGAGCAGAGTTATTAGTTTGGGCTAGCAGCCAAGAATGTTACGAAAATTATTTAGGATTTTACTTAGCATTAGAGTCTACGCCATTATTATTAAATAAGCGTTCGGATATTGGAGTTATGGCAGCTATTGCTAAGATTAATAAATTAAACTTAAGGATTTGGGGTAAAACTAGCGAAGAACAAGGGTTTTCTGTAGATGGTGCAATGTTTGGCGATATGGTTGGGGTTGGTAAGGCAAAGATTAGAAATGTAAAAGAACGGCAAACTAATTTTGCTCACTTATCTAGTAATATTAATTTACAAAGTAACGATTCTGGTCCAACCAGCAGTGTTAAACGAAGCGAAGTTAGCAGTAAAAAACGCACTTTTGAAGTAGATACTAATTTGCCGAACAAGGTTGGAGACTTAGCGGCAGGGCTTGGTAGTTTAAAAGAAATATTTAGTAAGTATGATCCGGAAATGGCTAAAGCAACAACAATAGCTAAAGAGACTTTAGAGAAAGAAAAATTAGAGTTAGAAAGACAAGAGCAAGAAAAATTAAAACAAGCGGCAGAACAACAAACTCAACAAAATATTCAAACTGAGCGTAGGCAAGAAATAACTGCATCTTGGTTGGATAAAGCTGGGTTGTTTAATGGGATATTGAGTTTTTATGAGCCAAAAAATCGTCGTGTAATAGATAACAATGATTTAGTAGAAAGCCAAGCAGTACAGCAAAAACAATCAAGTTTTATGAGTAGGGTTGGGAGTTCTGTGGCGGATTTTTTTATGCCGGCAGCTTATGCGGATGATGGGATAGAACAAAGTAGTGGTCAAGACGCCAGTATACCAGGACAGCAAATTCCTAGAAAAAGATTTAGTCTGCAATCAACTTTACCAACTAATTCAGAAAATAAATTTTTAAATTATTCATATTCAGTTGGTATAGGTATAGAACATGCTCGTGATGCAACAGCTGATTTAGTAGTGCATCCTATTGATAATACTAAAGAATTAGCAACAATGTCATGGGATGGTTATAACGCAATATCAGGGTTATTGTTTGGATATTCTAATGCTAACTCTAGAGCTAGAAATATAGAAAGAGGAGGAGCTATTATTGATTCGGTAGCTCAAGCAGATGGAGCTAAAATAGTAGAAGTTGGTACTGAAATAGTTGCTTCCACTGTATTAGGGGCAGCTATTGGAGTTGCGGCTGGAAAAGGATTGAGAGAGGCTTATAAAGCAGGTAAAAAAAGTTATTATGTTAATAATTTTGATAAAGCTTTGCCACACCCTAGCACGAAAGGACATGTTTTTTCTAAAACTAAAGCAAAAAAACCTGGAGAACCAAGAACCAAACCTAAAGATGGTCATGTTGATGATACTTTTGTTAATCGAAAAAATATGATTGAAACTTTTGCAGATCCAAAGAGAAACTTTGTTTTTGAAGAATTACATGGGCAACAAACAAAACAAACGCTTGCCAGAATATTACCTGATAATACAGAAAGTTGGGTACATGTAGAAAAAGGTAAAATGACAAGCGCTGGTGCTAATGAATCGTTTAAGTATTTTAACACCGACGGAACTTTACAAGCTAAATATTCTGGTGTGGCGCGAGCGAAATATTTACAAAACACTGTAGAAACTGTATTTGAGACAACTGTTGGGGCTGTAACTGCCAATACAAAGAATAAACGGAATCAACCATAATGTTTATTAATGTTTATCATGTTTTTGTAAGTTGTTATGAATTTTTAAAAAGAGAAAGAGAACCATTTCGTTTTCATAGTATTATAGAGTTTTGTAGTTCTACTGAAATGCATAAAAACTTGGATGATAAATATAGCCCTACCATTGATGTTAGTATTTGGTTTATTTGGAGGTGGTATGTAGCAAAAGCAATAAATAAATATAAGTGCCCATTTGTTTGTGAAGAAAAGGTTACTGTAGAGCAGGGTTTAGAGAGTGTAAGGATTTTTTTGAAAGATAAATACTTATTAGATAAAGAAGATGCCCCATTAAAAATTGCATTTAAAGAACTACAGTCCATTATAGATCCGGAAGCCATTTTAGCTGAAAATTTTAGGCGATCCTGGAAACCATTAGATTTGTTTAAACGAGGCTTACAATGGTTTTTTTCCAATTTTAAAAAAACAAAAACTTTAGCTGAGCTAGATTTGATTCAGCCTAAACATGATATTAATTTTGAACATACTGAAATATGGAAATTTTGGTTAGCTTGTATAGAAAAAGCTAAAAAATTTAACGTAACTTTTAAGTATAATAAAAAAAAATAAGTGTTAAACAGTGTTTTATGGCTTGTTATGAATATGTAAAAATGGATTCATTATATGATGAATTAAAAATAAACCAAGATTGTACATGGGCAGCTAGTGATTTATTAAGTTTAACTAACATGGAAAATGGAACTGAGCTATTTCCTACTAAAGATATAGCTTATTGGTATGATTGGATGGATTTAGTTCAAGAAGTTATAGAAAAACATGATGTTAAATTTGCAACCGATTCAGAAGAAGGATTATCGTTAGAGCAGGGATTAGAGGCGATGCGAATTTTTGTTGAGAAATATTATTATAATAAAAATAATGATATTTTATTAATAGATGTTTTAAAAAATATGGATCAGCAAATCAATAATAATCTTGAAACTACAGAAATGTGGAAATATTGGATAGAGTGTTTTAAGGAAGCTAAAAAATTTGATAAAATATTTTATAAAGAAAGTTTGGTTGAGGTTGTTTAAGTGAATTTTGATTTAAAGTGTTTTAAATTTAATATTAATATATAGGATATTGTAATGATGATTAATAAAATGAAATTTAATTTATTTTGTTGTGCTTTTTTCTTATTTTTGTTGGTTGGTGGTTGTTCTAGAGATTTATCTAATAAATATAGTAAAAATTTTAATGCACAACATAAATCTGTTGTTATTATGAAAATATCTGAGCCATATAAAAATTTTTTTAAAAAAGAATGTGAATTAGAAGCTAATTTTAGGATTGTTCGATTAAATGATAATTATAACGATAAAAGCAAGAGAGAATCTTATTTTTTTGATGCAGGCGGAGATAAGTGGATGGTTCATAACAGTTGGTTGTTTGAAATTGGGTATGATTCCAGACTTGCAATGATAAATCCTGGAGTATATTACATAGATTATCTTTCATGGAATGATGGACCAACTAACTATTATTCTAGCTCACCTGGAATTTCTAAAAAAGGCATGATTGTATATGGTGCTTTTGAAGTTAAACCTGGAGATGTAGGATATGTTGGGAAATTGTATATTAAGGATCGTACTGTTTATTTAGAAAAAATTAGTGAAATAGAAAAAGTTAAAAATGACTTAATTAAGTCTAAACAAACCGATTTGGTAAAAAAAGTTAAAGAAATAGAATTTTATGGTAGAGGAAGTATGGTACATAGAGATGATAATGGAATTTTTATATTAAAAAAAGTTGAAAATGAATTTACTACCCACTAGGTAGTGTAAATAATTTGGATGAGTATAAAAACTTCAACTATAAATTTGTATACCTAAGCGTTCAGCCACTTTGCATAGTTCACGATCTTTGCTTGCTAATGGTGCTCCTTTTCGCATAGCTAGTTCTATATAGGCAGCATCGTAAGTTGTAAGCTTTTCAGAATGAGCTAAAGCTAAAATTTCTTGAAAAGCTTTGTAAGTAGTTTCGTTATCAACTTCTATATTGAGTTTATTAAGAAGTTCTATAAATTGAATAGCATCAGCGTAATGAATTCGTTTATGGCGTGTAGCTAATATTAGAATGTTTCCTATTTCTAGTGGCCAAATATTAGGTACAAAAGCAGTTTTAGTTTGTAGTTGTTCAAGTATTTTACTAGTTAATGGAGTTTGTTCGTCATGAAAACACCAAGATAGAGTAATAGAGGCATCTAAAATAATTCCCATTTATTTCCTGCCTTCTTCTCTTAATTTTTTCCAATCTAAATTTAAAATTAATTTATGTGAAGCTTGAAATTTTTTAATATTATTAACAGCTTCTTTAGGTGTGATATTGTTAATATTAACAGGAGATAAGTATGCAACTGATCTGCCGTTTTTAGTAATCAATATTTTTTCTCCTTGTTCTACTTTTTTTAAAAGAGAAGAAAAATGAGTTTTTGCTTCAAATGCACCAATAGATTTCATACTTATATTTTTCCAAATTACAAACTGGTCTTTAACTAGTTTAATTATATATTAAATTAATAAGCTTTGCAACTAGAGATTTTATAAACTGGTTGTTAATTTGACAGCTATTTATAGCGGTCTTCTCCATCTTGGCACTAACCCCAAATACGGTAAATTAACAGTTTCGGAACATCTCTCTTTTTTTGTTAACGGGTTAGTCCCTTCATCAGAAAAAAATTCTTCGTCTAAACACCAGCCAGCGAAATGTTGACAATTATTAAGTGTTATATGATACTTCCACATCCAACCAACATGTTCATTAGCTCTACGAACAACATCAGCATTTTCACCACCAACTATTTGGTTGATCCCAAAACTTAATGTACCTTTGAAAACTCCACCTTCCCATGCTGGTACCCAATCTAATATCTCATTTATACTTATTATTCTTTCAGTTATTTTACGATCTCCTAAAACCTCTACTATTTGGTCTTGTCCTACATAAATACTGTCATGATGATATCCTCTTAAGAGTGGTATAGCATTTCCTAATAGAGGTTCACGTAAATAAGTACCTGGAAATATAGTATGACCTTTATCCATAACTGTTTCTACTGCTCGTCTGCGTGGTGAAGTTTGCCCATCATGATTGTACTTGTAAGCGTAAAAGCAACAAGCTTCTGTATTAGACATTAAGTCTCTATTATGCTGTAATTCTGTAAACCAGTCGTTTGTTTCAGGGTCAAGATTCATTTGGCCATCTTCTTCGTTTAGCATAACTTATAAATCTCCTATAAGACTTATAATAGCTAATAATAGTGTTGTTGCATAAATAATTTGTTTGCAATTTACTCGGAAGAAAATAGATAATATAGTTTAAATGTTAAATTTTATTTTGCTACGATTACGTATTTCTGTAGCTGTTTTTACGTCAATAACGTATTCGTGACGCGGTTTTTTATATTTTGGATGGTCAAAAGTACTTACAACTTTATATCCCGCAGCAGAGAAGATTTTGGATGAACTATTATCTGGATGTGCTGTTGCCCATAAATTAGTTAATGGATTACCGTCTACTTTATACCCTTCATCTGCTACATAAGGAGCCCAACCATAAGTAATAGCAGTAATTGCTTCGCTACCAAAACCTTGTCGTTGCTTTGCTCCAGTAATTGCTATACCAACTTCGGCATGCCCAGGCAATGGGAGTTCTGTTATTGGGTGTGGATCACAATCATCCATAACTATCCGTCCAACAAAAGAGCCATCTTTTCGATCTTCAATAACAAATAAGCTATAGGGATAGTTAGATTTCCATAATTTGCATTTATTTGTATAAGATCCTCGTACTGTTTCTTCAGGAATAGGTTTGCCAGTTGCAAAAGTAGAGTATACGTGCATATCTTGAAATAAATCTACTAACTTATCGCATTCTTTTTCAGCATCTCTAGATACTTGTCCACAAGAAAATAATATGGTTTTTGGGGTGCTTATATTTGCTTCAAGAGTATAGCCACCATCTGGGCTATCAGTTTTAAAAACTTCTACTTTTAAATCACTAAAATCTTCGTTGAGACAAAAACCATCATATTGCGGATCTAATTCTAATATTTGGTGTGGCATGTTAATTATGTTCCTTTACTGAAAAGATATGCATTAATTTGCGCGTTGTAATTTAGTGTAATATTAGTCAAATATTTTTTCTTGTCAATAAATTTCGTTAGGAATAATAATAGCATTATTAATTTTATCTTTCTCGTTAACTACTTTTACAACACAAGAATCTGACCAAACATTTAGCGTAGTTTCTACCATATCTATAATACTATAAAATGGCAATATTAAGCCTAGTAAAGTAATTGGAACATCCATACTGGTTAATAAACTGGCACTAAGAAAGAAGCATCCCATTGGTACTCCGGCATTACCAATAGCTGCAATAGTAGCAATTAAAATCCATAACATCATTGTGGTAAGATTAATTTCAATACCGTGATTTTGCATCATATAAATTACCGTGGTAAAGATAAATGCAGCGCAACCATTCATATTGATAGTGGTGCAAAGAGGTAGTACAAATTTACTAATGTGTGGGGAGACCATAAGATTTTTTTCGGCGGTTTCCATAGTAACAGGTAAAGTTCCGGTTGAAGATTTAGAAAAAAATGCGATCGATAATGCTGGTAACATGGCACGCATAGTTGCGAAAGGTTTAATGTTATTAATATATAACCAGATTGGTAGAATAACTAGGCCTTGGATTAAATTTGCTAATATAACTACGGTTAGGTATCCACTGAGCCCTCTAAGATCCATACCAGTTTTTAGTTGTACTATAGTTGTAGTTATAAACCCATAGAGACCAATAGGAATAATTTTAACAATCCAATTTGTTATAACAATAAAAATTTCATGAGTTCCCTTAAAGAAATTAATAACGGCATTTCGTGGTTCAGCATTTGGGATGCAACGAATTGCTAAGCCTATTATCATGCTAATAAATAGCACCCCCATAACTTGATGTTCTAAAAATGGTGAGAATATATTTGTTGGAATTAAAATTGCAAGATGTTCTAAATAATTATTATTAGAGGTTGTAGCTTGAGATACAGTATTTAAATCTAGAGAGTTAATATTACTCGGTGCAATTAATAAATATAGGGTAAATGCAAGACTGGCAGCAATTATGGTAGTGCTAATAGTATAAAGTAGAGTTCTTTGCCAAATTTGTTTCATGCCTTGATTAGCATTGTATTGTGATAAAGTGACTATTATAGATAGAGAGATGATTGGCAAACTAACACATTTAAACATTTTGATAAAAATATTAGAAATAAACGAACCGATATTTTGTAAAATAGCAAAATCAAATGATCCGCTGATAATTCCCAAAAGTATAATCATGGAATAAACGGTAAAATTATTAAGTCTAAATTTTGATTTAGGTGTTTTTGATTTTGAAAATTCTTGTATGCACACGGCACCCTCTAAGTTTGAAAAATAAGTTAAGTATAAGGATATCAAATTTACAAACATAGTCAATAAATTGATGTGTGTATACTATACTGAACACACTTGAGTTTTCGGTATTCTAAAATTAAACAGCTGTAAACTCGCCTTGCTACGCAAGGTGCGACTAAAAGTGTAACTTTCGTTCATTTTATCATCCACCCGGCAGCTAACGCTGCCACCATCCTTCGAAGCGAAGGAGGGTAAAACATACATAAATTAAAGTCTTTATTGTCATTAACAAGTAATAACCATATAGGTTAGTAT
>Ga0187871_10002762_pt1 | contig 13974 bp, 9 predicted proteins | sample June2016WEW_16_1_FD_132988 | JGI IMG/M metagenome (GOLD analysis project Ga0187871, IMG submission 132988) | Peatland microbial communities from SPRUCE experiment site at the Marcell Experimental Forest, Minnesota, USA - June2016WEW_16_10 | ecosystem: Environmental > Terrestrial > Soil >... | reverse complement strand
TTCCACGTTGCTCTTCCATGCCGCTTTTCCACGTTGCTCTTTCACGTCGCTCAAAGGGTGATGTCTCATGTGCGATCTCTCATCTTGCCGACGCGCTGCTCTTTCACTTGCTCAGGGCCGCGCCTTGACGGCGCCGGTTCCACGGCCGCAAATTGTGTATCCTACCGGCGTCTTTGATTCGTATACTTCTTCATCGACTGGGAATCATCCGGAGCATTGTCATGGGAACTGACCAACGAGCGCGGCGGCGCTTTACGTTGATCCTGATCAAGCCATCGCACTACGACGATGACGGGTACGTCATCCAGTGGCTGCGGTCGGCGATTCCGTCGAATACGCTGGCGGTGATCAATGGCCTTGCGCTCGACTGCCAGGAACGGCGCGTGCTCGGGGATGACGTCGATATCGTCATCAAGGCGCTGGACGAAACTAATACACATATCCGGCCGGATCGCATAGCTCGGCAACTGGGCCGTGAGCCGGGACTGGTCGCGCTCATCGGGGTGCAATCGAATCAGTTTCCGCGGGCCATGGATATTGCGCGACCGCTGCGCGCAGCGGGAGTTCAGGTTTGCATTGGAGGGTTTCACGTTTCGGGATGCTTGTCGATGCTGCCGGAAATTACGCCTGAGCTGAAAGCCGCGATGGAGCTTGGCATCTCTTTATTTGCCGGGGAGGCCGAGGGGCGATTTGAAGATGTTCTGAAAGACGCGTGGAAGCGCGAGCTCAAGCCGCTGTACAACTACATGGACGACTTGCCATCGCTCAACGGCGTGCCCATGCCGATTCTTCCGGCCACGCGTGTGAGGCGCACAGGCGGCAAGATTACGACTTTCGATGCGGGACGCGGCTGCCCGTTTCTGTGTTCTTTCTGCACGATCATCAACGTGCAGGGACGCAAGTCACGGCGGCGGTCCGTTGACGACATCGAGCAGATCATCCGGCGGAATCTGGCGCAGGGGATCAATCGCTTTTTTATTACCGACGACAACTTCGCGCGCAACACGGATTGGGAAATCGTATTCGATCGACTAATCGCCATGCGCGAGGGCGAGAAGCTGAACATCAAGTTCGTCATTCAAGTCGACACCATGTGTCACCGGCTGCCCCACTTCATTGAGAAGGCGGGACGTGCGGGTGTGGCGCGAGTGTTCATCGGCCTTGAGAGCATTAATCCCGATGCGCTGCTGGGTGCGAGAAAGAAGCAGAACAAAGTCGCCGAATATCGCAAGATGCTGCTCGAGTGGAAGAAGGCCGGGGTCACGGTGTTTGCGGGATACATTATTGGGTTCCCGTCGGACACGCCGGAATCGGTGATGCGGGATATTCAGACGATTCAGCGCGAGTTGCCGATCGATCTGCTCGAACCGCACTGCCTGACGCCGCTGCCCGGGTCGGAGGACCATCAGAAGCTGCACAAAGCGGGCGCGTATCTTGATCCTGACCTGAATAAATATGATCTGGAGCATGTGACTGCGGCGCATTCGACGATGACCGCCGAGCAGTGGCAGAAGCTTTATCACGATGCGTGGACGGCTTACTATTCGCCGGAACATTTGGAGACGGTGATGCGGCGGTCGGTCGCGACCAACAGCAATGCTGGCAACATGACGTTTCTGCTGCTGTGGTATTACACCTGCGTGCGCCTCGAGAAGATCGATCCGCTGGAAGGCGGGTATTTGCGGCGGAAGTATCGTAAGGATCGGCGGCCAACGTTGCCGGTGGAGAGTCCGTTTATTTTTTATCCGCGTTACTTGGCGGATCTGGTGATGAAGCACGCTAAGCTGGCGGGACTGGTCTGGCGCTATGGCAAGCTGCGGCGGCAAATGAAGCGGGATCCGAATGCGCGGCATTACACGGATCTGGCGTTGACGCCGGTGACGGAGGATGATTCGGAGGAGATGTTTGTGACCAGTGCGCATGCGCATGGCACCTCAAAACCAGCCTTAGTGACTCTGGGGAACGCTGTAGAGATTGCTTCCAGGCACCCGCAATTGTAGGGCGGGGATTCCTTTTCGGTGGGCAACCCCGCAAGGACATTGATCGTAGAAAAAATGGGGCCGCGAGCGGAATCGCGGCCCCTTAAGTGACTGCTCGGGAAAATTGTATGTTCGCCGTTTATTGTTCGCCGGCGGAAGCGTTGCTGCCCCAGAGGACATTGCTTCCCCATAACACGTTGCTGCCCCAGAGGACGTTGCTTCCCCATAATACGTTCGAGCCCCATAGAACATTCGAGCCCCACACTGCGCTGCTGCCCCAGAGGACGTTGCTGCCCCACAACACATTGCTGGCCGCAACGGTCGAGCTTTGACCGGTGGCAACAAACTGAGAATTCCCCCAGACGGCAGGCTCTGACCAAGTGGATGACGTATTCCATACCGCAGATGGATCGCCCGTCATCGTCACCTGATTCGTGTTCGAATTGAACGTAGCGATTGGAGACATCGCCGTTCCCTTCGCTACGACGGTGCTCTTGAGGGCAGCCTCGACATCCACATAACCGGCGCCGATGGTGAAGACATCATATTGATCGGTGTAGGTGATCCCGGTAGTCGGATCTGTCGTGCTGCTCGACTGCGGGAATGTCTTGTAGGCGGTCAGCATCAGGCGGGCTTTCACCTGATCAGGCGAGAGGCTGGGACTTTTCTGCAGAAGGTCGGCCACGACTCCGCTGACAATGCCTGTCGCCATGCTGGTTCCACTCAGCGTGAAGTACTTCGAAGAAGAGGCGGTGGTGCCGCCGCTGACGTAGTAACTGTACGGGACCTGGTTGCCGGGAAGTTCGTTGTAAAGAGTCGAATTCGGCGCTTCCAGCGAAATAAGCAGGTTGCCGGGCGCAACGATATCGGGCTTTACGACGGAGTCGACCACGGTTGGACCTTTGGAGCTGTAGCTGGCGATCAGATCGTCCACGCGCGTGGGCGTGCCCATGGGCTTCATAGCGCCGACAGTAATCACGTAAGGATCGTTGCCGGGCGATGTGACCGTGGCATAACCGTCGGTGGGCTGGTAGCGGCCATTGTTGCCCGCAGCCACCACCACGACAATGCCGGCCTGCCAGGCCTTCTCGACTGCCTGGCAGAGCGGGTCCAGCGTGTAAGTCTCATACACCGCGCGGCCCAGCGAGAGGTTGATTACGCGAATGTTGTATTGCGATTTCAGAGAGATCGCCTGGTTGATGGCGGCGATGACCAGGCTGTCGGTACCGGCGCCGTTCTGATCGAGGACGCGCAGGTTGATGATGCTGGCGCCGGGCGCGATTCCCTTGAAGGTCTTGGTGTAGAGAGCACCGGTGGAACTGAGGCCATCGCCGGCGATCAGGCCCGCGACGTGCGTGCCGTGCCCGTATTGATCGTTGGCTGACGAATTACCCGGCACGAACGATTGCTGGTACACGACTCGAGAGAAAGGAAGGATGCCCAGGTTGAGATCGGGATGGCTGCTCACGCCGCTGTCAATCAGCGCCACGCCGACTCCGGCGCCGGTATAGCCCGACTGCCAGGCATATGGTGCGTTCACCGCTACGGCGGCGTTACTGAGAGACGGCGTCAAGGGCCGGTCGCTGCTGATGTAGACGACGTTCGACTTATTGGAGAGACTCTGGATGGCGTTGCCATCGAGCTGGGCGACGATGCCATTGATGATCGGCAAGTCTCCCAGAATCGTGCCCCCAAGGTTCACTACGTCGTTTACCAGGCAATCCACGAGGCCAAGCAATCCGGTGCAGGTCACCTGCGTTCCGGGCGCGTATTGCACGATGACCTGAACCGGCTGGGTCGAGGTATAGCCTTGAAGTTCGGGCGACAGTTTCGACGGGTCGGCATGTGCTGCCACCGTCACCGTCGCGATCAAGAATAAGAGCACGAACTTTTTCATAAATCCCCCACTAAACTCGCGCCAACCGGCGCGTAACCTCTCCCCAAGTGACCTTAGAAGTGCAGTTGCGGTACCAAATCGGGAACGGATATGCCTTATTTATCAGAGGCTTAGAGGAGGTGCTGCGAAGTTCATCAGGGACAAATTGTCCCATGGACGCTAGATGAGCCAAATTGTCCCACGGACCGGTCGCCATGGTCCTCGGTCGAGTTGCATGCGGGCGCTCGTAAACCATTGATTTTGCTGGAGAAAACGATGGTAATGGCGAGGACTGTTTTTGGGCGGACAGGAGGCTGCAAATCGTTGAAAATTTAAGCACTTCTCATGTCGTGGGGTCGATCCATTGGCGCACGTGCGTTCATCGCCGCGATGGCTGCGGCGGCGTGTGCCTGCTTTGTCCCGGTGTTCTTCCACTGGCAATCGACTGATCCCGTCAAGTTCGCTTGCTATCTGATTGCCGCGTCGCTGGCGTCGTCGTTGAAGGTGGTGCTGCCCGGCGTTGAGAGCACGCTGTCCGTGAACTTCCTGTTCACTCTGATGGGCATTCTGGAACTGAGCCTGCCGGAGACTCTGGCGATCGGACTCGCCAACACATTGACGCAGTCTTATTGGAGGCCGGCGCGACAGGTCAAGCCGGTGCAGTTGCTATTCAATCTGTCGCAGGTCACGGTTTCGGGTGCGGCCGCGTACGGCGCATACAAGCTGGTCGTGATTTACGTGCTGCACGCTCCCGGTCCGCTCGCTCTTCTTGTGGCCGCCATCGTCCACTTCGCCTGCAACACGGCGGCCATGTCCACCATTATTGGGCTGACTGAGGACAAGCCCATCGCCAGCGTTTGGGGGGAATTTCATCTCTGGTTGTTCCCGTACTACATGGTGGGAGCAGCGGTGGCGGGGCTGGTCAACTTCTTGAACAAACATATCGGATGGCAATCGTCGTTGCTGGTTCTGCCGGCGATTTACCTGATGTACCGATCGTATCGTTTGTATCTCGGCAAGTTGGAAGCCGAGAAGCAGCATGTCGAGCAAGTTTCGAGCCTGCACCTGCGGACCATTGAAGCGCTCGCCCTGGCCATTGAAGCCAAAGACGAAACCACCGGCGAACACTTGCAGCGGGTGCGGATCTACGCCATGGAACTGGCGAAGGAACTAGGTTTGAGCGAAGACGAGACCGAGGCGCTGCGCGCGGCTTCAGTCCTGCACGATATCGGAAAGCTCGCGGTGCCGGAGCACATCATTTCGAAACCGGGGAAACTGACGCCGGAAGAATTCGAGAAGATGAAAATCCATCCCATCGTCGGGGCGGAGATTCTGGAGCAGGTTCACTTTCCGTATCCGGTGGTGCCGATCGTGCGCGCGCATCACGAAAAGTGGGATGGCAGCGGTTATCCGAACGGGCTGGCCGGCGAGCAAATTCCGATCGGGGCGCGCATTCTGGCCGCAGTCGATTGCCTCGACGCTCTGGCCTCGGACCGGCAATATCGTAAGGCTCTGCCGCTCGATGAAGCCATGGCCAAGGTGGTGGCGGATGCGGGCAAGAGTTTCGATCCGGGGGTGGTGGCGATTCTGCGGCGCCGTTACGTTGAACTCGAAAAGATGGCCAGCGCCGAGCCGCTGCAGGCTCCGCCGAAATTGTCGACCGATATTAAAGTTGAACGGGGATCGGCCCCGGCAGCTGGGTTTGCAGAATCGGCTGAGCCGGTGGGTACGGCTGCGGGACAGGCCGCGGACTCCGGCATTCGGATTTCGGCGGCCCGGCAGCAAAGTCAGGAAATCATCGAACTCAGCCGCCAGAGCACGGCGATCATGGGCACTGCTGATATTTGCTCGCTGCTGGCGGTGCGGTTGAAGCATCTGGTGCCGCACGATTCGATGGCCGTGTACTGTCCGAAGCAAGAAACGCTTACGGCGGAGTTTGTGAGCGGAGAAAACTTCCGGCTATTTTCTTCGTTGCGGATTCCGCACGGAGAAGGGCTCTCGGGCTGGGTCGCACAAAACCACAAGGCGATCTTGAACGGAAATCCGTCAGTCGAGCCCGGGTATTTGAACGATCCCACGAAATACAGCACGCTGCGCTCGGCGCTGGCGGTGCCGCTCGAAGGAACGGGCGGAGTGGCGGCCGTGCTGGCGCTGTATCGCGCCGGTCAGGACGCATTCACCGCCGACGACTTGAGCGTGGTGGAGGCGATCGGGACGGGGCTAGGCGTTGCCATCGAGAGCGCGAGAAAACTTAAGGCGTCAGGGGCGGGCGCGGGACGATAGCTGTTCGCTACCCTGACTCTTGTCATCCTGAGCGAAGCGAAGGACCTCTGCAACTTTGCCGGCAGCGAGGCGACGCCGCGGATTGCACAGGTCCTTCGCTTTGCTCAGGATGACAGAGTTGACTTACGCTGCCAATTTCGGGACTCCCTTACTCCATCTCAAAGCTTACAAACAGCAGGCCGCCGTCGCGCTCGACTTGCAGCACGACCGGGTCGCCCTTCTTCAGACCTGCCACGAGGGTGCGGAGCGAATCCACGGAATCGACGGGCGTGGAGTTGAGTTGATGGATAATGTCGCCGGCCTCCAGACCGGTGTCGGGCAAGATCAGATCGGCGGCCCTGCCCACGACGATAACTCCAGTGGGATTTCGCAGTGAGAGCCGGGAGCGCAGGTCATCGGTAATGTCGATAGCGAGAACGCCCAGACGGGGAATCAGACTGTTTTCAGGATTGACCGCGTCGAGCAATTCGTCCATGTGATCGTGCTGCTCGATCGCTGGAACATGGAGAGTTTTCTTTTCAGTGCCGCGCAGAATTTCCAGCTTCACCACCTGGTCGAGACGGTGCAGGTATAGAGCCGCAGAAAGTGACGGCAGCGTTTCGATGCGGCGGTCATCGGCAGTGAGAATAATGTCCTGGATCTGCAGGCCCGCGGCGGCGGCGGGACCGTCCGGCTTCACGTCGTCCACCAGGACGCCCCAATGCTGCGGCAGATGCAGGCCCTCGGCCAAAGTGGGAGTAATTTCCTGAACCCCGGCGCCGATTTCAACGCGATGAACGTGCCCGTACTTGCGCAGGCTGTGGTAGACGAAATCGACGACGCGCGCGGGAATGGCGAAGCCCAGGCCTTCACTGCCTCCGCCTTGCGAAAGAATGAAGGTGTTGATCCCGAGCACCGTGCCGTTCATGTCGACCAGCGGGCCTCCGCTGTTTCCGGGATTGATGGGGGCATCGGTCTGCAGGTAGGTGAGCGCCTTGGTCGGATCGGGCTGACGGGCGAGTGCGCTGACTACACCCATAGTGACTGAATTCTGCAGACCTTCGGGACTGCCGATGGCGAACACGAGTTGCCCGACGCGCGGACGTTGCGAGCTGACGAGCGGAAGCGTGGGCAGATCGGCCTCGTCAATTTTGAGGAGGGCGAGATCGGTTTCCTTATGCTGGCCGATCAGGCGAGCCTCAAGGATGCGGCGCTTGCCGATTGGCACTTGTCCGGCAGAATCGCCCATCGGCAGCGGCAGGGCGACGCGAATGCGTTGGGCGCCTTCCACCACGTGGGCATTGGTAATGATGTAGCCGGTGGAGTCGACAATCACGCCTGAGCCGACCGCCTTCTGGCGGACGATGAAGGCAGTCTGGGATTTCTCTTCATCGCGGAGTGGCCCGTATCCGGTGACGAGAATCTGTACCACTGCCGGCGACACACGGGCAGCAAGGCTTTCCAGAGCGCTGTTGAGCTGGACCAGAACGTTGGCCGGTTCGGACGCTTTGGCATCGGGTGCCGAGCTGGAACTGGCCTTCTTTTGCACGGGCGCCGGATCGGCGGGCTTCTGGCTGACTTGCCCGGGGAGTCCCTCCAGGCCTGCGCCCAGAACCATGAGAAAGAGAAGATAGGGCGCTCGGGCCTTGGCTTTCGTATTAATCGTCGTTCTAAGCAAGTTCATCCTATTTGAGATGATTTCGTCATAGGAAACGGCTCCTCATTTGTATCGACGTGCCCGAACAAAACACTACCATGCGGATTTCAACCTCGCCGTAAAGGTCGGTCAAGCGGTCTTTCAGGCCCCCGGGAAGGGGGTTTCCGGCAGGGGGAACCTAGATGCTACCGGTAACTAACGGGTTATCAGGCTTTTACACGGGTGCCTTTCGTGATATAACCCAGCGTGAGCATAAAAAGCGGGTCTGCGCCCCGCCAGGAGCTTGGTTTGACGACGTTGGCCCCATTCGCAGAAGAGAAACAGACAACAGGCCAGCACAGAGGAGGTACCGTGGGCGAAGAAGCACGGACCGGGAAACGGTTCCCGCTGGAATTGCCGATTAAGATACACAAGGGCGAAAGCGGCGGAGATGCCGATGGAGTGACGGGGAATCTGAGTGCGGCGGGCGTGTACATCCGCGCCGATTCCGCCATGGAGATTGGTTCGCCGGTGGAATTTGAAATCACGCTGCCCCCCGAAATGACGGGCGGTCAGGAGAATGTGACCATCCAGTGCAAGGGGCGTGTGGTCCGTGCCGACCCTACGGGCGAAGGCGGAGAAGGCCGCGGTGTGGCCTGCGTGATCGATTCATACGAGTTCGTGAGGAAATCTTAATCATTTTGAACCGTATCATTTCGAACCATTTGAACCATCGTTTCGAAGCGGATTTTTGGGGAGCGTTGACAACATGCTCAAACTGATTCTGGCGGATAACCAGGCGATCTTCCGGGCGGGCATTGCGAAAGTGCTCGCGGTGGAAGATGAGATGCGCATTGTGGCGCAGGCGCAAACGCCTGAACAGATGTTCATGGCGCTGGACAAGTTCCGCGCCGCGGTGCTGGTAGTGGCAGCGGGATTTCACAACGACTTTGCCGCGATCGTGGTGGCGGCGAACAAGGCGAAGACGCGGGTGATCGTGCTGGCAGACACCGGGGAGAGCGCGCAAAGGCACATGTCGAACGGCGCGCATGGAGTCGTCTATCGCAACGTGACCAGCGCGGCGCTGGTGGACTGCGTGCGGAAAGTCGCGCGCGGCGAAACCTGGGTGCAGGACGTCGCCGTCCCGAGCGAACTCACCGAAAACGATATGGTCGGATTGCGGGTGCGCGACCGGCTCACCGCGAAGGAACTGCGCATCGTGGCGCTGATCGTGCAGGGCTACAAGAACAAAGAAATTGCTTCGCAGCTCGGCACCACGGAACAGGTCATCAAGAATTATCTGCGCAACGTGTATGACAAGATCGGCGTCTCGGACCGGCTGGAGCTGGCGCTGTTTACCATCCACCATCGCATTTTGAACGAAGCCGCCGCTGCCACTACTACGGGGGTGATGCCACAACCGCCCGCGGGAGTTGCACAGTAAGACTTGCGCAAGGAAGAGCTTCACAGGTTTGAATCAGGCCGCCTGGCGGGCGGCCTTTCTTTTTGTAGCGCCGCCGTCTCGGCGGCTGTCGCGAGGGCATCTTGCCCTCGCTGGCGCTACGATCAAGGCGCACACTCCGGCGGTCGTCTTCAGATCGCTTCGAATCATCCCGATGGTCACTTGCATCTATGCCTGATATGGAATTCCGACAACTAGGACGATCTGGTTTGAAAGTTCCGGCGCTGAGCTTCGGCACTGGTACGTTCGGCGGGGGAAACGAATTCTTCAAAGCGTGGGGTGCGAGCGATGTTGCCGAGGCGACTCGTCTGGTCGACATCTGCCTTGAGGCAGGTGTGAATCTGTTCGACACCGCGGATATTTATTCAGACGGACTTTCCGAGGCGATTCTGGGGAAGGCGATCGCCGGGCGGCGCGACAAAGTTCTCATCTCGACCAAGGCAACTTTCCGCTTCGGGCCGGGCCCCAACGATATCGGGTCGTCGCGTCATCATTTGATTCAGGCCTGTGAGGCAAGTTTGCGGCGGCTGGAAACTGAGTACATCGACATCTATCATCTGCATGGCTTCGACGCGCTGACGCCGCAGGAAGAAGTTCTGAGCACGCTCGACAATCTGGTAAGGAGCGGCAAGGTGCGTTACATCGCGTGCTCGAATTTCTCCGGCTGGCATTTGATGAAGTCGCTCGACGTGTCTGACCGGTATGGATGGGTACGGCACGTCGGCCACCAGGTCTACTATTCGCTGATCAACCGCGAATACGAATGGGAGCTGATGCCGCTCGGGCTTGATCAGGGAGTGGGCGCACTGATCTGGAGCCCGCTGGGCTGGGGACGGCTGACCGGGAAGGTCCGGCGCGGACAGCCGCTGCCGGCCGTGAGCCGGCTGCACAAGACCGGCGACATGGGTCCGCAGGTTGACGACGAACATCTGTATAAGGTTGTCGATGCGCTGTACGAAGTGGCCAGGGAAACGGGCAAGAGCGTGTCGCAAGTTGCGCTCAACTGGCTGCTGCAACGGCCCACCGTTTCAACCGTGATTTTTGGCGCGCGCAACGAAGAGCAGTTGCGGCAGAACCTGCAAGCAGCGGGATGGAATCTTACCGCGGAGCAAGTTGCCAAACTGGACCGCGCCAGCACCGTGGCTCCGATTTATCCGTACTGGCATCAGTGGCAATTTACCGAGAGGAATCCCACACCGGTCGCACACATCGAGAAATCCTCCGGCTAGATCCGTTTCCACTAACCCAGAAAAAAGAGAGAAACATGGCTCGGGTCTTTATCACTGGTTCGTCCGATGGGCTGGGTCAAATGGCCGCACAACTCCTCATCGAGCAGGGGCACAGCGTTGTGCTGCATGCCCGCAATCAGCGGCGAGCGCAGGATGCTCTGGCGCGCGTTCCCGGAGCTGAAGGAGTTGTCACGGGCGATCTGACGAGCATCGCGCAGACCCGTAAAGTGGCGGAACAAGTGAACGAACTCGGGGCCTTCGACGCCGTGATCCACAACGCGGGAATTGGTTACAGAGAGCCGCGTCGCATCGCGACCGAGGATGGCTTGCCCCACGTATTCGCCGTGAATACTCTTGCGCCTTACATTCTGACGGCACTCATCGAACGGCCGAAGCGCCTGGTGTACCTGAGCTCCGGACTGCACCGGAATGGCGATGCCAGCCTGGAAGATCTGACTTGGGAGCATCGCGCGTGGCAAGGGCAGCAGGCTTATTCCGATACCAAGCTGTATGATGTGCTTCTGGCGTTCGCAATCGCGCGCCGCTGGCCCGAAGTCTTTTCGAATGCGCTGGAGCCGGGCTGGGTGGCAACGAAAATGGGAGGTGCGGGAGCGCCCGATGATCTGGATGAGGGCCATCGCACTCAGGTATGGCTTGCGGTGAGCGACGATCCGGCCGCGATGGTCACGGGGGAGTACTTCTATCACATGCGGCTGCGCGCACCGAATCCGGCCAGCCGCAATGTCGAGCGGCAGGACGCGTTACTTGCCGCCTGCAAACGTCTCTCCGGAGTTGATCTGCCAAGCTGAGCCTGGAACGTAAGTGTGGCTTTCTCTTCCTCTTCTAGATTTTTTCGCCCACAGCTTTGGCTTGCGTGAACAGGTACAGATAATCCGGGCCGCCGGATTTGGAATCGGTGCCTGACATATTGAAGCCACCGAAGGGATGCGCGCCCACCATCGCGCCCGTGCATTTGCGATTGATGTACAAGTTACCGACGTGGAACTCCCGGATGGCGCGATCGATCTTGTCGCGCGACTTGGTGTAGACGGCGCCAGTCAGGCCGAATTCGGTATCGTTGGCGATTTCAAGCGCATGATCGAAGCCGCGAGCTTTGATTACAGCCAGCACAGGGCCGAAGATCTCTTCCTGCTCTAACCTCGACTTCGCCGGGATATCGGCGATCACTGTAGGCTGAATGAAATAACCATCGCCGGGAGCACGTTCGCCGCCGGTGATGAGGCGTCCATCTTTCTTGCCCTGCTCGATGAATTCGAGAATCGTGTTCATCGAACCTTCGTTGATGACCGCGCCCATGGCGGCGTTCTCGGTGACATCGCCGACTTGAATTTTTTCGACGCGGGCTTTCAGTTGTTCGAGGAACTTGTCGTAGACGCGCTCGTCGACGATGGCGCGCGAACAGGCCGAACATTTTTGCCCTTGAAATCCGAACGCGGCTTGCGCGACGCCTTCGACGGCGGAATCGATGTCAGCGTCGGCGTCAACGATGATCGCGTCTTTGCCTCCCATCTCAAGAATGGTCCGCTTGATCCAGATCTGGCCGGGTGCTTGCGTGGCGGCAACTTTGTTGATATGCAGTCCGACTTCGCGCGAACCGGTGAAGGCGATGTAGCGAGTCTTGGGATGCGCGACGACGGCATCGCCGAAACTGGCTCCGGCGCCGGGGCAGAAATTCACCACGCCCTCGGGCATTCCGGCTTCTTCGAGCAACTCGAAAAACTTCGCGGCGATGGTGGGCGAATCGCTCGACGGCTTCAGGATGACGGTGTTGCCGCTGACGATCGACGCGAGCGTCATGCCGGCCATGATGGCGCAGGGAAAATTCCACGGCGGAATTACCGCGCCGACGCCCAGCGGAATGTAGTGCAGCGAATCGTGCTCGCCGGGAAGCTGGATGGGTGTCTGGGCTTTCGCGAAACGTAGGGCCTCGCGGGCGTAGAACTCGCAGAAGTCGATGGTCTCGGAAATATCGGCGTCGGCTTCGCCCCAGTTCTTGCTGACTTCGAAAACCAGCCATGCCATGAATTCCATTTTGCGCTGGCGCATCAGGTCGCCGACGCGGAAGACCAGGCTGGCACGCTCTTCGACCGTGGTGCGACTCCAGGATTCGAAAGCCGCCAGCGCGGCCTGCATTGCCGGCTCAACGTGCTCTTTGCCCGCCTTCTGGTGGATGCCGACAATTTGTGAAGGCTGCGACGGGTTCAGCGACTTGATCTTTTCCGTCGTCCTGACGCGCTTGCCTCCGATGACGAGGTCATACTCACGGCCCAGCTGGGCGCGGACTTTGGTGATGGCGGCGCGCATGCGGCGCGCGTTTTCTTCGTTGCGAAAATCGTAAAAAGGCTCAGTGACAAATGGGCCTTGATGCAGGCCTGTGCGCGGCCGGACGGGGGCTTCTAGCGTTGCCATGGGAGGAATCCTTTCGAAACTGGGAGATGATCGATAAGGGATTGCTCTTGTAGTTTACACCTCCGCCGACCTCCAGATTCGATCGGTAGGGCTTCTCTCACGCAAAACGGACTTCAAAATCCCCACTCTAACGTCGCAAAATGCGCGACGTTAAGATGGGGCACCCTCGGGGTCCATCTAGTGGCGTTCATTGACTTGGCTTGGCTGTGCCCATAGCATGTTTCCGACATGATTGGGCAGACCATCTCGCACTATCGGATTGTCGAAAAGCTCGGCGGCGGCGGGATGGGCGTGGTTTATAAGGCGGAGGATGTAAAGCTGCATCGCTTTGTGGCCTTGAAGTTTCTGCCCGATGACATTTCGAAAGATGCGCAGGCGCTGGCCCGCTTTCAGCGTGAGGCGCAGGCGGCATCGGCGCTGAACCATCCTAATATCTGCACGATCTACGAGATTGATGACCAGCACGGACAGACCTTCATCGCCATGGAGTTTCTGGATGGGGTGACGCTGAAGCATCGGATTTCGGCGAAACCGGTCGAGACCGAGGTTGTGCTCAGCCTGGCGATTGAGATTGCCGACGCGCTCGACGCGGCGCACGCCGAAGGGATTATTCATCGCGACATCAAGCCAGCGAATATTTTTGTAACCAAGCGCGGCCACGCCAAGATTCTCGATTTTGGATTGGCCAAAGTTACGAGCGCGGCCAGTTCTTCGAGCCAGATTGCGGCGGCCAATACTGTGACGGGCACGCTCGACGATCCGCACCTGACCAGCCCAGGAACGGCGCTGGGGACGGTGGCCTACATGTCGCCGGAACAGGTGCGGGGCAAAGAACTCGACGCGCGCACCGATCTGTTTTCATTCGGCGCGGTGCTGTACGAAATGGTGACCGGAGTGTTGCCGTTCCGGGGCGACACTTCGGGGATTATTTTTGATGGCGTCCTCAACCGCGCTCCGGTGTCGCCTACGCGACTGAACCCGGATGTGCCGGTGGAGTTGGAACGCATCATCCACCGGGCGCTGGAGAAGGATCGCGATCTGCGCTACCAGCATGCATCAGAAATGCGCGCGGAACTGCAGCGGCTGAAGCGGGACACGGA
>Ga0187871_10002761_pt1 | contig 13975 bp, 12 predicted proteins | sample June2016WEW_16_1_FD_132988 | JGI IMG/M metagenome (GOLD analysis project Ga0187871, IMG submission 132988) | Peatland microbial communities from SPRUCE experiment site at the Marcell Experimental Forest, Minnesota, USA - June2016WEW_16_10 | ecosystem: Environmental > Terrestrial > Soil >... | reverse complement strand
GGGGACGCCATTGATGATCGCCGTGCCGCAATCGGGTCCCATGACGAGCAGTCCGCGCTTGCGCGCAAACTTTTTCAGGGCGATTTCCGTCTCCAGCGGCACATTGTCCGAAAACAACATTACGTGGAGACCGTTCTCAAGGGCCCGCATCGCTTCATCGCCGGCGTATCGGCCGGCAATCGAGATCAGAGCGAGATTGGCGCCCGAAACGATCTCGAGCGCAGCAGCAACCGTGGGCGCCGTCTGCCCTCGGCGGTCATAGACCGCCGCTACAGAGCGCACCGTTTTCTTCAGAAGGCCATCGATGCTCCCGAGCGCCGACTGGGCGGCGGTCTCCGTTTCAGCTTTTATCGCAATCAACAGATCGGTGTCATTCGCGTTTTGGAGCGCCACGGTCAGCAGTCCGCTGGACTTCAGAATGGCCTTGTTGGACCTCGTTCCCATCACCACCGCGGCATCCATGACGCCCGGCAGAGTCGCCAAATCCTTCCCCACGCGCATCAGCGTGACGGAATCGAAATACGCGCCCCGGCGAATCAGGCCAACGACCGTCATGAGACCCCGGGGTTAAAGTTGATTCCTGTTGTAGGGCGGCCATCCTGGCCGCCGTTTGTAGCCGCGAATCTCATTCGCGGTCCGCCGCCCCTCTGGCCGCCGCTTGTAGCCGCGAATCTCATTCGCGGTCCGCCGCCGTTAGTGGCGCGGGCTTGCCTCGAATTCCCATTCGACGCGTCTCGCCCGCGTGCCCTTTCTGTTGTAGGGCGGCCATCCTGGCCGCCGATTGCTATGCGGCTCGTCCCCACCAAAGACGCGGCTCGGCGGTCCGACCCTGCCAATGACTGGAAACGGACCGTCATGAAACCCCGAGTTTTCCGCGCATCGTCAGCAGAAATCCGGTACCCAAATCGGCGCCGGAACTTCCGCCAATAGCGAGCACTTTAGCGGCGGATTTGCGGACGGCATCTTCGCTCTCGTGCAACAGGGCATGGACAAGATTCTTCATGCGTCCGAACAGCAGGCCGCGCCGGGCGAGGTCAAGAAACGTATTGGAGAACACATTGCCGCCTTTTGCGGCCCGGAATATTTCATCGGCAAGTTTCTGGTGGTCCCGGCTGTGCAACTGCCCCAACAGGTTCAACCCGATGAGCAAGCCAGCGATAAAATCATCGCCGCTGGGAGTCAGCCCCAGGCCGCATCCTTTCAGGGTCCGGACCCCATCCAGGACGTGGCCGCACATGATCCGGTCCACACCGCGACGGATTTGGTCGGTAAACACCCGTTCGAACCCCGGCCGGAAATTCATGATCCGGCTTTCATCGAGAAGAAAGGCGAGGCTTTTCGGGGGGGATGCAGCCCGCAGTTCGTTCTCGAGAACGGCCAGATTCCGCTCGAAGAGAGAGCGATCCCAGTCAGCAACCAGCACGGTGGAACAATACGTATCGTTGTCGGTGAACGAAAATCGGTGCGGCCCAAACCCGACCGTATTGGCCGTGATCAGCAACGGCGCCGACCCGCTGGGGATTGGTTCGGCATCGAAGTCCCGGATGACAATGTTCTGGGGCCCGTCGCCGATGGCTTCATCGACGAGGGATACCCACCGACTATCGCACTTGGAGGGCCACGCTCCGTCGTGGCCGTCAACGGACAAAAAATTTACCGCGCGCCGGAATCGGGAGTGGAACCGGTAGGTTCCTTCCCGGACCTGATCCCCGATACTGACCAGCGTCATGCAGGGTAAAAGACCATCCCAAAATTCTTGCTGTATTCGGCTTCGCGCACGACCTCGACCTCGCCGCGGACGGCCATGCCCATTTTTGGCGCAGGAACCTTCAACTGTCCCGTCATGCGCATGCCGTTTTCCAGTTCAACGATGCCCAGGCTCAGCTTGGCCACGTTGAAATCCGGCGGCAGATTATGAACGGTGGTATAGGTCAGCAGCTTGCCTTTTTTCGGGAGCGGAACGGTGTCGAACTCAAACGGCTCCTTGTTTCCGCACTTCTTGCAGACCATCCGAAACGGATAGTGAAGCTGCCCGCATTTTTTGCACTTATACGCGTAAATTTCCAATGCCATGGTCAGTTCTCCCTCTTGAACACGAGGCAAACAACGTTGTTGCCGAACCCGCCGAAGTTGCACGTAAACCCGATCCGCGCGTCCTTGACCTGGCGTTTGTCGGCTTCGCCGCGAAGTTGCAGGACGATTTCGTGGGCCTGTCCGATGCCGGTCGCCCCGACGGGATGACCCTTGGCCTTCAGTCCACCGGAGGTATTGATCGGGAGTTCGCCTCCCAACCGCGTCTTGCCGCGTTCCAGGGCGAGATGCCCCTGGCCTTTCTTGAAGAAACCGACTTCTTCGCTTTCGACAATCTCCAGGATCGTGAAGGCGTCGTGCAGCTCAGCCACGTTGACCTCCGTCGGACTCACGCCGGCCATCTGGAACGCCTTGGCGGCCGCGCCTCGTACCGCCAGCAGGTCGGTCGGCTCGGCCCGTTCGTGAACGCAGTGGCTGTCCGTCGCCTGGCCCACTCCGGCCAGGCGGATCAACGGTTTGTTCAGTTTCTTGGCCACGTCGGCCGACGCCAGGATGACGGCTGCCCCGCCGTCCGAAACCGGGCAGCAATCGAAAAATCGCAGCGGCTCGGCAACATACGGATTATTGGTCATCGCCTCCGGTGAATCGAGGATCCCTTCGAGGGTGATTTTCTCGTGCAGGTGCGCGTAGAAGTTCAGCAGCGCGTTGTCATGATTTTTCACGGCGACCATGGCCAGATGCCGTTCGGTCACGCCGTATTTCTGCATGTACAGGCGGGTGAACATCGCCGCCAGCGATGGCAGCGTGACGCCGTAGATGTACTCGGCCAACGGGTGCGACAGCGATGCGACGATGTCAGTGGCTTCGAGGTTGTTGACTTCCCGCAGCCGTTCGGCGGACGTGACGAGCACGACGTCGTGCATCCCGGAGGCCACCGCCATGAACCCCTGTTTGATGGCCGATGCCCCGGACGCCGGGCCGTTTTCGATGACTTCGGCGCCTGCCGGCGTCAGACTCAGGCTATCCACAACGGCACTGGCCAGGCCGGTCTGATGATTCGCGCGGGCGCCTCCCATGTTCGCCACGTAAACGTGGTCCACCTTGGAAAGACCGGCATCCTTCATGGCCATCATCGCCGGATAGGAGGCGATCTCGCTTAACGGATATTCCAGCCGCGTAAAACTTGTGATTCCAATTCCGACAACGTAAACCTCGCGCATGATCAAGCCTTCCCTTCCTGTTTCCACCGTTGCGACATCAGCGCCGTGCCCGTCGAGTCATACAACGAGCGAGTCGCCGCCAGCAGGTCGGCGGGCGCCTCGGGTGGATCGGTTGGCGGCAGAATGGCCGCCTGGGCCTTCTCCAGCAGGTGCTTGGGGACCGGCCGCCGGCCCACCACGAGCGTTTCCCGGGCACGGTTGAACAACTCCTTGGTCAGGGCCCATGACGGGACGCCGCCCAGTTCGTGCGCGATCTGGAACCGCTTCTCCAATTCATATTCGATCATCCACCGGCGAAATCCAATCGGCGACTCGGCCACAATGAGAACTTCCTTCTGACCGATGATATCGAGGTGGTATTCCATCTTGGTCGCAAACGCGTGGGCGCCCACCCGCAACCCGCGCCGAAGCGCCACGGTGTGGTACGACATGCCGACGTCCTTGCTCAACAAACGGCCATTCACGACCGCGACGAGTTCCCCGTTAATTTGGGCGACCAACACATATTCGTCCTGAACCCGATAGCGATAGTAGGCCAGCAGCTCGCTGTACAAACGCGCGGCCACCACATCGTAGTAATCCCGCTCGACATGAATCAGTGGTTCGACGTGCTGCAGGATGTCGGGAATCTCCTCCCGAGTCACTTGACGAATCACCATCTCTTCGCCGCCGGCCAGCATCATGTACTTGGGCGGAAAAGGCGGAATGGGATTATCAATCGGGCGCAGAATCTTTTCCAGGTCAACAGCCATGATATTTGGTTCTCCTCCGTAAGTTTCGGTAAATGACTTGTCCTCCTTCGAGACAGAAAGCGATCAACACTCTGTTCGCATCGCGGCTCAAGTCGGAGGCAAAAGCTTGACCTTGCATTGCCTATGCCACGTCTGAGGCTCAGAATGACTGTGGCCGCGTATGTGGCTTATCATCAGGAATATAAAACCTAAGTTTAGGCTGTTTGGCTGCCACTGGTTCGGTTGCCATAGTGTCGGACTTCTCTGGAGAGCCTGACAACGTGTCAGAGCCTCCTGATCGGGCTATTGCTGGTGGTGTAGCCGCGCCTCTGTGAGGCGCGCTCCGTCGTCGTTGGTAGGGCCGCGTCCCGCCCGTTTGCCCTTTCTGTTGTAGGGGCGGCCATCCTGGCCGCCGCTTGTAGCCGCGAATCTCATTCGCGGTCCGCCGCCGCTAGTGGCACGGGCTTGCCTCGAATTCCCATTCGACGCGTCCCGCCCGTTTGTCCTTTCTGTTGTAGGGCGGCCATCCTGGCCGCCGCTTGTAGCCGCGAATCTCATTCGCGGTTCGCCGCCGTTAGTAGCGCGGGCCCTGGTCGCCTCCGGCGCCGCCAGAGGCGGGTAAACGTCTCGCCCGCCTGCCGTTCCGCCGAACGACGCGGCGCGCCCGCCGACTTACACCTTGTCCATCTTCTCGTACACAACCATCTCACCCGAGCCGCGAAGATCGCTCGGATGATACCGCGGTATTGGCAACTCCAGTGACTTAAACTGGACCGGAGCAACCTTCTTTTCCACAAGCCCCAAAGCAACGGCGACGCCGTAAATGATGGCCTCCGGGCGCGGTGGGCAGCCGGGGATGTAATAGTTTACCGGGATGATTTTCTCCACCGGCCCGATCACGGCGTAGCTGTCGAACCAAACGCCGCCGCCACAGGCGCACGAGCCGATGGCGAAGACGAGTTTGGGCGCCGGCATGGCCTCGTAGGCGCGCTGAAGGGCCTTGGCGGTCGAGCGCAGGGCGGGCCCCTGGCAGAGCATCACGTCCGCGTGGCGCGGCGAGCCGACAAGCTTGATGCCGAAGCGCTCGACGTCGTAATACGGGGTGAGGACATTCAGCACTTCGATGTCGCAGCCATTACAGCCGCCACTGTTGGCGTGGTAAACCCACAGCGACCGACCGAACATTTTCTTACAGAGAGTGTTCAACATGGTCGCTCAATCCAATTCGATTCTGATATCGTCCACCACCGCGTCGTTTTCGAGATAGGCGCGTGAACAGAAGATCCAGCGTTCGTTGGCCAGATCGTCCTGCCGATAACCCTTCAGTTTCAACTGTTCCAACACCGTCGGCTCGGTGAAACAGCGCCCGCATCGCTGGCAGGTGCTCATGAACAGCTCCGAAGATTGCTGCATGTCGCGGATCTGATTCGTGCCGGTCTCGAATTCCTGGCTCATGGTGATGGCCTTCTCGGGGCATACATCCGCGCAACGCCCGCAGTACGTGCACCGCCGGCCCAGGTATTTCAAAATCCGGATTTCCTGGCAGACATCGAACACGAGAATCTCCCGCGCCGGACAATTATTGGCGCAACCGGCGCAGCCGGTGCACTTTGTGGCGTCGAAAACCGGTCGGCCCCGGAAATTCGGTGGAACCGGATGACCTTGCGGCGGATACGGCAAAGTCACCCGCCCTGCCTTCAGGCAGACCAGGGCTTCCTTCAGTTTGCTTACCGCCGACATGCATTCACCTCATCAATAGCCATAACTAGCCAAAATCAGTGCCAGGAACGCCACCGCCAGCAGACCGGCGAAATAGCGAATCGCCTGGTCAATCCGGTAGCGGGCGTGCGTGGCGGCGACCACGGTCACCAGCAGCACCAACACGAAGACTTTTGCCCAAAACAGCACCCAGCCCAGCGGGTACCACAGCCCCGAGCCCCACGGCACAAACAGCGCGACAAACAGCGCGCTGTAAATGACGAGTTTGGACATCTGGGCGTACTTGAACAACGCGAGCTTTGGCCCCGAATATTCCATCAGCGGACCTTCCATCAGCTCCGTTTCCGCTTCCGAGATGTCGAACGGGACGCGTTGGACGAATGCCTGGAACGACAACACGATCACGCCCAGCATGATCAGGCCTGACCACGATATGCCGCTGGAGGCGTACACCGAACCGTTCAGGACCGCGTTCAGCCGAAATGACCCGACATGCATTGCCCCGACGACGAGGGCCACCGCGAACAGCGGCTCCAGGGCGATCATGCTCATCATTTCGCGGCTGATCCCGATCAGGGAGTAGGTCGAGCCAGCCGCCAACCCCGCCAGCAACGTGCAGACACCGCATAACGTCAGCAGATAAATCAGCAGGTACACATCGCCGGCGCCATCCATCGGCGCGCCAAAACCCATCGGCACAAAACACGCCACCGTCAACACCGCTGCCAGCGACAGATACACCGTGAACCGCTGCATGGCCGGCGACACGCCCGATTCGATGTCTTCCTTCCCGAGCAGCTTGAGCAGATCAAAGTACGGCTGCCACAGCGGCGGGCCTTGCCGGGATTGAATGCGGGCGGTGACCTTGCGGAGCACGCCCTGGCACAACGGCGCCACGGCGAGCACGACGATCACGTTCATCACGCCGCCGCAAACTGCTGAAATCAGGCTGGAACTCATGGCGATGCCTTCGGTGCGCGCGTCAGGTTCCACAGCTCTTTTTGTGACCAGACCCTGGTCGAGCCGGAGCGCAGATCGATCGTCTCCAACCGGTCGGTGCAGGAAAAACACGGATCGATGCTGCCCAGTGAGATCGTCATGTCAGCGATTTGCTGGTCCTTGATCATCGCCGGTATAGCCTGAAGATTTTGATACGTCGGCGCCCGCACGCGCCAGCGACGGGGACGGTTGTTCTCGCCCGTAATCACAAAATGATGGCTCTCCCCGCGCGGCGCTTCCACGGACGACAGCCCCAGCCTGCCGACCGGCAGCTCGTCCTTCATTGCCAATTGAAGCGGCCCATCCTCCATTTTCTCCAGGCATTGTCGGATGATTTTGATCGACTCGAATACCTCGGTCATGCGCACCACCACGCGGGACCACACGTCGCAGCCTTCCGCGGTAATCACATCGAACTCCACGCGGTCATACGCCGCGTAGGGATGATCGCGCCGGCAGTCGATGCCGACACCCGCGGCGCGCGCGACGGGGCCGACCAGCCCGGCGTTCTTCACCAGGTCCTTGTCGGCGACACCGACGCCCACCGTTCGTTTCTGAATGTTTTTGTCGCCGCTGACGGCGGCCACGACGGCGCGCCACTCGGCCTCGAGCTTGTCGAGCACGTGGCGCAACTCGATCTTCAGCTCGGGCGTGATGTCCCAGCGCACTCCGCCCACGACGCACAGCGCGTAGGTCTTGCGGTTGCCGGTGATCTTTTCGGCAATCCACATCACCGGCTCCCGAATGCGGAAGCTCTGCATGAACAAGGTGTCGAACCCGACGATATGGCACGCCAAACCGACCCATAACAAATGGCTGTGCAACCGCTCGATCTCCAGCATGATCGTGCGGACATATTCCGCGCGCGGCGGCGGTTTCAGCGCCACGGCGGACTCCACGGCCTGCACGTACGCCACGCTGTGCACGCAACCGCAGATGCCGCAGATCCGCTCCGCCAGCATCGGGATATCGTTGTAACCCAGCACCGACTCGGCCATTTTCTCGATGCCGCGGTGCGCCATAAACCCACGGTACTCGCATCCGCGCACCATCTCGCCTTCCACGTACAACCGGAAATGCGACGGCTCGTCGAGCGTGGGATGAAACGGGCCGAACGGGACAACCGTGCAGCCTTCCGGCGGGTTGTCGAACTTGAACTCGCGTTCGTCATCGAAATCCTTCGGCACATGGTCCCAGCGGATGTCCTTGCGCAACGGGTGCACATCCTCCGGCCAGCCATCGGGCAATACCAGCCGTTTCAGGTACCGGTGCCCCACGGGCACGATCCCGACGAGGTCCCGCATTTCGCGTTCGGCCCAGTTGGCGGCGGGCACGGCCTCGGTGATGCTGTCGATCTGCGGATTGTCCGCGGCCAGGTAGGCCAGGACGCTGCACAGCACGTGGTCCTTGTCGAAGGCAAAATCATGGGCCACCAGGAACTGTCCCGAGTACGGCCGGTCGTCCGCGCCGATGCTGATCACGTAGCGCGCATCGAGATCGCGGAATATGTACCGGCAAATCTCCTTCACCGTGGCCGGCTCGACAAACACATACAACCGATCGTCGCCCGGCAAATCCGCCCGCTGGATGGCCGAGCCAAATTTCGCCCGCAATTGTTCCAGTCTGTCGCGCGCGATCATCTCAGTGTTCCTGTTCGCGGGGGTTGTGGCCGCGGCGCGCCGCCGAGCCAGCGGAAGTAACGTTTGATTTCGCCGTAGAAATTGTGGGCGACGTAGCGGTGGCAATCCGCCTCACGAACGTAGCCGCAGAGCCACGGCACAGCCACCCGGCGCCGTGCGCGGCCGACTTTGGAAATGCCCCAGGCCAGAAGCAACGTCAGGCCCAACACCAGCGCCAGCGCCAGCGGCGCATACACCGCCGCCTGAATCCGGTCCTCGACGCCCGTGACCGGTCCGCCAGTCATTGGGGCTGCGGTGGCCAGTATCTCGCCGAATCCCTGTCGGCTGGCGTCCATGGCGTGCTGCATCAAGCCGAACGCGATGGCGGGCATCACGCCGAGCAGCACACAAAGCGATGCGAGGACGACCTGCGGCAGTTGCATCTTCCAACCGACCTCAAGCCGTCCTTTGGCCGCCCGTTCGGTCACCAGCACGCTCGTGCGGGAGAGGAAACTGACGCCGAAGAACTTGATAAACGACGCCAGCGTCAGGGCGCTGGTCAGGACGGCGATGATCGTGCACACGGGCAGATACCGGGCCGCGCTGCCGCCCTGGATGGCCGACACGTAAATGGTCCACTTGCTCACAAAACCGTTGAACAGCGGCACGCCGGAAATCGAGAAGGAGGCCACCAGCGCCGTGATCGCCGTCAGCGGCATGAACTTGATCAGCCCGCCCATTTTGTTCAGGTCCTGGGTGCCGGTGGCGTGCAGCATCGAGCCGGCATTGAGAAACAGCAATCCCTTGAACAAGCCGTGATTGAGCACGTGGAACAGCGCGCCGAACAATCCGATCGTCGCCAGCGCGGCCATGTTTGGCCCGGCGACCGGCAGCAAGGCCATGCAGGCGCCGGTTCCGAGCAGGATGTAGCCGATCTGGCCGATGCTGTGAAATGCCAGCAGCCGTTTTGACTGTTCCTGCTTCAGCGCCTGCATCGTGCCCGTGAACAACGTGATCGTGCCGAGCACGGAGACAATCATGCCCCAGGTTGCCAGCGGATAGTCGGCACGCCCGGTGGCCGGCACGAGCCAGAGGAAGTAGCGCATCAGGCCGTACACGCCCGTCTTGATCATCACGCCGGACAACATGGCGCTGACCGGCGATGGCGCTGCCGGGTGCGCGTCCGGCAGCCACACCTGACCGAACGGCCACATGCCCATCTTGATGCCGAACCCCACGAGGAACAGCGCAAACGCCAGTGCGGTAGCGCTGGGCCTCGTGCTCAGCAGCACCGGCAGGTTGGCGCTCACGGTGTCGAAGTCGTACTTCAGGCTGGCGCTGCCGCGGGCGGCGGCACCGGTGACGGCCAGCAACTCCGCACCGATCATCGTGGCCGCGCAGGCGATTTGCATCATGATCAGAAACTTGTTGGCCGCGCGGACGTTCTCCGGTTTCCTGTTCTCGAATCGGATCAGCGCGTAGCCGGGCAACGTCATCATCTGCCAGAAGATGAAGAAGAACCACATCATGTCGGTGGTGCTCAGCAATCCGTACATGGCGGCCAGGAACAACAGAAAGTACGGGTAATACCGCGCCACGCTGTAGTCCCGGTACTGTTGCATGTAGCCGATGGAATACAGCGCCGCCGGCACGGCAACGACGGCCGCCAGCAACAGGAATATCGCCGTGAGCCCATCCACATAGATGCGCAAGGCGAAATTGATTTGTGGCATCGCCCAGAACGCAGCGGCATGCGGCGACGGCCCCGTCGTCAGCACCCTGGCAACCGCCGAAAGAATCAGAACGGCCGTGCCGGCCGTCACCACAAAACAAAGCCAGCCGGCCACGGTCTTGTTGCGCGACACCAGCAGCGTCAGCGCGGCGCCGGCGATGCAGAGGAGGATCGACGCGAGGACAGCTTGTTCCGGAGTCATCATGTTCGAGCGGTGCTCCAGAGGTTGCCCAGCAGTTCTGCAAGGATTTCAACCGTCGTCGAGACGGCCAGCGTTCCGCTTCGCAGCGATGCCGGCTGGACGCCCAGCAGCCATGTCCGGGTGGTTCCATTCGCTTCCACCTGTCTCGCCAACAGGCCGAGCGAGATTTTGTGGGTGGAGATCTGCGCAAACCGGGCGGCGATTTCGTCGGCGTTCAGAAACACGACCGAACCCGGTTCACCGCCAAAATCAACGGCATCCAAAAAGACCAGATGGTCAAATCCTTCCCCGGCGATGCGGCCGATGAAAGCCTCCGGGGTATTGCCGGCAATCACCACGTCCGGCACGCCCGCCTGAATCAGTTCCTCCGCCAGGCGCACGCCGGTGCCGTCGTCACCGTAATTCGCATTTCCCAGCCCCAGGAAACAGACGCGGCCGCGCAGGTTTTCTTCAAGCTGTTGGCGCAGGTCGCCCATCAGATGTCCTCCCCGAGCTTCTTGATTTGCTGGTACGTAAACACCGGGCCGTCCACGCACACGTAGGCCACCCCAATGCAGCAGTGGCCGCATTTCCCGACGCCGCACTTCATGTAGCGTTCGAGCGTTGACACAATGTTCTGCTCCTGGAACCCCATCGTCAGCAGGTCCTTGATCACGAACCGGAACATGATGGGCGGACCGCACACGAACGCCACGGTGTTCTCGACCGGCACCTGCACCCCGGGTTTCTGGAACAGACTGCCGACGACACCGACGTTGCCGGTCCAGTCCTTGTCGGCGCGGTCGACGGTCAAATGGCATTCGACATTGGGCGTCCGCTCCCATTCGCGCAGGTTGCCCACGTACATCAATTCCTTCGGCGTCTTCGCGCCCAGAAAAATCTGGACCCGCTGGAACTTGTCGCGATTCTTCAGCGCGTAGACAATGCACGAGCGCAACGGAATCAGCCCGATGCCGCCGGCAACGAACACCAGGTTCTTCCCGTAGTACTCTTCCATCGGGAACCCGTTGCCATACGGGCCGCGAACGGCGAACTTGTCGCCGGCCTTGAGCTGATGCAGCGCGGTGGTGCAACTGCCCACCTGGCGCACGGTGAAAAAGGTTTCGTGTTCGGTGGGGCTGGGCGGCAGTGAGGTCGGAAATTCGCCCACGCCGAACAGCGACACCTGGGCAAACTGGCCGGGCCGGAAACGCTGGAAGTTCGTCTGCTCCGCTGGATCGTCGAAATGCCAGTAGAACGTCTTCACGTCCGGGATCTCGGCGACCACCCGGTCGAGCACGGCCGTCTTCGGCAGATAGACGTTCTCAGTGGTTGACGGGTTCATGTTTCCGAGTCTCCGATGTGGCCCGACGGATCATCTCCACCACGCTCGGCATCCCAATGTCGCCGTGGCATACCGCCGCGCAGCGTCCGCACCCGACGCACGCCATCGAGAGTTCACGCTGGATGAAGTAATGCGCCAGCTTGCGAAAGAAGCGGCGATTGCGCCGGTCGTGGACCGCCCGACGCGGATTGAATCCGCCTGCCATGCGCGTGAACCCGCTGAGCGCGCACGAATCCCAGATGCGGACGCGCTCAGTTTCGTTCGGCCCCACCGGGCGGTCGCTGACGGTAAAACAGGTGCAGGCCGGGCAGGCATAGGTGCAGCCGCCGCATTCCAGACAGCGTTTGCCGATTTCTTCCCAGGTTTTTTCCAGCACTTTCTCCTGCGACACGTAGCGGACCGTGGCGGCAAACCAACTCGTGGTCGTCTTGAATCGCTTCCGAACCTCGCTCAGGATCGTCCGCCGCTTGTTGACGTGCTGCGGCGCGGCCTTTTTGAAAATCGGATTCGCAAACAGGGCCTCGCCGGCGGGCGTGCCGGCCACCGCCATGAGTTCGTCTCCGAGATCCATCAGTTGCAGGTCAAAATGGTCGCGCGCCGCGGGGCCGGTATCGGCGCAGACACAGAAACATTCATCGCCGATGTCGCGGGCCGGATCCGTGCAGACGATGTTCACCAGGAACATATTCTGCCGGCGCTTCTCGTAGTAAACATCGCGAAAATCCCGGCCGAGGTAGAACCGGTCGAGATGGTGGATGCCGGCAATATCGCACGATCGAACGCCGAAAATGGCGCGCTTCGGATGCTCATACGTCGGCTCAATCTGGAGGTCACCGTTGGTTCGCCGAACCTTCAGCAGATGCTCGATGTGCGGCAGGACGAAGCGTTTCGGCGGATAATATGGATTGGGCAAATGCAGTTGGATCTGGTCGCGGTTCTTGTCGGTTACCGTGTCGAAAAACGTGTCGCGCCCGCGTCCGCAGAATGGCGCGATGACCTCGTAGCCCTGTTGCCGCAGCAGGTCGACAATGGTCAGCGCATCCGCGCGCTCGAGGATCCGGGCTTTCAAGCCGCCTCCTTTTCCACGCGCACGGGCACCCACGGGGAGTCGTCACGAGCCGAACCGCGAATTTGCCGCTGCACGCGGCCGACGAAGTAGGGGACGTAGACCGTGCCGCGCCGCATTTCCGGTGTGACCCGCGCCGTGACGGCCGCCGAACCACCGGCGGCGCGCAACTGAATCTTCTGGCCATCGCGGATGCCAAGCTGTTTCGCGTCGTCGACGTTGACTTCCACGAAACCGTCCGGGTAATCGAGCAATAGCATGCGATACTCGCGCTTGAGCGTCTCGCTGTGCTGGAGCAGCACACTCTGGTTCCAGTAATACAGCGAGCCGCCGAAGACCAGCGTGAATGGATAATCCTTCGGGGCAGCAACGGCCGGATCGCGCCGGCCTACGGGGACGAACTTGAAACTGCGGGCGGCCGGCGATTTCGCGAAAAGATAACGGGTGCCGAGCGGATGATCCTTGGTACACGGCCATTGCCGGCCATACTCCTGGGCCAGGTTGTCATAATTCGCCCCGCTGTAGAAGGGTACCACCGTGGCGATCTCATCCATCACATCCGCCGCCGAGCCGTAGTTCCACGGCGCGCCCAATGCCTGGGCGACCAGCATGAGTTGACGCCATGCCGGAATCGTCCCGGCCAACGGCTCGATGACCTGTTTTGCCAGCTGAATGCGGCGCTCGGTACTGGTGAACGTGACCTGCTCTTCGCCAAAAGCCGTGGTGGGCAACACCACATGGGCATTCCGGGCGGTATCGGTCCAAAACAGATGCTGGACCACAACCAGGTCGCATTTCTCCAGGAGGCTGGCCGTATCACCATGAAGCGCCGTGCTGACCGGATCGTAGCGGCACAACCAGCAGGCTCGCAGGTTGGCGTTGCCGCCATCGGCGAACAACGAGGTGGCGGTTCGTCCGGGGCCCGACGGCAGTCTGGTTTTCCAAACGGCTTCGATCTCGGCGCGGGCGCTGTCCATCGCCACCGGCCGGTAACCAGGCAGGCGGTCAGGCAACATGCCCATGTCGCAGACGCCTTGCAGGTTGTTGTGTTCCGTCAACGCATAGATGCCGGCGCCTTCCTTGCCGATCTGGCCGGTGAGCAATGCCAGGTTCACGATGGCCTCGACGGTCTCCGCATCACGGGATTCGATCCCCGTCGAGTACAGAATGGCTGCCGATCCGGCCCGGGCATAGGCCAGCGCCGCGGCTTCGATGTGCTCGGCCGGCACCCCGCAGGTCTCCGCCACCGCCAGCAAATCGTAATCGCGGATGCTGGCCAGAAACGTTTCGTAGCCGCCGCAGCGCGTCGTGATAAACGGCAGGTTCATCAGG
>Ga0187871_10002757_pt1 | contig 13989 bp, 8 predicted proteins | sample June2016WEW_16_1_FD_132988 | JGI IMG/M metagenome (GOLD analysis project Ga0187871, IMG submission 132988) | Peatland microbial communities from SPRUCE experiment site at the Marcell Experimental Forest, Minnesota, USA - June2016WEW_16_10 | ecosystem: Environmental > Terrestrial > Soil >... | reverse complement strand
CCAGTTCGAAGAGCAGGTACTCTCCCAACTTCCGCACGACGAACGCCTGGTGAATCTATCCATTCTTCTGACATGCGGAACCAAGTTCTTTCAATACAGAGCCGATTGGCGCAAGATCTACTCGGAAGATTTCACCGCGGACGAGAAGCGGGAAATTGTCGGTTCTCTGACGAAGGCCATCGCACAAGCGGGTTTCAAGGCCGCGAAGGTCTGGGGAGAAGTAATTGAAGACCGGGGGAGCCAGATCACATTTTCCGCATTGGGCCAGCAGGCCCCCTTAGAAGAAAAGGACAAGTGGGACCCCGATTACGCCAAGCGGAGGAAGATTAAAGCGATCCTCGATACTCTGATTCCCAATTTTTCCGTCCGTATGGGCGGCGCGACATCGATCGATGTCACTAAGCCGGGCGTCGACAAAGGCTACGGAATCCGAAAACTGCGAGACATTCTGGGCATTTCACTGAAGGAGATGATTTTCGTAGGCGACGCCTTGTTCCCGGGAGGCAACGACTATCCGGCCGAACAAGCAGGTGTGGTTTCGATCCCGGTGCGAGGTCCGAATGAGACCAAGCCGGTGACCGAGGCAATCATCGCTTGCTTGAATGGCGATCGGGGCATTTGATGACCGGATTCAAGCTGCGGCGCCTGGGGCTGGTGATGGAGCCGGAGCCGGGAAATCCCCAGGAGGTCGAAGGTGTCCTGAATCCAGCGGCCGCGCGTGGGCCCGACGGCCATCTCTATCTGTTCCCGCGTTTGGTAGCGAAGGGGAACTACTCGCGTATCGGCATTGCACGCGTGCGGTTCAACGCGGCCGGCGACCCCATAGGGGTGGATCGGCTGGGCATCGCCCTCGAGCCGGAAGCCGATTATGAGCGGCGGCCCAACGGCGGCGGTGGCTGTGAGGACCCTCGTATCACGTTTGTAGAGCCACTGCAGCGTTACGTGATGACGTACACGGCATACTCGGTCCGCGGTCCACGCATCGCCCTTGCAATATCGGAAGATCTCCGCCACTGGCGTCGATTAGGACTCGCTAGCTTCGGCCCATACCAGGGCATTGAACTCGACGACGTGGACGACAAAGATTCCAGTCTCTTCCCGATCGCTATTCCTAATCCGTCCGGGCATCCGGAAATGGCAATCCTGCACCGGCCGCTTTTCCCCGGCACCCGTCCGGAGGAAACCGCAAACCGTCCGGCCCTGCGCGACGTAGATCTCAACCGGGAGAGTATCTGGATATCCTACTGTCCGGCAGATAGGTTCGGTAAGTTCACCTCTCATCACCGGCTAGCCAGCCCGGTGTCGCCCTGGGAGCGGCTTAAGATCGGCGCGGGCACTCCACCCAGCCTGACCCGGCACGGCTGGTTGATCGTTTACCACGGCGTGAGCGAATTGGGCGAACCGGGCAACGCGGGACATCAGTTGTGCTACTCGGCAGGCGTGATGGTGCTCTCCAAGGAGCATCCGCAGATTATCCTCCATCGATCGGCGGAGCCGGTGTTGACGCCGGCCCTGCCGCGGGAACGTAGCGGTACCGTTGCGAATGTGGTGTTCCCCACGGGCATCGACCGGCGCGACGATCTCGGTGAACCAGAGCGCTTCGACGTTTATTACGGAATGGCGGACAACCGGATTGGCGCGGCACGCCTTGACCTGCCGGAGGTCCTGCCACCTGGAGAAGGCGCCGACCCGCCGGAAGCAAAGGTGTAGTCATCGTGAAAACGAATACGGATCGGCCGGAATCCAATCCAGAGTCTAAGGACGATCTAAAGACTCTTCCCATGCCGGAACTGCAGTCAAAGCTGGCGTCGTCTCCGGACGGACTCAGTCAAGCCGAAGCGCAGAAACGGCTGACCCAATATGGTCCTAACGAGATTGAGGAGAAGAAAATCAATCCGTTTCTCAAGTTCCTCACCTACTTTTGGGGTCCCATCCCGTGGATGATCGAAGCGGCGGTGATTCTGTCGGGAGTGGTCCGTCACTGGCCGGATTTCTTCATCATCCTGCTCTTGCTTCTTTCCAACGCCATCGTCGGATTTTGGGAAGAACGCCAGGCCGGCAACGCCATCGCCGCCCTCAAGGCCAAACTGGCGGTCAAGGCCAAGGTGAAACGCGATGGAAAGTGGATCGACCCGGCGGCGCGCGAGGTGGTGCCGGGCGACGTTATCCGCCTGCGCCTGGGCGACATTGTGCCGGCGGATGCGCGTCTGCTGGCGGGCGACCCCGTTGAGGTGGATCAGTCCGCGTTGACGGGAGAATCATTGCCCGCCGAGCGTAAACCCGGCGACGCGGTGTTTTCCGGGTCGATTATGCGCCGCGGCGAAATCGAAGCGATGGTCTACGCCACCGGCGGCAAAACCTATTTCGGCAAGACCGCGCAACTGGTGCAGGAGGCGCACACCGTCAGCCATTTCCAGCGTGCAGTGCTGAAGATCGGCGACTACCTGATCGTGCTCGCGGTGGCTCTGGTGGCTGTAATCATTGCCGTCGCCCTCTTCCGCCACGACCCGATCCTGGCCACATTGCAGTTCGCCCTGGTGCTGACCGTGGCCGCGATCCCCGTGGCGATGCCCACCGTGTTGTCGGTGACCATGGCGGTCGGCGCGCGGCTCCTCGCGAAAAAAGAAGCGATTGTGACGCGGCTATCGGCTATCGAGGAACTGGCCGGCGTGGACGTGCTGTGCTCGGACAAGACTGGCACCCTTACTCAGAACAAGCTGACGCTGGGCGATCCGTTCAGCGTGAAGGGCATCCCTGCCGACCAATTGATTCTCTGGGCTGCGCTCGCCTCGCGCGCGGAAGACAAAGACACTATCGACCTGGCGGTGATCGGCGGCGTGAAGGACGATAACGCCTTGAAAAGCTATCAGATCGTCCATTTCCAGCCGTTCGACCCAGTGCATAAGCGCACCGAAGCCACCGTCAAGGGCGCAGACGGAAAACAGTTTTTTGTAGCCAAGGGAGCGCCGCAGGTGATTCTTCAGATGGCCACCGACGCCGGCGAGGTAAAGCCAGCGGTGGAGAAGGCCGTCAACGAATTTGCCGGGCGCGGATTCCGTTCCCTGGGTGTGGCCCGTGCGGATGAGGAAGGCAAGTGGCAGTTTGCCGGGGTGTTGCCTTTGTTCGATCCGCCGCGCGAGCAGGCCAAAGCAACCATCGCCAGCGCCCGGCAGATGGGCGTGAGCGTCAAGATGGTGACCGGCGATCAAACGGCCATCGCGCGCGAGACCGCCAAGCAGCTCGGGATGGGCACGAACATCCTGGATGCCAGTGCCTTGGGCGACACGAAACGCCAGGAGTCGGCGCAATCGGCGGAGGCCATCGAAAAGGCGGACGGTTTCGCCCAGGTGTTTCCCGAACACAAGTTCCACATTGTGGATGTCCTGCAGCAGCGCGGCCACATCGTCGGGATGACCGGCGACGGAGTGAACGACGCCCCCGCGCTGAAGAAAGCCGACTGCGGCATTGCCGTCTCGGGCGCCACCGATGCGGCACGCGCGGCGGCCTCCATCGTGCTGCTGGCTTCCGGCCTGTCGGTGATTATCGACGCGATCAAGGAGAGCCGTAAGATTTTCCAGCGCATGAACAGCTATGCAATCTACCGCATCGCCGAAACCCTGCGCGTGCTGTTCTTCATGACGCTGGCGATCCTGGTTTTTAACTTCTATCCGCTGACCGCGGTGATGATCGTGATGCTGGCGTTGCTCAACGACGGCGCCATCCTTTCCATCGCTTATGACCACGTGCATTACAAGGACCAGCCCGAAGCCTGGAACATGCGCGTGGTGCTGGGGATCTCCACGGCGCTGGGCGTGATCGGGGTCGTCTCCGCCTTCGGCTTGTTTTATCTCGGCGAGCGGGTATTTCATCTCGACCGCGCACACATCCAAACGCTGATGTATTTGAAGCTCTCGGTGGCCGGACATCTGACGATTTTCCTGACGCGCACACGCGGGCCGTTCTGGTCCATACGGCCCGCGAAAATCTTATGGGCAGCGGTATTGGGCACGCAAACGGTGGCGACTCTGATTGCTGTCTTTGGGCTGTTTATGACACCGCTCGGGTGGGGCTGGGCGGCGTTCGTTTGGGGTTATGCAATAACATGGGCCCTGGTGAACGACCGCGTCAAACTTCTCGCTTACCGGATCTTCGATCCCAAGGGAGCCGCTTCACCGGCCCGGAAACCGCCTGATCTTACGCCGCGTATCGCCGCGCGGGCGTATGAAATCTACGAGGAGCGCGGCCACCACGATGGCCAGGCGGATCAAGATTGGCTGGAGGCGGAACATGAGGTTACCCGCACGGATCGGAATGAAACTCATCAGCATACCTAACCAGACGAAGGCCTTCGGATGGCCGGGCATCGAGCCCAGATGGACGCACGGAGGCAAGGATGGACTGGGTACCGCTTACGCGGCTTCCAGCCGTCTCTGGTTTACACTTTGGAACGGCATCGTCACCGAGGTCTATTATCCAACCGTGGACCGGCCGCAACTCCGGGACCTGCAGTATCTGATCACAGACGGCAAGAGCTTTTTCCACGACGAAAAGCGCGATCTCAAGTCCATGCTGGAATGCTTGCCGGACCACGGCTTAGGATACCGCTGTACGAATTCGGATCCAGCCGGACATTACGCCGTTGTCAAAGAGATCATTGCGGACCCGCACATGGCCTGCGTTCTTCAACGCACCCAGCTAACTGGTGACGAATCGTTCCTCTCCAAGCTGCGGCTCTACGCCCTGTGCGCTCCGCATCTTGAAGTAGGAGGCTGGGGCAATAACGGCTACGTGGCGCAGGTGGCGGGCCGGACCGTCCTCATTGCCGGAAAAAAGGGAATATGGCTGGCGCTGGCGGCCACGATTCCTTTTTCCCGCGTTTCGTGCGGGTATGTTGGGCGAAGCGACGGTTGGACGGACCTGTCCGGCAATTTTCAAATGGACTGGGCGTTCGATCACGCCCCCGACGGAAACATCGCGCTCACAGGAGAATTGGATTTAGGCGATGCCCGTGAATTCACCCTGGGCTTGGCGTTCGGCAATAGCCGGCACCACGCTATCTCGACGCTGCTCCAATCCCTGAGCACGCCCTTCACGGAGCATGCCAAGCGGTACGTGGAACAATGGGCGCGATCGAGCGCGAACATCCTTCCGCTGGAGAAGGCCTCGGGCGATGGAGGTAACCTGTATCGCACCGGCTTCAATCTGCTGCGCGCGCACGAAGACAAGTCGTATCCTGGCGCCTTTATCGCTTCGCTGGCGATTCCTTGGGGCGAAGCCGCGGGCGACGAAGACCAGGGTGGCTACCACCTGGTATGGACGCGGGACATGGTCAATAGCGCGGGTGCGATGCTGGCCGCCGGAGACCGTAACACACCTTTACGGGCCCTGATCTATCTGAATGTCTCACAGCAGGAGGACGGAGGATTCGCCCAGAACTTCTGGATTGACGGCCATCCCTATTGGCGGGGAGTCCAACTCGACGAAGTGGCTTTTCCCATTCTGCTCGCCTGGCGGCTCAGATGTGAGAACGCCCTTCAGGACTTTGACCCGTACCCCATGGTCTTGCGGGCGGCCGCTTACCTCGTCCGGCATGGCCCCGTGACTCCGCAGGAGCGCTGGGAGGAGGTCAGCGGCTATTCCCCATCCACCCTGGCGTCCAACATCGCCGCCCTGATCTGTGCTGCGTGCTTTGCCCGCGAAAGAGGCGATGCGGCGGCCGCGAAATACCTGGAGGAATACGCCGATTTCCTGGAATGCCATATCGAGAGATGGACTGTCACAACGGAAGGGACGCTGCTGCCGGGGGTGGCTCGGCATTACATCCGAATTCTTCCCGAGAGCGCCGATAATCCTCACCCCGAGGAGGATCCGAACCTGGGAAACATTTCCATTGCGAACCTCGCGCCCGGCGCACCAAACGTCTTTTCGGCCAAGGAAGTCGTCGACGCCGGCTTTCTTGAGCTCGTGCGGCATGGAATCCGCAGTGCTTCGGATCCGATTATTGTGGATTCCCTCAAAGTAGTGGACGCGGTCTTGAAAGTGGAGACGCCATCCGGCCCTTGTTGGCGCCGCTATAATCACGACGGATATGGACAACGCCAAGACGGCGGCCCGTTCGTAGGATGGGGCCAGGGGCGTGCGTGGCCGCTGCTGACAGGCGAAAGAGGTCACTACGAGTTAGCTGCCGGGCACGACACAAAACCATTCGTTCGGGCTATGGAGACCCTGGCCTCGGCCACCGGCCTTTTGCCGGAACAGGTGTGGGATAGCCCGGATCTGCAGCAGGCTTACATGTACTGCGGACGTCCGACCGGGTCGGCCATGCCGCTGATGTGGGCCCACGCAGAGTACATCAAGCTGCTGCGCTCGGTCCGCGATGGGAAGGTCTCCGATTTGATTGCCGAGGTAGCGGAGCGGTATTGCGGCGAACGCCGGGACCGGCAATTATTTGAAGTCTGGAAGTTCACCCGGCAAGTGCGGAAGGTCAAACGCGGCTATGCGCTTCGTATCCAGGCGCAGGCCTCGTTCCGGCTGCGCTGGTCGGGCGACGAATGGCATACGGCGCAAGACACTCCCTCGACCGGCACGAAGCTGGAAGTCGAGTTCGTAGACATTCCAATTCCCACGGCGCAGCAGGCGCCCATCCGTTTTACGTTTTTCTGGCCGGCAAGCAATTCCTGGGAAGGACGCGACTATCTGGTGTCAATCGCCGGTTGAGCCATGTACACTCCCCACACCTACCCGATCGCGCTCTTGACGATGCTGTTCAGCATGCTTTGCTGGGGCAGTTGGGCCAACACACAGAAGATCGATAAGGCCTGGCGATTCGAGCTCTACTATTGGGACTACATGTGGGGCATTCTGGCGTGCGCCCTGCTGTTCGGCTTTACCATCGGGCGGACGAATCCGGCGGATCCGGTAAGCTTCTTTCGCAATCTTGACGGTGCAGCCGCGCGGGCCCTCGCCGAAGCTTTCGTGGGCGGGATGATTTTCAATCTCGGAAACCTGCTTTTGGTAGCCGCCATCTCGGTCGCGGGCATGGCCGTGGCCTTTCCCCTGGGCGCCGGCTTGGCCCTGGTGATCGGCGCGGTTCTCAATTATTTCATCTCGCCAGCCGGCAATCCATGGCTGCTCTTTGGCGGGATTCTGCTGGTCTGCGCGGCTATCGCCGCCAACGCCATGGCCTATCGGAAACTGTCGAAAGGCTCCAAGGCGGAAACCAAGGGAATTGCCCTTAGCCTGCTCTGTGGTGTGGTTCTGGGTCTCTTCTATCCTTTCGTCGCGAAAGCCTTGAAGGGGGAGAACCATCTCGGACCGTATACCGTCTACTTCGTATTTGCGCTCGGCGCTCTGGTATCCAACTTTCCTCTCAATTACTCGTTCATGCGATGGCCGGTGAGTGGCTCGCGGCTTTCCATCGGCGACTACTTCCACGGCGGACCGGCGGCGCATGCCTGGGGAGCGTTAGGTGGTCTGATCTGGGGTACCGGGACCATCTGCAGCTTTGTGGCGGCCTACACGCCCATGGTGGGGCCGGCCACTTCGTTTGCGCTCGGCGAGGGCAATACCATGATTTCCGCCGTCTGGGGCGTTTTCGTGTGGAAAGAGTTTCGCGGCGCCGGCAGCGATGTGAAGCGATTGCTCGCGGCGATGTTCAGCCTATTTGTGTTGGGTCTGGTTTCCATATCGTTGGCGCCGGTATTCGGATAGACACTTATATGCCTACAGACAATCATTACGACGTCATCATCATAGGAACGGGAGCCGGAGGAGGCACCCTGGCTTACCACCTGGCGCCATCCGGAAAGCGAATTCTGCTTCTGGAACGGGGCGGTTATCTGCCGCGCGAGAAAGACAACTGGGATGCGCGAGCCGTGTTTGTCGAATCGAAGTACAGGGCCAACGAAACGTGGCTTGATAAGGACGGCAACGCTTTTCATCCCGGCATCCAGTATTACGTCGGCGGCAACACAAAGGTTTATGGCGCTGCATTGCTGCGGTTCCGTGAGCGGGACTTCGGAGAAATCGGGCACCCCGACGGCGTCTCGCCGGCGTGGCCCTTGAGCTACGCGGACTTTGAGCCGTACTACACCAAGGCGGAGCGCCTCTATCATGTCCACGGGCAGCGCGGGGCCGATCCGACGGAAGGTTTCGCGAGTGCGCCTTATAGTTATCCGCCGGTGAGCCATGAAGCGCGCATTCAGGAGCTTTGCGACGATTTCCGCCGGCTTGGCTATCACCCGTTCCCATTGCCCCTCGGCATCCTGCTGGACGAGGAGGGCGGGAAGGCCCGGCACGACAGCGCCTGTGTAAGATGTCCCGCGTTTGATGGATTTCCCTGTTTGGTCAACGGCAAAGCGGACGCGCAGGTGATATGCGTGGATCCGGCCCTGGAGCACTCCAATGTCGAACTGCTTACCGGCGCCTATGTGGAGCGCCTTGAAACGAGTCCGTCAGGGCGCGTAGTGACCAAAGTCATCGTCAAGCGCAACGCCGCCGTGGAGGAGTACTCCGCCGATATCGTGGTGGTTGCCTGTGGCGCAATCAATTCCGCGGCGTTGCTTTTGCGCTCCGCTAACGAGAAACACCCTGGCGGCTTGGCGAATCGCTCCGATGTGGTCGGCCGGCACTACATGCGGCACAACTGCTCGGCCTTTATGGCCATTTCGAAGGAGCCCAATCCGACTGTGTTCCAGAAGACTCTGGCATTGAACGACTTCTATTTTCGCTCCGGCGATTGGGAATATCCGCTGGGTGAGATTCAGATGCTGGGCAAGACCGATGGAGAAATGCTCAAGGGCGAAGCGCCCGGCTGGGCGATTTGGAAGCCCGAGTTTGCGCTGGACTTCATGGCGGAACACTCCATCGATTTCTGGCTGCAGTCGGAAGATCTGCCCCATCCCGACAACCGCGTCACTGTGGATCCCGATGGGCACATCGTGCTGAGCATCCGGGAGAACAACCTGGAAGGGCACAAACGGCTGAAGGCGAAACTGGAAGCCATGCTCACCGCGATCGGCCTTCACGATGTGTTGATGCCGCGTTCGCTCTACCTGGGCAAGAATATTCCGATTGGGGGCACGGCGCACCAGGCCGGAACCATTCGCTTCGGCCGCGATCCTAATACGTCCGCGCTGGATGTGAACTGCAAGGCGCACCAGTTGGATAACCTTTACGTAGTGGATGCCAGCTTCTTCGTATCGATCGCCGCCGTAAACCCCAGCTTGACCATCATGGCGAACGCTCTGCGCGTGGGCGATCATTTGCTCGAGCGGCTGGGTGCAACAGGGAGACGGTAAGTAGAAAGGATGGAAAACTCTTGAAAGCAATCGCTATCGTACCGGGCACTGCCGGCTCACGTCTAGTGGAACGTCCGGAGCCCTCGCTCGCCCTTCCGGACGAAGTCAAGATCCGCATCATACGAGTGGGCATCTGCGGCACAGACCGCGAGGAGGTTTCCGGCGGGCGCGCGCAGGCCCCGGATGGCCAGAAGGAACTCGTCATCGGGCACGAAATGTTCGGCCAGATTGTGGGTACGGGCTCGTCGGTGACGCGCGTGAAAGCCGGTGACTACGCTGTGTTCACCGTACGGCGGGGATGCGGCGAGTGCCCCTCCTGCCTGATGAACCGCTCCGACATGTGTCAGACCGGCAAATACCGCGAGAGAGGCATCCGGGGATTGGACGGATACCAAACGGAATATGCGGTCGATAAAGAACAATACGTGGTGCAGGTGCCGGCCGAACTGGAGGCGGCCGGAGTCTTGATGGAACCGCTTTCCGTCGTCGAGAAGGCCATCGATGAAGCTCTGCGCGTGCAGACAGTGCGCCGTCCGGACGCCGCCGCGACTCCCGGCTGGTTCCATGGGCGCCGCTGCCTGGTTGCCGGATTGGGACCGGTGGGCCTGCTGGCCTCGATGGTCTTGCGTCTGCGGGGCGGCGAGGTCTACGGTCTGGATGTGGTCGATCGAAACAGCGCCCGTCCGCAGTGGCTGGCCGCCATCGGCGGTCACTATATAGACGGCCGCGAGGTGCCCGCGGACCAGGTGGAAAAGAAAATCGGGGGCATGGACTTCATTCTGGACGCCAGCGGGATCGCCGCGCTCGAGTTCAACTTGCTGGACGCACTGGCGCTGAACGGGATTTATGCGCTCGCCGGCATACCGGGGGGCGACCGGCCGCTCCAAGTCTCCGGCGCGGAACTCATCCGGCAGTTGGTCTTGGACAATCAAGTCATGCTGGGCAGCGTGAATGCCGCGCGCGGCCACTTTCAAATGGCCGTCGACGATCTTGCGCAGGCGCAGTTGCGTTGGGGCGCACAGGTCTCAGGCTTGATCACGCATCGATCTTCGCCGGATCAATTTGCCGGACTCATGGATGCGCATCAATCGGACGCGATCAAGGAAGTCATCGAGTGGGGGCACTAAGATGAGGATCGATGCAAAGGATTTCCTGGTGCGGCCCGGCAAAAAAGTCAAACTCGCTGAGTGGCCGACGGGTGTGAAACCAGTTTACGAGTCGAAGAAGGAGTATCGAAAACTGCTGGCAGCGCACGTAGCGAAGCTGAGCTCACTGCAACAGTTGCACTACGCGTCCAACCGCTATGCCATGCTGCTCATCTTTCAAGGGATGGACGCCGCCGGCAAGGACGGCGCCATCCGGCACGTGATGTCCGGAGTCAATCCGGAAGGCTGCCAGGTTTCCAGTTTCAAGCAGCCGAGCGCCGACGAGTTGGAGCACGATTTTCTCTGGCGCACGACACGCCGTCTCCCCGAACGCGGGCAGATCGGCATATTCAACCGTTCCTATTACGAGGAAGTGCTGGTCGTGCGGGTGCATCCGGAGATTCTCCGCAGCCAGGGCCTTTCCGAAGAGTTGCGCGACGAGAAGAGCATCTGGCAGGAGCGGTACCGTTCCATCGTGGACCTGGAGAGCCACCTTTATCGCAACGGCACGCGCACCATCAAAGTGTTCCTGCACCTCTCGCGGGATGAACAACGCAAGCGATTCCTGGAGCGCATCGATGAGCCGGAAAAGAACTGGAAATTCAGCCTCGCGGACATTCACGAGAGGAAATACTGGAAGGCTTACATGGCGGCTTATGAAGCTTGCCTGAACGCCACCAGCACGCATCACGCCCCCTGGTATGTCGTGCCTGCCGACGATAAGGAGAATGCCCGATTGATTGTTTCGCAAATCGTGCTTGATGCGCTTAAGGAACTCAAGATGGCATATCCCAAGACCACCGCGAAGCGCCTGGAGGAATTGAAATCGATCCGCAAGGCGCTCACGGAATAGTCATGGCCAACGTCGCTACACCGCTTCCATCTAAGAATGCCGTGTTCGCGGCCGGCCTGACCAGCGATGAGGCCCGCCGGCGGCTCCAGAAGTTCGGCGCCAACGCCGTGCCCGACACTTCCGTCGATCCTCTACGCAGGGCGCTGACCAAGTTCTGGGCGCCGGTCCCATGGATGCTCGAGGCTGCCATCGTGCTCGAAATTGTCCTCGGCAAGTATGTCGAGGCCGCCATCATCGCGGTTCTCCTGGCCTTTAACGCGGCGCTCGGGTTTTTCCAGGAAGGGCGTGCGCAGGCGACCCTGGCCGCCCTGCGGTCGCGGCTCGCGCTGAACGCGTCCGTCCGGCGCGATAACGCCTGGGCCACCGTGCCCGCGGCCGGACTCGTGCCTGGCGATATCGTGAAGCTTTCGCTCGGAGCCGTGGTTGCCGCCGATGTGCGGCTGACTGAGGGATCGGTGCTGCTCGACCAGTCCATGCTCACCGGCGAGTCCGTTCCGATCGAAGCCGCCGCCGGATTCGAAACTTATGCGGGAGCGCTGGTGCGGCGCGGGGAAGCGGTGGCGGAGGTTACTGCCACCGGAGCGCGCACGAAGTTCGGACGCACCGCGGAGCTGGTTCGCACCGCACATGTCGAAAGTTCCCAGCAGAAAGCTGTCCTGCGCGTGGTACGCAATCTGGCCATTTTCAATGGCGTCCTCATCCTAATGCTGGTGGGTTATTCCCGGGCGCTCAAAATGCCGGTTGGTGAGATCATTCCCCTGGTGCTTACCGCGATTCTGGCGTCCATCCCGGTGGCGCTGCCGGCCACCTTTACGCTTGCAGCTGCCCTGGGCGCGCGGGATCTGGGAAAGCTGGGAATTCTGCCCACCCGGCTCTCCGCCGTCGACGAAGCGGCCAGCATTAACGTGTTGTGCGCGGATAAGACCGGCACGCTCACCCAAAATGAACTGAAGGTAACTGCCATCCACGCCATGCCCGGCTTTGACGAGCCGCGCGTGTTGGGGCTGGCTGCCTTGGCGAGCTCCGATGGCGGGCAAGATCCCGTAGACGTAGCCATCCGGGCCGCCGCGGCAAAAATGACCGCCGCCGATCTGCCGAAACTGGTCGAGTTCACTCCGTTCGATCCGGGGACGAAGATGTCGGAGGCGACCGCGACAGGTACGGGCGGAGCTGCGGTACGCGTGGTTAAGGGGGCGTTTGCCGCGGTTGCCGGCTTGATGGCGCCGGCGGTGGACGCATCGAAGACCGCGAGCGAGCTTGAGGCACAGGGCTTCCGCGTGCTGGCCGTCGCGATGGGCCCGCCGGAGGCAGTGAAGCTTGCGGGGATCATCGCCCTCAGCGATCCACCTCGAACGGATTCGGCCGCGCTGATAACGGAGTTGCACACATTGGGCGTGCGCACTGTAATGATAACCGGCGATGCCCCTGCTACGGCTGCCATCGTCGCTCATGACGTGGGCCTGGACGGAAAGGTCTGTCCGCCCGGGCCAATACCAGACGCTGTGCGTCCCGAAGACTTCGCCGTCTTCGCCGGCGTCCTTCCCGAGGGAAAGTACAACCTGGTCAAGGCATTCCAAAAGAGCGGCCACATCGTCGGCATGTGCGGCGACGGCGCCAATGACGCTCCTGCGCTGCGCCAGGCGCAGATGGGAATCGCGGTTTCCACGGCGACCGATGTGGCCAAATCCGCGGCCGGTATCGTGTTGACCAAGCCGGGGCTCGGCGGCATCGTCGCTTCCGTAAAAGAGGGCCGCGTGACGTTCCAACGCATCCTGACGTATACGCTGAACTCGGTAACCAAGAAGACAGTGCAGGTGCTCTTTCTGGCGGTAGGCCTGGTGATGACCGGACACGCGATCCTGACCCCCATGTTAATGGTGATCATCATGCTCACCGGCGATCTGCTCGGCATGTCGCTGGCGACGGACAACGTGCGGCCGTCCCCGATGCCAAATGCATGGCGCATAGGTAAATTGACGATCGCGGGCGTCTTCATGGGGCTCTGCGAACTGGCCTTTTGCACCGCCGTGCTGGCCATCGGCAAATTCCGCATGGGTTTAGGAATCGACATGCTGAGAACGGTGGCCTTCGTAGCCATCGTATTCGGCAATCAGGCGACGACCTATACGAATCGGGAACGGCAGCGCCTAGGCTCGGCTCGTCCCAGCCCGTGGCTGATCGGGTCTTCTATACTCGATGTGTCGATCGCATCTGCGCTCGCGATTTGCGGCGTCGCCATGAGTCCTGTGCCAGCATTCGCCGTAGCAGGAACATTAGTTGCAGCAGCGATCTTTGCTTTCGTCGCAGACCTTGCCAAAGTCCGCGTGTTCAGTCGTCTCAGGATTGCGTAACCGTTGGTCAAAACGTGTTCCCGCCCAATTGCGCGGCACGTAAAACGCAGCGTTATTCCTGAGCTTTAACCCGGCACTTGCCGGCCCGCGCCAGTTTCTCCATGTCTATCTCCGCCGGTTTTTGCCGGCAGGCCTTCAAAACATTTTCGATTCAACGTGTGTTGCTGCGTCTTGGCCGAAGCCGCGGGTCCAATCTGACCGCGGTTGTGCTCCCAGGTGGCTGCCTACCGGCAGAAACTGGACTTATACGGCCAATCTCTGCCCGTTATTTGGGCGGGTTGAGTTTGCGAGTTTGGGAGAGGATTTTGGTGAGCCGATTCGAAAGTCGATCGAGGCAGCGT